>Ga0182024_10019475_pt1 | contig 12503 bp, 11 predicted proteins | sample P32metaG_FD_120480 | JGI IMG/M metagenome (GOLD analysis project Ga0182024, IMG submission 120480) | Permafrost microbial communities from Stordalen Mire, Sweden - P3-2 metaG (Illumina Assembly) | ecosystem: Environmental > Terrestrial > Soil > Wetlands > Permafrost | place: Sweden: Stordalen... | reverse complement strand
CCCCGAGGCAGGTTCGCCGTCGCGGGTTAGCGGGCGGGAGTCGAGGCGGGCGATGGGCGGATTAGGAGTTCGGCGGTAAGCCTCGCTTGCGTTTGCTCTGTTTCAAGCGATAGCTCTCGCCGTTCATCTCCAGAATGTGGACGTGGTGGGTGAGTCGATCCAACAGCGCGCCGGTCAGCCGTTCGTTCCGAGCCGAGGACCTCGGTCCACTCCTGGAACGGCAAGTTGCTGGTGACCAACGTCGAGCCGCGTTCGTAGCGCTGACTGAAGACCTCGAACAGCAGTTCGGCTCCGGACTTGGACAGCGGCACGAATCCCAGCTCATCGACGATCAGCAGTTCGTAACTGGCCATCTGTTTTTGATAACGCAGCAAGCGCTTCTCATCCTTGGCTTCCAGTAACTCATGCACCATCGCCGCCGCCGTCGTGAAGTGCACACGATGGCCGCGTTGGCAGGCGGCCAAGCCGAGAGCGAGCGCGAGGTGAGTTTTTCCCGTGCCACTGTTGCCCAAACAGCAGCACGTTCTCCCGACGCAGCAGAAACTCACAACGCGCCAACTCCAGCACCATGGCCTTGTTCAACGATGGGATGGCCAGGAACTCGAAGTATAGGAAAATCAAAATCTCGTGTTCGGCATGAACGAGGCAGTTGTGGTGGGTCGAGCGGGGCCTTCTTTCCGGAAGAAAAGTCAGATCATCCGCGTGGGCGAGTTGTGGCCGTTCGCGCTAAGCGAGGGGAGCATGCGGAAAGCCGGTATCTCCCATTGCGGGTTCTGATTAGCGAGACACCTTCGGCGCTAGTCGTCGCACCCATTTCATTCTTTTGCCCGTGTGGTCGAGGAGCGGATCATGTCCGAAGTCTCGCTTTACGGAGTCCGCCCAAGGGCGAGGTTTGGGGCGTGGCCTTCGCTCCTGCCCCAGAATGGCAAAGATGGCTGCCGAGGTTTGCCGGAGAGCGCGCGGAGCAAACAGCCCAATTGAATATTCGGACACACTCCTAGCTCTGCAATGAACGACCGAAAAGATTGGCGCACATGAAGTCCTGCATCGCTCAGAGCAGGTAAAGACTGTTGAAAGCTCATGCGAGATACTTTCACTTGCCAGCGCTCACAGGCGCCGGTGCATGTGATTGTGCAATTCGAGCGAGGGGAATGAGCTAGAACTCCAAGGAACGCGGATGTGTAGGCGGAATAGAATATAGCCCATGCGGCAGAGCACATGCGGCGAAATTCAGACTTCCCTTCTGGGCTTCGGCTGCGGATCGGTGTTGGGGCGCGTGGGCCGCGCCGCTTCGCTGCGTGCGATGAGCACAGCATGGGACGCGGGAATTACGCTTTTCGATACGGCGAGGAGTTACGGATTCGGCAACGCGGAAGCGGTGCTAGGCGAGTTTCTGCGCGGCAAGCGTGAGCAGGCCATTGTGGCTACGAAGTTTGGCATCTTCCCGCAGAGGCAGAGCCCGTTCAAGCGCATGGCTGTCCCCGTAGCCCGCATTGCGATGCACATCAAGGTGCCGGGAATTCGCAAACTGGTGCGGCACGGTGGCGCCGGTAATGATGAGCTCGGGCAATTCACGGTGGAAGGGTTGCGTGAGTCGCTTGAAACCAGCTTGAAACAGCTCCGCACCGATTATGTTGACCTACTCTTCTTGCATGAAGCTTCCACAGATTCGATCCGCCAGCAGGACCTGATGGCCGAACTTGACTCCGTGGTGAAGGAGGGCAAGGTGCGGCGAGTGGGACTTTATGCAACCTCAGACGTGATTGCCGAGGGGATGGCCAACGGACCGGTGACCCTTGGAGCAATGCAATTCGGCGTCAATCTTTTTGATCCCGTATTGGCCGGGTTTTCCGAGCGCAACCAGCGGGGACTGCTGCTGATTGGCAACCATCCATTTGGCGGTGAGCAACGCGTCGCGCGAGTGAAAGCGACATTCAAGGCGATGTCTGCCGATGAGACGGTGCCGCCCGAGCTTCGCGATAAACTTCGCAACGCGGATTGGCAAATGCTGCTTGAGGCAGTCTTCGGAGTGGTCCTGGACCGTATGTGCGTCCACGCGCTCGTGTTCTCCATGATGCGGCCGGACCACCTGCGTGCCAACGTTCGCGCGGTCGAGATTAATCGATTCACTGGCTCGGACCTGGCGCTGCTGCGCGAGAGATTGGTGAATTCTCCGGCGCCGTTGTCAGGTGCTTAATTGGGCCGTGAGCCGATCGGCAGGCCTCAATTCCAGCACCATTTGCTTGACACTTTTCCTGACTGGCTCTAGAGTCCATTCGTCTTGTACTGCTGGGCGATGTACTCGCAAGCCCGCACTGTAAGGGCCATAATCGTTAATGCCGGGCCCACAGTTCCGCTGGATGTTAAACAGCTTCCGTCGGTCACGAACAGGTTTCTTACATCCCAGGACTGGTTGTAGGAGTTAAGGACAGACTTGGTGGGATCGTTCCCCATTCGAGCGCCACCACATTCGTGAATCGCGGCTCCAACCGCCATACTCCTCTTGAAGGATTTTCGGAACATGAATCTGCTGAGCCAATCGGCATCGGGGAAAACTTCATTCTCATTATCGAGTCCGAACGTTGAACCGGAAAAGATAATCTTATAGCCGCAGAAATCCACCATTTCCCTGATTGATCTGACTTGCTCTCGTAGTAATTCGTGCTCGTTCTGGAAAAATTTACACTTGATATGGGGGACAGGAATACCCCAGGCGTCTTTTCGCCTTGCATCGAGTGTGATGCGGTTGTCGTAGTAAGGAAGTGTCTCACCAAACCCCATGAGTCCGAAAATTGAAGGACTATCGTCAGGAATGTAACTTCGCCCGATAGCTCCCTGGAATGCAAACCCTCTTCTGAATTTCGGATTTGTCACGCCGTCTAGATTCTGGAATCGAGGGATGTAGACGCCGCCAGAAGGGGCATAGAAAGGATCCAGAGGCGCTGAGTCATCCAACTCCCAACCTTTGGTGCCCGGAATCGATCCATAAATCTGGCTTGGGCATTGGTCCATGAAGTAGCGGCCCAAGAGCCCGGTGGAATTGGCTAAACCATTTGGGTGATTCGAAGAAGCCGAGTTGAGGAGCAACCGTACTGACTCGATCGTGGATGCGCAAAGAACGACGACATTGGCCGAAGCGGTCTCCGTTTTCTTTGTCATTCGATCGATGAATTCAGCGCCAGTTGCTCTTCCTGTTGCGGCATCTACGGTTATCCGTCTCACAATCGCGTCGGTACGAATGGTGAGCCGGCCTGTTTCCTTTGCGGCTAGAATAGGCAGAGGCACCCGCTTGAGATTTGGGGCTGCGTACCGCCACGAGATTACGGATCGCCCGGGCCAATTGGCTTCCACACTAGCTTTAAATGCACGTTCGAGCGCGGTTAATTTCGACGTCTTGAAGTATTTCCCATCTGGAAGGTTGCGCAGGTTGTCGTGAGAACCATAGACGCCCAGGAATTCCTCAACTCGATCGTAGTAGGGAGCGATGTCGGCATAGGAAATTGGCCAGTCATCGCCATAACCATCCCTGCTCGCCGCTTTGAAGTCATAGTCTGTCATGCGCAGCAGGACGCGTCCGTACAGATGAAGGCGACCCCCAAGTTGTCTTCCTCGAATCCACAAGTAGAAATCTTCTGGAGGAGTTGTATATGGATTCTTCCAATCGTTCACGAACAGGTGCTTGAACTGGTCTCCGAAAAAACCAATTCTTGCTTGAATGTACTGGCCTTGAAGTACGGCGAGAGCACGTGCCTTAAGGTTGATGCCTTTCTGTCGCGGACGCGCAGGGACCTTAAAGTCGTCTTCAGTAATATTCGGACCTGCCTCTAAAAGGAGCACCTCCAGACCACATTGCGTAAGCTCCTTTACGGCAAAACTGCCCGCGGCGCCGGAGCCGACTACGAGTGCGTCGAACTGTTTCCTACACATCCAGACTCCTCATGGCGTCATCTTTGTGAGATGAATTAAGTTTACAGCCGCAAGATGCACTCAGACAGCCCTCATAACTCCTAAGATCGAGACATCTGCCGGGCCGGCGAGGTTCCCCAACGTAGAAAGTTGCCCTGACATCGAAATCCCGTAGGATCGCGAGTGTCTCAAGTGTGAACACCGGATCCGGCCCGTCATCGAACGTAATAGAGAATTCCTGCCGTTTTGGGTCTCCTCGCATTACCAGCAAAGATCGCGGAAACACCTGATCAAGATCTCTCTAATGAGTCCTGGTCTCGCCCGAGAGAACGAATATGCCATTCCCGGATAATCACGCGTAAAATAGCGCGTCGGATAGTCGTGTTGCACTCGATTGAGCGCTGCAGATGCGAATGCGTCTCGTTTATCAGGATCATTCAGAAAAGCGAAGATAAGCCTTTGCAGTTCATCGTAACCAGAGAAGTAAAGAGCAAAGCTCCGGGCGGGAACAAAGAGGAAAGTTCATCAAACTTGACACTCACAAGCGATATGGAACGTGAAACGGCGCTGAACAGCAGCGGATCCAAGCTTGGACTGGTATTCACCAGCACGTCCAACTCACACAATTGCGCTACAGAAAGCGATTCCGCGCTCTCAAATCGTATTTCACGACCAACTTCGGTTGTAAGCACAGCTTGCATTTTTATCCGATTTCGTTCCGGGACAATAATTATGATCGCAACCGATCCGTCGTTTAGGGCATCCACAGCCTGGTAGATCCCGTCGGGAACTCCGATGAGGCCTACAGCTGGTTTTTGTCCCGTTCGGTTTTCAACTTTCGACAGCATTGGCAACTTGCGCCTCATGAACACGGTCGCGGTAAAAAGCTCTTCGGCATTCCACTGTTACGTTCTATTGTCATCGTTGGCAGACTTGCTCAATCCTAGGCAAGGCCTGCATCTTTACGAACCTTATGTTGGATACGTATCGTCTCGACCGGATCAACGTAACGACGAATGGCGTCGATTGCCGAATACATTTGCCACGCCGTCACGAAAAGCAGCTGGCAGCCTCTTCGATTCGCTTCTTCTGCAGCAAGCTCGAAAAGCAATGCAAGGCCTCCGCCCAGTAGCATCGCAGAGTTCGCTTCCTGTGCACCATGGGTATGAAGCTTGACAAAAACGTCGCCTTGAATTCGTGGTGCCAGCTCAAACCACCGTCGCACGCGGTACGGAGTGGGGGGATCAGAAGCTGCTATCTCGCCGAACTCCAAGCGCGGCAACAAACGTTCTGCCCAACGAATGCCTAACGGTCCAGGAATCATGAGGAGATCACCTGCGATGCCCTGTCCAGGCCGGAGTGGGATCCCCGAATCATACGATTTCGGCCGAGTGGGATCATCACTGCACCAATATATTGTGTTCAACATCCGAGATTGTGTGGGCGAGTTGCCAGATGGCATTGTGAAATCAGCATAACAACCCAGGTCGCGCAGGATCTGAATCTCATCGTTGAGGCCACACCATCGACCATCGGGACGCGAATTATCCAGAGCCCAATTTCCATGAATGAAGGCGAATCGAATTCTCCCATCGATCTCACGAAGTAGGCCGTGGCACTGGCGTAACGTTTTGCAGAAATTGAGCATCCGATTAGTAAATGACTGGCGTCCATCGCCGTCGTGATGGATGTGCACTTCTACGTCGGATATTCCAAGTCGTGTCATAGCTGAGAGGGGTTCGAGAAACTCGAAACGATACTCCTCTTCGGGGAAAAAAAAAGTATACTGCGGAGGAAAACCACAGGCATCCCTGGGAGATTCGGCAGCAATTGCCGGCCAGTTTGCATACCACCGCTGCACACGAGCGCGCGACAGGCCTAAATCGGTAGTGTGCCACATAGGCTCATAGTGATCGGCGATGGCCAGCCACACGCGAGTAATTGGAGGCCGCCCGAGCCAATGTCTGCAACGGTCCTTGAGATACGGGACCGCCCAGATTTGAGCGTTGCGCGGCAGCCTCACGATTTAAATAACTTTACCGGACTCTTCTCGGGAACCCATGAGTCTCGGTTCTTGCGACACAAGTCTGTACTAATCTCAAGTAATTCCGCAGCAACATCGTCCCATGGTCGCCTGAAGTGACTCGCGATCGCCCTCTCGTCCCAATTGCGGGAAAGCGCGATTTCAAGGGCGTTTGCGAGGGCTCCTGCATCGCGAGGCGGAACAAGGATGCTGCACCGTTCGTCAACGATTTCGGGTATACCGCCGACGTTTGTAGCTACTACGGGTCGGCCCGAGCTCAATGCCTCGATAACTACATTGGGACAACCTTCTGCGTAACTTGGCAAAGTAAACACATCCGCTGCACCGAGCCAACGCGCGATCTGCTGCGCGTCTTGCGCACCGGTAAAAATGAGCCGGTCCGAAATCCGCAATGCGGAAGCTCGACGTCGCATTGTCTCCTCGAAACTACCTTGCCCAATAAGCACCATCCGGACGTTCAGCCGGGTTTTGTGTAGCATTGTGAGTGCTTCGAGGGCTTCGCACAGACCCTTGGATTCCGCCAATCTTCCCACGTACACGATTAGCGCATCGTTCTGATCGACACCCATTTCGCGCCGTACTGCAGAGCGTTCTCGCACGAAAAAGATCGAAGTGTCGCAACCGTTTGGAACAACTCTCACCTTCTCTGGTGCAGCGCCGCGGAGAATTGCTTGGCTGCGCAGGTGTTCACTCTTGGTCACGACAAAATCAGCTTTCCGCAAGGTAATCGAGGTGAAATATAGCGTGGCTGCATCCGCAATACTATTCAGATCCGAGCCAATGGATCCCACAACTACCGGAATCCCCAACTTCTTTCCCGCTCTCATGGCGGCGTATCCCTGGGGGTACAACCAATAATTTAGGATTATGTCAGGTCGGTACCGCTGGAGTCGTGGATATAGATAACGGGCACAGACAGATCCATTGAAAGCGCGAGTGACGCCAGGAATCGCTGGAAAAGTGAAATATTCCACATCAACGCCGGGCAGTGCATGGTTAGTGTTTACCGGCTGATAATCAAAACTCCGAGGTTTCAGCCAGTGCGGATAGCGCGGATGCGGGCAGAACACAGTTATTTCCGCGCGTTTCTTCAACGCGCAGACGATTTGGTAGCTTGCTCCCCCGCAGTAAGCCTCCGCGGCAGTAGGGAAGAACGGAGTAACCAAAGCAAGTCTTAACACAGATCTCCGATACGTTGATAGGAACGCTATCTTGCCGCTGGCATCTTTGTGCTTATGGCTGTTTCGCGTGCGAAACGGCACATGATCATCGGCCATGAATATTGCTCGATGGCTTGCAGGTTAGGTGTGCTAATTGGCCGATTTGTTGCGAGTGCATCGAAGCACCTGATCAAAGCCGCGGCGATGGAATCCACGTTCCAGGGATCAACGCACATCCCAGCTCCAGTCTCGCGTAATAGAAGATCGATCTCACCACCACAGGGGGAAAGTGCCAAGATCGGCTTTCCTGTCCCAAGATAGTCAAACAGTTTAGCGGCATGAGACCCAGGATCGGTTGCGATAAGGAGAAGAACATCAGCATCTTCCAGTAGGCGAATTCCGCGTCTTTTTGGTAAGAAACCGTAGCGGTGAAGAGTTGCGCGGCGATTTGTAAATAGGGGCTCCGCGTCGGGAGTGATTCGCCCCACAAAGCGAGTTTCAATGGCCTCCCGAATGTTGTCGGGCAGTTGCTCAATCGCTCGCAGATAATTCTCCGGCGAATAAATCCTGTTATTGTAGAGCGTGCCGAAATATGCCACGATCATTTTCCCATCATGCCGCTGCCGGTGCGAAAAATCAGCGAACAGCTGCGGCTCGTACCCATTTGGCACGAAGACAAATTTGTTGACTGACTCCCCAGGATATCGAGTTCGCATCTGCTCGGCCCACAGTTTAGTGGCAACTGCCACGAAGTCCGAACATCTGACTGCATCTCGCTCGAGAGCTTCACAACGCGCTAGTCTGTCGGCATCAGGACTGTCAAAATTGTGGACATAATATCCCATCCAGTCGTCCCGAAAGTCCGAGATGATCTTCAAATGAGAGAACTGATTCCTCAGCACGATGCCAATCTTTAGCGTAGAGAATGGTGGCACGTTTAGAATCACCGTCTCGATGTCGAACCGCTCGACCAGACGGACCGCAGCACGGATCGCAAACGGAACCCAAACTGTTTGTATGTCTGGGAACAGAGCCCGTTGCAGGGTCGACCTTATTCGGCGTTTCAATGAACTTGAGTTCTTGGGCTCCGCCTGCCCAGGAGATGCGCTTCCGCTGTTCCGATGTGGCGGCAATAAACGCTTCCATAGCCGGTCACGCCAGGCAAAAGGGGGTTCGGGGTTAAATGCGCGGACGACTCTCGTTTCCGAGGGGATCGCTCTGAGTAGGCTCGCATCGTACACGGGTGTGGATGGGTGGCTCGGTGCAAGAGCAAACATCCGACAACCATGCTCCGGTAAATACTGGAGATAGGCGAGCGCCCTCGGCACGCCTATACCTCCACTCGGTGGAAAGGGATACGAGACCAGTAGGGTATTCACGTTGTCTTTAGAGGAGAGGCAGATGATATGTTAGCACGTAGAAAATAGAGATCAATCTCGTAATTTCTCAGTTCAAATGGTGAGACTGATGCTAAGCCGTACAAAACAAATGCCTAAACTCTTCCGTGCTTTGCCTTCTTGAGGAGTTGCGGAGCTATAAACGGTGGAAACGGCGTCACCGAATGACGATTGCTGCGTTTTTGCCTTGAACGGAATTGCGATCATGCACAAATTTTCGCCTAATCCGGAGTCGAGAAATAGATCGCGAACCAGGGTTCGAACTTTTGAGGAAGTTGGCTTGCCCGAGCCGTTCGCTGATGATTCAGATGGTTGGTCTCGCACCAAAAACTCGTCTATTCCCATGCCGCTTGTGGTGCTGTGAACGACGTTCATGTCAGCCATTCGGAGGCAAATGCGAGAGTGTCTTCACCTATTATAGAAGCGACGCCCGCCGATACTGACGTCGTTCTCTCCTTTGGCAAAATCATTTCTACCAGTTTGAGCATGACATTGGAGCAGAATGTTATTGCTCTTGGCAGAGCATTAGAGAACAATGGATCTGTTGACATCCTGGTGACGACCATGAACATTTGCGGTAGCCGACGGGCGTTCCCGCGCCGCCTCTATCGCCGCCGTGCATTGATCGAGAGTCTCTTCTCTTCGGTGAAGCGCAAGCTCTCGGCCCGCGCGCCGGGCCGTTCGCTGCGCGTGCAAATGCGTCAAGCCCTGCTGCTCGGATTGAGTTTCAACCTGTATCGCTTGAAACATCGCCGCCTTTTCCAGAGGATGTCAACAGAGCTGAAAACAATCACGAGGCGGCTGCTCGTGTTTCTGTTCTTGCCTTGCAGCTTGTGGGGCCAGAGCGCTCATCCGCGCATCTGGCTCGATTCTGACACACTTACGCACCTCAGACATATGGTCGCGGCTAAGGATCGAACATGGATCGCGATGAAGGCCGATGCCGATGCATACGTCCGTGACACAGTACCCGCGTACAACAAGAGTGCTTGCGGCAGGAACCAAATCTGCTACACATATGATGGTTCGGGTTGGCTCGATGCACTTGAGAAACTGTCGCTAGCTTACAAGTTGACTGGAAAAACTTCTTACTCAAATCAGGTAAAAGCAATACTAAATGCGATGGTAGCGGTGGGAGTAGCGCCGGAACGAGTCAATAGCGGCTATCCATCTCGGAACATAGTGCTTGGACTGGCCCTCGCCTACGACTGGTGCTACGACCAGTTAAGTTCGACCGATAAAACGAATTACAGCAATCTGCTTGATACCTGGTGGATGTGGGTACAAGCGCACGGTTACCAGTGGAATTGTGCGGGCGGAGAGTGCCCAAACGGCTACGGAAACTATTTCGGCGGCCACCTGCTGGGTTTTGGGCTGGCTGCCCTTGCCGTAGAGGGTGATGACGCGAATTCTGCGGCTATGCAGGCCGTCATCTTGAATAATTTCAACACCTATGTAGTTCCTGCTTTCGGTTCGGGAGGAGGATTTCAGGGAGGGTATGCAGTCGAGTCCTACAACTATGGTGGCAGCCATTTCCTGCGGCTTCTCGGGTACATGTGGGGAATGACGACTGCCGGTAAGACGGACCTGCTAAATAACAACATCGCGTGGGTCAAGACCATCGCTACCAATACGCTGTATGAGGAACGTCCTGACCTGTGGTCGATCACGGACGAGGGTGGATGGACGGGCAGCTACCCGAGAGTTATGTACCGCAATTTCCCTCTGGAGTTGAGTAAATTTCTCAACGGACTCACTGAGGGTGGTTGGATGCAGTATTTATACAATCACATGGTTACGCCTACAAGCGGAGCACCTGCGAGCCTTTACGCTCCATCGACCTTCGAGTCCTTTCTATACAACACGGGCCAGACCGCAGTGGATTACACGGCCAGCCAGCCTTTGTATCACTTTTCTCCGGGAGATGGTCACACGCTTGTAAGAACCGACTGGACGACTTCAGCGGTCCATACGACATTCAGTGGTTCCAGCAAAATGAATTATGCAGATCACGAGTCTCACAGCGCAGGACACATTTCCGTCCAGCGCGGGTTGGACTACTTGCTTGTAAACGCCGGAGAATGGGCCGGACCGACAGGCAATGTGGGCGGTCCGCAAGCCGACGACATACCGAACTGGCATAAAAACACCTTGTTCTACTGGGATCAAGGGACGGACTGCTTAAGTCAGACTGGTAGTGGCGGACAATACGCTGGATGCCAGATGTTCTGGTCTACTGCAAATTCAGTCAATCATGCTGAGACGGCTGGCTACGTTTTTCAGGAAGCGCCGTTGCAGAACGCCTATTTGAATAACCGCGGTTTGGAGACGCTTACTGGCTATACCCGCAGCTTCGTAAACATCGACGGTGACGTAGATTTCGTATTCGACAGAATCACCGCACCTGCCACGTCGCAGCGCACACTCGAGTGGCATACGCCAGCCTTGAGATCGGCCTTGGTTCCCGGAAACGCTACTGCAATCAATGTGAGTGGAAACATCGCGTCGGCGACAGTCGGAAGGTCTACCATTTGGATCGATACGCTCTTGCCTTTATCTCCTCTGATCAGCAAGGTCACGGACGTGCAAAACTGGACCGTCACGACACAGATGGGAACACAGCGATTTGAAGTGTCTGATCCGAATGCATCAAGCTGTTCGACTAACTGCTTATTTCTGACCGTGCTTGCTTCTACGCCATCGCGCATCAGTTCAATGCCATTTACAAAATTGATTTCTACTAGCAATTATAAGGGTGCTATATACAACGATGGTACGCTTGCTCGGATCGCGTTATTCTCGGCAGATGGCACTTCGCAAACGGGGGTCAATTATGAGGCGAATTACAGCGCGTCGCTGACTGGCAGACATGTTATCTCGGACTTAGTTCCCGGCACTTATGATGTAAGCAGAGGTGGCACAACCCTTTATTCGAGCCTCGTCGTAGGCGGTGACGGAACCCTTAGCTTCACGAGCACCGGTGGTTCGGTCTATGCAGTCCGGTTGATTCATTGAGGCCTATTGTGCTACGCAAAAACTCCATCCGCGTGGCGGCTAGGGTTGCGATCGCGAGCAGCAAGCGACCGAAATGCGGATGAACACGGGAACCCATTTTGTCTCCTTAGCGGCCGCCAAGAGCAGGGAGGCTGCTTAAGCTTGGCGATCTCCAGCGCGTCGGGCCTCAGTGTTTACAGCAACTGGGGAACATGCTAGATTCAGCGTAATTCACCAGGCGCTCTTCATTTAGCGGCGGTGCATGACCCCGCTTCCTCCCCAACGCGCTGCGATCTCGATTAATGACGGAGGCCTAGCATCGCGCAGCCCAGTAATACCAGCACCATCGCTCGAAACTCGTTCTGGTACGGACTAGAAATCGGGGTGGGTTTCGTAAGTGCCTTTGTCTGCTCGGTAGCCATGGCCCGCATCATCGGACCACAGAAGTTGGGCTACTTCAATTACGTGATGTGGCTGGCCAATATGAGTGGAATCGTCGGGAGCGTAGGTGTCCCAATGACCACGCGAAAATACATGGCCGAATATTTGGGTCGTGGCGAACCCGGCGTGGCAAGGGCTGTTTTTTTTGCCACGATGCAGCTTCAGGTACTGATAGCCAGCGCGATTACGGCAATTGCGCTAGCAATCGTCTTTGTCTTCGGAGACCCACATCACCGATTGGTCTCAGCGTTTCAGGTAGCCAGCATTCTTCCTGCCATGCTGGTGTTCGTGCCTTCGCAAGCTAATGTTGCGCGGGAGGACATGCGTGCGAACGTGGCCAGCAGCATCGTGGGCGGCATCCTGTGGCTTGCTGGCATCATGCTCAGCCTTTTGATGGGTTGGGGCCTCCTCGGGATTGCAGTCGGGATCCTTATTTCGCGCACAACGGAATTTGTTCTCCGTTTCATTCCTGTCCTGAGATGGGTTCGGCGGCTTCCAGATGGCGTTCTACCATCCTCTTTGAAGCATAGGATGGTGTCCTTTTCAGGGCAGAGTATGGTT
>Ga0182024_10019474_pt1 | contig 12504 bp, 14 predicted proteins | sample P32metaG_FD_120480 | JGI IMG/M metagenome (GOLD analysis project Ga0182024, IMG submission 120480) | Permafrost microbial communities from Stordalen Mire, Sweden - P3-2 metaG (Illumina Assembly) | ecosystem: Environmental > Terrestrial > Soil > Wetlands > Permafrost | place: Sweden: Stordalen... | reverse complement strand
TTTTGCTTTGGTGTCTGTGGGTGGCGGCGCGCGCGCGAGACAAAATTGGGGTCCTGTTGGCCGTGGGGGTCATGACGATGCTATTCACGCATATTTTCGTGAACATCGGCATGACCATCCATTTGGTGCCGATCACCGGAATTCCGCTGCCGTTTGTGAGTTACGGCGGCACCTTCCTGATCGCGTGCCTGGCCGCCATGGGCCTGGTGCAGAGTGTTTGGGTCCACCGCAAAAACTTCGAGCGGATATGAAGACGTTCCTCTTCCATTCGCACAACTCCTGCTTCCGCCCCCAAGCGCGGAAGGGAAAGAAATATGATTTTAGACAAAATACGCGGTTTTCTCGGTCTTAAGAAAAAGGGCGACGAAAAAGAAATAGTCATCTCCTGCGAACGCCTCGAACGGCGCGTCGCCGTGCTGGAAGGCGGCCGGCTGGAGGAATTCTCCATCGAGCGCGAAAGCGACCGGCAGATTTCCGGCAGCATCTACAAGGGCAAGGTGCGCAATCTCGAACCGGGCCTGAAGGCGATGTTCGTCGACATCGGCCTCGATAAGAACGCATTTCTCCATTATTGGGACGCGATTCCTGCCGCGCTCGATCCGGGCGTGGAAGCCATCGAACGTCAAGGCGGCAAACGCAAGAACCAGAAGCGGATCACGGCCAACGATATTCCGAGGATTTATCCGCCCGGTTCCGACATCATCGTGCAGGTAACCAAGGGCCCAATCGGCACCAAGGGTCCACGCATCACGACCAACATCAGCCTGGCGGGCCGCTATCTCGTCCTTATGCCTTTCTCCGACCAGTGCGGCATCTCGCGCAAGATCGAAGACCCCAAAGAGCGTCAGCGCCTGCGCCAAATCCTGACCAGCCTCGCCCTCCCCGACGGCATGGCCGTCATCATTCGCACCGTGGGCGAAGGCCAGAAGGCGCGTTTCTTCGTCCGCGATCTCCACGTGCTGCTCGAACAATGGAAGAGCATCTCCGGCGAACTGGAAACGGCCCGCGCTCCCAAGCTGTTGCTGGCCGAGCCGGACCTGATCGAGCGGACCGTGCGCGACTTTCTCACCGACGAAGTTGACCGCATCGTCGTGGACGATGTCGACGCGGTCAACCGGATGAAGGACCTGGTCGGCATCATTTCGAAGCGGTCGCAGCGCAAGATCAAGCACTACACCGAAGCCGTGCCGATCTTCGAGCGGTTCAACGTCGACAAGCAGATCGACGCCGCTTTGCGCCGCCAGGTCTGGCTACCGTGCGGCGGCTACCTCGTGATCGACGAGACCGAGGCGCTCGTGGCCATCGACGTCAACACCGGCCGCAACAAAGGCGGCAAGGACCAGGACAAGACGATCCTCCAGACCAATCTCGAAGCGGCGGAGGAAATCGCGCGGCAGCTCCGGCTACGCAACATCGGCGGGCTGATCGTGCTCGACTTTATCGACATGCGAAATCAGCGCGACCAGAAGGCGGTGCTCAACCTCTTCAAGGACCACGTTAAACGCGACAAGGCGCGGACGCACATCCTGCCCATCTCGCAACTCGGCCTGATGGAGATGACGCGCCAGCGCGTGCAGGAAAGCATCAGCCGCGCGGTCTACATGGAATGCCCGTCGTGCAAGGGCAAGGGGATCATCAAGAGCCCCGAGACGATGAGCGTGGAAATCCAGCGCGCGCTGACCCGCGTGATGAAGCTGCACCCCGGCGTGCGCGAAGTGCGCGTGGTGCTCAACGCCGACGTGCTCGACCGCCTGAAGAAGGAGGACGAGGAAATCCTGATCGACCTCGAACGCAAATTCCAGGGCCGGCTCAGCTTCCGCGTCAACGCCAAGTTTCACTTTGAGGAATTCAAGCTGGTGAATGCGCTGACGGAGGAGGAGTTGAGTTGATCAGTTGTAGCGGCGGTCTATGACCGTCGCTGATTCTTGACGGAATTAACGGAATTTTGACAGGAGGAACATGAAGGACTTGAAGGGAGGCATTCATAGTTCTCGTGATCTACCTGATCTGGCGTTTTTGGCCTCGGAGTAGGAATGCTCTTCCGTCTCCCGAATGAGGCTTGTCCGAAGCATCGACTGCGTTTAATCTATAGCTGTGAGTACGCTGGAGATCATCGTTGAAGATTTGAAGTCGCTGCCAACCCCCAAGTTGGAGGAAGCGGCTGCCTACATCCACCGGCTTCGCGAAATCAGCCGGGCCGATCGGCTGGCGATTCTTCGCGAAACGTCGGGCAGCATTCACCCCGAAGACGCTGATACGATAGAAAAGACGATCAACGAAAACTGCGAAAAGATCGATGCCCGAGACTGGTAACGTTCTGCTCGATACCTCGGTCGTCGTTCCGCATCTGCGCGGAATTCAGCCCGTCACGTTGAAGCTGCAGCAATTCAATACGTTATTTTTCCCATCGTGGCCCTTGGCGAACTTCTCTGCGGTATTCGCAAGTCAGCCCGTGCGCAGGAGAATCTGTCCGTACTTCAACATTGGCTTCGCACGGTCACATTGCTTTCACTCACCGAGGCAACGGCGGATCGTTATGCTGCAATCAAGAATGAACTGGCGCAGGCGGGCACACCCATTCCAGAAAATGATGTTTGGATTGCGGCTCACGCGATAGAACACGGTCTTCCTTTGGCAGCTCGTGATGAGCATTTTCACCGCATAGCCGGGTTGACCATTCTTGACTGGCGCTGATTCTCCAAGCTTGCAAACGCCCGGCGCATAATCTATAGTTCAATCGTGAAAACTACGTATTCCATCACGAGCGCGCAAGCGAACCTGCCCAAGGTCGTGCGCGAGGCGGCCCATGGCCTCATCACCATTACCAAACGAGACGAAGCTGTGGCTTACGTCGTTTCCCGCGAGCGGATGGAAACCCTCCTGGAGACCATGGAAATCCTGGCCAATCCCAAGGCGATGAAGGCGCTCAAGGATGCTCGCGAGGGAAAGACGAAGTATTACCCCTTAGAGTCTCTGGATGAAGATTGAACTGGCCGAGCAGGTGCGGGAGTTTATCCGCACTTGCCCGCCCGAACCTCGACGCTGGTTGCGGGATGCCTTGCGCAAATTGACGGAAGAGAAGGGCGATATCAAGGCCCTCGATGGCGAATTGGAGGGGTATCATCGACTTCGCATCCGCTCTTATCGCGTTATCTTTCGCTACGACACAGGCAGACATGAACGAATCATCCGTTGCGATTTCGTCGAGCATCGGAGCGTGGTTTACGAGACGTTTCTAAATCTCTTTCATTGAATCGCACGCCCGTTAAAATGAAGGTCATGCGCCATCGTTTTACTTTCGCATTCGCTGTGCTGGTCAGTCTCATCCTGAGCTTTTCTCCAGCTTTCGCCTTTGGTCCCAAGCGTTATCACGACGGCGAAACGCAGCGCGGCCTGGCCTCGTGGTACGGTTCCGAGCAACAGGGACATCTCACCGCCGACGGCGAAACCTTTGACATGCATCAATTCACCGCCGCGCATCGGCATCTTCCTTTCGGCACCATCGTCCGCGTGACAAATCGCTCGAACGGATTGAGCGTCGACGTGCGCATCAACGACCGCGGGCCTTACGGTGACGGCGACCGAATTATCGACGTCTCTTCCGCCGCGGCCGAGATCCTGCAAATGAAACGGGCAGGCACTGTTCCTGTGGAGATCGAAATCATTCAGCTCGGCTCACCTGGGCGCGCCAATCAGGGATAATTCGTCATGAGCAAGATCACTAAGAAGGCGAATCCGGATGAGCTCTTCGACGTGGTTGACCTCGACGACCGGGTGATCGGCCAGTTGCCGCGCCGCGAAGTCCACGCCCGCAAACTGCTCCATCGCGCGATTCACGTGCTGATTCACGATCCGAACGGCCATCTCTTCCTGCAACGGCGCAGCCCGGGCAAGGACACTTTTCCCGGCTGTTGGGATTCCTCGTGCAGCGGCCATGTCGATGCGGGCGAGGATTATTCCGTCGCGGCGCGGCGCGAGTTGGGCGAGGAGCTTGGCTGGCATGACACGAGTTTGCCGTTGCGGCCTCTGTTGAAGCTCCACGCTTCCCCGGAAACCGGCTACGAGTTCATCCAGATTTTCCTGCTCGGCCCTCTCTCCGGCCCGTTTAATCTGAACCCGGAGGAAATCACCGAAGGCCGCTGGATCGTCCCGGATGAACTCGACATCCTGATCAACGAATACCCGGACCACGTCGCCGGGGCCTTGCGCCTCCTCTGGTCGCAGCATCGCGCGAAAATTCTGGTTGGAATTAATTTTGGACAGGATTAACAAGATTTACAGGATTGGGGAAAACTGAATTTGGACAGGAGGAACATGAAGGACATGAAAATGATGATGAAGGCGTGAAGTTTTTTCTTTTATGTAACTCATGTCTCTCCTGTCTAATGTCCCCTGCCTTTCTAATCGTGTTAATCTTGTTAATCCTGTCTAAAAAATTCCGTTAAAAACAGACTCTCGCCAACACGAGCGGCCTCTTCCATACTCGCGCCTCATGGAACCGAAATTCGAGGTGCTTCCGCCGGGACCGCCGCAGCCAAAAAAAACCTTCCTCCAGAATATTGGAGGCTGGATCGTGGCAGGAGTTGTTGCCATCGCGAAATTCAAGTTCCTGCTTTTCGGCGCGTTCAAGACCTGCTTCTCGATGCTGCTGATGATCTGGATCTACTCCTGGATGTTCGGCTGGCTGTTTGCGATTGGTTTCGTGGTTCTCCTTTTAGTCCATGAAATGGGGCACGTCATCGCCGCCAAATGGCTCGGATTGCCCGTAAGCGCCCCGCTCTTTATCCCGTTTCTCGGAGCCGCTATTGTCATGAAGCAAAACCCACGCGATGCCTGGACCGAGGCGCTCATGGCCTACGGCGGACCGCTCGCGGGCTGCATCGGCTCGTGGATTTGCTGGTACATTGCCCTGCAAACGGGCCTGGCGTGGGTCATGGCCGTCGCCTCCGTCAGTTTCGTGCTGAATCTTTTCAACATGATTCCCGTGCCACCGCTCGACGGAGGCCGCATCTGCGCCGCCGTCTCGCCATGGTTTTGGATTATCGGACTTTTCCTGCTGGGCGCAGCGATCCTTTATTTCCACTCTTTTAGTTCGATCATCATCATCGTTCTCGTCCTTTATTGGGCGTTTCCGCGGATCAAACAGACTCTCTTCGGACAAACAACCCCCGAAATGCAGGCCTATTATAACACGCACATCTCTAACCGGCTCAGCATGGCGTTGATGTATCTCGGCCTGATTGCGGCGCTTCTCCTCGGCTATTGGGACGCGAGCAGCTACCTGAGCAATCTGATGCCGGCGACTAATTCTTAAAGCGCATCCAACGCCGCCTGCGCCGCACGCGTCTCGGCTTCCTTCTTGCTCGCGCCTTCGCCCCGGCCGAGTTCGCGGCCCTGCCACTCGACGACGACTTCATAAACCCGCGCGTGAGCCGGCCCGGTTTCCGAGAGACAGCGGTAGACGGGTGGATGCTCGCCCTCGGCCTGAAGCTTTTCCTGGAGACTTCCCTTCGGATTGGCCTCCTCCGCGTCGCCTTCGTTACTGATTGCCGCGAGGGAGGGTTCGAGTAGGCGCAGAATGATGGCGCGCGCGCCCTCCCAACCCGCCTCCGAGTAAACCGCGCCGATGACCGCCTCCATCGCGTCGGCCAGGATGGAACCGCGCTGGCGGCCCTGGCTGCTCTCCTCGCCGCGTCCGAGAATCAGCTGTTCTCCAAGATTCAGTTGTTGGGCCAGTATTTGCAGATGCTCTCTTCTGACCAATTTCGCCCGCAGGACGGTCAGGCGGCCCTCGGTCAGCTCTGGGAAACGACGATAAAGCTCGGTCGTCACCGCCAGTTGAAGCACCGCGTCGCCTAGGAATTCGAGGCGCTGGTTGTCCGGCAACCGCTGCCGCTTTTCATGGCCAAACGAGGCGTGGGTCAGCGCCTGGCGCAACAGCTCTCCGTCGGCAAAGGAATGGCCGAGGCGCTGTTGAAACTCTTCAAGATTGGAACTCATTTGGGTTGCTTCACACCTATATAAATAAGCTTGCGGCGCAAAGCACGCCTTAACAGCCTCATATGGCTTGTACTTCGCGCCGGAGCCTGACACCTTGCCCGCAGACTTTTGTCCCTATGAAACCCCTTCCCCCCTTCAGCCGAAGCCTCCCCTTTCACGCCTGGCACGACGTCGATCCGGGCGTGCCCTCGGCCTTCACGGCGGTGGTCGAAATTCCGCTCGGCAGCTCCAACAAGTACGAACTCGACAAGGCCTCCGGCCTGCTGAAGCTGGATCGCGTCCTCCACTCCGCCGTTTTTTATCCCGCCAATTACGGTTTCATCCCGCAGACGATGGCCGATGACGGCGATCCGATGGATGTGCTGATCCTGAGTTCCGAGCCGGTTTATCCCATGACGTTAATCACGGCGCGACCCATCGGAGTGATGACCATGGTGGACCAGGACGAACTCGATTATAAAGTCATCGCCGTGGGGATCAGCGATCCGGAATACAACACCTACCACGATGTGCACGAATTGCCGAAGCATCGCCTGGCGGTCATCCGGCGCTTTTTCGAGGATTACAAAACCCTCGAAAACAAAAAGGTGGTCGTCGATGACATCCTGCCCGCGCTCGATGCCGTCCCCGTGATCCAAAAATCGCTCGATGTTTACCGCGAGTGGGCGAAGACGGAGAAGAAGTAGGTGGGCGTACAGCCTGCCCTTTAGCCGCAAACCAACCGCAACCGGGAATAAATCGCGGGGTTTTAAGGTAGACGTAAGCAGGGACGACGGCGTCGAACAAGCGAATGGGATCGTTTGACCGGCGATCCTGTGCTACCGTCTTAACTCTTGTGCAAAACCTTCGCTGGCCCCTCCTTTTCAGCGCCGTTCTCGGCCTGCTGATCTTTACCCTCTACGCCTCCTTCGCCTTCACGGGCGTTGCGGCGTGGATGGTCGGCCTCGTCTACATCACTTACGATTCGCTCCTGCTCGGCTTCATGGTCGTTTCGAGCCAGATCGCCGTGGCCCGTCAGGATCGGCAACGAAAAGCCGCGACGACTCTTGTTTCCCCACTCGCCAGCGGCAAAAGGCCCAACCTGACTGTGCTCATTTGCGCGCGCAACGAACGGCTCGTCCTGCCGGAATGTCTCCGCGCGCTGGCCGCCCAGACGGAACCGGCGGACGAAATCATCGTCCTCGACGACGGATCAACCGACGGCATGGTCGACTGGCTGACCACCGAGTTTGCCCTCACTTTCGAGCCGGTGGGAGCGAGTGCCCTGGGACGCTCGGCCCTCTGGCCAGGCCTCCGCGTCTGGCGCAAGCCGAACTCGGGCAAGGCCGATTCGCTGAACATCGGCTGGAGGATGGCGCGGGGCGAAATCGTGGTCACGCTCGACGCCGATACTTATCTCGAACCGCGCGCACTGGCGGCGATCCGCAATGGCTTCGTCGAGGATCCCAGCTTGGGCATTGCGGGAGGCGTGCTCGTGCCGGTCTGCCAGCGGACGGCTTGGGCCGGGTTCTTCCAGTTCTTTCAGACCTTCGAATACGCGCGCGGCTTTCTCTGGCGCCTGACCTTCATGCAGTACAACATGCTCCTCCTCATTTCCGGGGCCTTTGCCGCCTATCGGCGGAGCGTCCTCGAATCGGCGGGCGGTTTTGACACGACGAGCTGGGTTGAGGATTACGAACTAACCCACCGCGTTTACCGTAATTCGTTCAATTCCGGCTATCCTATAACGGTAAAGACCATCTCTGGTGCGCGCGGAACGACGGATGCACCCGCTACCGTCAATATGTTCCTCAACCAAAGACGGCGCTGGTTTGCCGGTTTCATCGCTACGCATTTCAAATATCACGACATGGTCGGAAACGGACGCTATGGGGCAGTAGGCCGTTACATGCTTTGCCTCAAAACGCTCGATTTGCTGCTACCGATTTACGCCTTGGCAGCGGCGGTCGTTTTGGTTGTTTTACTCTCTGTGCACCACGGATTGAATATCTTTATCGTTAAACTAATCATCGCCAAGCTTATTTTCGATCTAATGCTCCATGCCTATTCCATCGTTCTTTATCAGCGTTGGCTCAGGATTCCGCCTTCCCGCAAATTCTGGCTTCAATCCATTGGTGCGACCCTGTCGGAACCGTTTGTCTTCCAGATCATGCGGCAACTCGGCGCGGTTTTCGGCTGGCTGGCCTTCCTCCGCCGCAAGATCGATTGGCTGCCGCAAAGACAAGTGAGTGTGCCGGTTGCCGTCACCTAGGGGTAAAGGCGACTTCGAACAGTGCCGTCCGCAAGACCACAGGGTGACAAGATGGTAATACCGCTTTTTACGCGTGACTTCACCTCGGCGTAAACCAAAATGAGGAGCATGAACCGATCTACCTTTTTGCGAGTCATCGCCTTGTTTGTCTTCGCCGCTTCCTTCGCCTGGGCCCAGCCCGTCAAAGCAGCCGACCCCGTCGTTGTGCTGAAAACAAGTTTGGGCGACATCGAAATCCAGCTCGATCCCACGCACGCGCCGATCACCACGGCCAATTTTCTGGCCTATGTGGACAAGAAGTTTTACGACGGCACCATCTTCCACCGCGTTGTTCGCGGTTTTGTCGCGCAGGGCGGCGGCATGACACCGGACGGGACAGAAAAGCCGACGGACCCTCCGATCAAGAACGAGGCGGTCAACGGCCTGCATAACGTTCGGGGTACGATTTCGATGGCGCGCACGAGTGACCCCGACAGCGCGACCTCGCAGTTTTTCCTCAACTTTGTCGATAACAGCACCGGCAAATTGGATCCGGGCGGATTCAGTCCCGAGGGTTACGCCGTCTTCGGCAAGATCACCAAGGGAATGGACGTCCTCGATAAGATGGAGGCCCTCGCGGGTCCAGGTGACGGGCCGCCCACGCAGCAGATTCTCATCATCAGCGCGCGGCGGAAATAAGAGTTTTCTGTAGCGGCGGTCTATGACCGCCGACGACGAGACGAAACATGTTGCCGAGAGATCGGCGGTCATAGACCGCCGCTACAGACAGAACCCAAACTCCTGCGGAGGGCGGTAATGTTTGGAAACGAGGAAGCGTTATGCTTGATTAGCGACTCGCTATGCCGCCGCCCGAGACCGCGCCCACATCCTTCCGGAGCATCCTGGGCGAAAAAAATTTCGCCCTGCTCTGGTATGGCCAGATCATCAGCAGCATGGGCGACCGGTTTTACCAGTTCGCGCTGCTTTACGTGATTCTCGGGATCAAGCAGGGCCTCGATGTAGGCAAGGACAGTGCGCGCGTGACCTTTTGCGCCATGCTGCCCGGGTTGCTGCTGGCCCCGCTTTACGGCTGGATCGTCGACCGGTTCTCGCGCCGCTGGGTCATGTTCTACGCCGACCTCGCGCGTGCCGCCTTGACGCTCACGATTCTCGACCTCTGGTTTCATTCTCACAGCCTGCCCGCGGTTTTCGTTGTCGTCTTCCTGATGGGCGCCTGCAACGGCCTTTTCATTCCCGCGCGACAGGCCGCCCTTCCGCAGATCGTCTCATCCCGGCAACTGATCACGGCCAATTCCCTGATTTCGCTTATCGGCGTCATCGCGAATTTCATCGGCATTCCCATCGCGAGCTTCATCGTCTCGATCTTTGGCGCGCGGAGCAGTTTTCTCTTCAACTCGCTCGGATTTCTCGCTTCGGCCTGGTGCATTTATCATATCAAGGCCAATCTTTCCCCCGCGCCCCATCACCCGGACGCCTCGGACAAGGACAAGGTCGGCACCTGGCGCGGCGCCCTGGCCGGATGGCGCGTGCTGCGCGAGCAGCCGGAACTCGGCGCGCTGGTCCTGGTCAATTCCGCCTTTTCGTTCATCAGTGCCATGGTGCTCATCACCATCCTGCAACAGATCGTAGTGACCGTGGACCTGACGTCAGTCCATTTGCTGGTCAACACGCTGACCAAATTTCTCAGCTTCGTCGCGCCCAAACCGCCGGTCTTCGAAATCAAGACGCTCGCGTTTGGCTTGTTGATGGCGGCAATTGGGCTGGGGCTGGGCGTGGGGGTCGCCATTTGCGGCGCGGCCAAACGGCGCAGCCGGAGCAAGGCGCTACCTTACATCGCGTTGGCGTTGCTCGGCATCGCGCTGATCGGATTTTCCTATCTCCGCGAATATTGGCCCGCCGTAGCCGGGGCCGCTTTCATGGGCGTGCTCTCGGCCTTTATCCTGATTCCAATCGAGGCGCGATTGCAAAACGATGTGGACGACGCGCGTCGAGGCCGGCTCTTCGCGTTAAGGAATCTCTGCACCACGACGAGTTTTCTTTTGGGGCTGGCCGTCAATTTGAACGGAACGCTCCTGACGAAAGTGGGACCGTCGAACCTGATCGAGTATATCGGCATCACCGCCGTCGCGATCGCCGCGCTGCTCGCCTTTATGAATGCCTCGACGCTCAGCTCTTTTTGGTCAACTCGTCGACGGAAGTCGCCGTATTCGCCGGAGTAGGCGTAACCGGCGTCGGAAGATTGCCGCCGATTTTATTCTGGTCCGTGACGGGTTTCGCGTCCGGTTCGGAAGCCGCTGCATGGACTTCTTTCTCGAAATCTTCCTTGGCCTTCTTGAACTCGCCCAGGCTCTTGCCAAGACCTTTTGCCAGCTTGGGCAATTTATCCGCGCCGAAAAAGAGGATCGCGAGCACCAGGATGATCAACCATTCCGAACCGTGGGGAAGGCCTATGGCGAAAAGAGGATGCAGCATATATTTTCCTATCACCTTTAGAATACGTCACCTCTGAGGGCCGCACAACTGAATTCGGCTTGCCGAGACCTTCTGGAGGATCGGACTCCGTCCCTCCCATTACAGTCCCAGCTTCCGGAACGTCTCATCGACGTGGCGGAAATGGCGCTCGGGGGAACAAAGCTCGTCGATTTCCTTTTCGCTCAGGACGGAACGAATCTCGCCCGATTTCTTGAGGTGATATTGGAGCGGTTCGGTCCCGCGCCAGCAGGCCATCGAGGCGGCTTGCACCGCTTCATAAGCCGTCTGGCGGGGCAATCCCTTGTCGGCCAGCGCGAGCAAAACGCTTTGCGAAAAAATGAGGCCCTTCGACTTGGCCAGGTTCGCGGCCATGTTTTCGGGATAGACGATCTGTCGTGCGACGAGATCGGCCAACAACTGAAGCATGGTGCTGAGCAGTTCGCAGCTATCGGGAAAAATGATCCGCTCGACCGACGAGTGAGAAATATCGCGCTCATGCCAGAGCGCCACGTTCTCCAACGCCGCAACCGCGTTGCCGCGAATGACCCGCGCGAGGCCGCTCAGTTTTTCGCCCGTGATCGGGTTGCGTTTGTGCGGCATGGCGCTGCTCCCTTTCTGGCCCGCGGCAAAATATTCCTCCACTTCGAGCACCTCGGAACGCTGGAGATGGCGGAACTCGGTCGCCCAGCGGTCGATGCTGCTGGCGATGAGCGCGAGCGTGTTCATGAAGTGGGCATGCCGATCGCGCTGAATGATTTGCGTGGAGATCGCGGCGGCCTTGAGGCCGAGCTTGTCGCAGACGTATTCCTCGACGCGCGGATCGAGATGCGCGTGCGTGCCGACGGCACCGGAAAGTTTGCCCACGGCGATTTGCTCACGCGCTTCGATCAGCCGCTTTTCGGCCCGGCCAAATTCATCGTACATCAGTGCGAGCTTGAGGCCGTAGGTGATCGGCTCGGCGTGGATGCCGTGCGAGCGGCCCATCATCGGCGTGAGCTTGTGTTCCTTCGCGCGAATCGCGATGGCGGCGCGGAGTTTCTTGAGGTCCGCCAGCAATAAATTCGCGCTCGCGACAAGTTGCAGCGCCAGCGTCGTGTCGAGCAGGTCGGACGAGGTAAGACCGCGATGGATGAACCGGCCCGCGCCGCCGACCTGCGCCGCGACTTCCTCCAGAAATGCGATGACGTCGTGGTTGGTGCGCTTCTCGTTTTCCCGCACCTTCTCGATATCGAACGCGGCTTTCGCGCGGATGATCTGCGCGTCTTCGGCGGGAATGACGCCTATGGCCGCCATGCCTTCGCAGGCCAGCACTTCAATTTCGAGCCAGTGATTGAGCTTGGCCTCTTCGCTCCAGAGCACGGCCATCTCGGGCCGGGAATAGCGGGGGATCATGCCGTTATTATAGGTCAGTCATCCTGAGCTTGTCGAACATACGTGTTGCAGGATCAGTTTAGAACTCATATCAAAATCAGCCCTTGACGTCCTCGCCTCAAATCCGTATTCACGCTTCCAGTTCTTTGAAAGAGTCCCGCCTCGGCGGGACCAACCCGCAAGAAAGTGCCCCGGACAAAAGCCGGGGAGAATAGGGAAACAGGTGTGAATCCTGTGCGGTAGCGCCGCTGTAACGGGCGACGAAAGTTCCATGAAGCCACTGCGCGAAGACGCGCGGTAAGGCGGAGCGAGTAGGACGACCCCGAAGTCAGAAGACCTGCTTTCTTGCGCTCATCAAGTCCCGGGCTGTGTGGCCCGGGCGACTGTCTCGCCACAGACAGGATGGGAGT
>Ga0182024_10019473_pt1 | contig 12504 bp, 11 predicted proteins | sample P32metaG_FD_120480 | JGI IMG/M metagenome (GOLD analysis project Ga0182024, IMG submission 120480) | Permafrost microbial communities from Stordalen Mire, Sweden - P3-2 metaG (Illumina Assembly) | ecosystem: Environmental > Terrestrial > Soil > Wetlands > Permafrost | place: Sweden: Stordalen... | reverse complement strand
TGTGCGCTGGGAGATGACCGGCGCGCTGACTCCTGACGGCAATCCAATCCCAAACCGCAGCGGCCTGCTCGATCTCGTATTCACATCGTCGGGCGGCCACTGGCTGATTAGCGTCATGCACAACACCGACCTGACGCCCGCCGCAGCAGCGCCACCGGAAAACAAGTAGACGCCGTCAGGGCTTGGATCTGCAAGAATGGAAGTTTCAGTGATAATATCTCATTGTCCTGGCCTGCATCGGATTGGGCCACTGGATCGAGAACAATACTAATCGCAGGAACTGCACGGAGACCGACATGCGAATCCTAACCGCACTTGGAATTGCCATTCTCGCCTCTGCCAATGTGGTGGCAGCTGACCAGCCCGCAGCGAGTGCCGACAAGGCGGCGATACAGGCTCTCGAGGACACCTACAACGAGGGATTCAATTCCAAAGACGTCGACAAAATCATGTCGGTCTACGCTCCCGGAAAAGAACTGTTCGTCTTTGACGTCGTGCCGCCGCGCGAATATAAGGGCTGGGAAGCCTACAAGAAAGATTTCGAAGGACTGTTTTCGGCTTTCCCGGGTCCCATGAAGAACGCGATCTCAGAGCAGACCATCCATGTCGTCGGTTCGCTCGCTTATGGACACAACATCCAGACCGGCGAATTTACGGGCAAGGACGGAGCGAAGGTGAAGATCGTCGTTCGAACGACGGATATCTACCGCAAGATGAACGGCAAATGGCTCATCGTCGAGGAACACAATTCGGTGCCCGTCGATCTGGACACCATGAAGCCGGATCTTTTGTCCAAGCCTTAGCAGACGGCCGCGGGGCACAGCGCTGTCCGTCTGATGACGGTCGCGCGCCCGGAGAGATTCGAACTCCCGACCCTCAAGTTCGAAGTCGCAAAGATGATTTTACAGGTTCTTGGTTTTCAACTAGTTAGCAGGCCCGCCCTCTCTGGAAATAGGCACCGTAGCGCATGAAACGGCATCAAACGCTACGTTTTCGCTAGGGTGCCGATGTTTCGGTTTGACCGCTTAGGCTCGTGACCTATGCTTGGAATGGCAATCCTCGACTCCGGGCCGGCCGGTAAACTCGATATCAACGCGGTGGTCCGGCGCGGTCGTCGTCGGCTCGCCGCTCGCGCCCGCCGCGCGCGGAGCTGATGCCGCGTCCAGCCCATTGAGGTACGTACAACGATCAATTACTGGTGCAGCAAACCCGCGCCGGTGAACGTGTATGGGAAGGCTTTGGGCCGCCTTGCGCGATATGTATAATGTACATATAGTAGCCACGTGAGCCCTGAGTTCGACCCGAAGAAGAACGAGGCCAACATCGCTAAGCACGGCGTCTCGCTGTCGGAGGCAGACGGCGTGCTTCTCGATCCCCTCGCATTGACGGTCGAAGGTGATTCGACGGATGGAGAGGTGCGATACGTTACGGTCGGTTTGAATTCTGTGGGAACACTGATGGTGGTCGTCTGGGCTGAGCGAGGCGACGATGTGCGGCTGATTTCTGCTCGGAAAGCGGAGCCGAAGGAGCGAAGAGCGTATGAAGAGGGAATATGACTTTTCCCGCGGTAAGCGGGGTGCAGTGCTACCCACGACCGGGAAGACCAGGATCACGATCTATCTGGATGACGTGATACTGGAGAAGTTCAAAGCTGAATCTGAGCGCACGGGCAAGGGGTACCAGACGCTTATCAACGATGCGTTGGCGAAACATGCCAGCAACGCCGAGCAGCCGGTCACAGCCACCCAAGTACGAAATATCGTACGGGAAGAGCTCGCGCAGACACGGTGACAACCAGCACCATGGGTTTGATCCCAAGGCGCCGGGAGCTAGGGCAATGAGCAAAAATCGATTTGTTAGCGTGTGGGACGCCATCGAGGGTACGCACGAGGAAGCTGAAAATACGAAGCTGCGCTCGGCCCTGGTGATGGCTCTGAAGGCGCATCTAGCCCGCACCGACCTCAGCCAGGCCCAGATCGCTAAGCTGATCGGTGTCACGCAGCCGCGCGTGTCCGACCTCATGCGGGGAAAAATCGACCTGTTTGATCTGGATGCCCTGGTCAACATGGCGGCAGCGGCGGGCCTCCGCGCAAGAACCCTCCGAAGTATAAGAGGAGAAGAAATCGTAATCCGCGCGGAGTTAGGACGCCGAAGTAACGAATCCCATCTGAGACAAATTCGTGGCGGCAACTTGGGCAGTGAACGAGCTCGTCAAATCGCAGGTTCTTCTCAATTGAGAAGAACGGTTGGCCGCCTATCAGCCTTCCAATGATGCTGCGTTTGACGCGGTTGGACATCGCTTCGAACTCGGCGTGACAGGCTGGGCGTTTGGTTATTGCCAGGGGAAGCCGCGCAGTGGTGTGTCAAAAGAACAGTGCCCAGGTATCACCAATCTATGCCTTATTACCCATTGATTTTGGTTCGTGGCGCGCCAAGAGTGATGAATCCGGGCACTGGGATGCAAAGTTTTGCATTGCACCGCAACACAGCAAGAGGGCCGACCGAATCGCGGAGCCCGGCCTTTAGTCGGCTCCAATTCTTTGATTAGCTTTCCGGCGACTATGCCCACCCCTCCACAGGCGGGACACACGTTCTGAGATGATTCATGTCCGAGAGTTTTTACCGCGATCTGCGCTTCCTGCTTTTGCTTCTGCTTCGTCGCACCGTCCTTTTCAGCAAAGACTTTCGCATGCGCTGCAATCTTGGCTTTGACAGACTTCGTTAGACCCAGCCCAAGCGCGGCAATTTGTTTGCTGGCTGATGCGCACACCTGTTTGCCCAGATATTATCGTCGTATCAGACCATGTCTCTAATCGCGCCGTATGATTCCTTGAAGAAAGAGGCGGCCTTCCAAAGCCGTCCAATCTGCGCTCAATTAAAAATCCAACTACATCAATTGGTCTAGCGGAGGACTCCTATTTCGAGTCCGCAGCCGCAGCCCCCGGCCCGCTCGCCTCAGCCGGAAGACACCGCACGCACCAGCATGGTGTCCGTCAGCGGTAGCTCGCACCGCAGTTCCAGCAGCAGCGCGAGGCAATGCCGGGCGCTGACCGGCTTGCTGTAGAAGAAGCCCTGGCCGAAATCACAGCCCAGGTCCTGCAGCAGTGCGGCCTGCGCTGCTGTCTCGACACCCTCCGCGACGGTAGACAGATGCAGCGTCCTTGCCATGTCGATCACGGCATTGATGATCGGTTGATGCGGAGTATCGGTACCAATATCCTGCACGAACGCGCGATCGATCTTCAGTGTATTGACCGGCATCTGATTGAGATAGCTCAGGCTCGAATAGCCAGTCCCGAAGTCGTCGATCAGGATCTGCGAGCCGAGCGAGCGCAGTGTCTTCAGCGTGCCGATGAGCTTCTGCGGCTCCTTCATTAGCGCCGATTCGGTAATCTCAAAGCGCAGCCACGATGGGGCGACGCCAGCCTCGCTTGCATACTGTACCACTAGCGCAGCGAAGTCGGTGCGATCGAACTGCAGCGGCGACACGTTGACGGCGATCGGCACGATGGGCACTTTGGCATCGATCCATTCGCGCAGCTGTGCCAGCACCTGCCGCAGCGCCACTTGTCCCAGCTCGACTATCAGGCCGCTCTTTTCTGCGACTGGAATGAATTGAATGGGTGCAATCATTCCGATCTCGGGGTGACGCCAGCGCATGAGTGCCTCGAGCGAATGCATGCGGCCGGTGCGAAGTTCGATGATCGGCTGGTAGTTCATGAACAGTTGATCGGTACCGATGGCATGGCGCAGGGATTGCTCCAATGCCACCTGTTCGCTCACTCGGATATCCATGTTCTGCGAGAAGAACCGATAGCAGTCGCGGCCCGCCTCTTTGGCCTGGTACAGGGCAATATCCGCGCGCTTGAGCAGTGTCTCAACGTCCAGGCCGTCGTGCGGGTGCATGGCAATGCCGAGACTGGCGGTTACGCTGACGGGTTCCCCCACCAGCACCAATGGCGCCCGGATGGCCGTGAGCAGCAGTGCTGCCAGGTGTTCAGCCGCTTCAGCCCCGGGCAGCAGCGGTGCGACCACGACGAATTCGTCGCCGCCCATGCGTGCCACCAGATTGTGCCCGGAGACGGCGGCGCGCAGTCGACCGGCGATGACCTGCAGCAGCTGGTCGCCGCAGCCATGACCGCGCGAATCGTTGATGTTCTTGAAATGATCGATGTCGAGGTAGATCAGCGCCAGCAAGCCCTTTCCCACCGCGGCCTTCTTCAGAATCCGCGGCAGCTTGGCGTGCAGGTACATGCGATTGGGCAATCGGGTGAGCGCGTCGTGCTGCGCCAGTTGCAGCAGTTTGCGCCGGTTCGATCGTTCGAGATTCTCCGCCTCGCGGCGGTGGCTCACATCGTGCCCGACCAGGGTCAGCAACCGGCGGCCCGCAATCTCGACGGCCGTGACGGCGACTTCGACATCCGACCAGCGGCCGTGGCTGCGGCGGGCACGCGACTCGATGACTCGCCGTGTCGGATCTCGCGCGGCGACTTCGAGAATCTCGGAACTGATATCAGGAAAGATGTCCTGGACGCAGTGCCCCGACAGCTCGATGGCAGCACAGTCGAGCGCCGTCATGACGATCCGGTTGGCTTCAAGGATTCGCCATGAGCTCGGGTCCACGAGCACGATCGCTTCCTGCAGCTGCAGAACGATCGACTGATACCGTACTTCGACCTCGCGCTGTGCCGCCAGGGTGCGCCGCAGCCGCAGCAGCAACCAGGCGACGGCCGCCCCGGACACGATGAACAAGGCCAGCAGGCCGACCAGGAAATACCAGGTCGTGCGGTAGCCAAGCGCGTAAATGTGACGCGCAGCGGGTGTACTCAGGAACGCGGCCGGAAGATGGTCGATGGTGCGCAGCACCGTATAGCCTGTGATCTGATGTTCGTCCGAAGCGAGCACCAGCGTACGCGGCGATGGGTAAGGAATTGCGAGCCAGTCTCGAACCGCCGCGGGAAAGCCCGCAAGTTTGTCCGCACCGCCGGTCAGATAGGTCACTGATACGGGTAATCGGCTGGTGGTGTGAATGCGCTGAACCTCTTGCCGGCCGATCAGGCGTGCGAACAGCATGATGGCGCCCGTGGGGGCGGTTCGGTCGGTGCGCTTAATCTCCATCGCCGCGACGCCCGCCAGGCCGGCCGGAGTTCTCACGAGCCGGTCGGCCGGCGCAAGCAGCGCGAGGTGCTGGTCCTGGGCGATGAAAGGCCGCAGGGATTGCAGCAGTGCAATGGGCGCCGGGGAAATGATGCGGCCGCTGTCACGATCCAGATAACACGAATAGACGTCGTGCCCGTCGGCTGCGACGATCCAGGCGATGTCGACATGCAGGCCGCCGAGAGTCTCGGGAACGAAGTTCGCCGCGATGTACTTGGGGCTGCCGCTGAGCAGGTAATCCGCGGTGTCATTCCACTCGGCGTAATCGCGATTGCTGATATTCAGCTGCTGCAGGTCGGAGTCGAACGCGTGGTAGAGCTGCGTCGCCTTCTGCGCCATGGCATCGGCCTCGATCAGCCTGAAGCTGCCGAGCAATGCTCTGGCGCCCGCGGTCAGGCCCGCGCACAGACCCAGGAGCGTCAGGCTGCAGACCACGATCAACGGCAGGAATTGAGGAGTCGCCTTGACGCTGAGTGCGGATACCGATGGATCCGGCGGGCCAGCTCCGGGTTGTGAGAGCGTGTCCTCGGGAGTGTGCGAGCTCGATACCGGCGTCGGGCGGGGCTGGGACATGCCATCCTTGGAGATTATGGCGCGCCGCACTACTCACTAAGGTCGCCCACGCCGATTGGGCACGATGATGACGCGAAACTGGCGAGGCGAGGGTGATGCATTCAGCACAATTCACGCGGGGGCGCCGATCCGGGCGGCGATGCTGCGAGCCGGCGACCGGCGGCGGACGTTGCAGGGCAATGGTGCATGTTGTCGTGAGTCCTATCGTGACAGCGTATGTTTGCTAACGCACAGACATAAGGGTCAGGCGTGGCGCGTGCTGGTTGCACTCGTGTCACGGTAACTTCAGACCTCCTGACATAGCCGGGTTATCCGGCTGAAATGCCGGCCTATGTGCGCCCGAGGGTGCGGACCAATACTAAGTTCGCACATTGTCCGCCAGGAGATGGCGGTGTCATTGACAGTCTTAGAGGGTTGACTCGCATGGCAGGAGCGGGAGGTGTTATCGATGTCTCCGGTATAAATCGGTCTCCGGTATAAAACGTCAGCGATCTGACCGGAATAGACCACCGGAATAGACCTTGTGAGCTTTCGGGCTCATAGGTTACAGATTATTCCGGGCACATCGCTGACACTTTTGGGCTTTTGCGGGAGAGGCAAATGCCCTGGCAGGAGTGTCGCAAGATGGACGAACGGCTGCGCTTTATTGCCCGTTTGCTCGATGGGGAGAGGATGGCGGGGCTGTGCCGCGAGTTTGATATCTCCCGCCAGACTGGCTACAAGATCTACGCCAGGTACAAGGACTGCGGTCTGCACGGGCTCACGGATCGATCCCGACGTCCGTATCGGCAAGCCAACCGCTTGCCCTTCCAGATCGAGTCCCTGATCGTACAGTTGCGCAGGGAGCACCCCAGCTGGGGTGCTCCCAAGATCCGCGAGAAGGTCAAACGCCTGCGCTTAGGGATTGCGCTGCCGGCCATCAGCACCGTGCATGCCGTATTGGATCGGCATGGCCTGGTGACCCGGGGCCGCCGACCTAACCACTACAAGGCCGAAGGCACCGGCTTATCCCGCCCCGATGATCCCAACGATCTGTGGTGCGCGGATTACAAGGGCGAGTTCATGCTCGCGGATCGGCGCTATTGTTATCCGTTGACCATCACCGACTTCGCCAGCCGCTACCTGCTGTGCTGCGAGGCACTGGGGACGACCCAGGAGATCTATGCTTTTACCGCCTTTGAAAGGGTCTTCAAGGACTTCGGGCTGCCGCGGGCGATCCGCAGCGACAACGGGGTGCCCTTCGCCAGCAACAGCGCCTTCTTTGGCCTCAGCAAGCTCTCGGTCTGGTGGCTGCGCCTAGGGATCGGCATCGAGCGTATCAGGCCGGGTAATCCGCAGCAGAACGGTCGGCACGAACGCATGCATCTGACCTTGAAGAAGGAAGCCACCAAACCGCCGGGGCAAAACTTCCTGCAGCAGCAGGCCAAGTTCGATGCCTTCATCCACGATTACAACTGGGAGCGACCGCATCAGGCGCTGAACATGCGCTACCCAGCTGAGCTCTACACGCCCTCAGCGCGCCCTTATACCGGCCTACCGGAGCTGCATTACCCGTTCCACGATATGACCATCACCGTGACCCAATGCGGCCGGCTGTGCTTTGGCAGGCGCAAGATCAATCTCAGTGGCGTGTTCGCTGGCCAGAACGTCGGCGTGCGCGAAGTCGCCGATCACATCTGGTTGATCAGCTTCATGCACTACGATTTAGGCTTCTTCGACGACGAGACCAGTCGCGTCGAATGTGCCCCAAACCCCTTCAGTGCTAAAGTGTCAACGATGTGTCCGGTATAAAACGTCAGCGATCTGACCGGAATAGACCTTGATCGGTTGGCGCGCCCGGAGAGATTCGAACTCCCGACCCTCAGGTTCGAAGCCTGATGCTCTATCCAACTGAGCTACGGGCGCGGCGAGCGCGCATCGTGTCATGAACGTTGTCGGCGCACCACCGCCGCGTACCGGCGTAACATATGCCCATGATAGAACCACAGGCGGCAGAAACACTGATCAGCGAGCACCTGGCCTGCCTGCCGATCGAATCGCTGCCGGTCGGCCAATGCGCCGGCGCCGTGCTGCGCGAAAACATCTATGCCGAACGCGATCAACCGCCATTCGACCGGGTAGCGATGGACGGCGTGGCGCTGGCCTCGGGCGCGGTGGCGGGCGGCCGACGGCGCTTCAGGCTCCAGGCCACGCAGGCCGCCGGCGAGCCGCCGACCGCGCTCACCTCGGACGAGAACTGCGTTGAGGTCATGACCGGCGCAGTGCTGCCCGGCGGCTGCGATGCCGTGGTGCCGGTCGAACGGTTGCACAACGACGGCGGCTTTGTTGCGATTCAGGGAGCTCTAGACGTCGCGCCGTGGAAGAACGTGCACCGGCGGGCCAGCGACCGCGCCCAGGGCGCACTGCTGCTGGTGACCGGCAGCGTGTTGAACGCGCCGGAGATCGCCGTTGCGGCCTCGGCCGGAATGGCGCGGGTGCGCGTCAGCAGCCAGCCGGCGATTGTCGTGATCTCCACCGGCAACGAACTGGTCGAGCCCGGCGATCCGATTGCGCCGCATCAGATCCGTCGATCCAATGCCTACGCCGTTGTGGCGGCGTTGCGCCAGCGCGGCTTTCAGCGCGTTGCCGATGATCACCTGCCGGACGACGCCGCGCTGCTGCGCGAGCGCCTGCGGCTGCATCTGAACACACACGAGGTCATGATCCTGTCGGGCGGCGTGTCGATGGGGCGGTTCGACCTGGTCCCCAAGGCGCTCGAGGACATCGGTGTACGCTGCGTACTGCACGGAGTGTCACAACGTCCCGGCAGGCCGATGTGGTATGGCACCACGAACGAGGGCCACTCGGTATTTGCATTGCCCGGTAATCCGGTGTCGACGCTGGTGTGCCTGGTGCGCTACGTGATACCGGCGCTGTACGCCGCCATGGGCATGCCGGCGGCAACACGCGAGCGCGTCGCACTGTCGGCACCGATTCACTGGGAAACGCAAATGACCGGATTCATCCCGGTGCGGGTCGCGAACGACGATTGGGCGCGGCCCTGGGCGACGCCCTGCCCGACCAATGGCTCCGGGGATTTCGCCTCGCTGGCGATGACCGACGGCTTCGTCGAGCTGCCGCCCGGTCCTGCCGATTTCGCCAAAGGCTATGTAACACGCTTGTTTCGCTGGTAAAAACCGGCGCCTGTGACCTAGCGTGATGGGGCCAAGCGCTCGATCTGGTAGCCTTAGCAGATGCTCACCGCCAAGGTACAACCGATTCTGCCACGCCGGCGCTTGCTGCAGGACAGCCTGGGCCGGCCGCTGCGCGACCTGCGCCTGTCGGTCATCGACCGCTGCAATTTTCGTTGCCCATATTGCATGCCGCGAGAGAAGTTTCACGATCAGTATCGTTTTCTGAAGTCCAGCGAACGGCTCGATTTCACTGAGCTGCTGCGCCTGACGCGGTTGTTCGTGCAGCTCGGAGTCGTGAAGCTGCGCGTCACCGGCGGCGAGCCGCTGCTTCGCGCCGGCGTGGCCGACCTGATCGGCGACCTGACCAGCCTGCACGGCATTGAAGACGTCGCCCTCACCACCAACGGCGTGCTGCTTGCGCAGCATGCCGCCGAGCTGCGTGCGGCCGGCCTGCAGCGGGTAACCGTTAGCCTGGACAGCCTCGATCCGGCTGTGTTCGCGCAAATGGCGGGCGGGTTCGGCAGCGTGCAGGATGTGCTCGGCGGCATCGACGCTGCTCAGCGCTCCGGGCTGTCCCCAATCAAGCTCAATACGGTGGTCCAGCGCGGCATTAACGATCACCAGGTCCTCGACATAGTCGGGCACTTTCGCGCCACCGGCATCACCGTGCGCTTCATCGAGTACATGGATGTCGGCAACCGCAACGATTGGAATCGCGAGCGCGTGGTGCCGTCGCAGCAACTTCTGGAACGCATCCGTGCGCGCTGGCCGCTGAGCGCGCTCGAGCCGGCCTATCGCGGCGAGGTTGCCCGCCGTTACGCGTTCGACGACGGTGGCGGGGAGATTGGATTTATCTCTTCGGTCACGCAGCCATTCTGCGGCGACTGCTCGCGCGCGCGGCTGTCTTCGGACGGCAGGTTCTATACCTGCCTGTTCGCAGCCGAGGGTACCGACCTGCGCGCGCCGCTGCGCGGCGGTGCCAGCGACGACGAGCTACTGGAACTGATCCGCGCGGTGTGGGAGCGGCGCGCCGACCGCTACAGCGAACTGCGCGATAATCTGCGTGCCCGGGGCGTGCAGCACGTCGAAATGAACTACGTCGGGGGCTGAGGGCACATGCCACGCCGCGCGCGTAATACCCGATTGACGCATCTGGACGTCCGTTCCCGACCGACCATGGTCGACGTCGGCGCCAAAGCCGTCACCCATCGCATCGCCGAGGCGGAAGCGCGCATACGTCTGCCAGCGGCGGTTGCCCGTGCACTCAGGCGCAGCGGCCACCGCACGAAAAAAGGTCCGGTTTTCGACACTGCGATCCTGGCCGGCGTGATGGCGGCCAAGCGTACTTCGGAACTGATTCCGTTCTGTCATCCGCTGGCGATCGAGCAATGCCGGATCGATATCGGTTTCGTGCCCGGTGCGCGCGGCGCCACGGCCGCCGTTGTCGTGGTGCGCTGCCGGGTCGAAGTGCACCACAAGACCGGCGTGGAAATGGAGGCGCTGACCGGCGCCACGGTCGCCGCGCTGACGATCTACGACATGTGCAAGGCCCTGTCGCATGACATCCGCATTGCCGGCGTGCGGCTGCTATCGAAGAGCGGCGGCAAACGGATGGCCGCATGAATGCACCGGAACTGTATGGGCTGGTACTCACCGGAGGACGCAGTCGACGCATGCAACGCGACAAGGCGAACCTGGAATATGCCGGCAAATCGCAGCTCGCGCGCGCGATGGAATTGCTCACGCCGCTGGTGGCACGCTGTTTCGTGTCGGTGCGCACGGATCAGCTCGATGACCCGGCCCGCGCCGCGTACGACGCCATCGCCGATATCAAACCGAACCTGGGCCCGATCGGTGGCATCCACGCGGCGCTGCATGCCTATCCCGATCGCGGATGGCTGATCCTTGCCTGCGACCTGCCGTTTCTGAATCGCGCGACGCTGCAGCACCTGATTGCGCACCGCGCGAGCACCCGGGTGGCGAGCGCGTATCGCAGCAGCTTCGATGGGCTGCCCGAACCGCTGTGCGCAATCTTTGAGCCACGCAGCCTTAAGATCATCGAGGAGTCGCTGGCCGAGGGACAGCAGTGCCCGCGTGCGCTGCTGTCGAGGAGCGATGTCGAGTTGCTCGACCTGCCTGATCCGAGGGCGCTCGATAACGTCAACACCGGCGAGGAGTATGCCGCCGCGACAGCCGCACTCGGCGCCACCACTGTCGCGGCCTCCCCCGCAGCTGCCCCGGCGACAGCAGCCGGTATTACGACGCTGCGGCGACTGAACGTGCGTTATTTTGCGGTGCTACGCGAACAAGCCGGCCGCAGCACTGAACAGCTCGAGACACAGGCGAGCACACCGCGCGAACTCTACGATGAGCTGCGTCATCGGCGCGGCCTGACGCTGGCGCCCGAATTCCTGCGCGTGGCCGTGAACGACGAATTTGGCGACTGGCGCTCGCCACTCTCCGACGGCGATACCGTGGTTTTCCTGCCGCCGGTGGCCGGCGGCTGAGGCCGCAGTCGGGGCACTTATGAACCACTTCAGCCTGCATGACGTCGCATTGCAGCCCGAGACGCTGCGCAACGAATTGCAGCATCCGGCCTGCGGCGGCTACGCCGCCTTCGAAGGCTGGGTGCGCGACTGCAATGATGGCCGCACGGTGCTGCGGCTGGAGTACGAAGCTTTCCCTCCTCTGGCCGTGCGCGAGGGCGAGCGCATACTCGCTGAAGCGCGAGCGAAATTCGGCGTCGAGCTCGCCCGCTGCGCGCACCGTGTCGGGCCGCTCGCGGTCGGCGAGCTCGCTGTCTGGGTAGGCGTCAGCGCAGCGCATCGCGGTGAAGCATTCGATGCCTGCCGCTATATCATCGACGAGGTCAAGCACCGCGTGCCGATCTGGAAGAAGGAGTACTACCAGGACGGCGACTCCGGTTGGGTCAATTGCGAGCGCTGTGCCGCCGCGGCACCGCAGGCGCCCCATCGCCACGGGCATCGGACCGGCTAGCCGCCGCTCAGGGCCGCGCCTGGCCGGCGCCGTGCACGACATACTTGTAGCTGGTGAGCTGCTCCACCCCCACCGGCCCGCGCGCGTGGAAACGATCGGTCGAAATCCCTATTTCCGCGCCCATGCCGAATTCACCGCCATCGGCAAACTGCGTCGAGGCATTGTGCAACACGATGGCGCTGTCGACGCGGTCCAGAAAGCGTTCCGCAGTGTCCGCGTTGGACGTGACGATCGCATCGGTATGTGACGAGCCGTAGCGGGCAATGTGGGCGATCGCCTCGTCGACGCCATCAACAACGCGCAACGCGATGATCGCGTCCAGATATTCGGTGGACCAGTCGGCGTCAGTGGCCGGCTTGACGCGATCATCCACCTCGCGCGCACTGTCGTCGCCGCGCACCTCGCAGCCGGCCGCGATCAGTTCGCTGATCAGGGAAGTCAGGTGCCAGGGTGGGCAGGCGCGATCGACCAGCAGCGTTTCGGCGGCGCCGCACACGCCGGTGCGGCGCATCTTCGCATTGACCACGATCCTGCAGGCCATATCGAGCTCCGCGTCGCGGTCGACGTACACGTGACAGTTGCCTTCCAGGTGGCCGATGACCGG
>Ga0182024_10019472_pt1 | contig 12506 bp, 7 predicted proteins | sample P32metaG_FD_120480 | JGI IMG/M metagenome (GOLD analysis project Ga0182024, IMG submission 120480) | Permafrost microbial communities from Stordalen Mire, Sweden - P3-2 metaG (Illumina Assembly) | ecosystem: Environmental > Terrestrial > Soil > Wetlands > Permafrost | place: Sweden: Stordalen... | reverse complement strand
GGTTGCGCGACCAAGAATTACGTCAAGCAGAGCATCACGCCGGTTGATCAGAAAATCGATCAAGTCGACAAGAGTTCGCAGTCGCGCGATTCCTCGCAGGTCGCCGACATCAACAAGACGAATCAGGTTGTCGATGAGGATGAAAAGAAACTGTCCGCCACCGACGAAATCGCCAAGACCGCCGATGGTGAGGCGAAGGGCGCGATGGCCAAGACCAACCAGAACGCAAAGGACTTGAACGACCTGCGCAATGTGGTCGCGAATATCGATGACTACAAACCCGCTGGTCAAACCGTCGTGCACTTCGGGATTAACAAGGACACACTCTCGAAAGACGAAACGGCGAAGCTCGACGAAGTGGCCACTCAAATCGGCTCCGTGAAGCGCTATTTCATCACGATCGAGGGATTCACGGATCAGACTGGGACCTCGGCCCGCAACGACCAATTGAGCCGCGAGCGCGCTGATCAAGTGATTTCCTACCTGGTGGGCAGTCACGACATTCCCGTGTACCGAATCCATATGGTCGGCCTCGGCGACCAGAAGCTGATCGACGAGGGCAAAGGCAAGAAGGGGCGTGAGGCGAGCCGCCGCGTCGAGATCACCGTCTACAGCGCGCAGCCGTTAACCACGTCCACAACCACCGGCAATTAACGAAACGTTGATTTGCTTCGGAGTTTGTCGAACAGGACAACGGTCCGTCTTTAGCTCAACGATCTTGGGATTCTCGTCGAGGACTTGGCGCCAGATCTCAGTAAGTGTTTGCTCGAAGAAAATCGCCATAGACCTCTATTCGAAGTCTGCAATCCGCTTCTAACCATGCAGGCGAGTTCTGGGCTCGGGGGTGTGACCGGTCACACCGATATATGACGCCAATCACTGCATTTTCCTGAGAACCGTCGCATAGTGCGATCAGAAGAAGGAGAGGCTCCACGGATACGGACCATCGGTAGAGAAACGGTCCGGAGGACTCCAGTTCTGAAACATCCGCATGACCATCCATTCTCGAGAGCAGCGGTCAGAAGCGCGAAGCCGTTAGGAGATTACCTCGACTTTCGACGCACCGACCACAAGGGTCGGACTGGCTCGGCAGAGGCCGCTGCTCCTTTATTTTTGCTTTGGCCCACCAAGCTGCTACCCTCGAAGTGCGGACCGACCGACACGGGCATAAATGGGCACAGAGCCAGCACGGAAACGGAGTAGCTGATTCCCTGCCCTCGGGATCAGGAAATCATGACGTCTACCTCGGGCGGCAGCGGCTTCCCCGTCCACATCCGCTGCAAACGCTCGAGCCGATTCGAGATCCGGTCGGTCTCGCTGTACAAATCCATCACGATGCTCGCGGGATACCCTCACAGAGGCCAAGCCCTTTTCATGCGGGTACGGGACTTCCCGCTGACCAGCGAATCGGTACGTTTCTCGAGCGCAACTTGAAGACGCACGGCAGCCGCAGCATTGGAACTAGTTTCCCGCCGGCCGGACTCCTACGCGTTCCGGAGTTGTCCATTAACTCCGACGACCCTGAGCTTTCACCGATGAAATTCACTTTGGGATCAGTTCGTATTTGGCACCGTCCCGTTTTTCGAACAGCCCCGGCCTAGTGGACTTTTTTGCCCGCTTCGGATTCATTTTTGCGCTTCGATCCACCCAAAGGTGAACCTGGGTCGAGAAACCACGATTCAATTCGTCGATGAGCACCAGGCTGGCGTCGACCATTTCCCCATGGCGATAGGATTCCGGCATCGACTCAAAACCGTAGCCGAGCAGCAGCCCGTCGAGGGCGTGGCCACGTTTCAGAACCTTGCGGTGATTGATAACCTCGTCCCGTGGATACCTCAGCGTCGCGCAGCCAGGGACTTGATACATTTCTTCCCGGGAAAAATACTCCTTGGGATCAGCGAGCCATTGAAATTGTGAATCCTCCCAAGGAAGATCGAGCACCCATCCCAAAATCCCAAATGCCGGCAGACCGACAGCGGCGTGGAGGGAAAGCCTGTACCCCGTGCCGTAACCGCAGTCGAGGTCGAATACCGAACTCTCTGTAACGCCGCCGACTTGGTAGATCAGCAGGCCTGGCGGTGCAGCTTGAGTGACCGCACCGTCCTGCGCGTCCCCCGGGAGAACACCAGCAACAACCAATTGCCGAGTTAGATCTGGTGCAACCTTTCGCGAATACGTCTTCATATTGACCTCCTTTGAGCGCCGTCACCGTAGTACTCCACGTCGAATCCAAAGAAATCCGCAAAGAGCGCTTGCGACGGTATGATTATCACTATTGAAAATCCTTCAGAACCTCCCAAACCTCACAAGCCGCGGTTAGCTGTCAATCGGATCGAGTGGACTCACGGCCCCACTAACACTATTTTGCAATGAGGGCACTCTACTCGAGCCGCCTGCCGGAGAGATGGAACTCTATGTCCTTCCGCCAAGCTATGGATTCGGGCGCAAACAGCCTCGGTAAGCATCAGGCCATTCCCGGCACCACCAATCGGCACCGTGCGAAGACCCAGCGCCCGCAATTTCCAGCCGACTGATTCGGGGTTTGTCCGCCACCCCTCCCCGCGTTCCGCCCAAATCGTGTTTACAATATCGGCTAGCTTACCGGAGAGCACCTGCGATCTCCCCTCCTCGTGGCAACAAAAGAGGAGGGCTTCCAGAACGACGGATCCGAGCTCGATCGAAGCGTCAAGGTATTCGCCCTGGCCGAACAGGAGTTGCACGACACCGAGTTGCAGCTCTTCGTGGTTGACTACGCAGGACGCCAGGGCCCGCGCCACCCCCTGCATCGGGACCGTAAGTTCGCTTACATCGATTTCCGGGGTGCGAATTTTACAGATGTTGGTCAGCCGATATTGCAGCAGCTTGGATTGAAACTCATCCGCAATCCGTTCGCTGATTTTCTCCTCCAAAAATGGAACTTGTCGATCCGCAGGGGACAATGTGATTTCGAGGGCCTGGCTGGCGAGCATTGCATCGCGCAAAGGCTCCCGAGTGCAGATGACTTTGGCGGAAAAGACGTCCGCGATCCGCCCGTTTCCAAGGGCGAATTGGCGGTAGTTGTTCGAGGCGTAAAGAAGCCGCTCCGCGCGCCGGCTCAAGGTTGGTTCATCAAACAAGAAGGTGGGCCTCAGACTTGCCAAACGGCTGAGGGCGGCAGGGGTCGCTTCAGCCAGCATAAGAGGACGCCGACACAGGCTAGACAGAAGCCGGAGCAATTGGGCCTTCGCAGCGCTCAGTGGCGCGATGATGGAAAGAAATGGCGCGACGAACAGGCGATCCGCCAGCCAGCATCCAAGAATGAAGTAAGCAATCTGCCGGACATGGTCTTCGGCAAGATCCGTGTATTGCGTGAATACCTTACAAATGTCATTGAATAAAGCGTGGGTTGATCCATATGGAGCGACGCGTCCGGGGAGGCGCAACGCCCGGAGGAATGTAGAACTCAACTGCGGTGCCCGGTAGACTTTGCCGTTTACCTCGAATTGCTGGCCGGTGGTTGCACTTTCCCCGTCCCAACGCAACAGGCTCGTTTCGTCAGCCCCGGAATTCAGGCGGACCAATTCGAGCACGGTGCCGTCGGGAAAAGCTTCGCCGGTCGTTTTGATGGCTTTGCGACAGGTCGCGTCATCTTTTTCTTGTTTTGGTTGTAGGATTCTTGCCATGAATTCAATCGTCCGGCCCGTACATCTGAGCTTCGACGAACAGAATGACCTGGAGCTCCATTTGGAACAACGTCGTTGAAAATTTAGGGGAATTCGGAGAAATCTAATCCCGCAAAAAGTAGAAACGAACCAGCGTCCTGAGGGTTTAGCCTACTTCTAGTCCGTATCATCCCACACTTTTGTGCCCGATAGTAGTCTTGTGGGTTGATTTTCCTGACAGATGTGCCTAAAGCAGCAACCTATTTCCGCGCCCAGGGCTTGTCACGGCGCCTTGTCTTGGCTTTCCCAGCCTGGGAATTATCCGAGATCACGAAAGAACGGACCTAGGCGAAAGGGTCTTTCCTCCGCCGGGAATGAAACCGCTGGAGGAACTTGGATCCGTCCTTCCTTCTTTGCTAAGCCCGCTGGATCCGCGCCGCATCCGTATAGCCCGAACCCTTTCAAGCAGCTGCCGGCCAAACGTGCAGCGGGACTTCACTTATCGCCTCCATGCCCCATTGGATAATTCTCGTTTTGGGGGTCCTATCACGGCAGCTTCCGTTTCGTCGACAGAACCCTGTTCCATGGATTCAATAAGCTCTACCTCCGCCACTTCGACCGCAAGCACGCCTGGAGCCTGGCTTTCATTCCTCACGGGTTTCTTTTCCGGGAGGGGGCCTTACTGCGAGTTCGCTTGGCCGGGCGCGCTAGATTGTTCCTGGTCTTGCGGGTGGACTTCTTCTATTTCTTGGGCGTCACGCCTCCGATCGTGATCGACGAAAGCACTTGATAAAAAAAGGCTACCGCAGAATCTCTTCTGGCACTATGCAGACTTTCGTATACCGGCTCGTCTGAGTGTCGCTGAACTTCGGTAGATATCAACTTTGCGCTTTCTCCGGGTAGGCTGGATGAGAATCTCTGCAGGAATGTCGAATTTCGCGTGCAAATTACAAATCATATTCAACGACAGAGGCCTCTTGCCATGCATGACCTCATGAACACTCGTTCGTTGACCAATGACCCCGATCAATGCGCACGAGTCCTTTCCTTTCTGTTCCAACCGGAACTTGATCGCCTCGATCGCTCGAAGTACTCAAAGGGATCGGCAACGAAAGGCAACTCAGCGCGACCGCCAGCCGTCGTGACTCCCGATGCCCACGCGCACTGCAACCGATCCGTCCGTTCGTCGAAGATTCCGTAGACAACATTAACGCGTCTAACGTTCGAACATAAACGAGTCTCTTCGGGATGTCGCTGTTTATCCGTAGGTACGAAAGGATCTCGCTTCACCAGCAAGCCTCGCTGGACGGAATCTGCCCTAATCCGGTGTGTGCAATATTGAACATTCAGGTCACACCCCAAACGGGTATAAAGAGGTGAGGCTGAAGAACGGATTATTCAAGCCCCACTCTGCGATCCCGAGAGCTGAGGGAATGCTCTATTTCAGCAAGATTGTTTGGGGGGTTCCAGTTGGTGTCCCAGCCCGACAGGGTCTTTCTCCAAGAGACGAAGGAATTCTGCCGAAAGCAGATTCGTGTTTTAGTCGCCCTCGAGACTCCAATGGATTGCCAGCTGCTGGAGACTGCAGTGAAGCGCTCTCGTCAGCAATTCGACATTGTGGCTTCCGCCGTGTCGAAGCATGGCATTCTTGACTGTTTCTCGCGAGAGAATGTTGATGTTGCCTTGATTAACGCAGACCTGCTGGATGGGCCCTTGGCAGGACTGGATGCTCTTCCCGAGATTAGCGCTACTTACCAGAGAACGCCGGTCGTCGTGCTGTTTGACTCATGGCACGATGAGTTGATCCTGCAGGCATTTCGCGCAGGTGCCAAGGGCGTTTTCTGTCGGTTGGAAACAGAGCTTGGGCGGCTCTGGAAGTGTATAAAGGCGGTTCACCAGGGAGAGGTCTGGGCCAATAGCGGACAACTGCAGTTGCTGTTGAACGCTCTGCGGCGTGAGGCGGTGATTCGAGAAGCCTCCTCGCCCGGGATGAAATCACTCAGCGTGCGCGAGTTTCAGGTCGCCAATCTTGTCGCGGAAGGCATGCCAACCCGGGAAGTCGCCATGAAACTCGGTCTCACTGAGCACACAGTGAGCAACTATCTGTTCCGCATTTATAACAAACTCGGCATCTCCAGCAGGATTGAATTAGCTCTATACGTCATAAAGGATCGAGAACGCCCCGACGCTGCGAGCAGCCGCGGAAATGGGAATCGGCAGGAAATCGAAACCGCCCGGCAGACGATGCCCCGGGACGCCCAGGTACCTCCGAAGGCCAGTGCAGCGCGATATTGAAATCCCAATAAGATTGTTCCGGACTCCTCTTCGGACAGTGGGAGAGCCCAACTGCCGGTTCGATCTTTACGACCGCCCACACTTGTGATCGGTACGTCTTAACATCCATTCTCGCGAAGATTTTCAGGTTTCAGACCACAGTCAGTGAATAGATATGGGAGCGTTGATGGATGGGAGCGAAAAGCCGCGAGGATATATCACAGAAGCGAAGCATCCAATCCCCTGAAGTGTGTCACTTAGTCGGGCAACAGCCCGTAAACGTCCAATTCACCAGGAATTGTGGTAGAGGACGTATTCCCGCCAATGTTGTTCCCCCGTGTTCCAACGTACACCTTGCCATTTGCAACGGTGGGTACCGTAAACTTCACCGCGTTTCCGGCCGCATTCCCGGTTCCCTGAGTGCTGTTCCACAGTTCTGTGGCTATGTTCGTCGCGTCGTAAGCATGAAGAACTGTCGGGCCACACCCACTGGATTGTGGCGTGCAATAGCTCCCGTTATCTAAGGCCCAAACGATTCCATTGGAAGTTCCTGAGGAAGAAACTGACGGCGAGCTACCGGGGAAACCAAAATTGCCAGGAGACCGCGGAACGCTAGAGAGGTCAAACATGCCTGTCACCGTGTTAAATGTGTAGCTCTGTAGTGGACCTCCCACGCCAGCTAGATAGTATCGACCGTTCCAAAACGCTCCGGTAGCAAAAATTGGATCCCCAAGGTAGAACCGCTGCCAAGCGCTGGAATCGCCGAGTCCACCCATCGCGTCCCGATTCAATAGGTATAAGTACCCATCTTTGCCACCACCGATCACAAGATGGGGAACGGGACTAGAAAGCTGATCGACAAGAATCGCGGCGCCCCCAGCACCATAATCCTGGTCAGCCGAGTTATCATTCATCTCGTCTGTAGGAGTGAAGTACTGCGATATCAGTAAACCGCTGGTGATCTTAAGGAATGAGTCGCCATAATCGTTCTTGGGAGCCGTCGAGCTATTTGCATCGAATGTCGCATTGCCCGTAATGAGATAAAGATTGTTGCTCGTATCTGCGGCAGGCGCACTGCCTCCCATCCAGATTCCTCCGTATCCTACATTTGGGGTTACGTTGATCACAGCCGTTTGCGCCAGACTTGCCGCGTTGTACGCCATGACCCAGCCGTAGTATGGGACGTGATCCTCGTGCGAGGCCCAAGCTATATATACGAGCCCGTTGACAAGAGCAAGGGCTGGACGCTGGTTCTGTTGTTGGGAGTTGAAAGTCGTCGTCAAACCCCCATCGCCTGTTCCCGGATAAGTCCCTGCGATCGTCACCGGACTGCCGGTCTTGTCGCTTCCGGTGAGAGCATTTATCGCATGCAGTCTCTGAAAAAAGGTCGGGCCAGCCGGGATGACCGATTTGGAGACCAGGTAGAGCGTGTTCGTCACAGGATCGATAACGGGTGTGCCGGTGACTCCGACTTCCGGCGTGATATCGCCAGTCCCACTACCGACGAGATTTCCCGTAGGACCAGAAGGCACAGAGGTCTCCCCGGCAGTTCCTCCGTGAGTCGTATCGATAAGACTGACATGCCAAAGCGTCATACATGGACTCGCGTCCGCATCGAACGCATAAAGGCCCTCGTGTTGAGTCGCAACGAAGACCACATTGTGCTTTGCCCCGTTAATCGTCAGATTGGCGACCCACAACGGTTGGGTATAGATAGCCCCATCGACGGTACACGAAAAGAGTTTCGCGAAAGTTGCGACCGTAATATTTGAGGCTGTGAGGGCGTATTCGCTCGTATTACTACCGTCCCGCGGAAGATCGTTGTGATACGTGAAGACTCCAGCCAAGTCGGTTACTCCAACCGTTGCAGATGCGGATTTAGTATGGTCCACGATGCTTGTCGCCGTAATCGTGTACACGCCTGCCAACCGCGAACTAAACGACGCTGTCGTGGGAGTCTGACTGTTGAACGCACCCGCCGCAGTTACTGTCCAACTTACGCCTGCGGATTCAATATCATTCGTGACCGTTGCTGTGAAGGGGAGTTGTTGGCCCACAGTAGCCCCACCTCGCTTTGGAGACAGCAAGACCGCCAGATCGATGCTCATTTGAAGGGGCGCTGTGGCGATTACCTCTGATGCGTCGGTGACCTTGGCGGTAAAGCTGACTGGACCGGCTGCAGTGGGCGTGCCGGACAGCACACCGGCAGATGAGAGTGTCAATCCGCTTGGCGGTGCACCCGCACTGACGCTCCAAGCGTACGGTGTGATTCCACCGGTAGCGATGAGCGTTGTGGAATAGGCCATGCTTGTCTGGCCGCCAGGGAGCGGGCTGGTGGTCGTGATCTGCAGAGGGGCCGGAGTGACGGTAATCTGAAGCGGCGCAGTTGTAATCCGCGCAGCAGCGTCGGTGACCTTGGCGGTAAAGCTGACCGGCCCGGCTGCAGTGGGCGTGCCGGACAACACACCGGCAGAGGAAAGTGCCAACCCGCTTGGTGGTGCACCCGCACTCACGCTCCAGGTATAAGGTGCGGTGCCACCGATTGCTGCAAGCGTTGTGGAATAGGCCGTGCCGATCTTGGCGGGTGGCAGCGACAATTGCGTCGTGATTTCGAGTGGCTTCGGACTGGGATTGAAACCGCCAGAGGCGCAACCCTGCAGAGATGCCCCGAATGCTCCCAATAACGAGAGAAGAAACACAGCATTAAGTGAACGCAGGGGCATCAAAGACGTCGAGATAATATTCTCCAAAAAGCTCTTGTGGGTACGCAGAAACCCATTTTGCAGTGCCCCACGGCCAAGGAAATCGTTCGCAAATTTACCCTCAGTGGACTGCTAGACGAACGGGGATTTGCGCGTTGCTCCACGCATCAGAACTTCACCAACCCGGGAATGGAGTAACTGATTCCCTGCCATCGGTATCAGGAAATCATGGCGTCCAACTGGGGCGTGAGCGGTTGTCTTATTCCTGCCGTAATGTTCGGCCGATAGGGGAAGCTTTTCCGCATCTTCGCGATCCACCGATACAACCCATCCCGATTTTATCCGTGTACGGTTGGAGATTCCTAGCGAACTCAGAACGGCTCCGCCTTTCCGCGGCTGCAGTCGCAAACTTTCACCAGCACCTTGAAAGAAAAGATTCAGCATCTCAGTCAAATGCCAGTCCGGAAAGAAGTGTAGTCTTTGCGAATGTGCATGACAGAGAAAAGAGCACGAAGAACAGCAATCTGTTCCAAACTCAACGGCTCAAGTAGGACAGCTTGACCTGAGTCAAAGAATTCAAGCAGCCGTCGGCTTCGCTCTGCATCCTTTGAATATGCCGCTGAGAGTGCCGGCAAATGATCTCGAGAACGCGGGCGCAAGATTTCATCCTCGCGGCAGTGACCAGGCCGGGTTGCCAAAGGCGCATGGAGCATCTTCATGTCCATCACATTCACCTGCGCAGCTGACTGGGAGATGACCCTGCCGATAATTTGGTGCCTCTCTGTGCAAAGTGCCACCAAGAAGTTCATCGACAAGGGCAAGAAACTCAACAGAACTCTATGAGACATTGATGCAGTGAAACCAAGCGGAGAATATTCTCAACCAGGTCGAGGGGCCACTCGAACCAGAGAGGGGTTTAGAGCAGGGTGCTGTGAGATCGTCGGCATCATGCAACCGCCACTGGTTATCTTGCGTTATGTAGGCAAGTTCTTAATTGATCGGCGAGCACCTTGACATTGGATTCGCTGAACATTCCGATGTGGTCCCCAGGAACTTCATATGTCTTACAACGACCGGCGAGCAATCCACGCCACCCGAAGTAAGGATCGCCCGCAGCTGCGATAGGCCAGTCCGTACACCGGAAAATGACGGTCGGGCACCCCAATGGCTTTGGCTTGTAAGCACTTGCGGCAAGGAAAAGGATCCTTTCCAAGTCTGCTCGACCGAGCTGGCGTTTTACACGCGGAAAATGCCGGGATGCGCGCCATGATATCCGTGTCAAGAACAGTCTGAACTCTTCCCATCGACTACGGGCATAAACTGGGATTTCACTGATCCTTATCTTACGCAACTGGTTGACACGAAAACGTAGTCGAATGATCATCCGCCGCAATCCAATTGCGACCCGAGCTTTTGCGATTGGACGTGGGTTCTCAGTCTCGAACAGGGCGAGCAGTCCGACACTTTGGCCCTGCGCGGTCAGTTGGCTCGTCACTTCGTAGGCAAATAGTCCATTTTCGCAAAACCCGCCAAGATAGTACGGACCTTCTGGCTGTTTTTCGCGCAGTGCTAACACGACATGCTGAGCGAGTTCCTCAATCTGATATGGCCCCTTCAGTCGTTCAACAGCTCCAGGCTTTATGCCAACACTGAAGAATGGCTGCTCTGATCCGAGCTGCACGGATAAGGGACGCAATAAAGGACCCGCCCCTACGCAAAAAAAGATCGGCTTATCACCTTCGGATTGGATGGGCAAAGCGTATGCCAAGCGGTCGCGGGATTCTTCCTGAAGGAGTAACGCTGCAAATTGTTCAACGGTGGCTGCGCCAAGGAGGGATGCGATTGGCAATCTTTTATCAAAAACCTTCTCGATTTGAGCGAGAAGACGGACCGAATCAAGAGAATCACCTCCCAGATCGAAGAAGTTGTCTTGTATCCCTATGGGTCCGCAACCGAGTATTTGCTCCCAGATGGGCACGAGCTGTTTCTCCAGAGCTGTTCGTGGCGGGATGTTCGCGGACGAAATCTCGCGGCCAGCGGCCAGGATGGCGACCAAAGCTTGCCGATCTACTTTCCCACTCGGAGTGAGCGGCCATTGTTCCAAGACGAAGCAGCGAGAAGGAATCACAATTTCGGGCAGTTCTTGGCGGAGAAACCGGCGCAGTTCTTTCACGGAAAGTTTAAACCCAGGTTCTCGCACGACAAAAGCTGAAATGCGCTTCTCTCCCTGTTGGTTTGTGTAGGGAAGGATAACAACATCACGAACTCCTCTCTTGCGACGCAAACTTGCTTCAATTTCTCCTAATTCGATACGGTACCCCCGTACCTTCAGCTGGTCATCTAAACGACCCAGACACTCCAACGTCCCATCCTTGCGGTAGCGAGCCAGATCTCCGGTCTTGTACAGGCGTGCTCCACTCCGGCCGGAAAATGGATCGACCAGGAACCTTTCCTGTGTCAGTTCCGGTCTGTTCAGATATCCGCGTGCTACACCATCGCCACCGATGTACAGCTCGCCCGTCACGCCGGGTGGTACCGGTTGCAAGTTATGGTCTAAAACGTAGAGTTGCGTGTTGGAAATAGGCCGACCGATAGGAACCGAGCCGTTGCGAGGGTCCTCAGCCTTCACTTCATATACACAGCAACCCACCACCGTTTCCGTAGGTCCATACTCATTGATCAGACGTGTTGCCGGAGCAAAATCTCTCCACTGGCACAGACTCTCGGCAAACAGATTTTCGCCGCCAATGACGAACGTCTTCGTCATGCCGGCCGTCTCTTCCGGACTGAGTTGCCGGCTCAGCAGTTCCAGGTGAGCTGGAGTAATTTTGACCAAGCCACGGTTCTTCACTTGTCGTAGCGCTGTCACCAGGCTTTGCGCACCTACATCTTCTGGAAGAAGCTCGACTTGTCCCCCGGTCAGCAATGGCGGATACAAACTCGTAACTGTCAAATCAAAGGAAACGGATGTGTGAACCGGGACCGAGCTCCCCGCCTCAACCGCATATGCTTTGATGGCCCAGCACAGATAATTGACCAGCCCGCTATGCAGAATCATCGCTCCCTTGGGTTGGCCCGTCGATCCCGAGGTATACATCACATAAGCCAAATTCGAAGGGATAGTCACTGCGGTGGGATTGCTTGTGCTTTCCTGAACGATGACTTGCCAGTCAGAATCTAAACAAACTACCTTGTAGTAAGCGGGCGGGAACAAGGTCTTACACCTTATATCCGTCAGCAAAACCTTCGCCCCCGCGTCGCTTACCATGAACGATAGCCGCTTCTGTGGATAAGCGGGATCGAGGGGCACATAAGCACCACCAGCTTTCCAAACGCCCAAAAGCGCGATCACCATTTCCGGGGAGCGTTCGAAGCAAACGCCCACCAAGATTTCAGGTCCAACCCCACACCTCCGAAGATAGTGCGCGACCTGGTTGGCGCGCTGGTTCAATTCCCGGTAGCTCAGTTTCCGCTCTTTGAAGACGACAGCAACTGCGTCGGGATTGCGGGCCGCCTGCTCCTCGAATAATTCGTGCACACAAGCATCCGGGTATGCAGCGCGAGTATCATTCCACTCGTACAGCACTTGGTGGCGTTCACCCTCGGTTAGGATCGGGATATCCGCGACGCACTTTTCGTTATCACCACTATTAGGCTTCCAGTCGCTTTGAGCGCGATCTTTCCCGTCTTTCAGACACAACATGCCCTGAAACAATTTCCGCACCGCGTTATCCTCGAGCCTGGATTAGTAAGTTTTGCATAGAGAGTGAATCCATCAAGTTGATATATTCTCTGTGTTATTTAGCTCTTTGCTTGACCTACCTCGCACATTTGGTCGCTTAAGACTCGTGCATTTATCCACTCCTGACTCGATCCGGACCCACCCGGC
>Ga0182024_10019471_pt1 | contig 12506 bp, 12 predicted proteins | sample P32metaG_FD_120480 | JGI IMG/M metagenome (GOLD analysis project Ga0182024, IMG submission 120480) | Permafrost microbial communities from Stordalen Mire, Sweden - P3-2 metaG (Illumina Assembly) | ecosystem: Environmental > Terrestrial > Soil > Wetlands > Permafrost | place: Sweden: Stordalen... | reverse complement strand
CTCGCGCCGCTCTACGGCTGGTTTACCGAGGGGTCCGACACCGCGGATCTGGTCGAAGCCAGGACGCTGCTCGCCGAACTCGGCTAGTGTCTGGGCGCGGCGGCCCGGCGCAGGCGGTCGTTGATGGCGCGGCCGAGCCCTTCGTCCGGGATCGGCATCACCGCGATCGCGCTGAACTCCGGCCGGTCGAGCCGGCGCAGCATCGCGAAGAGATTGGCCGCCGCCTCGGCGAGGTCGCCCGATCGCGACAGGACCAGCATTCCGGCGAAGCCCGGCGGCGCCGCCGGTCCGAAGGCGAGCAGCGCCTCCCCCGGCCGCGCGTCCACCGCATCGAGCCGCAGCGGCAGCTCCGGCGCATAATGGCTCGGCAGCTGCCCGGGGGCGCGTGGCGCCTCTTCGCCGGCCGCCGCCACCTCGACAGCCCCGAAAATCGCCGTCAGCTGCTCGAACGTGATGCCGCCCGGCCGCAGCAGCGCTGGTGTCGGCCCGGTGAGATCGAGCACTGTGGACTCAACCCCGACCGCGCAGGGGCCGGCGTCGAGGATCAGCGCGACGCTGTCGCCCAGTTCGGCGGCGACGTGCGCGGCGGTCGTCGGGCTGACCCGGCCGGAGCGGTTGGCCGAAGGCGCCGCGATCGGCCGGCCGGCGGCGCGCAAGAGGGCCTGCGCCACGGCGTGCCTCGGGGCGCGCAGCGCGACGGTGTCGAGGCCGGCGCTCGCCAGCAACGCAAGGCCGCATTCCGGCCGGCGCGGCAATACGAGGCTCAGCGGCCCCGGCCAGAAGCGCCGCGCCGCCATACGCGCGCGTTCGTCGAATAGGGCGAGCGCCTCCGCGTCTGCGAGAGCCGGCACATGGACGATCAGTGGGTTGAAGCGCGGCCGCGCCTTGGCAGCGAAGATCCGCGCGACTGCGGCCTCGTTCGTCGCATCGCCGCCGAGCCCGTACACCGTCTCGGTCGGGAAGGCGACCAGCTCGCCCGCGCGTAAGAGGCGCGCCGCGCGCTCGATCGCCTCGTCCGTTGCGGGAGCGAGATTTGGCGGCACTACCGTCCGCGCACCCGCGGCATGATCAGGGTCGGCCAGGGGTCGGGCATCTCGCCGACCGGCACCTCGATCAAGGAGGGGCCGCGCCGCTTCAGGGCAGCCGCCAGCTCGCGGCGCAGCGCGTCGGGGCTCGCCGCGCGCACCCCGGCGATGCCGTAGCTGTCGGCCATCTTCGGGAAATTCGGGTTGAGGAGATCGACCCCGATCAGCCGGTTGCCGTAATCGTTCTTCTGCATGCGCCGGACATTGCCGTAGGCGCCGTCGGCGAAGACGATCGCGATGGCATCGATCCCGTGTAAGGCCGCGGTCGCCAGCTCCTGAACATTGTACATGAAGCCGCCATCGCCGGAGATCGACACGACCGGCCGGTCGGGGCATGCCACCTTGGCCCCGAGTGCGGTGGCATAGCTGAAGCCGAGCGTGCCCTGATAACCGCTGTGGATGTAGGTGCGCGGGCCGTAGACCGGGAAGGCGAGGCGGCCGACATAGCCGACCTGGGTCAGGTCCTCGACATAGATCCCCTCGTCGGGCAATTCGGCGCGGATCGCCGCGAGGTATTCGCATTGCGGCCCGAGCGTCTCTTCGAGGCGCGCCATGGTCTTGGCCTTCAGCGCGTCGAGCTCGGCACGGCGCGAGGCGGCTTCGCCCGCGGGCAGCGCCGCATTGAGGGCGGCGAGCGCCGCCGTCGCATCGGCGACGATGCCGATCGTCGGCCGCAGGACCCGGGTGATCTCGACCGGGTCGAGGTCGATGCGGATCACCTTGATCTCGCCGTCGAGCCCCCAGCGCGTCTGCGGCTGGTTGAAGCGGGTCCCGACCGCGAGCACGACATCGGTCGCACGCCACAGATCATGCCCGGCGAGCAGGTTCTGCGCGAGATAATGGCGATCGCTGAGGATGCCCTTGCCGCCGGTGTAGGTGACGACAGGGGCTTGCAGCCGCTCGGCCAGGGCCAGCAGCTCGGCGCTCGCCGCGGCGGCGCCGCTGCCGACATAGATCATCGGCTGCTTGGCGCGCGCCAAGAGCTTCGCGGCCGCTTCGATCAGCTCGGGATCGGGCGTCGGCGCGGGGAGCGGCGCCTCCATCGCGGGCAGGGCGACCTCGCTCTCGAGCGCCATGATGTCGAGCGGCATCTCGAGCGCGACTGGGCGCGGCCGGCCGTCGCCGAGCTGGCGGAAGGCTTCGTTGACGAGCTTGCCGGTCTCACTCGGGTGATTGATCCGGGAAGCCCATTTTGTCAATCCTTTAAGGATCGAAAGCTGATCCGGGATCTCATGCAGGAGGCCAAAGCCGCGGCCGATCAGGTTGGACGGGATCTGGCCCGAGATGCACAGGACAGGCGAATTGCATGCATAGGCGGTGGCGAGCGCGGCGGTGGTGTTGAGGAGGCCGGGCCCCGGCACCACCGCATAGGCGCCCACCTTGCCGCTCGCCCTGGTATAGCCGAACGCCATGTAGGCGGCGGCCTGCTCGTGGCGGGGGTGGATCACCCGGATCTTCTCGCCGGCATCGTAGAGCGCGACGAAGAGGGCATCGTTCTGCACGCCGGGCAGCGCGAAGAGGGTATCGACCCCGTGGCGGCACAGCATCTCGACCAACGCCCCGCCGCCCGTCATCCGCGTCATTGCGTTCTCCTGCGCTTTGGCACCGCTTCGCGATCGGGAGAATGCACTTGAAAGCCCGGCGCGTCGCTGCCCTTATCGGCCCAACCCCAAGCTGTCAACCGACGAGGGAAACCGATGATAGAAGCGACCCTTGACATCGCGACGAAGGGCGGCGCGATGGAAACCTTCATCTGTCATCCCGATCGCGGCGGCCCGTTGCCCGCGGTGTTCCTGTTGATGGACGCGCCGGGGATCCGCGAGGAATTGCGTGACATGGCGCGCCGGCTCGGCACGGTCGGCTATTACGTCATGCTGCCCAACCTTTATTACCGCGCCGGGCGCGACACGATCTACGGCCCGGACGTCCTGGAGAAAGGCAGCGCCGAGCAGACCCGTATGCGCGCGGTGCGCACCAAGATGACGATCCCGCCGGTGATGGACGATATCGGCGCGATGCTGGCGTTCATCGACGCGCAGAATGCGGTGGGGCACGGGCCGGTCGGCGCCCATGGCTATTGCATGAGCGGCCCCTATGCGCTCGCCGCGGCGGCGCGCTACCCGCACCGGATCACCGCCGCAGCCTCGTTCTACGGCACCTGGCTCGTCAACGACGCCGAGGAGAGCCCGCACCTCAACCTCGGAAAGATCCGGGGCGAAGCCTACATCGCCTGCGCCGAGCATGACGAACTGGCGCCCTTGCCGATGGTCGAGGAATTGCGCGGCCTCTTCCAACGCGCCGGCACCCAAGGCGAGATCGAGCTCTACCCCGGCGTCCATCACGGTTTCGCCTTCCCGCAGCGCTGGTGCTACGACAAGCCGGCGGCCGAGCGGCATTGGGAGCGGCTGATCGCGCTCTATCGCCGGCGGCTGGGATGAAGCTCGCTGACGAGGTGATCGAGTAGCCGCTATCGCGTCCGCTTGTACTCGTAATCCTCGCGTTCGCCGTCGCCAAGCCGCAGTCCCGGCGGCAGCGGCGGCCGCTCGCGCTGCAGCTTGGCATGCGCGTCGAGCGCGGCCTGGCTGCTCCAACGTTCGAGGAGCACCAGCCGGTCGGGGTTGAGGGCGCTCTGGAAGACCTCGAACTGCTCGCAGCCCGCGTCCTTCTGGGATATTTCGCAGCGCCCCTTCATGGCCTGCGCCAATTCGGCGCCCTTTCCCGGTGCGGCGGCGATCGAAACGACGAGCCGGACTGCCATATCTGTTCTCCCTGCGCCGATTTGCGGCCGCCGGAGGGTAGCACAGGGCAACCCGGCGCCAACCCGGATCTGCGCGGCGGCAGGACCGTTATCATCCTGGGCGGAGGAGGGAAGGGTGGGGGCTTTCTAATGAGGTGGTTTAGGGTCATGAATTGGGCGCGCTGGATCATGGCCCTGTTCTGCCTTTTCGGGGCGATGTCCGGCGCCGCGGCACAGCCCGCGATGGAGCCGCTCGACCACGCCGTCTGCCGGCTGATCGAAAATTCGGCCGGCGCCAATCGGCTGCCGGTCGGGTTCTTCACCCGGCTGATCTGGCGCGAGAGCAGCTTTCGCGCCGCGGCGGTCAGCCCGGCCGGCGCGGAGGGCATCGCGCAATTCATGCCGCGGACCGCGCAGGAGCGCGGTCTCGCCGATCCGTTCGACCCCGAAAGCGCCATTCCCAAATCCGCGAGGTTGCTCGCCGACCTGCTGCGGCAGTTCGGCAATCTCGGTATCGCCGCGGCGGCGTACAACGCGGGGCCGGCGCGGGTCCTCCTCTGGCTGCGCGGAGAAGGCGGGTTGCCGGCCGAGACGCGGGCTTACGTTCGCTACGTCAGCGGGCGCGATGTCGAGGACTGGACCGGCTCAGGCGGGGCTGGCGGCATGGGGCAGCCGACCGAGGCGGAATCCTGCATTGCGTTGGCCGGCGAGCTGCGCCGGGATCGCGGCGAGGATCTCGGCTTCGCACCGCTGGCGCCATGGGGGGTGCAGCTTGCCGGCAATTTCTCGAAGGCGCTGGCGCTCGCCGCCTTCCAGCGCCAAATCCAGCGTTATCCCGGGATTGTCGGCGAGGCGCGGCCGATGATCATCGGGCGGCTGCTGCGCAGCCGCGGTACGCGGCGGTTCTACGAGGTTCGCCTGCCGGCCGCCTCACGCGCGCTCGCTGGCGCGCTGTGCGGCCGGATCCAGTCGGTCGGCGGCAATTGCGTCGCCATGCGCAGCTAAAGAAGCCGGAGACGCCCGCGGCGCGGGCTCCTCAGGATGACGCTTCTTTCTCAATCCCATCATAAACTTACGTCATCCTGAGGAGGCGCGAAGCGCCGTCTCGAAGGACGCGGGATCGTGGGCAGCGTGGAGAGTCACCGCGACGTAGCGAACCTGCCGCGGTCGTGCGGCGCGGCGAAATCGAGCTCGGGCCCCAATGGCAGGATGCCGTTGTTGAGGTGGCGCATGCCGCCGTAATAGCCGAGCTTGATCCGCGCGAAATCGACGGTCTCGGCGACCCCAGGCATCTGGTAGATCTCGCGGGTGTAGCTCCACAGATTGTGATAGTCGACGAGCCGCCGCCGATTGCATTTGAACAGCCCGTAATAGACCGTGTCGAACCGTACCAGCGTCGGAAACAGCCGCAGGTCGGCCTCGCTGAAGCGGTCGCCGACCAGCCAGTGCTGCCGGCCGAGTCGCGCCTCAAGCTCGTCGAGCGCGGCGAACAGCTTGGCGAAGCTTTCTTCGTACGCGGCCTGGCTTTTCGCCAGCCCGCAGCGATAGACGCCGTTGTTGATGGCGGCGTAGACGACGGAGTTGACCTCGTCGATGTCGCGGCGCAGATCCGGCGGGTAGAGGTCGAGGCTCCCATCGCCGAACTCATTGAATTCCGCGTTCAGCATGCGGATGATCTCGGAGGATTCGTTGTTGACGATCGTCTTCGTCTTGCGGTCCCACAGCACCGGCACGGTGGCGCGGCCGGTATAATCGGGCCGCGCGGCGCTATAGACCAGGTGCACGTGAAAGGCCGCGCCCTTTGGCGCCAGATCGTCGAAGCCGCGCGAATAGGCCCAGCCCTGGCCCTTCGGCAGGTCGCTTTCGAGGAGCGGGATCGCGCCGTCGAGCCCCTTCAGCTTGCGCATCAGGACGGTACGGTGCGCCCAGGGGCAGGATGGCGCGGTGACCAGCTGATAGCGCCCGGCTTCGGCCTTGAAGCCGGACGAGCCGTCGCGCGTCACCCAATCGCGGAAGATCGAATCCGGCCGCACGAACCGGCCGACCCCATCGGCCGGCAACGGGTCGTCGTCAAACCAGGTTCCGTTGACCAGCATGCCCATCGCGCGTCTCCCGCGGCTCCAAGATCACCCTATTCCGTACTTCTCGGCCCAGCCGAGCCCGGCCCCCGTGTCGCCCCTGGGCCGGTATTCGCAGCCGATCCAGCCGGCGTAGCCGATCTCGTCGAACAGGTCGAACAAATAGGGGTAGTGGATCTCGCCGACATCGGGCTCGTGCCGTCCGGGATTGCCGGCGATCTGGACATGCGGATAATGACCCGCCAGCGCGCGGATCTTGGTCGCGAGATCGCCCTCCATGATCTGCACATGGTAGAGGTCGAATTGCAGTTTCAGATTGGGCCGGCCGACGCGCTCGATGATCTTCATCGCCTGGCCGGTGTAATTGAGGAAATAACCCGGGATGTCGCGGGTGTTGATCGGCTCGATGACGGCGGTGAGGCCGGCCGTGGCGACCCGGTCGGCGGCCCAGCGCAAATTGTCGATATAGACCCGCTCGGCCGCCGCCTTGTCCTGCCCCTCCGGCCACAGCCCGGCCATCGTGTGGACGAGCGGGCAGCCTGTCGCCTTGGCGTAGACGATCGCCTTGTCGACCCCGTCGCGGAATTCCCGTTCGCGCCCGGGCAGCGCGGCGAGGCCGCGCTCGCCGCCGGCCCAATCGCCGGGGACGCTGTTGAACAGCGTCAGAGAGAGGCGGTTGCGCTCGAGCCGCTCGGCGATCGCCTCTGGCGGGTGGTCGTAGGGGAACAGAAACTCGACCCCCTTGAACCCGGCGCGCGCGGCGGCGTCGAACCGGTCGAGAAAGCCGATATCCTGGTACATCATGCTGAGATTGGCGGCGAATTTGGGCACGGGCGAGCGCTCCTAACTCAGGAAATGCCTGGCAAATTGGCGGTACGCGCAGCCTCTTCGGCCTTCTTGCGAGCGCGTCTCGCTTCAATACCAGCTTTTTGTTTTGCCCTCCATTCCGGGTCCTGCACGATCGCCTGCATCGCCGACTTGTGATTAGATTTCCATTCCAGGTCCTGCACGACTGCCCGCATGGCGCTCGTATGGCTCGCCTTCCATTTGGGGTCTTTCACGGTTTCGCGGTTTGCGATAGCGGTCGCGACGCGATGTCGCTCCGTGGCCTCTTCGTGCGTGACGAAGGGGTGATGCGATAGGACAGAGTTCCAAAGTTGCTCTGCCTGGAATGTCGCTATCGCGGCGAACTCGCACCGTCTCGCTTCGTCGCCATTCAGCCCATCCCTTGCCTTCCAGTATGTGATCTCGGCGCCGGTAAGGATCGCGGCTTCCAAATTGTCGTACCAGCGATGCGGTGATACGGCTTTTCCAGTTTCCCGGAGCTTCGTTCGCCTCTTGATTTCGCGGAGATGCGACTGCATCCGCTTGCCTTTACCGCTACCCACATAGCGAACGGTGCCGGCCACAGAGAACATATAAACGTAATATGATCCCTCGCTCATCCGCCCTCTCCCCGAGCCTCAACTCCAATCGCATCGCGGATTATGGGATGCCTACTGGGTTTGCGGTTGCCACCACGGGCCGCTACTGTTGGCGTGCGCCCCGGTCAAAGGCAAGGCCGGCGGCAGCGGGCAGGGGAGGAGCCAGCGATGACGAAGCTGAAAGCCGCGCTCGGAGCAGCAGTCGCGGCGATGCTGGTGTGCGGAGCGGCTGCGGCGGCGGCAGCGGCGGAAGCGATCAAGATCGGTTTCAGCATGGAGCTGACGGGCCCCTTCGCCGTCGTCGGCAAAACCGGGCTCCTCGCCTTCAAGATCTGGGAGGAGGAGACCAACGCCAAGGGCGGGCTCCTCGGCCGGCCGGTCAAGCTCGTCTATTATGACGACCAGAGCAACCCGGCGCTGGTGCCGGCGATCTATACCAAGCTGATCGACATCGACAAGGTCGACCTCTTGGTGTCGAGCTACGGCACCAACCTCGTCGTTCCGGCGATGCCGGTCGCAATCTCGCACAACCGGCTGTTTTTTGGGCTGTTCGCCCTCGCCGCCAACGACAAGTTCCATTACCCGAAATATTTTTCGATGCTGCCCTTCGGTCCGGAGCCGGTGAAGACGTTCGCGGAGGGCTATTTCGACCTGGCGGCGGCGCAGAACCCAAAGCCGAAGACCGTGGCGATCGTCGCCACCGACGCCGAATTCCAGCATAAGGCGGCCGAAAGCGCGCGCATGCACGCCAAGCGAACTGGCATCGAGGTTGTTTACGATCGCGCCTACCCGCCGACGACGGTCGACTTTACGCCGATCATTCGCGCTGTGCAGGCCGCGCACCCGGATATGGTCTACATCTCCTCCTACCCGTCCGACACCGTCGGCATACTGCGTTCGATCGGCGAGATCGGCCTCGACACCAAGATGCTCGGCGGCGGCCTGGCCGGGCTGCAGGCGGCGGCGATCAGGATGCAACTGGGCGAGGCGGCGAACGGTGTCTCAAATATCGATTTGTGGGAGCCGGTCGAGACGATGAAATTCCCCGGCGTCATGGATTTCATCAAGAAATACCAAGCGAAGGCGCCGGAAGAAGGGGTCGACCTGCTCGGCTATTTCCTGCCGCCCTACGCCTACAGCGAGTTGCAGATCCTCGGGCAGGCGGTCGAGGCGACCAAGAGCCTCGACGAAGAGAAGCTCGTCGAATACATCCACAGCCATCCGTTCCAGACGATCGAGGGCGACATTGCCTTTGGCCCGGAGGGCGAATGGACCGAAGCGCGGCCGATCTGGGTGCAGTACCACGACATCAAGGGGCATGATGTCGAGCAGTTCCGCGAACCGAAGACAGTGACGATCCTCTCGCCGGCCAAGTACAAGACCGGCGACATGGTCTATCCGTACAGCAAGGCGCGGGAATAGCCGCAACGCCCACCGTACCAGGACCGCGGGCGTCCCGCCCGCCTGCGCGTGCCAGAGGCCTGCGGTCCATTAGCGCACGGACCTACTTCGCCCGGGCGAAATATTCCTCGTAGGGAATGTCGTTGCTGATCAGTACCCCGCCATCGACATCGAGGGCGATGCCGGTGCACATGCGCGCCAGATCGCTGGCCAGGAACAGCGCGGCGTCGGCGATGTCCTCGGGTTCTACCATGCGCCCCAACGGGATCTTCCTCGCGCGTTCCGCCTTGCGCTCGGCCGAGGGGACCTGGCCGCCGCCGAACGCGGTCGCCGTCGGGCCGGGGCAGACCGCGTTGACCCGGATCTTGTCGGGCGCCAGCTCGTAGGCGGCGTGGCGGGTGAGGCCGAGGAGCCCGGCCTTGGACGCGCTGTAATTGGCGCCGCCGCCAAACGAGATGCGCCGTCCGGCGACGGAAGCGATGTTGACGATCGCGCCGCCGCCGCGCCTCTTCATGTGCGGGATGACGGCCTGCGTGCCGTTGAAGGGCCCGCGCAGATTGACCGCGATGACGCGGTCCCAATCGGCGGCGGGCATGACCGCGATGGTCTGGCGCGTGATCGTCCCCGCAGAGTTGACCAGGATGTCGATGCCGCCTTCGCTCGCCGCGATGGAGTCGGCGAGATTGGCGAAGGCTGCGCCGTCCGCGACATCGAGAGCGTACCCCTTCGCCGAGGCGCCGATTTCGGCCGCGACCCGTTCGGCCGCCGCGCCGTCGCGGTCGATCACCGCGACCCGTGCGCCGGCCGCTGAGAAACCGCGAGCGCAGGCCGCGCCGATGCCGTTGCCGCCGCCCGTGACCAGAACAATTTTCCCAGCGAAATCAAATGCCATCGGCCCCGCTCCGAGAAGATGACCCGGGCCAATCTATCGGCAAAGCTCAGGGCTTCACCAGCGGGCATTTAGATTGGGAGAGCGGCTCGAAGGCCTGCTCGCTCGGGACCGTCGCGACCTGCTTCAGATAGTCCCAGGGATAGCGCGATTCGGACGGCGCCTTGACCTGAAACAAGTACATGTCGTGCACCATCAGCCCGTCGGGCCGGATGTGGCCGTCATGCGTGAAGAAATCGTCGATCGGCGCCGCTCGCATCGCCTCCATCACCGGGACGGTTGCGTCGGTGCCGGCGCGCGCGACCGCCTGCAGATAGTGCGTTGTCGAGGAATAGACCCCGGCCTGAAATTCGTTGGGCATCTTTTTGACCCGCTCGAAAAACCGCCGCGACCAGGCCCGCGTCGCCTCGTCGGTGTCCCAGTAGAAGGGGCTGGTCAGCATCATGCCCTGCGTCGTCGCGAGGCCGAGCCGATCGACGCTGTTGAGCCGCAACGCAAGACCGGCAAATTCTTGCCGCCCCGGGATCATGTCAAGTCGGGCAGCCTGCTTGATCGTATTCTCCAGATCGGCCCCGGCGTTGGCCAGACCGATGACCTTTGCCTGCGATGCCTGCGCCCGTGTCAGATACGAGGCGAAATCGGGGGTGTCGAGCGGGTGGCGGGCAGCGCCCAGCACCGTGCCGCCGCTTGCCCTGACCACCGCGGCCGTATCGTTTTCGAGGTCGTAGCCGAAGCTGTAATCGACCGTGATGAAGAACCAGGTGTTGTTGCCCTGCGCGACCAGCGCGGCTCCGAGCGTGCGGGCGACCGCCCTTGTATTGAACACCGAAACGACCGAGACCGGCGTGCACGCCTCGTTGGTCAGCCGTTCCGCTCCCGCCGAGTTCAATAGGACGATCTTGTCCCGGACGTTGCCGACCGCCTGGACCATCAGCGCCGTCGACGAGCCGGAGACGTCCATGACCGCATCGACCTGCTGCTTTTCGAACCAGTCGCGGGCGATTGCGCCCGCCCGGTCGGGGCTGTTCTGGTGGTCGGCGGCGACGATTTCGATCGGCGCGCCGAGCACCTTTCCGCCGAAATCCTCGACCGCCATCCGAGCGGCGGTGACATTGCCGATGCCGGTCACATCCGAGTACGGGCCCGACATGTCGAGGAGGAGGCCGATCTTGACGACCCCGTCGGAAATCTGCGCCGTGCTCGCTGCCTGCTGCGCGCCGGCCCGGCTGAGCGAGCTCGCAAGAAAGACCGCCGCAACGGCAGCGAAGAGCGTGGGTCGCCAGGATGCCTGCATGGTCACGCCGGTTGATATGCCTCGTCGTAGATCGCCGTGTACACGATTCCGTCAGCATTGACATAGCCCCGATACATGCCGGAGCAGTTGAACGGCAGCGCCACCTCGCCGTCGCGGTCGACCGCGACGAGCCCGCCCGAGCCGCCGATCCGGCCGACATCGTCGATCACCGCGCGCGCCGCCTCGGCCAGCGCCTCGCCGCGATGAAGGATCCGCGCCGCGACCTCGTGCGCCACCCCGAAGCGGATGAAATATTCGCCATGACCGGTCGCGGAGACGGCGCAGCTGGCATTGTCGGCATAGGTCCCGGCGCCGATGATCGGCGTGTCGCCGACCCGCCCCGGCAGCTTGCCGGTCATGCCCCCGGTCGAGGTGGCGGCGGCCAGATCGCCGCGGCAATCGCGCGCAACCGCGCCGACCGTGCCGTGGCGGCGCGCTTCGTCATCGTCGGCGGCGCCTCCGGCCTGTTGGCCGAGGGTCTGCTGCAACGCCCGCCAGCGCGAAGCGGTGTAGAAGTAGCCGCGATCGGCAAAGGCGAGCCCGTTCGCCCGGCACAGCGCGAGGGCGCCCTCGCCGGTCAGCAGCACATGCGGCGAGTGCTCCATCACCGCACGGGCCGCCAGGATCGGGTTCTTCGGCCCGAAGATCCCGGCGACCGCGCCGGCGCGGTGCTCGCGCCCTTCCATGATCGCGGCGTCCATTTCCTGGGTCCCGGCCGCGGTAAACACGGCGCCCCGGCCGGCGTTGAACAGCGGGTCGTCCTCGAGCACGACGACCGCGGCGCTCACGGCATCGAGCGCGCTGCCGCCGGCGGCGAGGATGGCGCGGCCGGCTTCCAGCGCCCGGGCCAGCCCGGCATGGTAGCGCGCACCGCGCGCCGCGCTCATTGCACCGCGGCGCAAGGTTCCGGCGCCGCCGTGGACCGCCAACGCGAATTCGGTAGTCATCATCGCGAGCGCTCGGTCATTGTGTCCTCGTCCATGGCACGCCCTCACGAGATTGCTTCGTCGCGCACTCACGCTCCCCGCAATGACGACCGAGAAACTGTCATTGTGAGCGAAGCGACGCAATCTCGCGCCGCCAACTCGGACGCGCCGGTCGTCGCCTGGCCATGGCTTCGGCTGGTGCTGGTCGGGCTCGGCATGTCGGTCGTGCCGCTCGATACAGCGGTCAATATCGGCTTCCCGGACATAACCGGCAGCTTTGGGCTGCCGATCGCGACGATCCAATGGGTCGTAATCTGCTATGTCCTGACCCATGCCGGGCTGATGCTCGCTTTCGGGCGGGTCGGCGATATGTTGAGCCATGCAACGGTGTTTCGCGCCGGCCTCGCGTGGAGCGTCGCGGCGTTCCTGTTGTGCGCCGCCGCGCCAAGCTTTGGCTGGCTGTTGTTCTTCCGGTTTCTGCAGGGGATCGGCGCCGGGCTGATCATCAGCTGCGCCCCGGCGCTGGTCACCAGCCTCTATCCCGAGGCGCGGCGCAGCCACGCGCTCGGCATCTTCACCTTGATGTTTGCCGTGGGCTCGGCGCTCGGGCCGCTGATCGGCGGGACGCTGGTGGCGCGGTGGGGTTGGCCCGGGGTGTTCTGGTTCCGCGCG
>Ga0182024_10019470_pt1 | contig 12506 bp, 13 predicted proteins | sample P32metaG_FD_120480 | JGI IMG/M metagenome (GOLD analysis project Ga0182024, IMG submission 120480) | Permafrost microbial communities from Stordalen Mire, Sweden - P3-2 metaG (Illumina Assembly) | ecosystem: Environmental > Terrestrial > Soil > Wetlands > Permafrost | place: Sweden: Stordalen... | reverse complement strand
GCGGCGGGAGCTGCTGGCGGAGCCTGGCCTGATAGCGGCGATCCCGACGATCGCGATCGCCGATGACCTCAGCAGCGGAGGGCTGGCCGCCGTCGGGCGTATGCCAGTCAGCCGCTCGATCTTCGCGGTGCGACGGCCAGGGAGCACTCTGGGGCCAGCCGCCGATGCATTCTGGGCGGTACTTGCACCTTCACAGCGGACGGCCTGACTTAGGGAGGCGAGCTAACGGCAGACCCGCATAGGCCGACCCGCCTCGAGAACTATCTGACATGTGCGCAGCGGCGCGACCTCTTGCTCGCGGTGGCTGGACATAACGACAGTCGCGCCGTCGCCAACCAGCTCTTTGATCGCCGACAGAACGATTCTGGCGGACCTGTCGTCAAGATGGGCTGTCGGCTCGTCCAGGAGCAGCAGCTGCGGGCGCGGCGCGAGCGCGCGCGCGATTGCGACGCGCTGGCGCTCGCCGCCGGACAGCCGTCCAGGATACTCGGCCGCCTTGTCAGCAATCCCGAATCGGTCCAGCCACGCCATGGCCTCGCGCCGGGCTGACCGCTGATCGTGACCTGCCGCCCGTAGCCCGATGGCCACGTTGGCTTCCGCTGACCTGGTGGCGAATAGGGCGAGTTCCTGGAGGACCGTCCCGGTGTTGCGCCAGGCCTGTTGGGCCTCCCGTCGGGATCGGCCCGGAATCCAGGAACCGAGTGCCCACACCCTGCCCGCGGTCGGGGGACAGAGCCCGTTAATGGCGCGAAGCAGCGTTGTCTTTCCAGCTCCGCTCGGGCCGGTAATGACTGCCCATTCACCGCTGCAGCAGTCAAAGGTTACGTTGCGGATGACTCTCGCCGCGCCGATGCATACTTCAAGTTCACAGCACCGTACCTTCACGCAAGCGTCATCCATTCGGCCATACCTCGATGTTTCCCATCCGAGGTACCGGCGTCGCCGAGTGCGGCCCGAACCAGTGGTTGTAAATCTTGTCATATTCGCCGGAGCTGGCGACATGCTGCAGGGCGAGGTTGACCTCAAGCATGAGGGTCGAATCGTTCTTGTGCATGGCGACTCCGTCAAGCTTGACCCCGATACCTCCGGGGTCCTGGATAATATAGAGGCTTGGGTCATGGTGGGCGTAAGCGGCCAGCAGCTCATAGTCCTCGGCCCATCCGGCGACGGCGCCCTGCTTAACGGCGTTCAGCGATGACTGTTTGTCGCCGAAGTACTCAAGGTGGCTGGCGCCTGGATGCCCGTGAGCCTTGAGCCAGGCGAGCCAGTTATCGCCCGCATTACTTCCCCGATCTGCGGCGATGGTCTGGCCGATAAGATCGGCCAGGTGATGATACTTGCCTTTACGTACCAGGATCGTCTGCTCGGAATAAAAATAGGTCTCGCTGAAGTCAACCTGCTCGGCGCGCTGCACGGTCTTGCTGATGCTGGTAACAGCCAGGTCGATGCGCCCATTTTGCAGGTAACTGATCCGGGTCAGCTCATTGACGGTGACAAGTTGCAGCTTCACGCCCCAGTATCGGGCGATCGCCGCAGCGATGTCGACGTCGAATCCGGCCAGTCTTCCCTGCGCATTCAGGAAACTGTGCGGAGGGTCGTCCGGGCGAACTCCCACGCGTAGTGTACCGCGGCTTTTCACCGCACTGTAAAGCGAATCCGAAGCGGTAGTGCTGCCCTTGCTCGGCGCGGTACTGCATCCGGCCAGGGCAATGACCGCCAATGAAAGGATCACGGTTAGAACAGCTCGGTGTGCGCGCGCGAGCTTCAGCAAGGTCTTCATATCACCATCGTGTCCCTGGGAGAGAGTTTCCGATTCAACAGCCTCAATGACTGAATGAGAATTATTATGACCAGCAGATATATGAGCCCGGCGGTAACAAGTATCAGCTCCCAGTCACCGACGCCGGCTCGCTCGCTCAGAGCCCGTGCAACGGTCGTGAGCTCGCCAATCCCGAGCACAGTCAGCGTCCCGGTGTCCTTGAGCAGCGAGATCCAGTGCGTCGCCAGGGCGTCCAGTGAGGTGCGCAACGTCCAAGGCAGGCGGAGGCAGGCCCATTCCCGAATCCGCCCGTAGCCGAGAATCAGCGCCTGGTCGCGCAAGGCGCGCGGGTAAGCGGCCATGAATCCGCGTAACGTCTCCCCGACATGGCAGAGCGAGAAGAGTAGTAAAGCCAGGAACCCGGTCAGCGTCAACGGCATGGTCGTCAGCTGCGCCAGCGCGAAGACAAGGAGCAGGAGGGGAACGCCGCGTAGCACGGCTAGGGCCGCCTGCAGGCCGACGCTGAGCCGCGGAGCACCCACGCAGACGGTGGCGTAGACAGCGCCAAGAACGAGGGCAATGGCGCCCGAGCTGACCGCGATGAGGACCGTTAGCACGATACCGCCGGGGCGCTGAGCGGGCAGGCCGATGAGCATGTCCACTATCACCGCGGGGCGCCTGTCGCCAGAACCGGTCGGCGGCTCCTTGCCGGCGGAAGAGCTCCTGACCGGTCTAGCCATAGCTCTAGTACCCTGAATGCCGCCCAGATCAATCCGCTCAGCACGACGTATACGGCAGCGCCCGCGGTTGCATACCGGACGACATCGAATGTCGCGTTCGCGTTGTTCTCGATCCACCCGAACAGCTCGGTCACCGGAAACAGGGCCGCGAAGGCAGTGTTGTGCAGATGATGGACGAGCCTGGCGCCGGTGGGTGGTACGGCCGTGGCGGCGGCTTCCCGCCCCAGCATGACGATGCGGCGCCTCGCGCCCAGGCCGAGCACGGCGGACTGATCCAGGCGCGCGCGACCTAGCCCGGTATACGCGGTACGGAAGATGACGGCCAGGTGCCCGGTGGAGCCAAGGGCGAGGGCTATGAGAACGGCCCAGGCGACGGGCGCGGATCCTGTCGCGGTACCCGGAAACGGGTCGGGCAGCCATCGCTGCGGGGGAATGCGGATGCTGATAATCCCGGCTGTTACGACGAGAAGGCTGGTCGGCACGCCCCGGGTGAGCGTGATCGCGGCGCCGCTAAATGTCCGCCAGGGCAGCCGGGGGCTGACGGATCCGGCAGCCAGGCCCAGGCCTGCCCCGATCGCAAGGCCGCCGCTGAGCGCCCACAGCACGCACGTCGCTGCAACGTAGACGAGCACTGGAGACTCCGCCGGCGCTTCAGGGAGTAGCTGGCGGGTCGGCCGCCACGAGATCCGCCGGGACAGAGTCGGCGCCAGGAGCGCTCTCCCAGTCCACGCGGACCCTAACGTCGATTCCCTGACGCACGGACGACGTCACGGTGCAATGCCGCTCGAAGACTTCCTGACACCGGCGTGCTCGCGGCGCCAGGTCCGCTAGCTGTGGCCTGATCACGACGTCCACGTGGTGAATGCGGGGTAAGCCCTCGGCGCCTGCCGCCACCACGCTGATGACCTGCGTCGACATCCCGGTGACGTCAAGGTGAGCATGCCGCAGCGCCTCAAGCAGGCTTGCGGACAGGCAGTGCCCGACGGCCGCTCCCAGTAGCGCCGGCGTCGCGGGGGCAGAGGCCGCGCCTACTGGGTCGGGTTCGTCAGAAAAGAAGGTTTCGCCATGCGCCATCCCTTGCTCGCTAGCCTGGCAAGCGAATCGATAGCCCTCCACATGATCGAGGTCCAGCCTGAACTCGCGGAATTCCTGATCGCGGAGATCCATGGGCGTAATCCTTACCTTCCCGCCTATGAGGGCATGGGTAGTGGGCCGAGCCTCGGCATACTTCACGGGCAATAAGGTTGGCTGGATCAATGACCAGAATGTGCATTACTTCAGCATGGTCCACGGGCAGGAAGCGCAGGTAGGAGTGTATCTGGCCGGGCCATTTTTGATAAGTTATACCGGTGTTCCTAGATAAGCTTTAGGTGATACTGCGCGACTCTATCATTGCCTCTGGGGCGATGCAATATATAAGGTCTGCCAATTGAACTAGAGGCAATGACTAATGGATCGTCAGACATAGATCAGGCAGGGAATGAATGATAGGCTTTAAAAAAGATGGAGGCGTCAGGGTGCCTGGTGGCCCCCGCGGTCTTCAAAACCGACGTGGCCGGCTCCGCCGGCCAGGCGGGTTCAATTCCCGACCGCCTCCGCGACTCGTGGCGCGAACGCGCCCGTCATCGTGCCTGCCTGACCTCCGTCCAGTCCGCCGACACTGAAGGTCATCGGGTACTCGGCCATCATGCGTAGCCATGCTACCCAAATGATCGCCTTCGTGCTACGGTCCCTGGATAGATAGCAACGCTATCTATGACGAGACGGTTCCTGGGCACCTAACGACTAGCTGGAGGCCAGCATGCAGGTCGGAGCACCCCTAGCGCTGCTCGTCGCATCGCTTGCCGCCAACGGTCTGCTCACGGGAGCGACCCTGGACCAGGCGATCAAGCAGCTGCCGGCCAGGAAGCGGATCGGCGTGCTGGCCTACTCTGACTACAGCCGGGCCGCCGACCTTGGCAACGGCCTGATCTGGTATCCGATTATCGGTGTGGGTACCGCCGCGCTCAGCGTGGTCGCCGCTGCCGTCGGGCTAGGCAGTCATGCGTCCGGTCCCCGAATGGTGGCGCTGATCGCTCTGATCGCGGGATCAGTCGCGCATATGGGATCCACCGCTCTGGCGGCTCCCACCAACATCTCCCAGCGCCGGGCCGTCGGCGACGAGGCGGCACTTGAGCAGATCTTCGACCGCTTCGCGCGGCTGAACGCTGTGCGGGCCGGCCTCATGGTGACGACGCTAGGCATCGCGGCCTGGGCGCTGGTGGCAACTATCCAGGCATGAGATCCCCGCTGGCTTCCGACTGCTGGCTGGACGATAGCGGCCGCTCGAAGGAGAGAATCCGTCATGATGCGCTGGTCGAAATGGGTGCTCACGCATAAACGGCTCGTGATGGCGTTCTGGCTAGTGGCGCTGATAGCGGGGGCAGCCGCCAGCTCCAAGGTAGGTAGCAGACTGTCACAGGAATTCTCGCTTCCCGGCGAGCCGGGTCACGAGGCGAATGTGGCGATTCTCCGTGACTATGGCAACGGGGGTCTGCAGCAGGCGCTGGTGGCTGTCGTCAGGCTCCCAGCGGGTCAGACTGTAACCGCTCCGGCGGATCATCGGTCGCTGGCGCTGGCATTCGGAGCGCTGGCGAAAGAGCCAGGAATCCGGCTGGCGTCCTACGTCAATACCGGCGATCGCCGCTTCGTGTCTGCCGACGGACGGACGACGTACGGCCTGGTCTTCACCCCGCTGCAGCCGGTGCTGGGCGGCCGCGACCTTGGACCGCCGATCACGAAGACCCTCGCCGCTGGGCTGCCCCCCGGGTGGACCGTCCGGGTGACCGGGCTGGATGAGCTGGAACTGGGCAGCCATACCCACGGGCCAGCCGTGCTGACCGAGACGCTGCTCGGCGCCGGCGGTGCGCTGCTGGTGTTGGCCTTCGTATTCGGGTCCTTGCTGGCCCTGCTGCCGCTGCTGGTCGGCGCGACCTCGATCTTGAGCACCTTCCTGGTCGTCTACGGACTGGCCGGCATCACTCAGGTCAGCACGTATGTCCAGTACCTGGTCGCGCTCATCGGGCTAGGCGTGGCCATTGACTACTCCTTGCTGGTGGTGACCCGCTGGCGTGAAGAACGCGCCCGTGGCCTGTCTGGCGAGCAGGCTGTTCTGGCCGCGATGAGCACTGCGGGACGGGCGGTCGTGGTGAGCGGCGCCACGGTCGCCGTCGGTCTCCTGTCCATGGTCGTGCTGCCGGTGCCGGCCCTGCGCAGCTTCGGATATGCCGGCATGCTTATCCCGCTGGTCAGCGTGGCCGTCACCTTGACGCTCCTGCCCGTCATCCTGGCGGCAGTCGGCGAGCACCTGGACTGGCCGCATCTTCGCAAGGATGCACACGCCGGCCGCGGCTGGTCGGCGTGGGCGCGGGATGTGGTGCGGTGGCGCTGGGTCGCGGTGGCAATCGCGCTCGCGCTTCTGATTCCGCTGGGCGCTGCCGCCTTCGGGCTTCAGGTGGGCACCCCGCGGGCGCGGTCGCTCGCCAAGTCCGGCCCCGCATACCAGGGCCTGGCCTGGCTAGAGCAGGGGAAGATCCCTACCGGGGTCCTTACCCCGCTGGAGGTACTCGTTCCCCGGGGCGCTAGCCCGGCTCGGGTCGCGGCCCGGCTCGGGCGAGTGCCCGGCGTATGGACCGCAGTTGCCCCCGCCGATCCTGGGTGGCGCCGGGACGGCACCGCCCTGGTCGACGTTCAGCCGGCCGACGAGACCGGCGGTCCCGCAGGTAAGCGGGTCATCGCCGCCGTCCGCGCCGTCACCGCCGACATGACAGGGGTCCAGGTCGGTGGCGTCGGCCCGGAGAACATCGACTTTACCCACGCCGTCTACGGCAACTTCCCGCTGATGCTCACTCTCATCGCGTTGGTCACGTTCGTCTTGCTGGCCCGGGCGTTTCGGTCAGTCCTGCTGGCGGTCAAGGCTGTCCTGCTCAACCTGGTATCCCTGGGCGCGGCGTACGGCGCGGTGGTCTGGATCTGGCAGGACGGCCACGGCTCCGGGTTGCTCGGCGTCCCCGCCACCGGTGCCGTCGAGGTCTATGTCCCGTTGCTCATATTCGCCTTCTTGTATGGGCTGTCAATGGACTACGAGGTTTTCATCGTGGTGCGGATGCGCGAGGCCTACGATCGCACGGGGTCTACGACGGCGGCTATTACCGAGGGAATTGGCCGGACTGGACGGCTTGTTACGAGCGCCGCCCTTGTTCTGGTACTCGCATTTGCCTCGCTCGCATCCGGGCCTATCGTCACCGTGAAGGTGATCGCTACCGGGCTGGGCGTCGGCATCCTGCTCGACGCCACCATCGTGCGGGCCTTGCTCGTGCCCGCGCTGGTCAGCCTGTTCGGCCGTGCCAACTGGTGGCTCCCGGCGTGGGCTGGCCGCGTCCTGCGGGTACGCCCGGTGGCCGCGCCGGCGCCGGACCGGGATCGGGATCCGACCGCGCAACGGTGATGTGATCAACTGCGGACGCCACATCCGCCCGGCCGGTACTAATTAATAGGCCATGGCTATTGATGCATCATTCGTAGCGGCTTATCGATAGTATCCGGTGCCCTTATGAATCAAAATAAGTGGCCTTGACGGCGCGATCTGACACACCATAATAAGAGGAGTGGCGCGCATAGGCGCCTTTCCTTGATCCAGCTTTTCGTGCGGGAGAGTCGAATGGCAAGCATGATGTGGTTCTGGCGGCTCGTCTGCGAGCCTGACTGCTCTGAGGCCTGTCAGGTTAATTGTCCGGGCTGTCACGCCCTGGCTGACGAGTGGGAAAGCCAGGGCCGAGTCGCTGCTGCCCCCACTCCGACCAGGTTCCGGTGGAGCAGGCTGCCGACCCTGTGGAATTGCTGGTCCAAGAGCGTATCGGCTCGGATGCTCGCTCGGCTCAACCCGGTGCGCAGCACCCGCGATCGCCCCACCGGTGCCGCTCAGGCCGGATGCGGATGCCAGCCACCGGCCGCCCGCGACGCAGTGATCAAAGAGGAGGTGCGGCGCCACTACTCGGCGCAGGCTCATGCCGTGGCGGCCGGGGCCGGCGACGACTGCTGTAGCCCGGCCCTTCCCGCTCAGGTCAGCGCGGTACCGATGTACTCGGCTGACGAGCTGAGCAACGTGCCGGCCGAAGCGCTCCTGGCCTCGCTCGGCTGCGGTAATCCACTCGCCAGGGCGGAGCTGAAGCCGGGCGAGGTCGTTCTCGACCTCGGCTCCGGAGGGGGGATGGATGTCATGGTCGCGGCCGCGCGGGTATCGCCGGGTGGCACTGCCTTCGGCCTCGACATGTCCGACGAGATGCTGGCCCTGGCACAGGCCAATGCGGCGAAGGTGGGTGCCGTCAACGTGGAGTTCCTGACCGGCGACCTGGAGGCCATTCCCCTTCCGGACGAGTCGGTTGATGTGATCATCAGCAACTGCGTGGTCAACCTTGCCCCGGACAAGGACAAGGCGCTTAGCGAGGCGTTCCGCGTCCTGCGGCCAGGCGGCAGGCTCGCGATCTCAGACATCGTTACCCGGCAGCCAGTGCCTGCCCTGCTCAAGGAAAGTCTCAGTGCCTGGGCAGCGTGCATTGGCGGCGCGCTCAGCGAGGATGAGTACAGCGACCAGTTGGGTGCAGCGGGGTTCGCCGGCATCGCGATCCATCGGGATCGCGAGTACACGGCCGAGGACGCGGCGGCCGCTGGCCTGACCCCCCTGCTTCAGCAGGCAGGGCTGGATACGGCACTCCGCCTCGGCTTCGCGAGTGCGGGTGTCTGTGCACGCAAGCCAGGCGATCAGCATGCACCGAGTGCTCACATGGTCGGCGCGCGCGAACGGGCGGTGACCGTACCGGATCCCGCGCGCGGTTGCGGTTGCTAGCCGCCAATACAGAAAGAGGAGGTTCACGATTCAATGACGACGACGCAGGATCCAGCCGAACTGGAAATCAGTCCCGAGGATATCGCTGACCGGCGGAGGGCCCAAGAGCCAACGGATCGAGTGATCTTCCGAGTGGCTGGTCTTTACGGGGTCTCCAAGGAGAGCGCCCCGTTCCCGGTGAGCCGTACGGAATACATCGACTCCGGGCCGGTCTCGATAACCCTCGATCCGGAGAACCACTCGTCGAACATCGGCGTGATCGATTATGACCGGCGCTACCTGCGGATCACCTATGGGATACACGCCGTGTTCCCCGGCATCCACGAGCTGGTGATGAGCGGCAAACACGATCTGAGCCTGCTCGGGCCGGTCCGCGCTGTCGCCACCGACGAGTGCCAGGTGACGCCCGACATGACCGGCTGGCGGGCGCTGGGGTGCCTTGACTTCCTGCCTGGATCTATCTGGGCGGGCGCCTCAGGTGGTTGAGACGGTCGCATCACCTCCAGTCTGGAGGACAGCTTGCTCGGGCTCCGCGAGGGCCGTCCCGTCAATGTCGCCTATGAGACGACATTCTTGATCAACTGGCCGCAGCATCTCGGCGGCGGCTCCGTCAACCTCGCGCTTGAGGGAGCAATGGTGCTCATTCCTGCGCTGGGCACCCACTAGTCCGGCCCCATCCAGAGCCTGGCGCCGCGGTATGCGGCAGAGCGGATCCAAGGGATGCGCGAACCCGCCCGCGGCGCCATGGCCTTTTAGCGGAGTGCTCCTGCCCATGCTTCCTTACCTGGCGAGTCAGCCGCCCTGGTTCACCTTTCTTATTCACCCCCGGGATGTCCAGGACCTGCATGAGGTCGGAGGCAGTTCGCTTATTGCCGAACATAGCGCTAACGATGAGGAATTCCGCGACAAGATGTGCTCGATGCCGCCGACTGTTGTGGGCCGTGTCACGTTCGGGCTCAGTCCTCTCAGTGGCGAGCTCATCGGTGTGATGCGGATGCCCGGGCAGATTCTGCGCCCGGAAGGACAGCGGCGCATCGCCGAGGCAGTCCAACTGGCGGCCGCCCGCGGGGCAGCGGTCGTTGGCCTCGGGGCGCTCACGGCACCTGCCACGAGGGGAGGCAGCACGCTGTTGCCAGGGCTTCCCAAGGGAATCACGCTGACCACCGGCAACGCGTTCACCGCGGCCATTGCCTGCGCCAACGTGGCAGAGGCAGCCGAGGCCATCGGCCAGTCCGGTGCTGCCACCGTCGCCGTGGTCGGCTGTCACGGATCAGTGGGCACCGCAGCCTCGCGTCTGCTCGCAGCGACCGGATGGGATCTACTCCTGGTCGGCAGGACCATTGCCCGGATCGAGCGGCAACTACCGGATCTTATCTCGCGGGCACACGTCTCTAACGATCTCCGAGACCTCGCGGCCGCTGACGTAATACTCCTGCTGACCAGCGATCCGACCGCGCTTATGACCCCCGGGATACTCCGGGCGGGCTCTGTCGTTATCGACCTCGCGCACCCTGTCAACATTCCGGTCTGCCGCTACGGTGATTTCCTCGCCAGAGGAGTCACCGTCGTGCAGGGCGGCCTTGTCGATATTCCTAACTACCACAGCACGACTGATTTCCGCCTGCCCAGCCGGCGGGCAGCACTGGCCTGCCTGGCTGAGACCTACCTGTTCGCCCAGGAGGGCATCAAGGAGCACTCGGTCGGCCCGGCGACGACGGAGCTGGCCACCCAACTAGCGGCCATGGCGGTCCGGCATGGCATCCGCCCCCGGCCGCTCGGCATGTCGGCCCCAGTCCCGGCCGCCGGGTGAAATGAGTGAAACAAGGATCAGGCCCGATGAACGTCAGTTCCCGGCTGGGCCTGGCGATCGCGTCCGGCGTCCCGGTACTGGTCCTGGTCTCGATGGGGCCGGTCGCAGGCCTGGCCGGCGCGGCCTCAGTGCTGATATGGGCGGTCTCCGCCGTGCTCGGATTCTTCATGGCGATTGCCTTCGCTGACCTGGCCGCGTCCCGGCCCCACGTCACCGGCGGCATCGGCACCCTGGCCGGCAGCGTGCTGGGCCAGCACAGCCGCAGCCTGGGGATGATCGCGCAATGGAGCTACTGGTTCGGCTGGAGCCCTGCGCTCGCGATCAACGGCGCCCTGGTCGGCACTTATCTTCACGATGTCTTCCTGCCGCGGAGCCCGTCATGGACGGTGATTCTTCTTGCCCTGGCTGTGCTGGGCGGCAGCGTCACGGTCAATCACTACGGCGTGCGGCACGGCGCCCGGCTCCACGTCCTGCTCGTTGTCTGTGTAGCGGTACCAGTCGCGCTGCTTGTCGGCACCGCCCTGCTGAGGGGACAGTTCGAGGGCAGCCGGCTGCTCCCGTTTGCCCCTCCGAGCGGCTGGGTCTCGGGTCACGGCCTGGTGGCACTGTCGGGAGGCTTGTTCCTGGCAGGCTGGAGCGCCTACGGCTCCGAGCTGGCGCTCAGCATCGGAACGGAGTACCGGCGCGGCGTCAGGGATGCTGTGAAGGCCCTGATCATCATGGCCTTTACGAGCGTCATCGCATATAGCCTGGTACCGCTGATTCTCGTCGGCGTGCTGGGTGTCTCGCGAATCCAGGCTGACCCCGCAATCGCCCTGCAGCCGCTCGCCCAGCAGATCGCGGGCGGCCTGGCCGATCTCGTTGTTGGCGTCCTCATCCTCGCTTTGCTGCTTGGCGTCAACATGGTGATGATCGCCTCGTCCCGCACCCTCTACCAGCTCGCGCGCAACGGAGACGCCTGGCAGTTTCTCGGCAAGGTAAATCGGCACGGCGTTCCCGGTAACGCTCTGCGATTCGATCTAGCAGTCAACACGGTCTTACTGCTCGTCATGTTCGCCGTAAACCGCGGTCGGACGAGCAACGTGCCGCTCGCCCTCCTAGCGGCCTCCAACGTCGGTTACATCCTGAGTATCAGCCTGGCCTTGGTCGCGGCGTGGATGAGCCACCGGCAGGGCGGCCAGGGCGGCCGGCACTTGCGGATCAGGTCCACCCTGATGCGCGTTGGCCTGGCTATCGCCGTCGTCAACGTGGCCTTGCTCCTGACCGCGGGGTTCGCGTGGGGCTGGCCGAACGTGCTCATCGGTGCCGCCGTCCTCGCTGCGGTCGTCGGGGCGTTTTCGTGCCGCCCTCGCCGCGCGCCAGACGCGCCACCGGTCAGCACCCCACCTGTATGCCTGGCCTGGGGGGTACCCCGGGACGTCGACGGCGCGGCGAGCTTGCAACGGCGATCCTGCGGAGGTCACACATCATGACTGCTCACGGCAGAGTCTGGTCCGCACCCGGCGGGCACCTGCTGATTGAACAGCTCACAGATCGCGAGCTCGAGGTCCTGGAACATGTCGCGGCCGGAGCACGCAACCGGGAGATCGCAGTGAAACTAAGCGTCTCGGTCAAGACCGTGGAATTCCATCTCCGGAACATACTCGGCAAACTCGGTGTCCGATCGCGCACGGAGGCCGTCGTGCGCGCGTGGCAGCTCGATCTTCTTTCGCTACCGTCCATTTCAGGACGATGATGTCAGTGTCCGCCTCGCCCGGCTCCGCCCCGGCTGCGCGGGCCCGGGAGTTGCTCGATCCCGGAAGCCTGCGACCGCTCTCCCCGGCCGACCAGAGTGGTCAGCTCGCCGCGACAGGCATGGTTGACGGCGTGCCAACAGTGGTATTCGCCTCCGATCCCGCGGTGAAGGGCGGCGCGCTGGGCCCGCGCGACTGCGAGGTCATCGTCGCTGCCTACGACCATGCCGTCGCGGCCCAATGTCCCATTGTCGGGCTCTGGCACTCGGGAGGCGCCCGGCTGGCCGAGGGTGTCCAGAGCCTGGACGGAGTCGGCAGGGTGTTCACTGCGATGACCCGGGCGTCTGGCAGGATCCCGCAGCTTTCAGTGGTTCTTGGTCCGGCTGCCGGGGGAGCAGCCTACGGCCCTGCCCTGACCGATATGGTCATCTCCGCTCCGGCAGGACGGATCTTCGTCACAGGTCCCGATGTGGTCCGGGAAGTGACCGGCGAACAAGTGGATGCGCTGCAACTCGGCGGCCCGGAGATACATTCGCTCCGAAGTGGCGTGGTACACATTGTCGCGGCGGATTCTGCGGGC
>Ga0182024_10019469_pt1 | contig 12507 bp, 13 predicted proteins | sample P32metaG_FD_120480 | JGI IMG/M metagenome (GOLD analysis project Ga0182024, IMG submission 120480) | Permafrost microbial communities from Stordalen Mire, Sweden - P3-2 metaG (Illumina Assembly) | ecosystem: Environmental > Terrestrial > Soil > Wetlands > Permafrost | place: Sweden: Stordalen... | reverse complement strand
CTCGCTCGCGGTCGCGCTCGCCGTCTGCGCAGCGATCTGCGTGGCCGCCGTGGCCGGCTCGCTGGCGGCCGCGCACATCGGCCTGCCGAGCGGTCTCGGCGGCTGAGCGTGCCCCAGCCACTCGCGCGCCGCGCGGGCGTCGCGCCGCGCCACCCGCGACGCGGTGCTCAGCGTGCGCCAAGCTCCTCGTGCTCACCCACTGCGCGAGCCGAGTTCCAGCTCGATCTCGACTGGCGCGACCGGCGTCTCGGGCACGAGCTCGGGATGCAGGACGTGGGCCAGCAGCTCGAGCCCCTCGATCAGGCGCGGGCCGGGGCGTGAGAAGTACGCCGATGCGTCGACGGCGACCAGGCGTCGCGCGCCCAGCGCGGTGAGCCGGTCGGCCTGCGCCAGCGCCTCCAGGCGCGCCGTCTCGGCGTCGTAGCCGCACGGCATCGCGACGACGATCTCCGGCGCCATCGCGGCGATCTGCTGCCACTGCGTCTGCGCGGACTCCTCGCCGGGAAGGCCGAGCACGTCGATGCCGCCGGCGTAGTCGATCATCTGCGGCGTCCAGTGGCCGGCTGCGTACGGCGGATCGAACCACTCCAGCGCCGCGACGCGCGGGCGCTCGGCGCGGCGGGTCGCGAGCCGCACGGCGTCGATCCGCTGCGCCGCGTCGGCGACCAGCGCGACGCCGGCATCGCGCGTCCCGGTCGCCTCGGCGAGCGTGCGCACGTCGCCCAGCATCTCGCCGAGCGTGTGTGGGTCGAGCGCGATCACACGCGGCTGCGGGTGCAGCCGCGCCGCCAGGCGCTGGACTTCGGCGTAGTCGACCGCACAGACCGGGCACAGCGCTTGCGTCACGATCAGGTCGGGCTCGAGCTCCTCGATCTCCTCTTCGTCGAGCTCGTAGATCGCCTCGCCGTTGAGCGTGCGCTCGCGCACGGCCGCGTCGATCTCGGCGGCGCTCAGCCCGGCTGAGAGCCGGTCGACGGTCACTGGACGCAGCTCGCGCGCCTGCGGCGGATAATCACACTCGTGCGTGACCCCGACGAGTTGATCGCCGAGACCGAGCGCAAAGAGCGTCTCCGTTGCCGACGGGACGAGGCTGACGATCCGCATGGGAGGACCCAATCATGGCAACGCTGCTGACCGATTCACAGATCGAGGAGCGCCTCGCGGGGCTCGAGAGCTGGCGGCGGGAGGGCGACGAGATCGTGCGCGACCTCCAGCTCGCCGACTTCGCCGCCGCGATCGGCTTCGTCGAGCGGGTCGCTGCGGCGGCCGAGCGAGCCAACCACCACCCCGACATCCTCGTGCACGGCTACCGCAACGTGCGCCTGACGCTGAGCACCCATTCGGCCGGCGGGCTGACGGCGGGGGACTTCGAGCTGGCGTCCGGGATCGACGCCCTGCCCCACTGACGACGCCCTGTCCCACTGATACTCTCGGCGCGTCGCCCGATGAACGACGACGACCCCTCTCGAAGTAGCCGCGCGCGGCCGCCGGCCGCGCGCACGCCGCCGCAACGATGACTGCGCTCGCACTGATCGGGGTCGTGGTGCTGATCCTCATCAATGCGTTCTTCGTGATGGCGGAGTACTCCTTGGTGCGCTCGCGGCGGGCGACGCTCGAGGCGCTCGCCGAGGACGGAGCGCGCGGCGCGCGGCGCGCGATCACGATGCTCGACGCGATCGGCGAGTACATCTCGGCCTGCCAGGTCGGCGTCACGCTCGCGTCGATCGGCATCGGCGCGATCGGCGAGCCCGTGATCGCCGACCTGCTCAAGCCAGCGCTCGGGCCGACGCTCGGTCACGCCGCCGCCGTGGCGATCGCCGTGATCGTCGCCTACCTGATCATCACGAGCGCGCAGATCACGGTCGGCGAGCTCGTCCCGAAGATCTACGCGATCGACCGTGCAGAGGCGATCCTGCGTCGCTTCGCCGGCCCGCTGATGCTCTTCCAGCGCGTCATGCGCCCGTTCACCGGCGTGCTGACGGCGGTCTCCAACGCGATCCTGAGGCTGCTCGGCGTCGACCCGCGGATCGCCCAGCAGGAGGGTCACACGCCGGACGAGTTCCGCACGCTGATCGCCGAATCGCTGACCGGCGGCCAGCTCGACCCCGGCGAGGCGACGATGCTCTCCGGCGTCTTTCACCTGCACGAGCAGGAGGCGCGGCAGGTGATGACGCCTTTCCCGGCCGTCGTCACCGTCGACGTCTCCGACGACGTCGAGACGGCGCTGCGCCGCTGCGTGTCCACCGGACACACCCGCCTCGTGGTCACCGAGGACGAGAACGCCGATCGGATCCGCGGGATCGCCCACGCAAATTCACTCGTGCGCCTGCTGATGACCGAGGGCGGCAGCGAGCCGATCGAGGCGGCTGTGCGCCCGGCGCTGATCGTGCCGGAGACGAAGCCGCTCGACGACCTGCTGTCGGACCTGCAGCGCGAGCGCACGTCGATGGCCGTCGTCGTCGACGAGTACGGCCGGACGGCGGGCGTCGTCACCGTCGAGGACATCATCGAGGAGATCGTCGGCGAGATCGACGACGAGACCGATCCCCACGCCGGTTCGATCCGCCGCCTCGCCAACGGCGACTGGTTCGTGCGCGGTCACGTCGCCGTCAGCGACCTCGAGGACTACGGCCTCGAGCTGCCGGTGGACAGCGACGCCTACAACTCGGTCGGCGGGTTCGTGTTTGCGACGCTCGGACGCCTGCCCAAGCGCGGCGACACGGTTACCGCCGATGGCTACTCGATCCGCGTCGAGTCGGTGCGCGAGAACCGCGTGGACGCCGTCCGCATCCGGCCGGGCACTGCGGCCGCGGGGTCCTCCGCGGCGTAGCCGCGGAGCTTTCCTCTAAGCGAAGGTCTGTAGCGCCCGTGCCGCCCGCCTAACCACGGCCGTTCGCGCGAGGACGCTGTTCAGAGCTCCTGAACGCGCAGCGTGCCGCGCTCGATCGACAGTGCGCGCCGACCGGCGAACAGCTCCAGCAGCTCGGCGCCGACCAGCTCACGCCGCCAGCCCGTGAGCGTGCGCACGGCCGGCTCGGGCGAGCCGCTGCGCGCGGCCGCGGCGATCGCCTGGAGGTCGGCACGCGTCGACACCAGCTCGTAGGCGATGTTCGCCTCCGAAACGCGCGCGCGCACTAGCGCCTCGGCGAGCGAGATCAGCGGCGCGAGCCCGGGGCCGGCGATCGGGCGCTCGTCGTCGTCACGCGCCAGCGGTGGCGCCGCGACGCCGCGCGCGATCGCCTCGAGGATCGCCTCGCCGCGGCGACGGATCAGCGGCGGGTGCAGGCCGCGCGTCTGGCGCAGTGCATCGGCGTTGGGCGGTTGACGCGCCGCCAGCTCGACGAGCTGGGCATCCCCGAGCACGCTGCCCACCGGCCGATTCTCGGCGGCCGCGGTCCGCTCGCGCCAGGCGGCCAGCTCGCGGGCGACGGCACGCTGGCGCGCGCTCAGGCGCCCGCTGCGAGGCAGGCGCCGGTAGGCCGTGTCTGGGTCACGCTCGTCGCTTGCCTGTTCGAGCAGGCGGCACTCCTCGCGCGACCACGCCGAGCGCTCGGTGCGCTCGAGCCTCGCGTGCAGCGCCGTCGCCATCGCGTGCAGATGGATGACGTCGTCGCGCGCGTAGGCGAGCTGCTCGGAGCTCAGCGGCCGCTTGTCCCAGCGCGTGAAGCTCGCCGAGCGCGCGGCGCGGCGGTCCAGCAACGCGGCGACGAGCGCGCTGTGGCCGAGCTGGGCCCCGAGGCCGGCGAAGGCTGCCGCGATCTGCGTGTCAAACACCGAGCTGATCGAGGTCTGCCACTCGCGCCGCAGGATCGCGATGTCCTGGCGTCCGGCGTGCATCACGACCTCGATCGCCGGATCGGCGAGCACGGCGGCGAGCGGTGCGGGATCGGGTGCTTCCGCGGCAATCGGGTCGATCAGCTCCACGCGCACGCCGCCGTCGGCATCGGGATCGGTGACGGCGACCTGCACGAGGCACAGCAGCGGCAGATAGCGCCCTTCAGAGACGAACTCGGTGTCGATGCCGATTCGCCCGTCGCTACGCGCGAGCGCGGCCAGACGTTCGACGTCGGGCGCGAGGTACACGGTCGTGGTCACCGGTAGAGCTTGCCGCATCTGGGTGCGCTCGCGAGTTTGGGGTGCGCTCCAGAGTTCGGGGTGTACTCCCGAGTTTGCGTCGAAGCGTTACTGTTTCGCTTCACCGCAGTGCCACTCCGGCGTTGCGGGGGGAGAGGTGCCCTACCGCGGGTCGCCGACAAGCGGCCCGCGCGCGGGCCGCTTCGCGGGTCCGTCGGGTCCCTTAACGACGCGACCGCCTCGGGGGAACGAGACGGTCGCGTGCTTCTGGGGAGGAGGTGCGGCGGCTTGATGCGTCGCGAAGGCAGTATCGGCAGCCTTCCTCAATATGAACTTAAGATTCCGGGTGGCGCCGAGGAGGCTCTAGGGAGCGCCGCACGCGCCGCCGCCGGCCGCCCGCAGCGAGCGATCGAGCTGGGGCTGGCGCGCCGCGCGCGGGGCGCGATCGAGCGTACGATGCCAAGCGTTGGTCCGGGAGGATCGAAGCCCGCAGCGCCCACCGAGGAGGGACGAGATGGCAGACAGCGTGTACCGCGTGACCGAGGTCGTCGGAACGAGCTCGGAGTCATGGGAGGCCGCGGCCCAAACCGCGGTTCAGACGGCCGGAAAGAGCCTGCGCGACCTGCGCGTCGCCGAGGTGACGCGGCAGGACGTGACGATCGAGAACGGGAGCATCACGAGCTTCCGCGTGCGGCTCGGGATCTCGTTCAAGTACGAGGGCGACTGAGAAGCTGCCCGCGCGCGGATCGCGCCGGGCGCGCTAGCGGGTTGTCAGCCCGCGGTCGCTCTTGCGGCCCAGCGCGCCCTGCGCGACCAGCTCGCGCAGGCGCTCGGGGATCTCGACGCCGATCTCCTCGCCGATCGCGATGGCGACGTCGAGCCCGATCAGGTCGAGCAGCGCGAGCGGCCCCATCGGGTGGCCGGCACCGAGGCGCATGCACGTGTCGAGGTCCTCGGGCGCGATCCCGGTCTGCTCGAGCAGTCGCACGGCGTCGAAGAGGTAGGGGAAGAGCAGCCGGTTGACGACGAAGCCGGGGGTGTCGGGGACCTCGACCGCGGTTTTGCCGAGCACGTTGCAGAGCGCGCGGGCACGCTCGCGGGTGCGCTGCGCCGCGGCGGCCGGAAAGACAAGCTCGATCAGCGCCATCCGCGGCACCGGGTTGAAGACGTGCAGGCCGACGAAGCGCTGCGGCCGCCCGCTTGCCTGCGCCAGCTGCTCTATCGACAGCGAGGACGTCGTCGTGGCGAGGATCTCGTCGGGCGCGAGGTGCTCGCCCAGCGTGGCGAGCAGTTCGCCCTTGTGGTCAGGATCCTCGGCGATCGCCTCGATCGCGAAGCTTGCCGACGCGAGGTCGTCCAGCTCGCTCGTGATCCGCACGCGCGCCGACGCCCAGGCGTGCCCGGCACGGTTGCAGCCCTTGTCGATCTCCGCGCGGGCGCGGGCAGCCGACTCCTCCGAGCGGGCCCACAGCACCACCTCCCCGTGCGGGGCGGCGGTGACCGCCAGGCCGCAGGCGACCGCGCCGGCGCCGGCGATCGCGAGCCGCTCGGAGTGGCCCGGGTCGTCGTCCGCCCCCCCGGCCGCCGAGTTTGGCTGGCTGGCCAATCCGTCGCTAGAGTGTTTTGCGCCAGGCATGCGCGCACATCCTGCCGGACCGCGCCGCGCCGCAGCGTCTTGCCATCAACCGGAGGCTCCAAACCTATGTCCCAGCTGCAGGGCCGCGAGGTCGTGATCGTCGAAGCAGTCCGCACGCCGATTGGGCGCGGACACCTCGAGAAGGGCTACTACAAGGACGTCCACCCCAACGCGCTGCTCGGCAAGACCTATACCGAGGTGGTCGAGCGCGCCGGGATCGACGCGCACGAGGTCGAGGACGTGATGACGGGCTGCGTGCAGCAATTCGGTCCGCAGGGTCTCAACATCGGGCGCAACGCCTGGCTGGAGGCGGGGCTGCCGGTCGAGACGCCGGCGACCACGATCGATCGCCAGTGCGGCTCCGCGCAGCAGGCTGTCAACTTCGCGGCGGCGCTGATCGCCTCCGGCGTGCACGACTGCGTGATTGGGTCCGGCGTCGAGCACATGGGCAAGCTGCCCTTCTCGGCAGGCATGAAGACCCAGCAGGAGTTCGGCATGGCGTTCACCCCTGAGCTGTTCGACCGCTACCAGCTGGTGCCGCAGGGACTGTCGGCCGAGATGATCGCCGACAAGTGGGAGATCCCTCGCTCGGAGCTCGACGAGCTCGCCGTGCGCTCGCACCGGCTCGCCCACCAGGCAACCGAAGAAGGACGCTTCGAGCGGGAGATCGTTCCCTTCCCGGTCAACGGATCGACGTACGTCTCCGACCAGGGGATCCGTCCCGACACGAGCCTCGAGAAGCTCTCGCAGCTCAAGCCGGCATTCAAGGAAGACGGCAAGATCACTGCGGGCAATTCCTCGCAGATCTCCGACGGCGCCGCGGCCGTGCTGCTGATGTCGGCGGACAAGGCCGCTTCGCTCGGCCTCGCGCCGCGCGCGCGGATCGTCGACCAGACGACGGTCGGCGTCGACCCGGTGATCATGCTGACCGGCCCGATCCCGGCGACGCGCAGGCTGCTGGAGCGCAACAAGATGTCGATCAACGACATCGACCTGATCGAGATCAACGAGGCGTTCGCGCCGGTCATCGCCGCGTGGCGGCGCGAGCTCGAGCCCGACATGGACCGCGTTAACGTCAACGGCGGCGCGATGGCGCTCGGTCACCCGCTGGGGTCGACCGGTGCACGGCTGATCACGACGCTGCTGCACGAGCTCGAGCGCTCAGACCAGGAGTTCGGGCTCGTGACGATGTGCTGCGGCGGCGGGTTGGGGACGGGGACGCTGATCCAGCGGATGTAGTCGCTGGCCGACTGCCGTGGCTTGACGCACGCGCGCCCGCTCAGTTCACCACTAGCTCCATCAGCAGCCCGTCGCGCCAGCCGTCACCATCGACGTCGCGCTCGTAGCCTCGCATCACGCCGACGCGCTCGAACCCGACCTTCTCGTAGGTCCTGATCGCGGCTCCGTTGGCGACCGCGGGGTCGATCGTTATCCGGTGGTGACCGCGGTCGTCGATCAGGTGGCGCACGACGCGCCTGACCGCCTCGGTGCCGAGGCCGCGACCGTGCAAAGCCGGATCGAGGAACAGGTCGATGCTCGCGTGGCGGTACTTCGGCTCGAGCGCCTCGTGGTACTCGATCATGCCCGCGACCGCGCCGTCGACCTCGATCGTCAGCCGGGTCGCGTCGGGCTCGTCGGTGAACGGGAAGCCCGGTGGCGCGTCGTCCCACCAGCGGGCGACGTCCGGCGTCGCGAGGATCCGCAGCAGCTCCGCGTGATCGCCTTCGGCGAGTGGGCGCAGGATCATCGCGGGCGCCGGGCGCAAGCCGCCGCGCGTGTCACCGGGGATGGAGCTCAGCGCTCGCCGCCCGCGCCCGCCTCCAGCCGCGCGACCAGCTCCTCGAGGCGCAGCTCTTCCAGGCCGCGGCCGACGGCGTCCAACTCGCCGGCGCAGAACTCGACGAGCCCGCGGCCCTCGCGGCACAGCTCGAGCGTCTCGCGGAGCCCGGGCTCGCCGGAGTCCAGGCGCCGGATGATCTCCTCGAGCCGCGCGGCGGCTTGCTCGTAGGTGAGGGCGCCCACGTCGCCGGCCCCGCTCGCGTCGCCCGTGCCGCCCGCGTCGCCGGCACCGCCCGCGTCGCCGGCACCGCTCGCGTCGCCCGTACCAAGGGGGTCCTCGCTCACTCGCTCACCACCTCCGCGTCAACCGCACTATCGGCGAATCGCACCGTCAGCCCCCCAGCCTCCCGGGCGTCGGCGGCGTTCGTCAGCGGCTCGCCAGCACGGTCCGAGACGAGCGCGTAGCCGCGCTCGAGCGTTCGCTGGGGCTCGTGTGCCAGCAGCGCGGCGCGCAACCGCGCGAGGTCGCGCTCGCGGCGCGTCAGTGCCGCGGCGCCGGCGCGTGCGAGCCGGTCGGCGTCGCGGCTCGTCTGCCCGCCGGCCCCGCCGAGGCGCACGACGGCGCCGCCGGCAACGTCGCGCTTGCGCCCGATCACGAGCAGCTCGCGGGCGCGCAGCCCGCGCTCGGATGCCAGCCGCCGCCGCGCGCTTGCGCGCAGCTCGCGCAGCTCCTGGTGCAGGCGCCGGCGGTGACGGGCGACGTGCTCGGCCGGCGCGCGCGCCAACCCCACGAGCGTCCGCGCTCGAGCGACGACCGCGAGGCGCCCGCTCCGCTGCAGGGCGCCAGCCGCTGCGTGCATCCGCAGAAACGCATCGCCGACGTCGATCGGCACGGCGGCCTCGGCCGCGTGGGTCGGCGTCGAGGCGCTGACTGCGGCGACGTCGTCGAGCAGCGTGCGATCGCTGTGGTGTCCGACCGACGCGATCACCGGCGTGCGCAGCAGCGCGACGGTGCGGCACAGCGTCTCGTCGCAGAACGCCAGCAGGTCGACGAGCGAGCCGCCGCCGCGCGCGACGACGATCACCTCGATCTGCTCGAGCGCCGCGAGATCGCGCAGCGCGGCCGTGATTCGTGGCGCCGCGTGGCGGTCCTGAACCGGTGCGAAGGCCCACACCAGCGTCCCCGCCCAGCCCCGGCGGCGCAGCGCGGCGAGCACGTCGTCGCGCGCCTTGGAGCGCTCCGCGCAGACGACGCCGATCGTGCGCGGCAGCGACGGGCGCGCGAGCGCTCGCTGGCGCTCGGTCAGGCCTTCGGCCGTCAGCTGCCGGCGCAGCCGCGCGATCTGGGCGAGCAGGTCACCCTCGCCGGCGATCCGCAGATCCGCGACTGCGAAGGTGAAAGACGGGGACGCGGTCGCCGACCCCGGATAGAAGTCACAGCCGCCGGCGACGACAACCCGCGCGCCGTCGGTGAGCACCGTTGCGGTCAACCCGAGAGCATCCCAGTCGTCGCGCCAGATCGAGCACGGCAGAGCGCCGCGGCCGTCGCGCAGCTCGAAGTAGACCCGCGCCCGGCGAACCTGGAGATCGGCGAGCTCGCCGAACAGCTGCACGCGTGCGAAGCCGCGCAGCTGCTGACGCAGCGCGGCCGCGTACTCGCCGACCGGCCAGGGACCCGGCAGGTCGTTGCCGGGGATCGGTGCGGGGGGTGGCTGGGTCTCGGCCGGCTGGTCGGCGTGCGCCATCAACGCGAGCGTAGTCCAGGCGCCGGTGCAGCGCGAGTCACTACGATGCCTCCCCGATGGACCTCACGCCGTCCGCCGAGGAGCGGGCCTTCCGCGACGAGCTGCGCGAGTGGCTGCAGTCCAACAACCCGGGACCCGGGCCCGCCACCGACGAGGGCGCCTTCGACTTTCGCCGCCGCTGGCAGCGCACGCTGTTCGAGAACGGCTGGGCCGGCGTCGCCTGGCCGCGCGAGTACGGCGGGCGCGGGGCGACGCTCATCGAGCAGGCGATCTACAACGAGGAGATGGTGCGCGCCCGCGCGCCCGCCGTCGCCAACGTGCTCGGCCTCGCGATGGGCGGGCCCGTCGTGATTGCGCACGGCACCGACGAGCAGAAGCAACGCTACCTCGGGCCGATCCTCTCCGCCGAGGAGATCTGGTGCCAGGGCTTCTCCGAGCCGCAGGCGGGCTCGGACCTTGCGTCGCTGCGTACGAAGGCGGTGCGCGACGGCGACGAGTGGGTCGTCAATGGCCAGAAGGTGTGGACGACGCTGGCCCAAGAGGCGAAGTGGTGCATGCTCGTCGCGCGCACCGACCCGGATGCCCCCAAGCACAAGGGGCTGACGTACTTCCTGATGGACATGAACCAGCCCGGCGTGCAGGTGCGCCCGCTCGTGCAGATCACCGGCGAGGCCGAGTTCAACGAGCTGTTCATCGAGGACGCGCGAATCCACAACGAGAACATCGTCGGAGGGGAGGGCAACGGCTGGGCGGTCGCGATCACGACGCTCGCCCACGAGCGCGCCGGGCTCGCGCTGGCGCTGCAGATGCAGGTCAAGCTGCTGCTGGACCGGGTCATCGGGCGCGCCCGCGAGCAGTCATACAACGGCTCCACCGCCGCGCAGGACGCTGTCATCCGCGAACGCCTCGCACAGCTCTACATCGAGTCCGAGGTGCTGCGGCTGAATGCCTATCGCGGTCTCACCGCGCAGATGAAGTACGGCGTCCCCGGCCCCGAGGGCTCGCTCGGAAAGTGGCACTGGGCGGAGATCAACCAGGCGCTCACCGAGCTGGCGATGGAGATCGAGGGCGCCGCGGCGATGGAGGGCGACGGGCCCTGGACCTATCAGTTCCTGCGTGCCCGCGCGAACTCGATCGAAGGCGGCACGACCGAGATCCTCAAGAACATCGTCGCCGAGCGGATCCTCGGGCTGCCGCGGCTGCGATGAGCGACGCATGAACTTCGACCTCAACGACGATCAGCGCGCGATCAAGCAGACGGCGCACGAGTTCCTCGAGCGCCGCTACCCGCTGACGGAGATGCGGCGGCTGGCGCTCGAGGACGAGCGCGGCTTCACCGGCGAGCAGTGGCGCGAGCTGACACAGCTCGGCTGGCCGGGCCTTGCGGTCGCCGAGGCCGACGGTGGCCAGGGGCTCGGCAGCGTCGAGCTAGCGGTCCTCCAGGAGGAGCTCGGCTACGCGATGGCGCCCTCGCCGCTGCTCTCGACTACCAGCGCGGCGCTGCTGATCGCGGCGGCCGGCAGCGACGATCAACGCGCGCGCGTGCTCACGAAGCTCGCCTCGGGCGAGCGGATCGGCACGGTCGCGGTGTGGGACGATCCGCCCGGGCGCTCGCCGACTGACTCCACGCTCGCCGCCGGCGAGGACGGCACGCTGCGCGGGCGCAAGCTGCTCGTAGCCGACGCAGCCGCCGCGGACGTGACCGTCGTGCTCGGCGCGGGCGGGCGCCTGTGGTTGCTGGAGGGCGCGGATGGCGGGGACGGCGCCGGTGGTGTCACCGTGACGTCGACCCCCGCCCTTGACCCGACGCGCAAGCTCTACACGCTCGAGCTCGACGGCGCGAGCGCCGAGGCGCTCGACGCCGGCGACGACGCGGCCGTCGCCCGCGCGCACGCTCAGATCGCCACGGCGCTGGCCGCCGAGTCCGTTGGCGTCGCCCAGCGCGCGATGGAGATGGCCGTCGCCTATGCCAAGGACCGCGAGCAATTCGGCCGCCCGATCGGCGCCTACCAGGCCGTCTCGCACCGCTGCGCGCAGATGCTGCTCGAGGTCGAGGGCGCGCGCTCCGCTGTGCTCTACGCGGCCTGGGCGCTCGACCACGATCCGTCGGTCGCGCTGCTGGCTGCCGCGATGGCGAAGGCGTACGCGTCGGATTGCGGCTTTCGCGTGACGGCGTCCTCGCTGCAGGTGCACGGCGGCATCGGCTTCACGTGGGAGCACGACCTTCACTTCCTGCTCAAGCGCGCGAAGGCCAACGCCCACGCCGGTGGCGACGCGCGCTTTCACCGTGAGCGAGTCGCCGAGCTGATCGGCATCTGAGCGGGCGCTCGGCGAGCGGGGCGCCCGGCTAGACGGCGTCGCCCGCTGATTCGGGCGCGACCGACGGCAACGCCGCCATCCCGTCGTGCGCGTCGAGCCCGCGCGTCTCGCCGGCCACGGCGAGGCGATCGAGCCTCACGATCTCCCTTTCGCCCTCGATCCGCGCCGCGTGGTCCTTGGCCAGCGGGGCGATCAGGTTGGCGATGCGGTTACGCAGCTGCAACGCGAAGTGGGGAGTCGACGCGCCCATCAGCTCGCGCACGTCCTCGACCGTGACTTCGTGGTCAGGGCTGATGCGAATTGGGTTCTCGGCCTCGGCGATCAGCGCAAGATACGTGACAAGGCAGCGCCGCGCGGCCGGTGGCGAGGCCCACTGGTTGTCGTTGGTAGGCGCATAGACCCTCCAACCACAACCACTGTCCAGGCCGGGGTGCTCCGCTACGGCCGGCGCGCGCCGGCAGCAGCGGTCGTCCGGTGGCGGACGCTGGCGCCGGATCGCGGTCGTGCGCTCGTCGAGCGCGGCGCGACCGGTGCGCTGGGCCCGGTCGGTCCGGTGGGCGCGGGCGGCGGGTTGGGTGCAGCGGGCGCGGTGCTGACCGGAGAGATCTCCAGCAGCGAGTCGATCGTCGCCTGCTCGGCCAGCGAGATCGCGTGCTCGTCGCCGATCAGCCAGCCGTGGTTGTAGAAGCCGCGCGCCGGGTCCTTGTCGTAGCCGGGCTGGATGTCGAGCAGGTAGCCCCGCAGCGCCGCCGGCAGCCGCGTCGCCGAGTCGGTGACCAGCATCGGGCCGTAGTCGCCGCTGGAGGAAAGCGGCGCCGCGGCGGCCGCGTCGGCGGGTCTCGCCGCATTGACGAAGACGAGGCCGTGACCGGGGTCGGTGACGCCCCAACCGAAGCTGCCGTCCGTGTAGCGCGCGAACGCGATCGCGTTGGCAACGGGATTGGCACCGTCGAT
>Ga0182024_10019468_pt1 | contig 12507 bp, 9 predicted proteins | sample P32metaG_FD_120480 | JGI IMG/M metagenome (GOLD analysis project Ga0182024, IMG submission 120480) | Permafrost microbial communities from Stordalen Mire, Sweden - P3-2 metaG (Illumina Assembly) | ecosystem: Environmental > Terrestrial > Soil > Wetlands > Permafrost | place: Sweden: Stordalen... | reverse complement strand
CGCAAGCAGATCTTCAACGATGAGGGCCGCTTGCGCAGCTTCGTCAACGTGTACGTCAATGACGAAGACATCCGGTATCTGAAGAAAGACGCGACACCCATCGCCGCCGGCGACACGGTTTCGATTGTGCCCAGCATTGCGGGTGGCGCGACCAGTGTCGCCGAACCGCCGGTGAGTTTGTCAAACGACGAAATCCTGCGCTACTCGCGCCATCTGATCATGCCCGAAGTCGGCATGGACGGCCAGTTGAAATTGAAGAGCGCGAAGGTGCTGATGGTCGGCGCCGGAGGGTTGGGCGCGCCGCTCGGCCTGTACCTTTCCGCCGCCGGAATCGGCCGCATCGGCGTAGTCGATTTCGATGTCGTCGATTACACCAATCTCCAGCGCCAGGTGATTCACGGGACCCGCGATGTCGGCCGCAAGAAGCTCGATTCGGCCGCCGACCGGATGAGCGACATCAATCCGAACGTGCAGATCGATCGTTATGACGTCGCTCTATCGAGCGAAAATGCGCTCGACATCATCGCCAACTACGATATGGTGATCGACGGCACCGATAATTTTCCCACGCGTTATCTGGTCAACGACGCGTGCGTGCTTTTGAAGAAACCGAACGTCTACGGATCGATTTTCCGCTTCGAAGGACAGGCGAGTGTGTTCGCGTATCCCGGCGGGTCGGCGGGTCCGCAAGGCCCGTGCTATCGATGCCTCTATCCCGAACCGCCTCCTCCGGGCCTGGTTCCCAGCTGCGCCGAAGGCGGCGTGCTCGGAATTCTGCCGGGCTTGATCGGACTGGTGCAGGCTACCGAGGCCGTCAAGTTGATCCTCGGCACCGGCGAGCCTCTGATCGGTCGCTTGCTGCTGTATGACGCGCTCGCGATGCGTTTCCGCGAGCTGAAGCTGCGCCGCAATCCGGAATGCCCCGCGTGCGGCGATCATCCGACCATCACGAAGCTGATAGACTACCAGGAATTCTGCGGAATTCCGCATCAGGAGCCCGCGCCCGTGACACCCACTTCGAAAGAAGGCGAAATCAGCCCGATCGAACTCAAGCAGAAGATCGATCGCGGCGACGATTTCCTGCTGCTCGACGTGCGCGAGCCGCACGAATTCCAGATCGCGCGAATTCCGGGCGGCAAGCTGATCCCGTTGGGCGACCTGCCCAAGCGCGTGAACGAGCTCGATTCATCGGTTGAGATCGTGGCGCACTGCCGCAGCGGCGTGCGCAGCGGCAAGGCTTGCGATTTTCTGCGCCAGGCGGGCTTTAAGAAGGTGAAGAACTTGACCGGCGGGATTCTGGCGTGGAGCGATCAGGTGGACCCGACGGTTCCGAAGTACTAAGGCTTAATCGACGAAGCCCTTCCACATGCGGCCCTTCTCGTCGCGCAGCGTCACGACGACGTTGTCGGAAATGCCCGTAAGGGTGCGGCCCTTGCCGTCGCGGAAGCGATACTCGATCGAGTTGTCCGGATTCCGTGTTGCGGTACCGCGCCAGACATTGCCGTACTCGTCCTTAAGTTTGATCTGGTCGCCGTGGCCGTAGCCCGATACCCGAGTCTTGGTCTTCTCCTCTTCGAGGTGAAAGAACCCGCCGGGAATGCGCGAGCGCTTGCGCTCCTTGGTATAGATCATGCGTGTATATGACATTATCGGCGCGAGCACGGTGCTTTTTCGATCAGGTTCTTACCTTAGACTGAGGAGTCGGGAGACAGCAGTCAGGAGTTAGAAGTGAGGAGCCGGCATGCGTGCGGTGGCGCAAAGGGTGACCCGGGCGTCCGTCGAAGTGGACGGCGTGGTGGTGGGTGAGATCGGCTCGGGGCTGGTGGTCCTGCTAGGCGTCGCGAAGACGGATACGTCCGCCGACGCCGATTTTCTCGCCGCGAAGATTGTGAATCTGCGCATTTTTTCAGACCAGGCGGGCAAGATGAATCGCAGCGTTCTCGAATCCGGCGGCGGGCTGCTGGTGGTATCGCAGTTCACGCTCTACGGCGATTGCCGGAAAGGGCGGCGTCCGGGCTTCGATGACGCGGCCCCGGCGGAGGCGGCGCGGGCGCTTTACGAGCGCTTCATCGCGGCCGCGCGAGCGAACCGGGCGCGCGTCGAAACCGGCGTATTTCAGGCGCACATGGCCGTCTCGCTGGTGAACGACGGCCCCGTCACGTTCATCGTCGAGAGCGGGGGCGCGCCATGATTGTGGGGACGGGCGTCGACCTGTGCGAAGTCGACCGCATTCAGGCAGCCATCGAGCGGCACGGGCGGCGAATCGTGGACCGGTTGTTCACCGGGCGCGAGATCGCTTACGCCGAGAGCAAGGCCAACCGGTACGAACGCTACGCGGCTCGCTTCGCGGCGAAAGAGGCGGGAATGAAGGCGCTCGGCACCGGATGGCGAGGGGGAATCGGGTGGCGCGATTTCGAAGTGACCAATCTCGCCTCGGGCCGGCCCACGCTCGCGTTTCACGGCAAGGCGGCGGAGATCGCGGAGAAACTGGGCGTGCGCCATGTGTCTCTTTCGATCACGCACACCGCCGCGCAGGCGATGGCGATGGTGATTCTGGAAGGTTGAGCCTCAGGTCCGGAATCCGATTCGTCGCTTGGGCTGGACGGGCAATAGCTTCAGATTGTCGATTTCAGACGCGAGAACACCGATCACGGAAGCGTGCCGCTTGTGCTGAAGCTCGAGTTTCGCGATACGAGTCGCGAGCTCCCGGTTGTTGGCGATGAACTCGCGGAGCCGGATGAAGGCGCGGACGATATGCAGGCTCATACGGATCGCGCGGCTGGTGTTGAGAACAGCGGAAAGCATCGCGATGCCGTGTTCGGTAAAGGCATAGGGCGGGTATCGCCGGCCGCCCCATCTTGAGCTTGCAGATTGCAATCTCAAGTTTTGAAATTCCGCCTTGGTAAGCCGGAACATGAAGTCCACCGGAAAGCGCGTGGGATTGCGCTTTACGGCCAGATTCAGGTTGCCGGTGGCGACCTCGTAGAGGTCGGCAAGATCGGCGTCAAGTATGCATTTCTGTCCGCGGATAACGTAGATTCTCCGCTCGATGACTTCGGCGGGGATGGCGATCCGGGCGCGCGCGGCAGCGGTAGCTTGGCTGGGCATGCAAAAATTGTGCGATTTCGACGGGACTTTTCTCACCCGATCCTCAAACTTGAGATTGCAAACTGCAATCTCAAGTTTCAAGCCTTTTGCGTCTGGCTGCCTGACTCCCGTCTCCTTCTCCTTATAATTGAGGTGACCATGCGCAAGCGGTATCTCTACGGGTCCGGCCTGGTCCTGCTCGCCATCCTGCTGACGCTGGTGGTGTGGCAGGTATCCTTCAACTTCGGCGAATACGGGCCGGCGAACGCGGCGCAGACGTTCGTGTTCTGGGCCGTTTCCACGCTGATTTTTCTGCTCACCGCGACGCTCAGCTTCATGCTGTTCCGCACCGGCGTCAATCTTTACATCGAGCGCCAAAGCCGGCGTGAAGGATCGCTGCTCAAGACCAAGCTGGTGATGGGCGCGCTGGCGCTGAGCCTGCTGCCGGTGGTATTTCTGTTCGCGTTCGGTTACGCGATTCTCAATCGCACCATCGCGAAATGGTTCAGCATACCCGCCGAAGGCGTGCGGACCAATCTGGTGGACGCGACGGTAGCTCTCGACGGCGAAGTGCAGGACCGGGCGCAGGCGCTCGCGAACTGGATTGCGACGCTGCCGGACGTCCGCTCCGGCGCCGCGGATTTCGGAAAGCTGTGCGAGGATCGCCGCATCGCGGAGCTGCGGATCGGCGCGATGAATCTGTGTCCGGCGGCCGACTCCGATCCCGGCGCGAAGCTGCTCCAGGCGCAAGCGCCGCTCGACGACGGGAGGACGCTCATGGTCGGCCTGCGAAGGCCCGTCGATCTCGCGCTCCAGGAAAAAGAAATCGAGCGCTACATGGGCGAATATAATCAGCTCGCCGCCCAACAAAAAAACATTCGCCATCTATACCTCCTGTTCCTGCTGCTGATCGCGCTGTTCATCCTGTTCGTCGCCACCTGGATCGCGCTGAAACTTTCCCGAAACATCAGCGGTCCGATTTCGGCGCTGCTGGTGGCGGCGCGCGAAGTGCGCAAAGGCAATCTGGGTTACCGCGTGCAGACTCAGGCCATGGATGAGCTGGCGACGCTGGTTCGCGCGTTCAACGAAATGACGCACGATCTGGAGGCCAACAGCCGCGAGCTCGAAAGCCGGCGCCAGTTCACCGAGGCGATTCTCGAAAGCATTCCCACCGGCGTGATCTCGCTCGCGCTCGATGGGCGCATTCAACGCGTAAATCGCGCGCTGCACGGCCTGCTGCCGGAAGATCTGATCGCTCGCGCGACGCATCTGCGCGAACTGTTCCCGCGCGAAGACGCGGCCGAAATCGAATACCTGATGAAGCGCGCGCGGCGCACGGGCGTCGCGGCAAGCCAGATCGAGCTCAAATCCGAGGGGCAGGTGCTGCACCTGGCAGTTACGGTTTCGGCGCTGCCGGCGCGTCATTCGGCCGCGCCCGGATTCGTGGTCGTGCTCGAGGATACCAGCGAGCTGCTGCACGCGCACAAAGCCGCGGCCTGGCACGAAGTCGCGCGGCGGATCGCGCACGAGTTGAAAAACCCGCTGACGCCCATCGCCTTGTGCGCCGAAAGAATTGCCCGTCAATTGGATCGCGGCGCACAGGCTCCGGAGTCGCAGCGTATTTTAAGGGAGTGCGCGGCGACCATCTCGCGCGAAGTGGAATCGGTGAAGACGCTGGCCGACGAGTTCTCGCAGTTCTCGCGCTTCCCGGCCGCGCAGCCGGTTGCCTGCGATCTGAACCAGATCGTGCGCAACGCCCTCAATGTGTTTGACGGGCGCCTCGACGGCATCGATCTGCGCGTCGAACTCGCGGCAAATCTCCCGGCGGTCCAGCTCGATCCGGAGCAGTTCAAACGCGTGGTGGTGAACCTGGTCGACAACGCGGCGGAGGCGATGCGTGATTCGCTGGTGAAGCGGCTGTTCGTCGCGACGCATCCGGCGGGCGAATCGGTGGAGCTGCTGGTGGCCGACACGGGCTGCGGAATTTCCGCCGACGACCGCGAAAAATTGTTCCTGCCGTACTTTTCGACCAAGGGCCGCGGGACCGGTCTCGGCCTGGCGATCGTCAATCACATTCTTTCCGAGCACGGCGCGCGCATTCGCGTCGAAGACAACCGGCCGGCCGGCGCGCGTTTCTCGGTGGAAGTGCCGGTGACGGCCGCCGCCGAGGCCGAGGCGCGCGCGTGAAAAACACGCGCGTTCTGATCGTCGATGACGAGCCTGGCATCCGCGAATCGCTGGCCGGCGTGCTCGAAGACGAGGGCTATGAGTGCCACGCGGTGGATTCGGGCGAGGCGTGTCTCGCCGCGCTCGCGCGGCAAAGCTACGAGGCGGTGCTGCTCGATGTGTGGCTTCAGGGAATGGACGGCCTCGAAACGCTGGCGCGCATTCAGGAGATCCCCTTCGCCGACCGGCCGGAAGTGGTGATCATTTCCGGTCACGGAACCATCGAAACGGCGGTGAAGGCGACCAAGCTCGGCGCGTTCGATTTTCTGGAAAAACCGCTGACCATCGAAAAAGTCACGGTGGTGCTGCACAACGCGATCCAGCAGCGGCGCCTGGAGCTGGAGCTCAGCCGCCTCAAGGAAGACGGCGGAGCGCAGCCGCGAATCCTGGGCGAGAGCGTGCCGATGAAGGCGCTGCGGCAGCAGCTATCGCTGATGGCGGCGACCAACGGCCGCGTGCTGATTTTCGGCGAGAGCGGGACCGGCAAGGAGCTGATCGCGCACGCGATCCACGCGGCTAGCGCGCGCAGCGGCGATGCGTTCGTCGAGGTGAACTGCGCGGCGATTCCCGAAGAGCTGATCGAAAGCGAATTGTTCGGCCATCGCAAGGGCAGCTTCGCGGGCGCGGTGGAGGACAAGACGGGCAAGCTCCAAAAGGCGAACGGCGGCACGCTGTTTCTGGACGAAGTGGGCGACATGTCGCTCAAGACGCAGGCCAAGGTTCTGCGGTCTCTGGAAGAGCAGCGGTTCGAGCCGGTGGGCGCGGCCGAATCCATCCAGGTGGATGTGCGCGTGGTCGCCTCGACCAACAAGAATCTGGAGGAAGAGATCGAGCGCGGGAATTTTCGCGAGGACCTGTTCTACCGGCTGAACGTGATTCCGTTTCACGTGCCGCCGCTGCGTGAGCGCGTGGAAGACATTCGCCTGCTGGCCGATCACTTCCTGAGAGAATTTACGACGGCGTACGGGCGCAAGCCCAAGGAGCTGACCGACGAAGCGTTGCGCGCGCTCGAAGAATACGCGTGGCCGGGCAACGTGCGCGAGCTGCGCAACCTGATGGAGCGGATTGTGATCATGAACCCGCAGACGCGCGTCGACGCGCGCCATATCCCGCTCGATCGCGCGCGCCGCACCCCATTCGATCGTCCGATGGATCGCTTCGGCAGCCTTCAGGAGGTGCGCGAAGCAGCCGAACGGGACTATATTCTTAAGAAGCTCGAAGAGGCGAAAGGCAATGTGACGCGCGCGGCGGAGCTGGTGGGACTCGAGCGCAGTCATTTGTATCGCAAAATGAAAGCACTGGGAATCGCCCCCAAAGAGGGAGCGGGAGGAGCCGTATGAGAGACGTATTTATTGTGGACGCGGTGAGAACGCCGATCGGCCGCGGAAAAAATGATGGCGCGCTGCACGGCGTGCATCCGGTGGATCTGCTCGCGCGAACGCTGAACGCGCTGGTGGCGCGGGCGGGCATCGACAAAGCGCAGGTGGAGGACATCGTCACCGGATGCGTGACCGCGCACGGCGAGCAGGGCACCTGCATCGGACGGCTGGCGGGATTGAAAGCCCGCTTCCCGGACGAAGTGCCGGCGGTTCAGCTCAACCGGTTCTGCGGATCGGGCCAGCAGGCGATTCATTTCGCGGCGCAGGCGATCGCGGCGGGCGATATCGAGATGGCCATTGGATGCGGCGTCGAATCGATGAGCCGCGTGGCGATGGGATCGGACGGCGCGCTGACCGATGAATTTCGCGCCGATTTTCCGTGCCGTTTGCTGCACCAGGGAATCTCGGCCGAGATGATTTCCGACAGATGGAAGATCGCGCGCGAAGAATTGGACGAGTTCGCGGCGCAAAGCCATTGCCGCGCGGCGGCGGCCGAGCGCAACGGATGGACTCGCAATGAACTGTTCGCGTTGAACGGCCTTGAAGCCGATGAAGGCGTGCGGGCGAATCCGGATCTCGCGAGGATGCGCGCGTTGAAACCCGTGTTTCGGGAAAATGGCGTGATCACGGCCGCGAATTCGAGCCAGGTTTCCGATGGCGCGGGCGCGTTGCTGCTCGCAAGCGGACGCAAGTGCGAAGAGCTGGGCTTGAAAAAACGCGCGCGAATCGTGGCGCGGGCCGTGGTCGGCAGCGATCCGGAATTGATGCTCACCGGTCCCATTCCGGCGACGAAGAAGGCGCTGGCGATGGCGAATCTTTCGATCGACGATATCGATGCGTTTGAAATCAACGAAGCCTTCGCGTGCGTGCCGCTGGTGTGGGCGCGCGAAACCGGCGCGAAGCTCGATCGTTTGAACGTGCAGGGCGGAGCGGTCGCGCATGGGCATCCGCTGGGCGGAACGGGCGCGGTGCTGATGACCAAGCTGGTCAATATTCTCGAGCGCACCGGCGCGCGCTACGGATTGCAATCGATGTGCATCGGGTATGGAATGGCGACGGCAACGGTGATCGAGAGAGTAAACTGAAGGCGATGGCGACGACGACGTTACCAACGGTCGAGCAGTACCTCGCGACTCATCTGTCAGATGAGCATCCGCCGGAGTACGTTCGAGGGGAGCTGGTGTATAGATCGATGCCAAAGTGGCTACATGCCAGGCTGCAGTCCCTGTTATCGGAACGCCTGAACCAAGCCGGCCTGCTATGCGCCACGGAACTTCATATTCGAGTTGCGGATGATGTGATCCGCATAGTCGATCTTGCGGCGTATCGACGCGCACCAGACGACGAGGTTCCACGGACCCCTGCACTCGTGCTGGTTGAAATCGTGTCACCCAGCGATCCGCTTCCGGAAGTGATGCGGAAGCTGGATGAGTATGCGGCATGGGGAGTTACACAGATCTGGCTGGTGACGCCGTCAATCAACAAGTTCCACATTTACCGCAGTGGCGGACTGACGGAAGTAGACCGGTTCGAGCTACCGGAATTCAACTTCCGGATCTCGGCCACCGAACTCTTCGGCGCGGCTAGCGCCCGGTGAACGCCGCTGCGCGCTTTTCCAAAAAGTGCGCGACGCCTTCCCGAAAATCCTCGGTGCCGAAGCTGCCCTTCATCTCTTCAGTCGCGAGATCGAATGCCTCGCCCAGATCCTGAAGCAATCCGGTATAGATCTGCCGCTTCATCACGCGCAGCGATCGCGGCGAAACCGAAGTCGCAAGCTCATGCGCGAACGCCTGCACCTGCCCAAGAAAGTTTTCCTCCGGCAACACGCGGCTCACCAGGCCGATTCGCAACGCTTCCGCCGAGTCGACCATTTTCGAGGTGTACATCATCTCGATCGCGTTGCCCACGCCGATCAATCGCGGCAGCATCCACGCGAGCCCGTATTCGGCGACCAGGCCGCGCTTTGAGAAAATCGCCGAAAAACGGGCCTTTTCAGACGCGAATCGAAAATCGCAATACAGCGGCACGATGAACCCGAGGCCGACCGCGGGTCCATTGATCGCGGCGATGATCGGCTTGGGAACCGAAAGCAGCCACGCGTGTTTCTTGCGGAAATCGGCGCGAACGCCGTTATCGGCGACGACGTCGGTGAGGAAGCTCGCGCGCGGCGTGGATTCCTGGGAGATCGCGGAGAGCAGGCTCATATCCGCGCCGGCACAAAATCCTTTGCCCGCGCCGGTGAGGATGATCACACGGATGTTGTCGCCGGCGGACGCGCCGCGGATGGCGGCCGTGATCTCCTCCTCCATTTTCTGGGTCCAAGCGTTGAGCTTGTCGGGGCGATTGAGCGTGATGGTCGCGACGCGGTCTTTCTCGTCGTAGAGAATTTGTTCGTAAGTGCTCATGCCATCACTACCTGTTTACTCATCTCTGCCAATTTCTCTTCCGCGAGCTTCTTCACCTTAACGATATTCGCTTCCTTGATGCTTTCATACCCGCGAATCTGATCCGGCAGCGCCGCGATTTCGAGCGCCTGCGCGAAATTTTGATCCGTCACGCGATCCATCACCTGCGCGATCAGCGCGCGATACCAGTCGATCAAGGCTCGTTCCGCCCGGCGATGAGCGCTGTAGCCGAAAACATCGAGCGCGCCGCCGCGCAACGATTTCATAGCGGCAAGCATACGCAGCGGCGTGCGCAACCACGCGCCCAGCTTCATCTTCTTCTTCACGCCGAAACGGCGCAGCAGCGGCGGATGCAGATTAAAGGAAATCGAATCCACCTGCTCCCAGGTCTCCTCGATCTGCCGCGCGAATTTCGGGCTGGTGAGCAATCGCGCGACCTCGTATTCGTCTTTGTACGCCATCAATTTGTAGAGGTACCGCGCGACGGTTTCCTCGAGCGCCGGCGCGCGACGGGCTACGTCTGCCACGAAATCCGAATATTGCTTCGCCCACGCGCCGTTCTGATACGCGGTCAACTCGGCCGCACGATCGAACTCGGCGCCATCCTGCGCATCGCGCGGCGCGAGCATCTCCTCCACTGATTTCGCGTCGTAATAATACTTGCGGCCCCACTCGAACACCTGCAAATTCCGCTCGACGTCGACCTCATTCAAACGAATCGCCTGCTCGATCGCCGAAAGCGACAAGGGAATCAATCCGCCCTGATAGGCCAGCCCGACCATAAACAAATTCACGGCGAGATGGCTGCCGAACAAGCCTTCCGCGATGCGATTTCCATCGACGAAAATATTCCGCCCGCGCCGCGTCACCGCGTTGATCTTCTCAAGCATCGCCGACGATCCGGCGATCGGCGCGCGTCCGCGAATCACATCGATGGTCGGTGTGAGGTTGGTGTTGAGCACGGCGGTGGTGCGCTCGGGCGAAGCGAACTTCATGTGCTCGGGATTCGCGACGCCGATCATATCGAAGCCCAAAATCACGTCGGCGTTGCCGATGTTGGTGCGATTCGGCACGTCGAGCGGCTTGCGGCTCAGCAGGAGATGCGAAATCACCGCGCCGCCCTTTTGCGCCGACCCGGTTTGATCGAGGGTTGCCACGTAGAGTCCCTCGACCCAGGCCGCGGTGGCGAGCAACGCGTTGATCGTCACGACGCCGGTGCCGCCGATGCCCGGCATCACGATGCGGTAAGAATCACGAATGGGCGCGATCTCGCGCGGCTCGGGAACTTCGGTCGCGGGCAGCGATCGAATCTGCTTGCGGCGAAGGCCGGTGCCGGGCTTGATCTTCACGCTGACGAAGGACGGGCAATCGCCCAGCGCGCACGAATAATCCTTGTTGCACGACGATTGATGAATGCGCGTTTTCTGGCCGCGCGCGGTCATCACCGGCGTGAGGCTCATGCAATTGGATTGCTTCACGCAATCGCCGCAGCCTTCGCAGACCTCTTCGTTGATCATCAGGCGATGGACCGGCTCCGCGTAGATCCCGCGCGAGCGTTTGCGGCGCTTTTCGGCGGCGCATTCCTGGTCGTAGATCATCGCGGTGACGCCGGGAATTTTTTCGAGCTCGGCGAGCGTCGCTTCAAGCTGAGACCGGTCGCGGACCTGCGCGTTCGAGGCGAATTCGGTGTTATCCCACCGCTCCGGCTGCTCGGCGAGAATGATGGTCTTGCGAATCCCCTCGGCTTCGAGCTTCCTGGTCAACTGCGGAATGGGCAGCGCGCCCTGCGCGGCCTGCCCGCCGGTCATCGCGACGTGGCCGTTGTAGAGAATCTTATAAGTAATGTTGAGGCCGGAGGCGACCAGCGCCTGCACAGCCAAAGAGCCGGAATGAAAGAATGTTCCGTCGCCGATATTCTGGAACACGTGATGGTGTTCGGTGAACGGCGCCATGCCGATCCACGGCGCGCCTTCGCCGCCCATGTGGGTGAGGTAGGAAAAGCTGCGGTTGGAATCGATCAGGCGCATGCCCATGGTGTGGCAGCCGATGCCGCCGCCGGCGACCTGGCCCGGGAGCAGCAGCAGCGATCGATTGTGCGGGCAGCCGGAACAGAAATTCGATGGGCGCGAGGAAGAGGACGCGATCTCGCGCGGGCGAGCCGCGACGTCGTCGATGAAATGCATGCGAGCCGCGACGTGTTCGGTGGTTCCGCGTGTCGAAAGCAAGCCGCCGACCACTTTCGCGATCTTGTCGGGATCGAGTTCGCCCGCGGGCGGAAACAGGGGCGCGCCGCTGGCGTCGATCTTACCGATGATCGCCGGCCGTGCGGCCATCGCATACAACGCGTCGCGCAGATGCAGCTCGAGGAAGCTGCGCTTTTCTTCGATCACCAGGATGGTTTCAAGACCCTCCGCGAATTCGCGCGCGAACGCGGTGTCGAGCGGGAAGGTCATGCCGAACTTCGCGATGCGAATGCCGAGCTCGCCGAGCTCATCTTCGCCAATGCCCAAATCGCGCAGGGCCTGCGAGAGATCGTAATAAGATTTTCCGGCGCTCGCGAGGCCCAGCCACGGCCGGATCGGACCGGATTGCGCCCCCATCCCGATATTCTGCGCCCCGTGCCAGTGATTCAGCCGATTCAAGCGCGCGAACTCGATCGCCGCCTGCAAGCGCCGCGAGTTGACTTCGTGCTCGAGCGCGAGCGTCACCGGCGGCACCAGCCGCGTGTCGACGGTCTTCTGATAATTTTCGGGAATGCGAATTTTCGGTTGATCGGGATCGACCACCACGGTTCCACCGCCGTCGCAGATATCGGTGACCAGTTTCAGCCCCACCCAGGCGCCCGAAAATCGCGAAAGCGCGATGGCATAGAGGCCGTAATCGATGATTTCCTGCGTATTTCCGGGATACAGAAACGGAATGCCGACATTATAGAGACTGAAGTCGCTTTGATGCGGGATAGTCGAGCTTTTGCAGCTATGATCGTCGCCGGCGAGGACCAGCGCGCCGCAGTTCGTTCCGGTTCCCGCGAGATTGGCATGGCGAAAAATGTCGCCGGAGCGATCGACGCCGGGTCCTTTGCCGTACCAGATGCCGACGACGCCATCGACATTCGATTTGCCGACGACCGAAAAAATCTGGCTGCCCATGACCGAGGTCGCGGCGAGATCTTCGTTGACGCCGGGACGAAAAACGATATTGTGCTCCTCGAGCAGCTTGCGCGATCGCGCCAGTTGAAGATCGTAGCCGCCGAGCGGCGAGCCTTCGTAGCCGGAAATGAACGCGCCGGTCTTCAAGCCCGCGCGGCGATCGCGGCGCATCTGATCCATCGGCAGCCGCACCAGCGCCTGGATGCCGGTGAGATAGACGCTTCCTCGCTCGACTGTGTATTTATCTGAAAGACGCATAGG
>Ga0182024_10019467_pt1 | contig 12507 bp, 14 predicted proteins | sample P32metaG_FD_120480 | JGI IMG/M metagenome (GOLD analysis project Ga0182024, IMG submission 120480) | Permafrost microbial communities from Stordalen Mire, Sweden - P3-2 metaG (Illumina Assembly) | ecosystem: Environmental > Terrestrial > Soil > Wetlands > Permafrost | place: Sweden: Stordalen... | reverse complement strand
CCGGTCCGGATCCACGCCAGAAAAGTGCGTTCGGCGGCCAGATAAATTCGCGGATCGGTGGGAGGTTCGTGAAGCTCATTCATGGCTGAAGCATACGCTAAAAACCGGGTCGGTGAAAGTTGGCGCATATACCTTGCTTTTCAACATGAAGAAAACATCGTGCTTGCCGCCTGGGCAATTGTCCAGCCGCCATCCATTCAGCTTTGCGACAAAGGCAGCCGGACACGAAAACAACTGCCGCTGCCCACGATGCTGTGCGCCTCCACTTCCGCGCCATGCGCGGTGCAGATGGCCTTGACGATGGCCAGGCCCAGCCCCGCGCTTTCTGAATCGGCGGTGCGGGACGGATCCACCCGGTAAAAACGCTCGAAGACCTGCGGCAGCGCCCTGACCGGGATGCCGATGCCGGTGTCCTCCACCTCCAGCACCGCGTGGCCGTTGGCGGCCCGCACGCGCAGATGGACCGCCCCGTTTGCCGGCGTGTATTTGATGGCGTTGTCGAGCAGGTTCACGATCACCTGTTTGAGCCGGACGCGGTTGCCCTTCACCGGCACCGGCTGGCCGGCCTCGCACGAAACGGAGATGGCCTTGTCCTCGGCCAGCAGGTTCATCTGTTCAACGGTGGTTCTGGCCAGCTCGGTCAGGTCGAAGCGGCTCCATTCGGTCTGCGCGTCGCCGGCGTCGAGCCGCGAGAGCGTGGACAGCTGCTCCACGATCTTTCCCAGATGCACGACCTCTTCCAGCATGCTGCCGGCGCGGTCGCGCAGTTCCGAATTCAGCCGGGCGTCCTCCGCAAAATGCTCCAGTTCCCCGTGCAAAATCGTCAGCGGCGTGCGCAGGTCATGCGAGGCGTCGGCGACAAACCGCTGGGAATTTTGAAACGCCTCGTCCAGCCGCGTGATCATGCGGTTGAGCGCCAGGGACAGCCGCTCCAGTTCGTCGCCGCTGTTGGCGGCCGGCAGGCGTTCGCTCAGATTGTGCTGCGTGATGCGCTCGGCGGCGCGGGTGATTTGTTCGACCGGAACCAGGGCGCGGCGCACCAGCAGATAACCGCCCACCGTGATGATGATGACCGCCAGCGGCAGGCCCAGGGCAAGCTGGAGGAACAGGTGGTCGAGCATCGTTTCCACCGGACTGAGCAGCGCGCCGGATTCCACCAGGTAATCCGGATTGCCGGATGATTTGAAATTCAGCCCCGCGATGAGCAGCGTGTCGCCGCCCGATAATTTCAGCTTCTGGGAAAACTCCGTCTTTGATGACGGCGGAAAGATGGGGATTTCCGCCGGGTCAAAACCGCCGTCCTTGGGCGCGCCGGAAACATAGACCAGCGTGCCGTCGGCGCGGGTGACGCGGATGAAGCGGTCGTTGATCTCCGGGTCATACCACTCCTTCGTCTGGCTGGCCACATAGCCTTCCCCGGTCTGTTTGACGTGCACGAGCAGGGCGTTGGCGATCTGCCGCGCCCGCCGCGCCTGCGCCTCGCGCAGGTCGTTTTCCAAAAAATGCCGCAGGTCGAGATACAGCAGCGCGCACAGCAGCATGAAGATGACGGCGAGCAGGCCGGCATACCAGGCGACGAGCCGGAAGCTGATGGAGCGCGGGTTCATGCCTGCGTCCCGTCACTGATGCTGTAGCCGACGCCGCGCACGGTGCGCAGCAGCTTGACCGGAAACGCATCGTCCACCTTGGCGCGCAGATGCCGCACATAAACGTCCACGATGTTGGTCAGGCCCTGAAAGCTCTGGTCCCACACATGCTCGATGATCATCGTGCGCGAAAAAACGCGGTTGGGCTGCGTGGCCAGATATTCCAGCAGCGAATACTCCTTGGACGTCAGCTCGATTTTTTTTCCGGCCCGCTTGACGTTTTGCGACAGGCGGTCAATTTCCAGGTCGCCCACCCGCAGCACGCTGGCGCGGCTGACCGGCCCGCGCCGCAGCAATGCCTTCACCCGCACCAGCAGCTCGGCAAAGGCAAACGGCTTGGTGAGATAGTCGTCCGCGCCCGTTTCAAAATTTTTCAGCTTGTCGGCCATGCCGTCGCGCGCGGTCAGGATCAGGATCGGCACCGACTGGTTTTTGCGCCGGACTTTTTCCAGAATCTCGGTGCCGCTCAGGCCGGGCAGCATCAGGTCCAGGATGATGAGGTCGTAATTATAGGCGTCGGCGGCCTCCCAGCCGCTCTGGCCGTCGTGGCAGGCATCCACGGCAAAACGCTCCGCCTTGAGGCCGCGCACAATGATGTCGGCCACTTTCTTTTCGTCTTCCACCAGCAGGATTCGCATAGGCTTTGTCATTTTGACAATGAAATAGACCAGACGTTAGTTAAAAGCGCATAAACCCCTGATTAAAATTCGTTCAGAAACCCCGGCGGACCGCATGGCCGGGCATGCGAAGCCCCTCCCGGAGGCCGAAGCCGCCCGGCCTTCCCGTCACGGATTTTAATCAGCCGTTCAGCCAGTTTTAATATTGCCAGGGTCTATTGACTCGGACGGACAACTGCCGGGAGCGGCGACCGGTCCCGCCAGAACAGATCACCTCCCGGCCAAAACCAAAGAAAGCGTATGCCAAAATTGAAAAATCAGCGGAGCTGGAAAAATAATTTTGCCGCCGGCGCCCCGGCGGCGGACGCCCCCGGCCGCGAGGTGGACTTTGTCCTGGACTGCAACGGGGCGGAACACGTCTATGTCGTCGGCGACTTCAACGACTGGCATCCGACCTGCCTGCGCATGATCGGCAATCCGGACGCCGGCCTGTGGGAGAAGCGGCTGCTCCTCCCGCCCGGCCGGCACGAATACAAGTTCGTGGTGGACGGGAAATGGCGGCACGATCCCGACGCCCCCGAAAATGTGCGGAACCTTTACGGCTCGCTCAACTCGGTCGTGGAGGTGCGGCCATGAAGCCAGCGTCCCCAACCTCCGCGTGTCCGGGCGGCCCGGCGCCGTCCGGATTCACCCTCGATGAACATCTCCGGGTGCAACGGGAGATTGAGCAACGCGCGCACCGGCGCTGGCTGGCCAGAAACCGGGCCGGCGAAAGCGCGCTGGACGACTGGCTCCGGGCCGAGGACGAAGTGCTGGCGGCGTTTGTCAAACAACGCAGTCCGCGCCCGGCCGCCGCGCGCACAACGCAGACCCGGACCGCGGGAACCGCCGCCGTGCCGCCGGAAATCCCTCCGCAAACCCGGTTCCGGTTCAAGTCCAAACCAACCGCCGCCTGCCTGTCCAGCTTATGAACCACGCCCGGCCCGGCCTGCAGATTCACCTCCACAAGGTGGATGGTTCCACCACGACCTTTGTCCAGCATGATGCCGGCGAGGTGAAAAAACTGCTGGATGAATTCCAGCCGGCGCGGCTTTTCAACCGCGAGCGGTTTGTCTTCACGGATAAAAATTCCATCAGCTCGCTGCCAGTTTCAAAAATCACGCGGCTGGACCTGGTTTCGGAGCCGCCCGGCCACCCGGTTTTCCCGGCGGAGGCCGTGGACGCCGTGGAGCTGACCGAAACCCAGTTTGAGGCGCTGGTCCGGAACCCGGTCCTGCAGGAACAGTGGCGGCAGATGACCGCCCAGGATGATGGCATCGTGACTTTTCTGGACCTGGAAATGGCCGACGGCCAGCGCCTGTTTCTCACCATGGAGACACCGGCCGGGCGGCTGGAACCGGAAGGGCTGGAGGCCGGCGGATTTGCCTTCAACGGGTCGGGCCTGTGTTTCCAAATGCAGGCCAGCGGCGTCGCCGTGCTGAACCTCGCCCACGTGATCCGCCTGACGTTTTATCCCAAACCGGCCCATCCCCACGGCAATGGCTGGCTCGCCGGACAGTTTGAGCCGCCCCCGGCACGCCGGGTGGCCGGTGATGACCATGACCCGGCGGTCTCAAGCCGCCCGCCCGCCGACCGTTTCCGCCGCCAATGAAACCGGAATTTTCAAGCCACGCATTTCCAGGATACAAATGAAAAACATGAACCACAAATGGGGCGAAAGCCTCAACGAAAAATTATTCTTTATGAACACCACCTATAACACCCCCTGACGACGCGCACCCGGCCGTCAAAGGCCCGCGCAAGCCGGCCAATTTTTTTTGCGCCGCGCCGGAGGCCCGGACGGTGGATCTCGTGGGCGATTTCAACCAATGGCATCCCCTGCCCATGCAACGGTCGGTGGACGGCTGGTGGTTTGCCCAGGTGCAGCTGGACCACGGCCACCATCAATACCGGTTCCTGGTGGACGGCCGGCCGATGCTGGATCCGCAGGCCGCCGACATCGTCCGCGATGAAGCGGATGAGCGGGCTTCGCTCATGGCAGTGAGTTGAACCGCCGAGGCCCACGGATGCGGTGCCGCCCCTTTTTAAAAGTGGGACGGAGTTTGCACCGGATGCCATGCTTGCAAACGGTAGGTCGCGATGAAATTGGTCAGGCCTTCCGTGGGATGAGCCTTCGCCTCGTCCAAAATCAGCGCATTTCGGAACCGGCCCAGATCCAAATACGTTTGATACGTCCGCGGAACGGAGACAAAAAAGGCCAGCGGTTTTTGCCCGGCGTTCACCTGCGCCATGTCCCGGTTGAACTCACGTATCTGCTGTGCACTCGGCTGGTTGGTCATTCCCGAAAAGAACCGGCCGTAGTAGTTGGTGCAGAGCTGGAACACATCCTGGCTGATTTCGTTCGTGGAAAAGCCGGAAATTTCCCGCAGGAGGTTCCGCTGTCCGGGCGTGACCAGCTCGATGCGTCCGACCATCACGCGGTTGAGGTCGGACGGCTGCGAGATCTCCAGCGGCAGGTAAAAATCCGTCCACGCGCGCGGGACGAGGAAGAAAACCCGCAGGCCCGTGCTTTTGAAATAGGACAGCTCCCACGTGTTCAGCAGCGCCTGGGCTTCGTCGGTGTAAAGCCCCTCCGCCACCAGCGCCGCCAGCAGCGAGGCTTTCAGCTTGTCCAGATTGCCGGAACCATAATCGCCGGGCGCGAAACCGGCGGGTGTGTGCGCCAGAATTTTTTCGGAATCGTCAGCGGGCGAAACGGGCGGCAGCGGACGAAAGGCGATCTTTCCGCCCGGCCGGATGTCCACCAGCCAGAGGGAACGGATCCTCAACGGCTTGTCCACCGGCAGCCCCTCCAGTTGGCTCCGGAACAGCAGTTCCCCCGAATCCGTGTCGCGGGAAATCTTCAGCGGCGCGTTGATGTGCGCGACGCCGCGATAGAAGAGGAACTTTTCGCTTTCGCCGTTCGTGGTCTGCACCATGGCCGCCTGCACGGCGCGCGGCGAAGTCCAGACATGCGCGGAGGTTTCCTCCGTCAGCGGCCAGTCGCCGCCGATTTTCAGGTCGTTCCAGGCCAGCCGGCTCTCGGTGCTGGCCAGCAGGCGTCCGAACTGAAACCGGCCGTTGTCCAGTCCCGGAACCGTGAGGCTGGCATCCGGGTAAAATTCCGAAAGCCAGCCGCCGCGGAATTTCACCTCCACGCTGAGTGTCTGGAGGTTCGTCTGCGCAGCCGGCGGATGAAAATAAATCACCGGCGTTTCCAGCCGCATCGTCACATCGGGGTGACGACTGGGTGCGCCTTGGAAAAAGATGCCGGGCACCTCGGAGGTGTTGAGCAGGACAAAACCATCCAGCCGGTGGACGAACGGCGGCACCGGCTCGTCATCCGTGTTGATGCCGCCGATGGCCGTGCCGGATTCATCCTGCAGCGAGGTAAAAGTGCCCCATTCGTGAACCGTCCATTTCTCCTCCGCGCCGGCGCGGGGGCGGCGAGCAGCAGGACGGCTCCCAGGATGCATAAGGCTTGGTTCATGACTCTCATTCTATTTTTGACGGGGAGCTTGTCAAAATGCTCCCGGTTTTTTTGCCGGTCCAGGACGACGAGACCAAAAATCGAAAATCTTGGCGCCGGGCAGTCCGTCGTTAAAGATACTGTCTCGCTGATGGCAGAGATTAATTCAATGAACGATTTTACCCGGTCAGCGACGGACTTTGCTTCTTCCGTGTCCAGATTGGGACGGAAAATGAACAGTCAGCGGATGGAAACGTGGCAAAGGGGCCGGGACGCAACAGCAGAAATTCCGGAAAGCGGAAATTGTCGCGTTGAGCCTGCGGCTCAACCGATCGAGCCACCGGCTCGACACGACAACCCTGCCGGCAAACCAACACGGATCACATCAATGCCCGGCGGATCCGCTTTAACAACCGGGACTCTTGCATTTTGTCCTTGGTGGCCTGCCGCAACGCATGTTCCCAAATCCGAAAGACGCGCCAGCCGGCCCGGCGGAGGGCGCGGTTCACCCGCCGGTTGCGGGCGACGTTGCGGGCGAATTTCCTTTTCCAGAACGCCGCGTTGCCTTTGGGCTCGGTTCCGTGCCGGGGACAGCCATGCCAGAAACAGCCGTCCACAAACACTGCCGTGCGTGATTTAAGGAAAACGAAATCCGGTCGCACGCGAAAGGTAGGGACAGCGCGCTGCGCTGTCCGCGTCGCCGAGCGCAGCGTCAGGCGACGTTTGTTCCGCCCTGCGCTTCGCTCTGGGCGGGGACGCCGCAGCGCGGCGTCCCTACCAACAATTTCAAAATGCCTCCGCCAGCCGGAAATTTTGTTCCGGCGCAGCAGCCGGGCCAGCGCCAGCTCCGTGGCCGCGTTCCCGCGCGACCGGATGCGTGACATCACCTCCGAACGCTTCTTTTTGGAAAAGACATCGGCCATTTTTCTTGGCCACAGATTAACACAGATGCTTTGGCCGCAAAAAAGCACAAAACGCGCCAAGACCTCCAGCGTGGGCAAGACACCCGTGGCGTTGCGGGCCGCGGAGAATTTTGCCTTTCCCCGGAGCGCGGATTGTCCCCAATCCGCAGCGCGTGGCCGGACCGGGGGCTTGATGATTTTCACCTGGCTGGGAATGGCAAGGACGGCGAGCTGGGGCAGCCCGCGCTCAGGCCATCCGTCCCTCGCCCGGCCGCTTAATTCGGCTCGACAAAATCCGGAATCGGCCTAATTTCGAGGCATGAGCGGATGCCTTCAAATCAACTCACAGAAATGGAAACTCTGCAGTTCGGACGGAATGAAACTGTTTCTGCCCCGCGAAAAACTGGAGAACTCCATCTATTTTCAGACCGACTGGTCTTTTGTCCCGCCCGAGGCGGCTGCGGCCGTGCCGGCCGACGCGCCCAGGCTGCGGCTCCGCCTCATTGGCTATGTGCCCGGCTTGCGCGACTGGCGCGACCTGGAAAATCTTTTCCTCGGCTACCACGAACCGGTTGACGGCAAGGAACTGCCGGACACCCGCGGGCCGGACATCTGGATCTGGCCGCCCGGCGAAACCGCCCCCCTGCGGTTTGGACACTGGGAGACCGACCTGAAATTCGGCGAACGGCACGGCCATGAATTTGAATTTTCCCTGGAGGCCAGCATACTAAGTGAACGGGCGTCCAAGTTCAGGATGGACTGCCATTTGAAGGAGTTTTTCCAGCAGCCCGTGCCGCCGGACTGGGAAATGCCGGAGTGGATTAACGAAGTGGACGACGAGCTGAGCTTTGCCGGCCGCGTTGAATTCAGGGAAATCCTTTGCAGCGCGCCCATCAACGGCGCGCGGCCGCTCGTCTGGGCCCAGCAACTGGCCAAACGCGAACTGGCCGTGGAACAATTCGGGCCTTGCAGCGTCCACGAAAAAGACTGCCCCGGCAAATTTAAGCTCACCGACGTCAGCCACACCGGACGCGTGGTGATGCTCCAGATGCCGGCCGGCTGAAACACGTCAGTTATTTCGGCCACAGATTAACACGGACCTGCCGCGACGGTGCGCGAGCACGGCGGGTGGACACAGATGCTTCAACCGCGAAATACACGAACTGCACGAAAGCTTCTCCCTCTCCGCCTCGTTCGGGGAGAGGGCCGGGGTGAGGTGTCGTTTCATTTTCGATGCCGGCAATCGGACATTGAAGGGGCCGAATTTTTGCGGTAGGCTGGCTGCATGGGCAAATCTAAAAATCCCGCCACCGGCGAGGGCTTTGTTGGCGAAATCATGGTCCACAAACTTTCCCGCGCCGTGAGCGTGGTGGAGCACGTGGCCGAAGCGCAGGCCGGCTGGCCGCCGCAGATCACCTTGAAGCTGACGGACGGCTCCGTGAAAAAAGGCCGCCTCAGCGATTTCCGGGAGCCCAGCGGCAACGAACGCGCCAAAATCCCCGCCACGCCACCGCCGGCGACGGATCATCCGGCGTCCTGATTTTCGCGAACCGCTGACTGTGCCAGATTGTCACTCGGAGACCGGGTTGACCGGCGTATAAAGCGCCGTTTGCCGGCAGGAAAAGTTCGCGAGCTGATAAGACCTCCCGGGCAGGAAAAATTTTCATCTTTTGGCTCAAATCATCAAAAACAGGCAAAATTTGCCGCTTGCGGCTACTTTTTTGGCGTTTTTGGAGTTTTTTTAAGACAAAAGAATATTCTTTTGTCTTAAAAAAACATTCCGTGGAGGCAACAAAACATTTTTTAACGCAAAAGAACATTTTGTTGACGCGCCACAATGTTCATTTAAGGCGACGAAACATTGAATTGGGACAATAAAGGATTTTCCTGGCACAACTGGGGATTAACCCGCCTCAGCGAGACATTCATTTGCCACAACAAAGGTTTGGGCTGGCTCAACAAAATATTGGCAGAAGTCGCCCCAATATTTGGAATGCTTCGCCAAATATTGAGGGGCCGTTTCGTGATATTGACCCGGGCCTCCGAAATGCTGGGACGACCAGTCCTGATCTTTGGAAACCCTCCAAAAAGATTTGGAAAAGGCCACAAAATCCAGTGCGAGCGGATGCGCGACATCTCCTCCGAACGCTTCTGTTTGGAAAAGTCATCAGCCATAGACACGAATGGCACGAACCAACACGAATTCAATTGGTGCAAAATGGCGGTGGCGATTATGAAAGGTCACCAGTTCGGTGAAGAGCCTTTCCCAAATCTGGTCGTCCAGCGGCAGACTTGCAAACTTCCCGGGAAAGCCGATGGCCGACAGCTTCAGACGATGTTCGAGCGACAGGCTGCCCGCCGCCCATTGCGAGCGCTGCTGGTTGACCCACCAGTGCAGGGATTGATGTTTGGCGTCATGGCCCGTGACCTCGCAATGGCCGTGATCCAGATAGAAGTCCACCAATCTGGCGAAAAATGATACCCAGTCCGCCGACTGGACGGTGGCAACCGTCGTCGTGGTGCGTGCCGGCGGCCGTGAAACGGACAGAACCATGCAACCAATGTGAAAGCCGGGACGAAAAGACGCTTGCCATCGCTTGGCAATTGCTGGGCATGAATTGTCCGCACTCCCGGCGGCGATATTGCCCGAGGAAACCTGTGACCGGAAAGTTGAGACCTGAAAGTTTACAACCTGCATGTGGAAATTAAAATTGGTGAAATGCCCGTGGGCCGCCAAAACCGAGGAAATCCAACCCGGCCGGCAGGGGCGCCAATGGCCACGGATTGTGGGCCAAAGGCGCCCGGCGCGCGGGCCGGCGTTCACCAACGATGACCGCCGTGATAGTCGCCGTAGTAATAATGGCCGCGCCCGAAATTGACCGGGCGGCCGCACCACGCCCGCGCACCCAGACATATCCGGTGGGCCGGTAGGACCAATAGCCGGCCGCCCAGACATAATCCACTCCCGGACAGGGCGGAACGGTTTCAACCACGACCGGCGGCGGGGGCGGGACGGGCGTGACCGCCACCACGGGCGGCGCGACGACGACCGGCACCCCGACCGAGACGTTGAAGCTGATGCCGGCGTTGGCCGACAGGGCGGCCGCACCGACCAGGGCGGCCATGAGCATTATTTTTGTTTTCATAATTTTATTTTGTTGTTTTGTTTTCGTTTGCCTCCCGGCGAGGCGGTTTCAATCATCACGAGAACCAGACCCGGCCCGGGGCGGCCCGGTTAAATTGATAAAAAAACATCCACCATTGATTTATTCGATGCACCGGCGGAAGCCAAAGCCGGCCGCCGCATTGACACGCCGGCCGGCCACGTGAGATTTTAGGCGGGATGAAAATGCGCCGGCTGTTAATTTTGGCCCTGTTGCTCCTGCCTTTGATTGCCGCCCCGGCCGTGCCGCTGGCGGTCGGCGACGCCGTGCCGGCGATCACGGCCAAGGACCAGCAGGGAGCCGATTTTATCCTGACCACCAACATCCAGTTCCTGCTGGTCGCCACGGAAATGGCGAGCGCCAAAGCCGCCAATCATAAGCTGGCGGAACAAGGCGCGGGGTTTCTGGAAAAACATTCGGCGGCGTGGCTGATGGACATCCACACGATGCCGGCGGTGGCCCGGTGGTTTGCGTTTCCCAAAATGCGGAAATATCCGCAGCGGATCATTTTGGTGGATTCGGCGGCGACGCTGGCGGCGGTGCCGGTCCAGCCGGGCTGCGTGACGGTGCTGGCGCTCTCGTCCGGCCGCATCCGGAAAATCAGCTTCTGGAATCCGGAACAGATGCCGGTGACGGGCTGTTTTTAATTTGCCAAGGGCAACGTGCCGCCCTCAGCCGCCGGACGATTTCAACCGCGCGCCCAGGCCGGCCAGTTTAGGCCGCAGCGACGCCATGGATTTTTGGCCGGGTCCTGGTTTGAGGAACGGAGCGCGGCAAATCCTTGGCATTGTCCTAATTTGCAATTCCCGGAGCGCGTCTGTGCGCGCAGCGCCAGCCGCCGCACGTCAAAAATGCTGCGGCTGGTCTTCGACACAGCCGCGCTCCGAAATCAGGGCGCGGCAAATCCTTGTTGAGTTTGCCGCGCCAAAAAATTATCGTCAGCCATGCGCCGACTCCTGAAGATTCCGCTCCGGTCCGGTCCGGCAATCTGCTTCCTGCCCGCACCCAAATGATCCGCCGCGTGAAGCTCCTTCTTTGCCTCGGCCTGCTGGCATGGTTCGCGCCGCCGCTGCGCGCAACGGATCTCGCGGCCTGGCGCGTCGGCGACACGGCCGACGCCGACATCGTCACGCCGGTGGCGCTGGACGTGGTGGATGCCGCCGCGACCGCCGCGCTCCAGGCGGACCGGGCGCGGCAAATCCCGGCGGTGTTCCGCAGCTTCCCGGAGGCGACCAAGGTGATGACGGAGGAATTTCTCGCCGGGTTCGCCCAGGCCCGTACCAATTTTCTCGCCGAGCTGGCGGCGGAATTTCATTCCGCGACGCTGGACGAGACGACCGTTGCGTCGGCGGATTTTGGCCATCTCGTCACCGGGTTCGGCGTGAAATATAAAAATTTTCCCGTCCCGGATGAACTCGCCGCCGAATGGGCGCGGGGCGGCGACGGCCAGGTCATCCGCGACCAGCTGCTGGCCGCGCTGCAACAGGCGGCGGCCGGGCGCGTGAGTCCCGATGTCCTGCCCGACGGCATGGTCATCGGCGACACGATCCGCCTTGTGCCGGTCACGGCGGCGGATCAAAAACTGTCGCCAGACACGGTCTGGCAAAGCCCGCTGGTTCCCGCCGCCAGCCTCACCACCGTCGCCACGATGCGGGCGCAGTTCCGCCGCGGTTTCCCCGCCGGGCAGCAGTTGTTCGCGCGGGCGCTGGCGGCGTGGCTGCAGCCGAACTGCCTGCCCGACGCGCCGTTCACACAACTGGCGCGCGGCACCGCCGTGGACCAACTGATCGTAGCCAGCCATTTTGACGCCGGCGACACGCTGGTGCATCGGGGCGACCTGATTGACGCCAAAGCCAAGGCGGCGCTGACGGCATTGAATGAAAAAATGCCGGCCAGTTCCCAGACTCCGCCCGCCGTCGTTGAAAGCGCCCGGCCACCGCCGCCGGCCACCACGACACCGGCACCAGCAGCGGTGGTTCCGATCCCAACTTTGATTCCGCCGACGCCCGCATTGAAAACCAGCGTGCGGCACGAAGGCTTGATCATCACGCTGGCCGGCATTTCCATGGGCGCGCTGCTAGTGGTTTGGTGGCAGGTTGCGCGGGAAAGAAAACGGGCGCCGGCACCCGCGCCGGCGGTTCAGGTGCCGATGCCGCTTCCGGATGCCAGCCCGGCCGCCAACGCCAGCCTGGGCCCGGAAGTGGCGCAGGTGGTGCGCGAGGCGGTGGTGCAGGAACTGGCGGCGCAGCGGCGCGAACTGCTGCTGGCGCACCAGGACGCCACGGAAGAGATCACTGCGCTGGTCCGCCGGCTGGATCAACTGCAGGTGCCCATGCAGGAACGCCTGCACGCCTACGAAACCCGCATCCAGACGCTGGAAAAAGAGCTCGCCATCCGCACCGAGGAAAACCGCGCGCTGCTGGAACTGAAGATCGAGACGACCCGCCGCCAGTTGGCAACCGAACTCGCCGGCACCGCGCTGACTTCCGGCACGGCCTGAGCGGATAACCTGAATTGATTTTACCCGAGAGTGACGACGCGTCCTGTGCTGCCGGAAGACCGGTCACATCAAAACCGCCAGATAAACCGCCACCGCCAGCCCGGCGACCACGAGAAATCCGGCGATGATAAAAGTAAACACCAGCCCGTAGGCCGGCCGGAACTGGCCGT
>Ga0182024_10019466_pt1 | contig 12508 bp, 9 predicted proteins | sample P32metaG_FD_120480 | JGI IMG/M metagenome (GOLD analysis project Ga0182024, IMG submission 120480) | Permafrost microbial communities from Stordalen Mire, Sweden - P3-2 metaG (Illumina Assembly) | ecosystem: Environmental > Terrestrial > Soil > Wetlands > Permafrost | place: Sweden: Stordalen... | reverse complement strand
AGGGGGAAGGTAGAAGCGATGTCATGACCGTCGCGCCGAGCGCGATCGGAGCCGGTACTGAAATCGGCCGGGCTACACCTTAGAAGACGGCTCCGGCTGTCTCGCGATCGGGGTCCACTTCAGCCAACCCCGGATCACACCTACGACACGGCGTTAATGCCCGGCGGATGCCACGTATGATCGATCATCGCTAGGGCCGGCATTTAGGCCCGCAGTACCAACAGGTAGGGGCCGGTCGTCGGGCTTGGTAACCAATTGGTGTCCCCATCGCTACTCGGCGAACATGCCTTGAATCAGAACTGTCGCCCCCACCCAACCAACCAACCATGAAATGGCGAATGTAACAGCCCTTGACGCGGGTGTCGCGCTAGTCGCTCCGTTCCCATATGCTGCTTATCGGAGGGTGGTGGCAATGAACGACGGTGACAAAGCTTTTGGTGAAGGAAATCTCGCGCGCGCCAATAACGAGTCGCGCAGCAGCTGCCCTTACCCCGAGGACTCGGTTGAGCGCGCCCATTGGATGGTGGGGTACGATTGGGGTAAGGGACGGACGAAGATGGCGAACCTAAGGACTGCTGATGCCTAAGGGGCCGCACGGCTAGAAGCGCCCCGCCGACGTGATCGGCAACGCCGTCAAGGTCATGCGGATCGCGACCGGCGAGGAAGTCGAGGAGTCCCTCAACTCTCAGGCCCGCAAGGAGAGGGAGGGACCCGCGCGAAGCGTGGGAGGATGAGGGGCGGGCATCGACGCATCGACCATGTCGAATTCACCTCCAGGAGTCTTCGTCATGGCCGGGGCTTGACCCGGTCGCCGGGTAGTGGGTCACGCGAGACGCTGCGTGACGGCACTCGGTTAGTCGGATAGTAGGCTGCGTGCGGTGCGTCAGCAGCGGTGCCATTCGCACCAGTTGCGCTGCGGATCGGCGCGCCAGTTGGAATCCCAACCTCGATGCCAGGGGTGAGGATACCAAGTTCTGCCCCACCAGAACCCAGGGCCGGGAGCGACGTAGACCCCGGCGCGCGGTCCGGGTCCGCACCACCGACCCGGTCCGCACCAATACGCGTAAGCAGGGTCCGCCGGCAGAGCAAATCCGATGCCGAGCGCCAGGACGAGAGCGGAGAGAATCAGCTTCATGCCGGAGCAAACGCTCAACTGCGACGGGGTATTCCCTCCAGCGGAAAAAATCTCAACCTTAGCGTGGCGGTTACAAGATGCCCTGGACGATTGAGCCTGCGTAACTCTGTTACACTCAAAGTGACCCACTACCGGTCGCCGCCGTCCGTTGACGCGGGGATACCATGGGGGATACAAGCAAGCGTTTTTCGGCAGAATTGCTCGATTGCGGCGTGGATGGCCGGGCCAAGCCCGGCCACGAACGAGGGGGGCGGATCTGGCGTAGTTGCTATAGGAACGTCGGCTCAGGCGGGGGCAAAACCGCGTGACATCGCCCGGCAATCGCGCGAGGCTCTGCGCCTCGCATTTCGCCTGACCGGAGGACCCCCGCGATGCTCGAACAGGACGTCATCGTCACCACCAAATACGGCCAGATGCCAACCTTCGCGGTCTGCCCGGAGGGGCCCGGCGCATATCCCGGCATTATCTTCTACATGGACGCGCCGGGGATCCGCGAGGAGCTGCGCAACATGGCGCGGCGCATTGCGCGGCACGGTTATTTCTGCCTGTTGCCCGACATGTACTACCGGCTCGGCCATCTGCGCTTCGATGTGCACCGCCGCGACGATTCGATGATGCCGTGCATCCTCTCCGCGATGAACAGCCTGACCAACGCCAAGGTGATGGACGACACCGGCGGCCTCCTCGGCTGGCTCGATGGACAGGAAAAGGCGAAGTACGGCCCGGTCGGCTGCGTCGGCTATTGCATGAGCGGGCAGCACATCACCAACGCGGCGGCGTTCTACCCGCACCGCATCGCCTCGGCCTCGTCGCTCTACGGCGTCGGCATCATCACCGACAAGGAGGATTCGCCGCACCTGTTCCTCGACCGCATCAAGGGCGAACTCTATTACGCCTTCGCCGAGACCGACCGCAGCGTCCCGCCGCACATCCCGGGCGAATTGAAGACGCTGCTCGACAAGCACGACATCAAGCACGAGCTGAAGGTCTTCCCCGGCACCGAGCACGGCTTCGCCTTCCCCGAACGGGCGATCTACGACACGCTCGCGGCCGAAGAGACCTGGACCAAGATGTTCGCGATGTGGGACCGCACGCTGAAGTAAGAGCCTCAAGACGGGCGAAGGTGGTTCAGTCGCGCAGACCCTGACCCACCAAGCGCTTCGCGCCTGGTTCCCCCTCTCCCGCGGTGAGGGTTAAGGCTAAAGCCTCTGCGATGACGGCCTCGGCGGCGAGGTCATCGAGGTCGGGCGTGCCGAGGATGTGGACGACCGGGCCGCGCGGCGCAACGCGGGCCGGGTCGGATTCCCGCGAAAACAGTACGACGAGCGGGCATCCTGCGGCGGCCGCGAGATGGCAGACCCCGGTATCGTTGCCAACGGTCAGGACCGCGCGCTGGGCGAGTGCGGCGAGCATGGCGATGTCGGTCCGGCCGACGAGATCGAGCGCGGCCGGGCATGTGTCGCGGATCGCCTCGGCGAGCGGGCGTTCATGGAGGGAGCCGACCACCACCGGCAGGTAGCCCTTCTCGTCGAGCGCCCGCGCCAGCATTGCAAAGCGCGCGGCGGGCCAGCGCTTGGCCGGATGCTGTGGGGACGATCCCGGGACGAGGAGAACAAAGTCACGATTGCTCAGCCGCTCCGGCAGCGGGCGTTCGAACGGCGGCAGCGCCGGCAGCTTCGTCGGATAGATCCCGGCCATCAGGAGCTGCTCGGCCTGCTTGTCGAGCGTGTGCTGGCGATCGCGGTCGAGGTTGGCGTGCGGGTGCGAAGAGCGCCAGGCGATCCCCGACCACTCAGGCATCCCGGGGCGCAACAGCCATGCGTACACATTCGAACGCGTCGCGGTCTGCAGATCGTAGACGCGATCGAAGCGGCGCTGCCGCAGCCGCCGGCGCAAGGCGAGCCAGCCGAGGAGCGCGAGCGGCTTGGGCCGGTCGTCGACCAGCACTTCGTCGAAGAGGCCGAGCTCCTCGGCGAAGCCGGCGAACGGGCGGGTCGTCAGGAGGGTGATCCGGTCGCCGCGATGGCGATCGCGGATCGCCGCCATCGGCCCGAGCGACTGGATGAAATCGCCGAACGCGCTGAGCCTTATGACGAGAATGCGGCGCGGGCCGGCGCGCGGCGGCCCAAGCTCCTCGAACGCCGCGAAAACCGCGGCATGCGCGACACTGTTGGCATTGCCGACCGCGGCGGCGAGGCAGTCGGCGAGCCGCTTGGGCGCGCGATCGAGGTCGCGTGCGAGCCGGTACCGGCGATCGGGCCACCATGCCGCTTCATTCCAGGCGAAGAAATGATGGAGCGGCGTGCCGGACGGAAAATCGCTTGCGGTCAGGTTCACGGCGGCGCCTCAGACGCCCTGGCCCCGGATGATGCCGAGCAGCCTTTCTTCGAGGCGTTGGGACTGCTTGACCGCATCAAAGCGGTCGAGGGCGACGGCGCGGGCGTTGTCGCCGAGCCGCCTGCGCAGACCCGGCTCGTCGCTGAGGCGGCGCAAGGCCGACGCCAGCGCCTCGGGGTTGCGTCCCTCGACGAGAAACCCGGTGCGCTCGTGTTCGATCGCCTCGCCGATGCCGGCGTGGCGCGAGCCGATGACCGGCGTGCCGGCAGCCATCGCCTCCAGGACGACGGTCGGCAGACCCTCGGCATCGCCATCCGCCGCCTGCACGCTCGGCACGCAAAACGCCAGCGCGCCGCGCATCCAGCGGCGCAATTCGGTGTTGGCCACCCAGGGGATGAATTCGACCGATTTGAGCGCCGCCGCCGCCCGCCTCACCTCGTCGTCCAGCGGGCCGCTGCCGATCAGCACCAGGCGCAAATCGCTGCCCTCGCCGTCGAGCCGGCGCATCGCCTCGATCAGATATCCGATCCCCTTCTTCTCGACAAAGCGGCCGGCAAAGAGGACATAGCGGTCGGGCGCGGCATCGTCGGCATCCAGCGGAACGTCGAAATTGACCCCGAAACGATGGACGACCAGCTTCTCGCCGGGAAACCCGCGCGCGATCAGCTGGTCGCGAATAAAATCCGAGACGCAGATGAAGAGGGCCGCTTCGCGCCATAAGGCGGGCAGCCGGCGCTTGAAGATCGCCGGCAGCAGATGCCGCCGGTAATGCGTGTTCTTGGTCGCATCGCCGCCATAGAAGCTGACGACCAGCGGGATCTTGAGGCGGCGGGCGATCGGCAGGGCGAGCGCCCCGCCGCGCCCGAAATGGGCGTGGACAAGGCTCGGCCGCATCGCCCGCAGGTCGGGCACCGGCGGCAGGATTCCGAGATGCTTGAAAATCTCGCGGTCGAGGGCGCCCAGTATCCCGGCGCGCCCGAGAAATACCGGCTCGCCGTTGAGGTCAGCCAACCCCTCGCCGCGCCGACGCCCAACCCAAACCGGCGCAAGACGCTCGAAACCGACATAGAGGCGAGCGAGAAAATTCGCCTCAGAGCGCGGCACCAGGTGATCGCGGTAGGCGAGGATGGTCACTCGCTCCGGCTCACCGCCGGGCGCGGGCGCCACCCCAAGGCTCGAAATCTGGGCCACCTCACGCCTCTATACGCCGGGCCCGGTGCTGACAAGTCCTGCGTGGCTGAATTTGATTGCCAGCGAAAGACCCGGAGCCGAGCATGACCCTATGGCCGCTCAGAAGTTTTCCTGCGTCGTCCTCGGCGGCGGCGGGTTTATCGGGATGAATTTGTGCCGCCGGCTCGCCGCCACCGGCCACCGGGTGCGCGCCTTCGGCCGGCGCTGCCTCTTTCGCGACGATCTCCAAGGCGTCGAATGGCACCAGGGCGATTTCACCGATGCGGGTTCGGTCGCCGCCGCGATCGAATCGTTCGACATCGTCTTCCACCTGATCCATGCGACGATGCCGCAACCGGCCAACCTCGACATGGCGGGCGACCTGCGGAATAACGTCGTCCCCTCGATCGCGTTGTTGGATTTGTGCCGCAAATTCGCCGTCAAGCGGGTTGTTTTCGTCTCCTCGGGGGGCACGGTATACGGCTGTCCCCAACAGATACCGACCCCGGAGACCGCTCCGACCATGCCGATCTGCGCCTACGGCATCAGCAAGCTCGCCATCGAGAGATACCTGGCGCTTTACCAGTATCTCCATGGCCTCGATTACCGCGTGCTGCGCATCACCAATCCGTTCGGGCCGTTTCAGACCGCGCTCAAGGACCAGGGCGTCGTCGCCGCGCTGATCTCACGCGGGTTGCGCGGCAAGCCGATGGAGATTTGGGGCGATGGCTCGGTGGTCCGGGATTTTGTGTTTGTCGACGATGTCGTGGACGCGCTCGGAAAGGCGGCTGTCGGAGAGGAGGGCAGTGAGCGGACTTTCAACATCGGCAGCGGTCAGGGCCGCAGCCTGCGCGAGGTCATCGCGGCGATCGAGAAGCTGCTCGGGACCGAGTTGCGGATCGAGTGGAAGCCTGGCCGTGCGATCGATGTCCCGGTTTCGGTGGTGGCGATCGATCGCGCGCGCGCGGGGCTGGATTGGACGCCGACGACCTCGTTCGAAGCCGGCCTGGAGCAGACGATCGACTGGGGGCGGCGGCGCCTTCCCGATGCTGAAAGGTTGCCCCATTAGGCCGAATTATCGATCAGCGCTTCATAGCGTGCGGCGACCTCGTCCCAGCTGAGGCCGCGTTGCCGCGCCAGGGCCTCGCGATGGAAGCCCCGCCACAGCGCATCATCGCGCAACAGGCGGATGGCGTCCGCCGCAAAGGCTGCGTCATCGGGGGCGACGCAGCCGGTCACGCCGTCGACCACCCGCTCGGCGACCATGCCCAGAGGCTGCACGATTGCCGGAAGGCCGATCGACTGCGCCTCGGCGAGCGCGGTGCAGAAGGCTTCGCCCGGGTCGCCGCGATAGAGCATGACCCGCGACCGCGCGAGGACCCCCGCCAGCTCGTCGTGCCGGACCGGCTTATGGCGGCGCACGCCCTTTGCGTAAAGCGCCTCGGCCCGCGCCAGCACCGCCTCCATCTGGCGCGCCGCCTCGCCGCCGGCACCATAGACGGCGGGACCGCCATAGACATGCAGCTCGGCCTCAGGCACCACCGGCGCGATCCGCGTCGCCCACAATTCCAAGAGCCAATCGAGCCCGCGCAATGGGTTCGAGGTGAAGACCGCGCGCGGCGGCGGCGTCTCGCGCTCGGCGGTTGCGCGAAATTCCTCAAGGACGCCATAGGGGACGATCACCCGCCCGCCCGAGGGCAGCCAGGGCGGGACCGTGTTGGCGTGATAGGGGCCGCACAAGACGAGGGTCGGGCGATACCAGGCCAGGCGCAACAGGTTGCGCGGCTTTTTCAGATAGCGCGCCGGGTTATGCAGCCAGAAGAGGCGGCGGCGGGCCCGCTTCACGAGCCCCATCACCTTGTAGCTGCGATTGCCGATAAAGAGATCGCAGGAATCCGGCACTCCGGCGGCGAGCGGCGCCCAGGCGACCCCGTTGTGCGTGAGCGGCGCCCGGCATTGGCTGCGCGCCTCGACCCGGTGGCCGCGCGCGGCCAGCGCCTCGGCGAGCGCGACAAAGGCGGTTTCGGCGCCGCCGAGCGGCCCGGCCTCGGCCGACCGGCCGTCGAAGACGATGCCGTCATCGGCCATCACCACATCAAGCATCAATCGCTCTCAAGCCGCGCCTTCAGGTAGGAGAGGATCGGATAGAGCGCGGCGCAGAGGGCGATGAGGAACCCCCAGGCGCCTTCGCGATAACCGCGCCGGGCGATGAAGCATTTCCAGAAGCGCGACAGGATCCGCCGCAGATTGTGCCCGAAGCCGCCGATCTCGCCGCTCTCGCGCAGGTCCTGGGCCCGCAAGCTCGTGTAGCGGTCGAGCCGGCGCAACATGTCGGAGATGTCGCGGTCGACATGGTGGACGAGGCGCGCGTAGAGGGTCGGCCCCTGCACGCCGGAGAGCGTGACCGCCGGGTGCACGCGCTGGTCGCCCCAACGCTTCACACCCCGGCGGAAGAGCCCGGCATAGGCCGAGCGGCCGAACGAGGCGCCCCAGCCCCAACGCACCAGCCGGTCGCCGACGTAATTGTCGACCGGGATCAGATGCCAATCCGCCGCGGAGCCCGCGACGACTGCGCCGATCTCGCGGGCAAGCTCAGGCCCGACCCGCTCGTCGGCGTCAACTTCGAGGATCCACGTGCCGCGGCAGGCGGCGATCCCGGCGTTGCGCCGCCCCCCCTCGCGCTCCCATTTGCCGGCGACGATCCGGTCGGTGAATCCGCGAGCGATGTCGCCCGAGCGGTCCTCGCAGCGATCGAGCACGACCACGATTTCGTCGGCGAAGGCCAGTCGCGACAGGCATTCGGCGAGCTGCGCCTCCTCGTTGCGCACGACAACGAGGGCGGAGAGACGGGTCGACGTGGCGGCCGGCACGGCAGAGGTCGACGGCTCGGTGGTGGCGATGCTCACCGCCGGGCCCTTGCAATGGCGGGCGCCGGCTCGCTGGCGGCGCGGCCCCACAGCTGGCACGCCGCCGCCTCGACCATGTCAACCGAAAGCGAATCCATCAGCGTATCGGTGGTGCGGTGGTCGTAGCCCGGTCCGTACAATGCCTCAGGAGCCAGCGCGGTACGGACAAAGGCGGTAGAGGCGCCCCAGGGGGCATATTGCTCGACCGGGCTTGGCCCGAAGAGGGCCAAGGTCGGCGCCCCTGCGGCCGCGGCGATGTGGGTCAGCCCGGTGTCGTTGCCGATGAACATGGTGCAGCGGCGCAGCACCGCCGCCGCGGTCAACAGATCTGTCCGGCCGACCAGATCGATGACGCCTCCCGGCGCCGGCGCCGCGAGAAGCGGCGCCGCCTGCGCGCGCTCGTGCGCCGCTGCCAGCACCGCGATGCGCGCGCCGGGAAAGGGCCCGCCGGCGACGGTCAGCCGGCGCGCCAGCTCGGCGAAGCGCTCGGCGCGCCATTGCTTGCCGCGCCAATTGGCGGCGGGCCCGATCGCCAGCACCGGCGGACCCGGCGGCAGTAGCTCGTCGGCGGCGCGCTCGTGGCGGGGCGCGGTCCACAAGACCGGGCTCGGCGGCGGGTCGAGGCCAAACAGACGCCCGAGCTGGCGCACCCGGTGCTCGCGCGGATCGCCCTTGGCCATGACCCGGCGCTCGCCGGCGCGCACCATCCAGGCAAGCGCCGAGCCGCGCAAATCGACGACCAGCCCCCAGCGCCGGGCCACGACGCGGCCATAGAGCGCCAGCCAATGCAGCCCCCAGCGCCGCTTCTTCAGGACCAGCACCTCGTCGAGCCCGGGGACCGCCTCGAACAAGGGCGCGGCGACCGGCCCCGCAGCGATCGTCAGACGCGCGCCGGGAAAGCGTTCGACGACATGGGACAACAGACCGGTCGACAGCACGGCATCGCCGATGCGGGTAGCGGTGACAAACAGGATGTGCATATCCCCGATCTCGGCGCCTTAATAGCCGGTGCGGCCCGGCTTGCCAAGCAACCCGCCGGCCTCCACCTGTTGAGACCAGTGGTTATGAGGCGTGGCAATGGTCGATGGCAGTTTTGTTAGACTCGAAGACCGCGGCATTCTCGCCGTGTCGGGGCCGGATCGGCGGTTCTTTCTGCAGGGACTGGTATCGAACGATGTCGAGAAGCTCGCGGCAAATCGCGCCGTCTATGCCGCGCTGCTGACTGCGCAGGGGAAATATCTGCACGATTTCATCATGGTCGAGGTCGGCGAGGCGATCTGGCTCGACGCCGAGGCGGCGCGGCTCGGCGATCTGCGGCGCCGCCTCGCGATCTACCGCCTGCGGGCCAAGGTCGAGATTGCCGAACGGCCGGAGCTGGCGGTCGTGGCCGTGTTCGGCGAAGGCGCGCTCGCCGAACACGGCCTCACGGGCGAGCCGGGAGAGGTGCGTACCCTCGACGGAGGCGTCGCGCTGGTCGACCCACGGCTCGCCAAACTCGGCGCCCGTATCATTATGGACCGCGGGCGTCTCGCCCGCTTTGGCTCGGAGTTGAGGCAATCCGATTTCGCCGCCTACGACCGGCACCGCCTCGCCCTCGGCATCCCCGACGGCAGCCGCGATTTGGTGCCCGACAAATCGATCCTGCTCGAAGCCGGGTTCGACGAATTGAACGGCGTCGATTGGCAAAAAGGCTGCTATGTCGGGCAGGAGCTGACGGCGCGGACGAAATATCGCGGCCTAGTAAAAAAGCGTCTGTTCCCGGTGCAGATCGACGGCCCGGCCCCTGCGCCCGGCACCATGGTGACCGCGGAAGGCCGCGATGCCGGCGAGATTCGCTCGAGCCGTGACGGCCAGGGCCTCGCGCTTCTGCGCCTCGACGCGGCCGCTTCGGGCCGGAAGCTTATGGCCGAGGCCGCGACGCTGATGCCGCTCCGTCCGGATTGGATGCGGACCGGACAAGAAGACGACGAGATTGACCTACTTCACTCACGATGACAGCAAAAGTTGTCATTACAGGCACGAAGCGCGGGATTCAATCGCGTGATTTTTTAAATCAAATACACACGCGGAGTGTGGAGCTATGCGCGCATTGCGACCGAGCGTTGTGAAGACCTTGCAGAATGGAACTCAAATTTACAAAAAGGTTGGCCCCGATTTCCCTAAAATGAGCGAAATGGTTGATAATTGGTTCACAGCTCGGAGCGTTATTGCGGGATTTGGGCCGAGTACAAGGATGCTCCGTATTGGCACAACGAACGCGCGAACATATCCTTTCTCGCGGGTGCGGCATGGTTGGCGGGTGCGGCTGCAATGGCGGAATACGGCGCCCTCAAGCTGTCCGGAACTACAACGAAGAACGGGGTGACCTTTACGTCGTCTGGCCGGATGGCAGTGATTGCACGATAGAAGCGAAAATTTCTTGGTTAAAGCAGGAGAACCCCACGAGGGAAATTACCTCATCTTTACATAAAGCATCGGTAGATGCGAAAGCAAACCAGGACAGTGAAACCGCCTTTGCATGCAACTTTTTTGTTCCCAGCCATAGGTTAGGCGCAACCTGGGACGCCCGAGAGATAATGCGCACGATGATCCAAGAATCGGGACCGATCGATATTATGGCGGCGTATTTCCCGCATTCATGCCGGCATCTACGAAGTGCGCGTGATGGAAGAATCTACCCGGGAATCGTGATGGTCCTCAATGCGGTAAGCTTTTCAGCCGCCGCTCGTGGGGCTTGAGCAGCGCCAAGAGGGGGGCTTTTCTACGCCGTGCTGGTTCCCGATTCCCCGGCCAGTTCGGCTTGCGCCGCCGCCAGGCGGGCGATCGGCACGCGGTAGGGTGAGCACGACACGTAATCGAGCCCGATGGCGCGGCAGAAATGAATGGAGGCGGGGTCGCCGCCATGCTCGCCGCAGATGCCGAGCTTCAGATCCGGCCGCGCAGCGCGGCCGCGCTCGACGGCGATCTTAATCATCTCGCCGACCCCCACCGTGTCGAGGGTCACGAACGGGTCGTGCTCGAAGACGCCGAGCCGCTGATAGGCGCCGATAAAGCTCGCCGAATCGTCGCGCGAGATGCCGTAGACGGTCTGTGTCAGATCGTTGGTGCCAAAGCTGAAGAAGGCCGCGCTTTTCGCGATCTCGCCGGCGAGCAGAGCCGCGCGGGGAAGTTCGATCATCGTGCCGACGAGATAGGGGATCTTGACGCCGGCGTGTTGCATGACTTCGCCGGCGACCCGGTCGACGATCTCCTTCAGGATGTCGAATTCGCGCCGGGTCGCGATCAGCGGCACCATGATCTCGGGTTCGACGGTGTCGCCGGTCTCGCGCATCACTGCGGCGGCGGCCTCGAAGATCGCCACCGCCTGGGTCTCGTAAATCTCGGGGTAGGTGATGCCGAGCCGGCAGCCGCGCAGGCCGAGCATCGGATTGGCCTCATAGAGCGAATGGGTGCGCTGGCGCACCTCGGCGACGCTCTTCTCGGTCAGCGCTGCCAATTCGGCGAACTCGGCATCGGTCTTGGGCAGGAACTCGTGGAGCGGCGGATCGAGGAGGCGGATCGTCACCGGCAGCCCGCGCATGATCCGGAAGATCTCGGTGAAATCGGCGCGCTGCATCGGCAGGAGCTTGGCGAGCGCGGCGCGGCGGCCGGGCTCCTCGTCGGCCATGATCATCTCGCGCATCGGCCCGATGCGGCCGGCCTCGAAGAACATGTGCTCGGTGCGCGACAGCCCGATCCCCTCGGCGCCGAAGCTGCGCGCGGCCTTGGCATCGACCGCGGTCTCGGCGTTGGCCCGCACCTTCATTGTGCGCAGCGCATCGGCCCAGCCCATCAGCGTGGCGAAATCGCCCGACATCTGCGGCTGGATCGTCGGCACCTCGCCCAGCATCACGTCGCCCGTCGAGCCGTTGATCGTAATGAGGTCGCCGGCCCGCACGAGATGGTTGCGCACCGCCATCGTCTGGCTCGGGTAATCGACGCGCAGATCGCCGGCGCCGGCGACGCAGGGCCGCCCCATGCCGCGCGCAACCACGGCAGCGTGGCTGGTCATCCCGCCGCGGGTGGTGAGGATGCCCTTGGCGGCGTGCATGCCGTGGATGTCCTCGGGGCTGGTCTCGATCCGCACCAGGATGACGGCTTCGCCGCGGGCAGCCGCGGCTTCGGCCTCGTCGGCGGAAAATACGATTCTGCCGGAGGCGGCGCCGGGCGACGCCGGCAGCCCGCGGGCCAGCACCGTCGTCTTTGCCGCCGGGTCGAGCATCGGGTGCAGCAGCTGGTCCAATGAATCCGGCTCGATCCGGCGGATCGCCTCGTTGCGGTCGATCCGCCCTTCCTCGACCAAGGACACGGCGATCTTCAGTGCGGCCTGCGCGGTGCGCTTGCCGGTGCGGGTCTGCAGCATCCACAGCTTGCCGCGCTCGACGGTGAACTCGATGTCCTGCATGTCGCGGTACTGGTCTTCGAGGATCCGCCGGACCTTCGCCAGCTCCCCGAACACCGCCGGCATCACCTCTTCCATCGCCGGCAGGGTCGAGCCGTTGGCCGCCTTGCCGGCAATCGTCAGAGGCTGCGGCGTGCGGGTGCCGGCGACGACATCCTCGCCCTGCGCGTTGACGAGGTATTCGCCGTAGAGCTCGTTGGCGCCGGTCGAGGGGTTGCGGGTGAACGCGACGCCGGTCGCGCAATCCTCGCCCCGGTTGCCGAACACCATCGCCTGGACGCTGACCGCGGTGCCCCAGTCGCCGGGGATGTTGTGCAGCCGCCGGTAGGTGACCGCCCGGACATTCATCCACGACCCGAACACCGCGGCGATGGCGCCCCACAGCTGTTCGTGCACATCCTGCGGGAAGGGCTTGCCGGTTTCCGCCGCGACCACCTCCTTGAACCCGGCGACGATCGTCTGCCAATCCTCGGCGCCAAGCTCGGTATCGAGCACGGCATCGGTCTCGATCTTGTGGTT
>Ga0182024_10019465_pt1 | contig 12509 bp, 1 predicted proteins | sample P32metaG_FD_120480 | JGI IMG/M metagenome (GOLD analysis project Ga0182024, IMG submission 120480) | Permafrost microbial communities from Stordalen Mire, Sweden - P3-2 metaG (Illumina Assembly) | ecosystem: Environmental > Terrestrial > Soil > Wetlands > Permafrost | place: Sweden: Stordalen... | reverse complement strand
CCCGCCCAGTTGGTTGCGGCGGCGATGCCATCGCCGACCCGACGGCTGAGAGCCAAAAGATCGCGCCAGTTCTCGTGGCCGAGCACTGAGTTGCACAGCCATACGTTGTCGACGCCTTGCAGATCTTCCAGCAGGAAATAGCGTCCCGTCGTGATCGCCTCGCTCGTGACCCGGGTCATGTAATCGGGCCACCGTGCGAAAGTGACGACGTCCTTGAGCTCGCCGCCGTCCGCGGCAATATCCCGGCGCAAGATTGCCGTCATGTGGGCATCGTCGTCGACGGTTGGATAAAGGTAACAGATAAAATAGTGCGAGCCGTCCGGCCCGGCCCCCTCGCCGCGCGCCGCTATGAGATGGTCGCGATGATCGGGACCCTTCAAGAAAGCGCGGCGATGGGTCGTGAACCAGTTTTTTGCCGCCACCGCCGCAGAAACGTAGAAGGTTGAGAGGACATCGCGCTCGAGGATTTCGCGGCGGGGCCGATCGAACAGTTCATGAAGCTCGGGCGAAGTGGGTGCGCAAGAAACGACGACGTGTCGCGCGCGGAAGCTGCCCGCGGATGTTTCAAGCAGCCAGCGACCATCGGCGTCCCGGCGACTGCCGCCAAGCGGCGTTGACAGCAGGACTTCAGTCTTCGCCGCCATGTTGTCAGCCAGCCCACCGAAACCCTGCACGATCTGCCGGCTGCCCTTGAGAAACGCCGTCAGGATCAGATCGGGGGTCATCCAGCGCAGCGCATACAGAGCCGGCATCGCCATCACGGGTCCGTAACCGTAAATGTCCAGAAGCCCATTGAAGATCGGCGTGAGGCGCTCACAACGATTGAGGCGCAGCCAATCCAGTATAGGCATCGCCATGGCCGCGTATTCATCTTCGATCCGCGCGGCGAAGCGGGACAGGGCCAAGCGGCGGCGCACGGCATAACGGCGCAGTACTATCAGTGACACACCGAGCCCCGTGAAGTAACTGGTCGGTTTCCGGTTGTAGAAGACATCCAGCAGGCTTTGCGGATGTGCACTGACGCTGCCCAACGGCTGTTCCTGCACACCAAACTGCTTGGCCAGCGCGGCCACTTGTTGGTAATCTCGGGCGAGATAGCAGGTCCCGAGCTCAAGCATAATGCCGTCTCGCCACAGCGTCAGAGCCTTGCCGCCGATACGATCCGACTTCTCGAGGATGACGCTGCGCAAGCCGCGTTGCTTGAGCAAGAGCGAAACTGCAAGGCCGCTAAATCCGCCACCGATGATGACAGCATCTAACTCGGTCGGCCGACTCATCCGGACACTCCTGGACCAATGGAGTGTGCACGCAACCCGGGTGGAATGCTCTGAACGCCTAACCTAGGGGTTGCGCTATCACTGAGCCGACGGTGAATAACGTCGCGGCTGCGTGCGCCGGCGCACGTGAAACAACTGCGTGAGCTTTGAAAAGAGCCGGGCGCTGATTCCGCGATAGCCGCCGTCATCCCTGTTCGAGATCGCGCCGAAGGTAAGAGACTAAGGCTGCAACGCGCGCGTGCGCGGGCGTCGTGTTTTTAACAAGCGCCTCATGCACGGCGGCGAGGCTTGGGATGGATTGCTGCGCTCGCGCGATGGTTTCGAACACGACGGCTGTTCGCGGTCTCGCGCCGGCCCGGATGCGGGCTTCGACGGCGGAGACAAAACCGGTTTCGCCGGGCAACGGCACCTCGACAGCGTTAGCCGGCGCGATGGCATTCAACGCAGCAACGACCGTCGCGATCCGCTCCGAAAGCGGCTGCTTGGCGAGGGCGTCCGGGAAGATCGGCTTGCCGCAGACGTAATCCTGCTGCCCATATCCGATCGGAAATGGAATGGTCTGCTGCAACGGCTGAGTAGGCAGTCCGCCGATGAAGCGGACCGGCACGATCGGCAAATCGAGCTGCAAGGCCAGATCGATGAAAACCGAGCTCAGCCGCGTGACCGGCGTCCGGCACGTCAGCGCCAGCTCGCCCTCCACATGGACCATCAGCGAGCAATTCTCCCGCGGCAACGCTTCGCGATAGCGCTCGAGCACCTTGAACAATGCGGCGGGATCCGAGCGGTCGAAATAAAGGATGCGTTCAAGCCGGTTCATGCCGGGATAGTCGTCGGCGAGCCGATCGAGCTTGCCGACCCAGGACTGCAGATGCTCGGTGCGAGAGATGGTCTGGATCGGCGTTCCGAACACCGCGGGCGCCAGGAAGTTGAACAAGGGCGATTCGATGTCGACTTGGTGGTTGCAGAGATAAAGGACGGGCCGGCCTTTTATCTGCTCGATAAAATTGCGATCGGCAACACGCAGCCGGCGGACGAACCTTTGCGTGAGTGCTGAATAAAAATCTATCAAGACGCCACCGGAGACGCCGTAATCGGCGTTCCAGAAACTTCGGATCGCATCCCAATCCCACTCAACGGCGCCGCCGTCGCGCGCAATAACGGTGCCGTCCATTGCTTGGGTCTCGACAGCAAATCGCCGCAGCGGCAGATCCGCGCATCTCGTTGTGCCGCCTTCAATTGCGATGCTGGAAGGATGCGCCTCATAAACTTGCGCCGCGTGATCCTTGATGGCCACGACGCGGCACAAGTCCTCCAATGAAACATCGCCCGCCTCATAAAGTGCGGCTACCGTTCCCGGCAGCCAGTCCGAAGCCGCGATGTCCGTCGGCAATACCTGCGTTTCGCCGGGATGGATTGTTCGACCAATGCGTGCGCCGGGAACAAACACCTTGTCCGCAGCGAATGCCTTGCGCTCAGGCAGCGACAGCGATCCAAGTGGGCCGGTCGGGAACAGCGCGTAGACCAGGTCGATCGTGCACCAAACGCGGTCGTCTGCGATTAGCTGGACGGCAAACCAAGGAAACCGCGCGTTATCCTCGGAGAAGCCGCGAAACCGCACTTCGCACCGGACGAGGCCATGCCGAGGCGCGGGACTGAAAAAGTCCATCCGCGGTATGCGGGACGGATATCCAACCTGATCGTCGGCTATTTCATTCGACCACTGCCAAAGCGTCTGGTTGGGAATCGTATGGGTTGCCGCGTCCAGCAAAGCTTGATTGAGCGAACCATGCGGCACTTTGCCCGGCGTGGCATCCAGGAGACCCGAGGCACCGCTCGCGTCCCAGGACAATCTGCGCACGAGCTGAAGTATCGGCCCATGAAACATGGTCCCATTGTCGTAGATGTTAAGACTTGGATCGTGCCGCGGGTCGTGCACCAGTTGCGCATTGCGCAACGGAGGCAGCGGCGATGGCGGCTCGGAAAATGCATCGCCGACCAACGTGCTGCAACTCGCGACCAAGTCATAGCGGGACAGCGCGGCATGGCGCGCATCGCGCCACAGGAGCAGTTCTTGGCTCGTGTCCGCCTCGCCGGGCACAATACGATGTTGCAGAGTTCGCGGTCCCTTGGCGAACGATATCCAGCTATTGAGCTGAAGATTACGCAGGCCGAGTACCTTCTTGTCCGGCCAGACGCGCGCTGTCGCGCCGTGACAGCGGTCAACGACCGACATCAGCGGCAAAACCGGGATGACGTAGGTCGGACAGTGATCGCTCAGCCAGCGGTCGACCGCAGGATCGAGCGTTTCGGTTTCGACAATCTCCGGCGTGGCGGGCTGCAGCGCCGGCGCCGGCGCCGGCAACTCATTTCGGCCGGCGGCATCGACGATTTGCATGCCGAACCGCTTGAGTTCGTAAATCTTCATGCCGTCGACAAAAAGCGTGCCTTTGGCCGTGACCGTGATGCGGCCCTCTTCCGCGCTCCGATCGAGAACTTCCACCGCCACAACGACCCGTTCACTGGTCGGGAGTACCTGACCGCGAAATTTCCATTCGCACTCGCTGCCGAGCGCAATGGGCGTAAATTGCGGAGCCGCGAATCCCGCATCCAGGTTTTCAATCGCCATCAAACTCTGAAGCGCCTGCAACAGGCTCTCGATCCCCAAGGACCCAGGCATAACAGGGTCCTGGAAAAAATGCGCCTTGAAGAACCATTCGCCGTGGTCGACATCTTTTTCAGCGCGCAGGACACCCAATTTTGGCTCACCGGCGTCCGCCCAATAACCGGTCACGCGGTCGATCATCCGCAATCGGCCCGTCGCAATACGAAGTCTGCTGCCGGCACCCGGTGATGCCGAGTGAGCCAGGTCGACGATGAGATTGGGCTCGGCCTCGAGGATCCCGGTGTCGGCTGCTGTCAGCGGCAGGCCGACCTGCTCGGCCAGCGCCGACTGAGGAAAAAACCCAAATGTCGTCTTCAAGGAAAAAACGGTGGCGTCGTGCTGGCGGCATGTGACATCGAAGGCGACGATAATCATCGACCCGACAACCGACAGCGACGTCAGCTTGGCGTGGGTGTGCAATGTGCCGGGCGTGACGGCCGCAAAGACAGTGCCCACGCCGTCGAGATTGCGGAAGAACAATTCCTCTGGGGCAATCAGGCAACAACCGGCATAGGATGCGAGCCAGCCGCAGGGCTGCAATGCCGCTTCGAGAAAAGCGCAAAACGGCATGGCGCCATGGTCTTGTTCCTTCAGAAGCCATGCATCCACGGGAACATCGCAGATTGCTTCGACGGTCGCTCCGACCTTTTTGCCGTCCTCCGGAACGGTCGCCGCCAGGACCTGTGACATGAAATGATAGGGGGGGCCTGGCAGGCGCGGCACGCGTTCGTGCCGATCGAACCTGGCGTACATCGGGCCGAATGCCGCCGATGGCCGTCCGAGCGCGCCGGCAAGCAATGCGGCATGGCTGAAATAGTTGGCGCCGGCATCGCCGGCAGGACTGTCGATTGGCCATCCCGGCACCAGCCGCAACGCCATGCCGCCGCCATGAAACGCCTTGTGACCGTCGACCGAGCACAAAAAGTCGGCGCGCAAGGTCGGAATGGGTCCGCTGACGATGCCTTCGACGAACATCTCGAACACCAGGCGCCGAGACGCCGGCGTCGCCTGCCCGCGGCAGCGCAGCCGCAAGTTCTCGCCGACGATGGGCTCGAAACGCCAGCCGTCGCGCGGCAGGGTCAAGCCGAGCGCCGCCATGTAAAAGGCCATGACCTGAAGACTGGCCTCGAACATCAGCGTTCCCGGCAAGCAGGGATCGTTCTTGAAATGCCCTTCGAAGAACCAGTCGTCAGGCTGAATGTCCCGTTCGCCACGGATGTAACCGCGCCCCCACGGACCACCGTGCGGATCGAAGACATCGATGCTTTCGAACAGCATCATGCGGCCGGCCGGAATATTCGGCGTGCGGGTATGGGACTGAGCGGCCTCGAACGCCTTGCCGAAACAATCCGTCAGTCTGCCCGCCGCGAAAGCTTCAATCTCGGCGCGGGAAAAGCGCCGCTTCTCCGTTATCAAGGGAGGCGGATCGAGTTGAAGATCGGAACGGGGCGATACAGTATTAGCCGACCACAGGATGCCCTGCGATTGCGCCAATTCCTCGTCGGTAAAGAAGCCGGCCTGGCCGTTGCGAACGCTCAGGCGCAAAACGCCATCTACGTGGCAGTCGTAATTAAAGAAGAATAAGTGCGCCGCGCCGTGCTTGACGAGACGCTCGATGGTGATCCGGTATTTCAAGGCGTCGCCGGGCCGCGGCATTTCGCCATGGAAGACAAGGTCGCAGCCGAGCAGCCGATAGACACGTTCGCCGCGATTGAGGAGGTCGATGCCGAGCCAGGAAATCAGCAGCAAGTCGGCTTGGCCGGCCTCGATCACGAGACCGGCGGGCATGCGGTCGTGGTGCAGGTACCACGAATCCTCGCGGACGTAGGTTGTCGTCCACACTGTCCCAGTGTCCATTGACCCAGGTTCGCCCTCGATGCGATTCACTTCGTCGGCGAGCAGCAACGGTGGGCATGGCATGCGCACTTGTCGGGCGAATTGGTCCTGTTCTTTGAACAGCGGCCCGAACACACTCGAGATTTTGCCGGAGGCATGGATTTCCAATTGATGCCGGTCGAATAGCGGCGCAGGCGCCTTGGGCGGGACTTCCAGAAATTCTGCTGGTTCGGCGACGGGCGCGGCCCGCTGGTTTTGACGTGGCGGCAACGGTGCTGCGACCGGCCGGCCACGCTCCGGAATCGCGCGAGCCGGCGCAGCGCCGTTGCCGTTGGGTCCAGCCAGCAACGACGCGAGCGTCGCTTCACTGAAACTTTGGAATTCGGCGGCGACCCGTTTCATGTTCTCTTGAAACGTCACATGCGCCGCGGCGACATCGGCGTGAATGTCGAGAATTCTCCGGGCCGCCGCTATTGCGAGGGACGGCTGCACAGACCCATCTTCGATCCCGGCCACCGCCGGCGCACCATCTGCCGCCGCGCTCACGAAGTCCATTACTGCTTCCGACGATGTCTCCGTGAATTGCAACTCTGTCCAATCGATCGGCGCGGTGTCGTACGAAAGACGCGCCAGTGGCGGAGCATGCTCCAGGATTTCAAGCTCGCTGTCGGTGGCCACAGCGACACGCGGCGGCGGCCAATGCGCAGGAAAGGACAGCGCCGCAGCGCCTGCGGCGCGGATCGTCGGCTCCGCAGGAAGCGCCCGCCGGAACCGGTCGAGATCGAGAACGACGCCAGCCGACAGCAGTTCACCGATGACGTGAAAAACCTGGTCCAGCGAGGACCGGCCGAACGCGTCAAGCGCGACGGCAAGATGCGGCCGCTCGGCTAAAATATCTCCGATCCAGCGGCTGCATTCGGCACGCGGCCCGTGCTCGATAAAGATTCTGACGCCATCATCCCAGGCGCGTTGAATTGTCCGCGGGAAATCGATGGTCGCCGTGGCCTGCGTGGTGAGAGCATCGGCCACGGCGTCGGCATCCAACGGGTACGCCGCGCCGTGGGCGTTGCTGTAAATCTTTACGCCGGTGTCGCGCGTCGGCCGGTGATGCAGCAGCCGCCACAGGTCCGCGACATTGCGGACCGGCGGACAATGGCAAGCAAACGGGATTCGCAGATCGACGGCGCGATGCGCGCCTAGCGTTGCAATGACACGGAGGCAGCCATCGCGGTCACCGCCAATGACGCACTCGCGCGGCGAATTGATGATGAGAAGATAAACTGCGGGTTCGGTCGCGATGGCGCGCTTGACCTCGTCGGCCGACGCCGTGACATGCCAAGTGCTCCATGGCGTCGCGGCAATGCCCTGCTCCATCCAGAAAGAATGGACCGCTTGGTGTTCGCCTCCCAACAACTGCTCATAGAGTCTGCAATCGGCGACGCCGCGCAGCAATTCGTCCATGTCCTGCCAAGCGCCCATCGCAAACAGTGCGTTGGTTTCTCCCGCCGACAGTCCGATCGCAGCGTCGGGTTCGAGGCTGAGAAGGCCGCGCGTGAATTCGACGTGGATTTGGCTAAGGAAAGATGAGCCCGACAGCTTTTGGTAATCCGTCGGCGCTTCGTCTTCTGCCGCACGATAGATCCAGTCGGCAAATTCATCGACGGCACGGAAACGGGAATGCAGCCGATTGCGAAGCTCCGGAAACGCAAGGACAAGATCGCGTCCCATTCCCGGATAAGCGGACGCGCCGCCGGTAAACACAAAGGCCGTTTTGCCGTGAACCGGCTCGCGGCGATAGAAAACGCCATCCGGCGGCGTGTCATCTTCCGCCGCCTCGCCGAGCCAAGTCAGCGCCTCCTCGCGCTTTCTTGCCAGCGCATCCGGGCGCGCAACGATAACCAATCTTGACGGCGGCGACGGATTGAGAGCCGCCGCAGCGTCAGATTGCTCTCGTCGTTCTATTTTGAGCGCCAGGTCTTGCGGAGTTGCGGCGTCATAGAATTCGACGACGGGAAACGGAGCTTGGCAGAAGCCGTTCTTGCTTTCCGCCGCTTCGATAAGCGATAGGCGCGCGCTCTGATCGCCGATAGCATTGCGCGCAATGCTGATCCGCCGCGGGGCTGCGCCCGGCAACCGGGGCTGACAAGGATCACCCGCCCGCTGCGGCAGGATCACGCGATCGCGCAAGGAGACCGTTGCCGCGACGAGTTCGAGAAGGCCCGACGCGGCATGGCAGTGGCCGTATAGCTGGCGGACCAACTGTTCGGCGGTGTGGTCGGGCTCAATATCCGAACCTGCGCCAGCTTCGGTATCGATCAATGCAATGACGGGATCGCCATCGCGGAGTGCGTCTTGTTCGCGCTTGAGAACCAAGACACACGCAGCATCGCCGCCGCGATGATTTTGTTCGGGCAGCACGGCCCTGATCGCGGACTCGTTGACAGGCTCCGCCGCCATATCGACAGCGCCCACGATCGCCGCGTCGATCTCCCGTCTCGCGAGCCAATCCATCGCAATCTCGACCGTGCGAAGCCCGGATATTTCTTCCGCGAATAGACCAAAACTCGGACCCTTGGCATCGAGTTGTGCGTTGATGCGATTGGCCGGAACGTTGAACATGCAGCCAATGACGGAGGCTGCGTTAAGCTTCGGCGTGCCCGTGCCGTCGCGCTGATCGTCCGGCAGCCGCAGCCGCAGCGGATGGCGAACGGCCTCGGCATCCGTTTGCGTGCCGATCAGGACTGACGTCGAATCCATCGGCAGATGCAGCCCCTCGATGGCCGCAAGCGCGACTTTCAGAATCATCAGCTGTTGCGGCAAGCAGCGTTCCAGATCTTTCGGCGGAAACTTCAATTCTTGATTCGGAAATTCGATCTTTAGCGCGCGCTCGATCTGCGCGGCTCTAGGCGGATTGAAGATACGCTGCCGAAACATCTCAACGGTGGAGTCGCCGCCGGCTTGCACGCCAAGTCCGACGATAGCGATACGATCCGGCGCCACGGCGGGCGACGGCGGCGACCACGCGCTCACACGGCGCGATGCACGCCACTCCTCGACGATCATGTGCGCGTTGTTGCCGCCAAAGCCGAAACCGTTAATCGCGGCGCATCGAGGCGTCTCGCCTTCCGCCCATTGTTCGGTGGAACGCACCAGATCGAATTCAAATTCCTGCAGCGCCGGGGTCGGGAGGTCACAGTGGATGGTGGGCGGGATGACGCCGTTCTCCATTGCACCCAGAGTTTTGACGAGTGCCGCGACTCCCGACGCCGTTAAAAGGTGGCCAATATTGGATTTCACCGCACCGATGCGCAGTTCGCGGTGCGCGCCATAAACCTTGGCCACGCTGCGCAATTCAGTGGCATCGCCCAACGACGTTCCTGTTGCGTGGCACTCGACGAATGAAATGTCGTCCGTTGTCAGATCGGACCCGGCAAAGGCGCGCCGCATGGCATTGACCTCGCCCGCCGCCGCCGGGGCGAGAAAGCCGCCGGTGCGTCCGTCGTTCGACAATCCGACGCCGCGAATGACGCCCAAGATGCGATCGCCGGCATCTTCCGCATCACCGAGGCGCTTGAGAGCGAACAGCCCGGCGCCCTCGCTCGGCAGCAGACCGTCAGCATCGCGATGAAACGGCCGGCTGCGGCCGGATGGACTGATGGCGCCGAGCGACTGAAATCCCGCATGCAGCACGAGACCATCGGTACGATTGACGGCACCGGCCAGCATCAGATCGGCGCGGCGGGTGTGAAGCGCGTCGCAAGCGATCTTGATCGCATACAGCGTCGACGCACAGGCTGCGTCCAATGCGTAAGCGCCGCCGTCGAGCCCGAGCGCCCGTGCAAGCAGATGGGCCGGCATCCCGGCGTTGAAGCGGTTGACTTGATGTGGGCGCGGCTCTGTTTGCAGCCAGAACGCTTCCGCATAGGCCGCCAGGCTTGCGCTCGGGCACGCGAGATTTCCAACGACAGCGCCGGTCCGAGCGCCGGCGCGCGATGTCGTGGCGAGGGCCTGCCGACCGCAGTACAGAAGCCACTGCGTCATCGGATCGAGCTGGCGAATAAAGGAGCCGTCGAGACCAAAACCGCCGGGGTCGAAAACGCTCTCGAAGCCTGTGACGAAGCCGCCGCGATCGGTGACGCAGCCCTCGCGGCCGCTGGCCAATTCTTGGGGGGAATGAAGAAGCCGGGAGTGCGCGGTTCGCCAAAAACCCTCTGGCGCGCGACCGATCACGTCGCGACCGCCACGGACGATGTCCCACATCGCGTCGGGCGTCAGGGCGCCCGGCAGCACGCAAGCCTGCCCGACAATGGCGATAGGCTCGAACATCAAACTCAAACGCGGCGCATTGCTGAATAGATCTCTGTCTCGTCGGCAGCTCCGAACCCGGCCGCACCATTAGCGTGGCGAAGCACCAAGTCGACATCGCCTCCATGCGACATCAGCTCGGCGACAAAAGCCTGCGCGCCGGCCTGTTCGGAAATGAGAGAAATGCCTCGTTCCGCAAATTGCTTTCGCAAGGCTTCCGTCATCATCCCGGAATCCCAGGGCGCCCAATTCAGCGATCTCACCCGACAGGTGTCGCCCCGGCGGACCGCTTCGGCGCGCGCCACCTTGTTCATGACCTCGTTGGCGGAGGCGTAGTCGCATTGGCCGATATTGCCGTAACGCGCGGCGACGGAGGAAAACAGGACGATGAATTCCAGATCGTCTTGCGCTGTGGCATCCAGAAACGAGCGCAATCCATCGACCTTGGTGCGAAACACCTTGGCAAACTGTTCTTCCGTCTTGTCGGCGATAAGCTTGTCGGCCAGCACGCCGGCGCCATGAATGATACCGTCGATACGGCCCCACTTGGCGCGAACCTGCGCCAATGCGTCGGCCATCTGCCCGGCATCGGCAACGTCCGTGGTCAGATAGAGCGTTTCAGCTCCCGCCCGCTCGAGCTTGGCAAGCGTGCGCCTGATCTGGCGGGCATAGAGGATGTCATTGGCCTGGGCTGACAATTGCAGCGGCGTCGGCGAAAGCCCACGCGCCCGGGACGCCCGATGCACCGCCTCGATCATACCCTCGTCGCCGACCGCGGCCGTTGCCGATGTTTCTTCGGCAAGAGCCGTGCGGCCGATCAAAGCGAGCCGCGGCTGGCAGATTTTGCTGAGTTCAAGCAGGCACGCCGGCAAGATGCCGCGAGCGCCGCCGCTCACAACAATAACGGGGCGCCGTTGTTTGGACCAGGTGACCCCATTGGCTGTCGCATCCAACGACGTCTCGACCAAGGTGAGGCGGCGTCCGTCGGCAGTGAGACCGACCTCCAGCTCGCGTCCGCCGCTCGTCAATTCGGCAACGATCGCTTCCGCTAGTACGTCATCACCGCGGTGGTTGCGATCGATATCAATCGATTTGACGGCAATGGCAGGCCACTCCTTGGCCGCGGTCTTGATGAATCCAGAAAAGCCGCTCAGCCACGCCCGGTTGCCGTTAAGTCCGGACAGACCAAAATCGCCGCCGGTATCCTGGACTGTCACGAAGGTCCGGTTCTTGCCGCCCGAACTGACGAAGTTGCGCGCGGCGCGAAAGACCTCCAGATGCGCGTCGAGGCTGTTGCCGGAACTTTCCCCGTCCAGGCCGGCCAGCAGGATTGCTGCATCCGCACCGTTGGCGGTCGTGTTGCTGCGTGCATTTATGCCGCGTTTGTTCAACGCCGTAACCAACGCCTGCGCAAGCTGTGGCGACCTGCCGACCACATCGATTGTCCGGCCGGAGGAAATATCCGCCATGCCTTGGCCCGATGGTGGCGTGTCCGCATAGGAAAGGCCGATCCGGGACAATGTTGACGGGCTCTCATCGGCCTCACGGTGAATGATGCCCGGCTTCGGCACAGCTACTGCCGCGGCCGACTGCGAACCGTTAAGCCGATCGAGAATTGAGCGAAGCGTGCGCAATCCTGCGAGTTCGCGAGTATCGACTTCCGGTAGCTCCGGCGCCGCCTCGCGCAATGCGGCGAGAATTTCGACACGCTTGATGGAATCGATGCCGAGGTCGGTTTCCAGCTCCATGTCGGGATTGAGCATGTCGGCCGGATAGCCGGTCTTTTCCGCTACGATCTCAAGCAAGAGCGCGCCAAGATCGCGAGCGGGAGCGGCCGCAGGAGCGGCAGCCGGCCTCACATCGCTGGCCGTACCAGCGCCGTCGCCCAATCGTGCCAAGATCGAGCGCAGCGTGCGCAACCCGGCGAGTTCGCGGGTATCGACTTCCGGCAACTCCGGCGCCGCCTCGCGCAAAGCGGCGAGGATTTCGACGCGTTTGATCGAATCGATGCCGAGATCGGTTTCCAGCTCCATGTCGGGATTGAGCATGTCGACCGGATAGCCGGTCTTTTCCGCCACGATCTGAAGCAACAGCGCGCCAAGATCGCGAACCGCAGGGACAACCGGCGGAGATGCGGAAATCGGCGCCGCTGCCACCACGCGGGCCTCGGCGCCGAACTTCGCAGGAGCAGGCGGCAAGGCCGCGCGCTCGTGCTGTATCATCGACTGATCTACCGCCTGCGGCGGCGGAGCAATCGCAGCGGGCTGCGGCAAATCCGCAGAGAACTGTCTGGCCGGAATCCTCTCGCTCGCTGGCAGAGCTTGAGCGGGCGCACCGGCGGCCAGCCCTTGGAGGCTTTGCAACGCAGCCTGGGAGGTTTGCAGAAACATCATATGCGCATCGAGCATCGCCTTTTGCGATGCTTCGTG
>Ga0182024_10019464_pt1 | contig 12510 bp, 13 predicted proteins | sample P32metaG_FD_120480 | JGI IMG/M metagenome (GOLD analysis project Ga0182024, IMG submission 120480) | Permafrost microbial communities from Stordalen Mire, Sweden - P3-2 metaG (Illumina Assembly) | ecosystem: Environmental > Terrestrial > Soil > Wetlands > Permafrost | place: Sweden: Stordalen... | reverse complement strand
TGGACGTGCAGCGGGTACCGTCGCGTGGTAGACGCAGCCATCGGGTGCGCCAGGAAGCAGTCGCGCCCACTTCATTTCCTGCCGTACGGGATCGCCGCCGTTGATTCCGTCCGCATAAAGCTCAACTCGCACCGCATTCTTGCCGAGATCGTTCAGAAAGATGTCGACTTCAAACACGTGGTGATCGTTGTTGGTTTCGACACGCAAGTCTGCGAAACGCAACGATCCCCACTTCCGATCGACTGCATGCTGCCAATCGACCATTTGACTGCTGATTGTGCCTTTGTTCGCAGCGCGTTCACGGTAGGCGACTGAGGCTGGGAGGTAATGTTGCTCGGTGTATTCGCGCACCGCGCGGCTTGCGGAGAAACGCGGTGTCAACCGCGCCATGCTTTCGCGCATCCGCGCAACCCATGCCGTGGGGATGCCGCTCTTGTCTCGGGTATAAAACTCCGGGATCACCTCCCGCTCGAGAAGGCCGTAGAGCGCGTCAGCTTCGACAGCGTCCCAGGCGGGATCGTCGCCATGTTCCTGGCCGTCCCCCAACGCCCAACCAACCTCCGGCGTATAGGCTTCCGCCCACCAGCCGTCCAATTCCGAGAGATTGATACCCCCATTGACGAGCACTTTCATGCCGCTCGTCCCGCAAGCCTCCCAGGGCCGGCGTGGCGTGTTGATCCAGACGTCCACCCCCTGCACCAGGTGCTCCGTTAACAACATGTCGTAGTCGCTCAGGAAGACGATGTGGGGTCGGGTCTCTGGCTGGCGGATGAAGTTTATCCATTCATGGATCAGCGCCTGCCCCGCCCGGTCCTCCGGATGGGCCTTGCCAGCGATGATGAGTTGCACCGGGCGCTGAGAATTAGTCAACAAACGAAGCAGCCGCTGCGGGTCGTGCAGTAGCAGGTTCGGTCTCTTGTAGGTCGCGAAACGTCGCGCAAATCCTAGCGTCAGTGCGTTGGGATCAAAGAGATGCTTCGCACCGTCGACCGCCTCGGCCGAAGCGCCTGAGGCAGCCAGTTGCCGGGATAGCCGCCCGCGCGCGTATTCAACAAGAGACTCGCTGGCGGCGGTGCGGAATTTCCAGAGCGTGGTGTCGGAGGCACGGCGAATATCCTGCTCCAGGTTCTCCGTCGTCCCCAGCCAACGGCCCTTGCCACAGGCTGCCGTCCACAAATCGTCGGCCGCCGCCGAATCCCAGGTTGGCACATGGACTCCGTTGGTCACATGTCCGATCCGAACTTCGTCCTCCGGCCAGTGCGGAAAGAGAGGCTCAAAGAGATGGCGGCTGACTTCCCCATGCAAGCGACTCACGCCATTCACCGCCCCGCTACCGCGGATGGCGAGATACGCCATGTTGAAACTCTCCGAGGAGTCGTTCGGGTTCTGGCGGCCTAAGGCCAGCAAATCGTGGAGTGTTATGCCGAGCTTCTGCTTGGCAGAATCACCGAGGTATTGCTCAATGAGCGCCGGATCGAAACGGTCAAAGCCGGCGGCCACTGCCGTGTGAGTGGTGAACAGATTGCCGACTCGAGTCGCGGCCAGTGCCACCTCGAAGGGCTGCCCCGTTTCTTCCATGAAGTTGCGGGCACGCTCCAGAACGGCGAAGGCCGCATGCCCTTCATTCAAGTGACAGACTTCAGGTTTGATGCCCAGCGCACCGAGTAACCGCCAGCCGCCAATTCCGAGAAGGAGCTCTTGCTTGAGGCGCAACTCGGGCCCGCCGCCATACAGTTCGCTGGTGATCCCTCGATGAGCGGGAAAGTTCGCCGCGTCATTGCTATCGAGCAGATACAGCTTTACTCTACCGACCTGGACCTGCCAGGCGCGCAGCCACACCGAGTAACCAGGCAACGCGATCTCCAACCGCAACCACTCGCCATTTGCGTGGCGCAACGGCGCGATCGGCAACTGGCCGGGATCGTTGTACGGGTAAAGAGCCTGTTGCTCTCCGTTCTTGTCGATCACCTGGCGAAAATAGCCTTGCTGGTACAGCAGTCCCACGCCGACCACTGGCACACCCAGATCGCTGGCGGCTTTGAGTTGATCGCCGGCCACATTACCAAGTCCTCCCGAGTAGATCGGCAGAGCTTCGCTCAGCATGAACTCCATGCTGAAATACGCGACGCAGGTCAAGGGAGCTTGCGGATGCTTTTGCTGAAACCATGCCGGCCTCTCCGCTGCCTGCCGCTTGGATCGCAGCAGTTCATCAACGTTCTTATGGAAGGCAGGATTGGCCAGTACGCGCTCGATCTGGTCGCGCGAGACCGTCTGCAGGACAACCCAGGGGTTATGCGTCATCTCCCAGAGTTCGGGATCGAGTTGGCGCCACACTTCGTCGGTGGCATGATTCCACGACCAATGCATGTCCAAGGCGAGTTCCGCCAGGGAATCGAACCCCTGAATTTCGCTGGGTAGAAGATTGTAGATCGGGTGGCTGACGCGGGCTTGGTCGCTCATGATTTCTCCGCGTTCTCGAGCATCGATGGTTCGACCGAGTTTCCCGCAGGGGGACTTACATTCATGACTCTCTCGTCGGATGCTGCACTGTCCTTTGCATCAAGGTCTCCATCAATTTGTTGAACGGCTTGTTGCTCGCTTACTGTCTGAAAAGACTCGCTTACCGTGAGCGCGGCAATACGACTTGCAACTTTCCGCTTTGGAGTGTTGCCCTCGCCAATACCGGATCGACATCAAAGGGGAGCTCGACAATCCGCATAACCTTTCTGTCCTTACAACTGATGTCTGCCGCCTGATTTGAATCTGAATGTATACCGCAAATAACGGCCCGCCGATGCCCAATGGACACTTCTAAGTCTTTCGCAGCAAAGCCGGACAGCTGCGCTGTTAATCGCAACGCGCCGTCGGTCACATAGCGTTCGATCGCAAGCGGGTGGAGAATCTCTTGCTCTGCTGTGAACCAATCATCCTGGTCAGCGCCATGTTCGCTGCCGCGGGATTGATAGATTTCATAGGCACGTTGAGCGATCGAGGCATCGGTTTCATTCATTCTGTCGAGGATGTCCGCCTCGACGACTAGTACGGATTGTATTTCCCCGGGTTGCGACTTGCCTGTCATGTACTTCTCCTAGCCAACTCGCGGCGAATTCTGCCCAGCCGTCGCCTTCGGCCGTCAGTCGACTTGGTATAGCAGTGGGCAACGCTCATCGAGGCAGCCTTGCCCGCGCTACTCAAAGGAATCACTAAGCGGCTATCGCTACCTCTCCGCCGGAGTGCTGGGAGAATTGGACCGGATTCGTAGTCTCGATGATGTCCTTCGCCTGTGCCACCTCTGCAGCCGTTCCATGGACGATCAGCAGGAACTGATCCGTTTTGAGGGCTGTTTCGTACTTCACAATGCTGTCCTTAGGAATTCCTATGCTGTAGAGGCCAGCTCCCAGAGCACCCAACGCTCCCACCTCCACCGCACCTTCCAGCCCTGCCACGATCCAGGCCACTACCGGGCCCGCCGCTAAGATTGGACCGAACCCCGGAATAATGAAAAGAGCGGAGCCGAACAAGAGGGCCCAGAAACCTCCCCAGAACGCTCCAACTTTGCCCCAATACTTCATGCGGTCGCCGGTATTGTAGTAGCCCACCACCTGCTCATCTGTGTGGTAGCCTTTTCCAACAATGGACAATTTATGCAGGTCAACCCCGCCGCGTTGAAGCTCTTTCACTGCTTTATCCGCTTCCGTATGAGTGTGATACACCGTGACAACTGAGTTCTCTTTGGACATTTCATCGTCTCCTCGGGGACTCGACGTCATTGTCAGACCATCCAGCGAAGTCCCAGCCCGAATCATGACAGCGCACTCACCAGGAAAACTGTTCCCTATTGCACAGTGTCAGCGGAGAACGCGTGGGCGTACGCGGCCTGTAGACCAACACAGATCTAATGATCGTGTGGCATGTCCTCTCCGCTTTGGGATGGACCAATGTGTAGGGCGCTGACTCGCATAATTTCGCCAGCACAGTTTTGGGAGAATTAGCGTCGCGGCCCGGCAGTGGTCGGCCTCTCTGCGCTCAGACGTTCACATTCCCGCATTCATTCGTTGTGATCCACAGACCCTCCTCTCGGATGGCACATCCGATTGGCCGGGCGCAGGTGAGCACTCTTGCTCAGAAGAATGGCAACGCCGCTGTTAAGGTGGGATCCTCGGGGGAAGAGAGCAAGACGAACCTTCTAATGACAACCTCTGCACTCGATCTCGCGACTGCGACTGGTACACCTCTCGCACCAGCACAGCTCAAATATGGCAGCTCGATATGCAGGACCGAAAATGCAGTCAATAAATACCCAGGAGGCAAACAATGTTAGCGAACACTACGCATTTGAAGGGCCTTGTGATTCGGGCCACGGATGGCGAGATTGGAACGGCAGACCAAGTATATTTCGACGACGAGTCATGGGCGATCCGTTATCTCACGGTTAAGACCGGCGGCTGGCTGGAGGACCGGGAAATCCTGATCTCACCATTCTCTGTGACGAACGTGGATTGGCCAGCCAAGCGATTGGATGTGGCGCTGACGAAAAAGAAAGTCAAGGACAGCCCCAGCATCGATACGCAGCGGCCAGTTTCCCGACAGTACGAGACCGAATATCTCGGCTATTACGGCTATCCCAATTATTGGAACGGATCTTACCTATGGGGAGAAGGCGCCTCTCCCGCCATGACGACTCGGATCGATTCTCCGAAGGAAGTGCTGGCGGAAAGAATCCGGAGAGCGTCGATGGACTCGCATCTACGCAGTACTGGCGCCGTCACCGGCTATCACATCGAGGCTATGGATGGCGAAATCGGCCATGTGGCAGGATTTTTCATGGACGATGAAACCTGGGCTATCCGCTACATTGAGGTGGCAACGCGCAATTGGTGGCCGGGAAAGAAGGTACTGTTTTCACCCGCGTGGATTCAAAAGGTAAGTTGGGTGGATTCCAAGGTTTATGTTGGCCTCTACCGGGATGCGATCCAGACGGCGCCGCTCTTCGTCGATTCCGTGCCACTCACCCGTGAATATGAAGACCGGCTCTACCGTCACTATGGCCGGCCCCCTTATTGGGTGCACGAAGACGAACACAAGCCTGTTTTCTCACTAAGCGGCGCTTAAGCTAGGCATGGGCATCCGGTATAACGGCTGCCCATGATTTTCACCTTTAGCGCAGCGTCCTATCGCAACTTGACCGTTCCCCGTGGAGACCAGCATGAACAACACCGAACACCTGCATCCGATGGGCGAGAGTCATCATAGCCATGGCCAAACTCCTTACTGGAGGCGTGCGCATCATGATTGGCGCTTCTGGTTCGGCCTTATCGCCATGCTTGTGGCCATCGGTATCTACGTCGGAACCAATGACTTGTCGATGGTGCCTTCTGGCCGTCAGAAGCAGATGCCGGTCGGTAGCCGAGTTCCATGAACTTCGTAAACGAGACGTTTGAGCTTGGCAACTGCGCCTTAGACGCTCAAGCGCTCATGGTGCATAACGGCTTAACGGCAATGTATCAGCGCAAGAAGCATCCTTGATCAAACAATCAGGCAGGAGATCAGCATGCAAATCCAAGTCAATACGGACCACACAATCGAAGGTCAAGAGGCGCTGGCCGATCAGATCAGGGGCGTAGTGGAGAATGCCCTGAGCCGAATGAGCGATCACATCACGCGAGTGGAGGTCCACCTGATCGACAAGAGCGGCCCCAAGAGCCGCAAGAATGACAAACGTTGCATGATGGAGGCTCGCCTCGAAGGCCGCCAGCCCATCGCGGTCACCGACGAAGCGGCGACTCTGGACTTAGCCGTCAACGGCGCCGCAGATAAATTAGCTAGGTTGATCGAGCATACTCTCGGCAAATTGCACGATCAACGGACGCACAGGAACTGACTCACTTCGTCAGGAGCATTCTCAGACCGGGTCATGATCGACACCACCGTCAGCCTGAAATACCGAGAATTCAGAGGCGGAAAGGGGGACATAGTGAAAAAGCTAATCGTGTTTGATCTGGACGGAACGCTTGCCGAAAGTAAATCGGCTGTTGACCCCGAAATGTCGGGACTGCTGCACGACCTTCTCGGAATTGTCAAAGTCGCCGTGATTTCCGGAGGCGGTTGGCCGCAGTTTGAAAAGCAAGTTATCTCTAAACTTCCTCATGACGAACGCCTGAGGGAGCTATCCCTGCTTCCTACCTGTGGAACAAAGTTCTACCAGTACTCAGGCGAGTGGAAAAAACTCTATGAAGAAGATTTCACCGGGGATGAACGAGAGAAGATACTCAGTTCTCTCAAGAAAGCGCTGGGAGAAGCTGGTTACAAAGTCGCAAAGGTCTGGGGAGAAGTCATCGAAGACCGGGGAAGCCAGATAACATTTTCCGCGTTAGGTCAGCAGGCGCCGTTAGAAGAAAAAAATAAATGGGACCCCGATTACACCAAGCGGAAGAAGATCAAAGCGATTCTTGACAAAATTATTCCCCAGTTTTCTGTCCGAATCGGCGGCTCGACGTCGATTGATATCACGAAGCCTGGCATTGACAAGGTATACGGAATCGGAAAGCTGCGAGATCTCCTGCACATTTCGTTGAAAGAGATGATTTACATCGGCGATGCCCTGTTCCCAGGAGGGAATGACTATCCCGCCGAAAAAGCAGGCGTGGATTCTATCCCAGTCAAGGGTCCCGAGGAGACGAAGCGAGTTATCGAAGCAATCATCGCTTGCTTAGCAGATCGCGATCAGGCGGCGTGATGAGAATCGCTGAGCCATTGATGAGCGGATTCAAATTGCGGCGTCTGGCAATGTTGATGGAGCCGGAGCCGGGGAATCCCCAGGAAATCGAAGGCGTCCTGAATCCGGCTGCCGCTCGTGGCCCGGACGGTGAACTTTACCTGTTCCCGCGCCTGGTTGCGCGAGGGAATTACTCGCGCATCGGAATTGCCCGAGTACGGTTCAATGAAGCCGGCGATCCGGCAGGCGTTGAGCGGCTCGGCATCCGCGGAGTCTCTGCCTCCCGGGGGTGAGCACTCTTGCTCAGACGACTCTCGCCTGGAGTGCTACCGTCTAGGCGTGCTTCCAAGTTGCGCGTCATGGATCACCTTTACCCCAACAATCTTGGCAAGCCCACAAAGCAGAAAAGAGTTTACGTTCAACCTGCATGTAAGAACTGTATGACAGCGGTTCTCAATAAAAACGGACAGCCGACCCGTGACTCGAATTCTCTTTGACCGTATCCTTTTTGCGACCGATTTTTCACCAGCCTCGACCGTAGCGCTGCCCTACGCCACAGCCATCGCCCGACACTTTGGCGCAAAACTATATCTGGCGTACGTGATTCCCCCTGATGCGTATGGCTTGATTCCCGTGGACGAGCGAGACCCCGCTCTGGAAAATATACGTGCTCATGCGGAAGAACAGATGGCCGCGGTGCGAGCAACGCCGCTTCTCAAAGGACTTTCGCATGAGGTGCTTGTCGGTCACGGGGATGTTTGGCCGATGCTCTCGGCAATGGCGGAAAAGCACGAAATCAATTTGATCGTGATCGGTACTCACGGCCGGCGCGGCGTCGAAAAGATGCTGCTGGGATCGATTGCCGAGGAAATCCTGCGGTGCGCGCAAAGTCCGCTGTTAATGGTTGGGCCAGAAAGTTCGGTAGCCCCGGAAACAGAGGCCCCGCTGAAGCGCATTCTTTACGCGACGAATTTCTCCCCCGAGTGCGAGCCGGCGATGCATTACGCGTGCGCTTTAGCCAAGGAATATAACGCCGCGCTTTTCTTCTTACACGTCGCCGAGGATGTCTGGCAAGAGCCGCTCTCAACCAGGATGCAGGCTGCCGACTTTTTCCGCCTGCGCCTCACGGAAAAGCACTGGGCATTGGAAGAAGGGGCCGCACCGGAGTTTCACGTTGAGTTTGGCGTGCCCGCCGAATTCATCTTGGAAACCGCCGGCAAGTTACAGATCGAACTGATCGTGCTTGGCGTGCGCGGTACTCGCTTTCCGCGAGTGGCTGCTCATTTGCCTGGACCAACAGCCTACGATGTGGTTTCTCATGCGCGCTGTCCCGTGTTGGTCATACGGGGCGGACCTCAACTCGAGAAATGAGGCGCTGCATCCGGAGCGGACTGGCGACGGATTGAAGAATAAAACGATGCAACATCCGATCGAACTTCTTCCCCATGTAGATCTGGCAGAGGCGTGCATCCGCCAGTGTGAAATGCTGATAGCGCGAGGATAAGCATAAAATTATAGGAGGAACTGATTGCAGTATCGGCCTCCAACGCTACCAGCGAGGGACAATAACACGATCAAACTGGACAAACGAAAGTGAGGCTACTCATGTCTAGACATGATAAGAAAAGAGCGTCACGAGGAGATATTCCGGCTGTCACGTCTCAGAAGGAAACGCGTTCCAACGTTACCTCCGTTCCGAGCACCTCGCATGAAGCCACTCCCCATTCTTCGACGTCGGCGCCCGCTGAGCACATCATTCGTCAGCGTGCCTACGAGCTGTACGAAAAACGGGAACGCGAGGACGGCCATGCGGAGGAAGACTGGTTGCATGCTGAAGCGGAGGTCCTGGGTACAGTTTTCAGGAGAGCAAGAGTTGGATAGTGCTGGCACCCTGGAACAAGCGAACAAGCGTGCTAGTCGGCGGAAAGGAACGCTGAGGATGGCCTTTGGAGAAGGGACTATCCGGGGCCTCGAGGGAGGAACTTCGTCGGCTGGTTGAGCCGTATCTTAACTCGGTTGAGGCCACAGAAGCGCGATCGCAACTGGCAAAACGGAGACTGGAGGCGAGCACTCAACCCCTCTTTGCCGAAACCCTAAACATGAGATCAAGAGAACAGCGGTGGCCCTTCTCTACCACCGTCGCGTACTGGGCCGTAGACGGCCTCGCAACCTAGTTGGAGGTGGAAGCGATGAAATTCAATACCAAAGCCCTAGCCTTGACGTCGGCGATCCTGTGGGGATTGGCGATGCTAGTGATGGGCGTAGCCAATTTGATTTGGGGTAACTATGGTCGGCAGTTCCTTCAGACAATGTCGTCGGTCTACCCCGGCTACCATGCAACTCGCAGCATTGCAGAAGTTGTCATCGGGACGATCTACGGAACCGTAGATGGACTCATCGGTGGCGCGGTCTTTGCCTGGCTCTACAATCAGTTTGCCAGGCCCGGCGCCTGAGCAATAATGGGCCCGCTGAAAGCGGAGGCGCTAGGATTCGCATGTGAGCGTTCCAGAACCAAGGAGTCGCCACCTTGCGCCCGAAGAGGCGAAGCGTTTCTATGACCGCCTTGGCTCTGGGCAGGATTGGCAACGCCTTTACGAAAATCCCGCCATCAGCGAACTGATCGCGCATGCTGCTTTCGACTCGGCGCACTGTATTCGAGTTCGGGTGTGGAGCGGCGACTTTCGCCGCTCGCCTATTGCAAAGATATCTGCCCGCAGACTTACGCTATGTGGGGCTCGACATCAGCAGCACCAATGGTCTCACTGGCGCAGCAGCGTCTGAAGCCTTGGCCGGGACGTGCGCGTGTCTACCCGACTGACGGTTGCCCACGCATACCTGAGCCCGATCACAGTTTCGACCACTTCGTTTCTACCTACGTATTCGATCTGCTTGCTCCCGGTTTCACAGAGCAACTCTTGTCAGAGGGCCGCCGTCTGCTCGTCCCCGGAGGCAGGTTCTGCCTAGTGAGCCTTGCATTCGGTACATCTCGGTTCTCTCGTGCAGTGTGCTGGGGTTGGCAAAGCAGTGGCAACTCAGTCCGAGCATCGTGGGTGGCTGCCGTCCCATTGAACTCTTGGAATATCTGCCGTTTAAAGATTGGAATCCCGTCCACCGGGTTACATTGACAAGCTGGGCGTCAGTTCCGAAGTTCTTGAAGCCTGCGCAAGATAGCAAGCAGGCTCCTCCTGCAACTGATGCCAAGCCGTCAAATCTGTGTTTGAGAAAGGCATAATCAGGAACCCGATACAGGACTGGCCGATAAGAACGATGGCCGCCTGCTTGTGAGACACTCTTGTCAACTGGGCACGAACAAAAAGCGTCACCACGAGCCTCTGTGCACAGGAGGAGGGCGTGCGATGAACACATCCAGGTTTCGGCTGATCACGTTTCTCGCGCTTTCGCTGTTGGTGCTTTTTGCCGTCGTAGTATTCGGAAGCTGTTATGCGCCGGCTTTTGGGGATGCTGGACTGCGATTGCAGCACTATCTGTTTCAACCACTATTCAGTCTGGGCGGGCTGCCGATAACGTTCTTCTTTTTCTCAAAGCCGCGATCTTTATTGTGGTGCGGGTCCTCGCGTCTCATTTCACGATGCTCTTGCTGCAGAACAGAGTTCTTACCCCATATGCCCCTTGGAAGTGGGCAACAATATGCCGTCGCAAGAGTGATCTCGTATTTAGTGTTTATTCTCGGCTTGTCGGTTTGCAATACTCCGGGGGAAAGAAGTAGGAAGACGCTACTGGGTGAACCTTTCGGTATAGAAAGGACGATCTTGCAGTGACCATGCGTATACAAGCCACACCGCCGCGCGGACCAGATCGCCTGCAATCGGGCCAGCGCACACCGCAAGCGCGGAGTGGCGGCTGGCTCCGTCTGTTTCAAGGCATATGGCCGGTTACTCGCGCGGGAGCGCTCCGCGATGCCTTGGCCGGATTCCAACTGGCGGCGATGAACATCCCGCAGGCGCTGGGCTACACCAAGATTGCCGGCATGCCAGTAGTCACGGGGTTTTACACGCTGTTGCTTCCGCTGCTGGCATTTGCTGTGTTCGGTTCGTCGCGCTACTTGGTGGTCGCTGCCGATTCGGCGACCGCTGCCATTCTTGCCGGCAAGCTTGAGGGTATGGCTCCCGTCGCAAGTGCGAGATATGTGGCGCTGGCATCGACGGTCGCTCTGCTCACCGCCGGATTTCTACTGCTGGCCCGAGTGCTCAAGCTCGGCTTCCTGGCCGACTTCTTGTCGCAGACTGTGCTGATCGGGTTTCTCACCGGAGTGGGATTTCAGGTAGGCATCGCCGTGCTGGGCGAGATGGTCGGTCTGGAAGTACACTCCAACAGGACGGTGGGACAGCTCATCGGGGTCATCCGCGGCCTGCCCCAGATTCACCTCCCGACCGTGCTTATCTCGGCAGTGGTCTTGACAAGCGTCTTTGCCTTCAGCCGGTTTGCTCCCAAGGTGCCTGGCCCGCTGATTGCTGTCGCCGGCGCAATCGCCGCGAGCGCAGCTTGGAATTTCGCAGGGCACGGCATCACCATCGTCGGGCCGGTCGTTGGCGGGCTTCCGCACTTGGGGTTGCCCGATGTGCGCTGGAAGGAAGCCGCGCCCCTGCTCGGCGTTTCCGGCTCCTGTTTTGTCATGATCGTTGCCCAGAGCGCGGCTACCGCTCGTTTCTACGCGGGGCGCCACCATCAGCACTTGGACGAAAGCGCAGACCTGGTCGGTCTGTCTGCGGCTAACGCCGCAGCCGCGTTGAGCGGGACGTTTGTGGTGGACGGAAGCCCTACTCAAACCGCGATGGTCGAAAGCTCCGGCGGTCAGAGCCAGCTTGCCCAGGTAGCCACCGCGATGACGGTCGTATTCGTCCTGCACTTTCTGACCAAGCCTCTGCAATACCTGCCGCGTTGCGTGCTGGGCGCCATCGTATTTTTCATTGCTGTCCGTCTAATCGACGTGCGCGGCTTGCGCGAGATTCGACGCGAGAGTCCCGGAGAATACGCTCTGGCCGTGTTTACTGCGGCCGTCGTGGTGCTGGTGGGAGTTGAGCAGGGCATTCTGCTGGCCATGGTGCTGTCGCTGCTCCGGGTTGTGCGGCACAGCTATCGTCCTCACACCGGCGTCTTCGTCGTAAGCCAAGGCGATGCCTGGCAGTTGGTCCCGGCTGTTCCCGGCGCAGTAACGGAGCCGGGGTTGGTGATCTATCGCTTCGGAGCAGCGCTCTTCTATGCCAATGCCAGCCTGTTCGCAGAGGAGGCTCGCGGCTTGGTTGGGCCAGCTCCTTCAGGAGTACGCTGGTTGGTCGTCGATGCCGAAGCGATCACGAATGTGGATTACACGGCCGCCCGGATGGTGCAACAACTTCAGAAGGAACTGGTTCACGGCGGCGTCGTGTTGGTGCTCGCGCGCGTGCCTCTCTCTCTGAAGGCAGACTTAGACCGGCACCTCTTGACTGAGGTCATCGGCCCGGCGCGGTTTTTCGACCGCCTGCACGATGCGCTGGCGGCATTCGCAGAACTCAAAGACCGACCGGCACAAACGGCGTCAGGGAGTCAATCAGTATCAGGCGGGACCTCGCTCTGAACACAACCTGATTCGGTGCATAAATCGGGTAACAGCAGGCTGGTAACGTGGCCTGGTTAATCTCGTTCTCGCATTCGCGGCCAGTGTACCTGGAAGAAAATCGAGGATTCGTCTCATAGCGTCTATAGGATATTGACCAGATTTGTTGCGAACGCCTTGGATGTGCGGAATGTCGCTCCGGAACTAGCGGAAGAACTGGTGCGAAATGCAAGCTAGGGTT
>Ga0182024_10019463_pt1 | contig 12510 bp, 9 predicted proteins | sample P32metaG_FD_120480 | JGI IMG/M metagenome (GOLD analysis project Ga0182024, IMG submission 120480) | Permafrost microbial communities from Stordalen Mire, Sweden - P3-2 metaG (Illumina Assembly) | ecosystem: Environmental > Terrestrial > Soil > Wetlands > Permafrost | place: Sweden: Stordalen... | reverse complement strand
CGACCGTCATCGGCTCCAACCGCACTCGCGGCGTCTCCAGCGTACAAGGCTCGGGCCGGCGCATACGGCCGGGCTTCTTCGGCGCCGAACGCATACCATCGTCGCGGCCGCGCGGGGATTCAGGTCGCGGCGTGCCAGTCGCGTTCGGCGAGACGCGCGAGGGCGAGCAGCTGTTTCGTAAATACCTCCAACTGATGCCGGTGGCACACCTTGTGGCACAAACCGTGCTAAGCCTGTAATCCGAGACGCGTTCCCCGCGTGTGGGACTGCAGGTTAAGTGTGCTCACTTGGCCTGTGCGACGTTCGCCGGCGGGTGCAGGAACCTCGGGTACTTAGGTCGCTCCTGATGCGCTCTCCGGTTCTCCGAGCGCGGAACGGAACAACTCCGTATCCGCGTATTCGGTGAGCGCTGAAACGGCGCCGTCGCGAAATTCGAACAGGTAACAATACTCGTTCTCGTACGGTTTGCCGTCGCGGGTCACGTTCCGGCCACGCGCCTGTACTACCACGATGTCGCCGTCGGCGACGATGCGCCGCGCTTCGGTCCGGATCGGCGGCGCCAGCACCCGGCGCAGCGATGCGATCAGCTCGCTCAGGATCGCAGTTTTCCCGCGGTAGGTCTTCGACCAGCCGGTCGTTCCCGCAATCGTCCAAGAGGCGTCCTCGGCGAACGCGTCCAAAAACGGGAGACCGTTGCCCTTCGCGCTTTCGGCGAAGATGTATTCGACGTGCGCCCGGTTCGAAGCGTAACCCGATGCGTATGTCATGATCGGTTCTTCTTTCGGCCGAGCGCTCGCGCGCCGGCGAGATGGACGGCAATGAACTCGGTAACATCTTCGCGCATCGCGGCAACGGTCTCGCCGCGCACGGCAAGATCGGCGCTAGCGAAATAGAGCGCGCGGCTTAACCGTTCCGCGCGCGGGGAAAGCACGCTGTCCTGGGCGATCGCTTTTTCCAGTGCCGCGAGAATCGCGACGTCGAGCTCCGCGAACACGTTGCCCGCCAGCGCATCCTTTGAGGAGAAAAGTTCGGCGGCATGCGGCGAGCCGCGTACGAGCGTAAACACCATCTCGTGCTTGGCAATCAACGCCGAGCAGAGGTGCGTGTCCAGTGTGGCTTTCGGAGGCTCCCGCAACGCCCGGTCCACCGCCCCGAACAGCAGGAGCGCCATGCGCTTGCAGACAGCCAGAAAGAGCTCGTCCTTATTCTTATAGTAGCTGTACAGCGTTGCTTTGGAGACGTTTGCGCCGCGAGCTACGGCTTCCATGGTGACCGCCCGGAAGCCGAAGCGCTTGAAGAACTCTTCGGCTGCGCGTATGCAGCGCCGTTCGTTTGCGCCTTCTGCGCCTTCGCGTATCACGCCGTTCATCCTGAACGAATTATACAACTATCGTACAAAAGGTCAAGTGCGGGAACTGCCTCGACGGCGGTTTATTTGAAGGACAAGGAGCCACGGCCGCGGTGACATGCAAGCGCGCTGACAGAGGTTGCGAGTTTATCCTCTGCGCGTTTCGATCGCCCGCCAGAGCTTTTCGCCGCCGTTGCGCACGGGGTCGTCGGCGGGCAATCCGGTTTCGGCTTCCGCTGCGAAGATCGCGCGGTCGGCGGCGTTCGGATCGAGCGCCGAGGTGTCGAGCGCGATCGCGAGCACTCTGGCGGGCTTGACGTAGGCCAAGAAGTCTTCGTGGACCCGTACGAGTTCCCGAAGCGGAGGGATCGACGTCGCGAAGCCGGCGATGGTCGTCGAGCCGGGCCGATGACACAGGACCAGCGCGTCGGGCGCGCAGCCGTAGAGCAATCCGACGGTCACCGGTGCGTAGGCGGGGTGCAGGACGGAACCTTGCCCTTCGACCAACGCGACGTCGCCGCGCTCGAGCGCTTCGTCCACGAGCATCTCCGCCGCGCCCGTCAGGAAGTCTGAGACGACGCCGTCGACGGCGATCCCCGATCCGGCGATCATGATCCCCGTCTGTCCGGTCGCCGCGAACGCAACGCGCGCCCCGGCGGCGAGCGCGAAGCGCTCGATCTCGAGCATGACGGTCATCTTCCCGACGGCGCAATCGCTGCCGACCGCGAGAACGACGCGTTGGTCTGGGCGGCGCGAACGCCCCTGGAAGAGCGGAACCTCGCGTGGAGGGACGCGCACGTCGAAGAGTACCGACCCGCTCTGTGCGGCCGCTGCGGCGATCTCGACGTCGTCCTGCAGTCGTTCGTGCAGCCCGCTGACGACGTCCAACCCGGCCGCGACCGCGTCGAGGACCGCCGGCCGCATCGCGTTCGGCAAGTGACCGCCGTCGGTCGCAACGCCGACGAGCAGGGCGTTCGGTGCGTACGGTAAGGCTTCGCGAAGGGAACCGACCACCGGCGCGCTGCTGTCGACGCTCGGCAGCACCTCGCGCACGGTGCGCCCGGCGAAGGCGGAGTCGACGACGACGGCCACTTCGCCCGGGCGGTACCGGAGCACGCCGTGCGCCGTCTTCGCGTAGATCGAGTCGAGTTTGCCTTCGGTCAGGACTGCGTAGCGGCGCACGTTCAGTCGCTCGACTCCTCGTGCGCGGAGATCACGCCCAGGCCCGGGAGTGACGGAATCGAAACCCGACCCTCGGCGTACGTCAGGCCGCGATAGGGATCGCGCGCGAGCATCAGCGGGCCGTCGATGTCGAGCCAATCGACCAGCGGCGCGATGTGCGCGGCGGCCGTCGCCAAGATGCTGGTCTCCGCCATGCATCCCAGCATGACGCGAAAGCCCATCGCCCGAGCCATCGCGATCATGCGGGTCGCCGCGCGAATCCCGCCGCACTTCGCGAGCTTCACGTTGACGCCGGCGACCGTGCCCATGAGTGCCGGCAGATCCGCCGCCTCGAGCGCGTCTTCGTCCGCAACGATCGGAATCGTCACGCGTTCGGAGATCCACCGCAGCGCGGCAGGTTGGCCGGCACGGATCGGCTGCTCGCAGAGCTCGATGTCGAAGGGGGCGATTGCCGTCAAGATCTCCACGGCTCGCTCGGGCGTCCAGCCTTCGTTTGCGTCGAGCCGGATCGCGCCGGCGTAGCTCGCCCGGATCGCCTCGATCAGCGCAACGTCGTCGCCGGTGCCGACCTTGACCTTGATCGCAGGCAGATCGCGCAACGCGCGGACGTTCTCCAGCATGACGGCGGGTTCGTCGATGCCGACGGTCATTGACGTCGGCGGCACCGGCAGGCCGGCGAGTCCCAGCAGGTCGCGAACCGGCACCCCAAGGAGCTTCCCGGCGAGGTCGTGCAGCGCGACGTCGAGCGCGCAGCGGGCGGCGCGCGGCAGCGGCGCGAGCATCGCGTCGAACGCGAACGGCGTGGAGCCGGCGGGGATCGCGTACGTCGAGTACGCGGCGATGATCCCCGCGACCGTGTCGCCGTAGCGCTCCAGCGGCGCCGCCTCGCCGATTCCGACGAGTCCCTCGTATTCGAGCCGCGCGACGACCGTCTTTGCCGCCTCGATCGTAAACGAGGCGACGCGGAACGGCCGCGCCAGGGGAAGGTCGGCCGGCTCTACCGTGACGTGCATCGACATCTCAGCTCACATCTGCGCCGTGGTGATGCCGAAGGCGGACGCCTGACGTGCCGAGTCGTTGCGCACCGAGTGCGGGTAGGCGGCAGAGTAGACGACGCACTCGCCGGCGCTGATCGGATAGTCGATGTGATTCACGCGCAGGACCAGCTCGCCCGTTACTGCATACAGCGCGTCCATCCCCTCGTGCGTCAGCTCGTCGCGGAAACCCGATCGCGCGGCAAAGTGCATGATGACGAACTCCATGTTCATGCCGGGGATCTGCATGAGTTCGTAGCGGACGCCCGGCCCGCGGTTGACGACGCGGCGGGCGCTCTTGTCGACGAACGTCGGACGGGCGAGCCGCGTACTGTAGCCCAGCATCGAGCCCAGATCGTGGTCGAAGAACTTCGCGATCTGCGCGAGGCTGCCGATTGAGACGTCCGACTCGCCGCGCTCGACGGCGCTCAGAAACGAGGCCGAGAGCCCGCTGCCGGCCGCGACGTCGCGGATCGACAGCCCACGCTTGAGGCGCATGCGCTTCAAGATCAGAGCGACGTTCGGGACGCCGCTAAACGCCGGCTCCCCCTCACCGTTGTGACGGATGGACCGTTTCTTCGTGCCAGCCATGATCTCTCAGATGGTTCCCGGGGGGTGTAAGGTATATCGGACGCCGTCCGTTTTGTCGTGAAGGAACCGATCCCGGGTACGACAAACAGCGGCGAACGACTTGTAGGCTACTGTCCGGGATATAGGACACCTGCATGCGTGACGCCTTCCGAGCGGAGACTGATTCCATGAAGGTCACTGCCATCATCAGGGGCATCGCATCAGCGCTAGCGGTCATGCTCGCCGCGTCGTCGCAGGCCTGGGCTCAATCCCAGCCGCCCGCCGCGGGCAGCATCACGGGGACGGTGGTGAGCGGGGACGGCACGCCGCTCGGGGGTGCGGCCGTCGCGCTGGAAGGGGCCGCGGCCGCACGAACGACGACCTCGAACGCGGGTAGCTTTCTTTTCGCGACGGTCGCGCCGGGCGTGTACTCCGTCGTGGTCAGCAAGCCCGGCTACGGGTCTGCGCAGCAGGACGGTGTAGCGGTCGTCGCCGGTCAACAGAGCGTCGTTCACGCGACCTTGACCGCGGCGAGCTTTTCATCGCTGCGCGAAATCGGCCGCGTCGCCACGACCGTGCCGGGCCGGGCGAGCATCAACACGACGACAGCGGCGATCACCACCGTAACGAATCAGACGTTCGTCGATCAAGGTGCGGAGCAGGTGATGAAGGTGCTGGGCGAGACGCCGGGGATCGTGTTCTCCCGCCAGGAGGACGGCACCAGCGGCAACGGCGCGTCGCAAGTCACGGGCGCCATCCCGCAGATTCGCGGAGCGCTTCCGTACGAGACGGAGTCGCTCATCGACGGTCACCCGGTCTCGGTCGGCGCAAACGGCGTGTTTCAGCCGCTGTTCCTCAACCCCGCGCTGCTCTCCAACGTTGAGGTCTCCAAGGGGCCCGGCGCGATGGCGACCGACATCAACTACGCGATCGGCGGAAGCGTCAACTATCGCACCCTCGAGCCGACGCGCACGTTCCACTCGCAGGTGACGCTCGGCCTTGATGCGTTCGGCGGCCAGCAGTCGAGCTTCCGGGTGACGGGATCGACGAAGTCGCACGCGATCGATTACGCGTTCGGCTACGCGATCGACGGCACGCCCGGCCCGCTGAACAACTATCCGATCGCGGGCTCCCAGGTGCCGCTGGTCTACGGCGCGGCGCCGTACTTCATCAACGGCCAGGGAGTCGCTCAGTTCCCCGAAGGGATCGGTCCGGGCAACACCCCGCAGTACGCGGGCCTGCCGGGTCAGGCGCGGTTCGCGCAACCCCTCTACGTGTGCTGCTCGACCGCGTCGACGCAATTCCTCGACCGCGCCGAGCTCGCGAAGCTGCGCTTCAACTTTTCCGAGCAGTCGTCGTTGACGATCAGTTATCTTGGGGGACAGTCCAGCGCGGACTACGTCGGCGCCCGTTTGAACTCGCTCGACGACCCGATCCAGTTCTCGACGTTCGCGCCGCCGCCGGGCTACACGGGCTCCGTGCCGGCCGGGCAAACGATCCCCTTCGACCTCAACGCGTACCTCGCGCAGCGCGACGACGCGCAGCAGAACCTCTTCCAGGCGGAGTTTCGTTCCGCGCTCGGACCGGCGACGCTGCTCGCGCGGTTCTACGGCGGCGTCTCGACCGACTATCAGTACAACGCCAAGAATCCCACGAACGAGTCGTTCTCCGGCCGCACCTGGGGCGGAGTCCTGCTATGCGCTCCCGGCGTCGCCGCGGATCCCTTCGCCGGCACGTGCGCAAACGGCGCCGCGCCCGTGCAGACGTACTTCAACGGCCAGGTCGCACAATTCACGTCGGGCCTCGCACAACTGGGTCAGTTCACGCAGGACCACCTGCACGGGTACTCCGTGGAACTCGACCGGCCGATCGGCAACAACATCTACTCGGTCAGCTTCGACCGATCGCAGCACGACTCGTATCAATTCTTGAGCAACCCCGTGGGGGGCGTGGTCGGATACCAGCTTTCGCCCGGTTCGAGCCAGGCGTTCACGACGGTGCTGCTGCGCGCACAGCTTGCGCTCGGACCGCGGCTCTCGGCGACGATCAGCAACTATGCCACGCAGTACTCGAGCCACTACAGCGGTGACGGCGGGATGACGTGGTCGGATTCCACGCACGCGTATGACGCGCCGCGGCTCGGCCTGACCTGGCGCCCGAACGTCGACACGTCCTGGCGCTTCGCGCTCGGATCCTCGATAGCGCCGCCGTACATAAACCTATTGTCTGCGCCGGCGCAGGTACCCCAGCCCAACAGCGTCCCGGCGACGTACTACACGCTCAACGAGAACAGCGGGAACATCAGTCCCGAAACGGCGTTCGGCTACGATCTCGGGGTCGACCGGCGCTTGGGCCGCAGCCTGATCGTCTCGGCCGACGGCTACCTCACCAGCCTGCGAAACCTGTTCCTGCCCTCGACGTTTTTGGACGGGACGTACACCAACGCGACCGTCGCTCCCGGGCCGCTCCCGCTGTATGTCACGCAGACGCAAAACCTCGGGTTGGCGCGCTATGAAGGGATCGAAGTCTCGCTGCGGCGCGTCGTGCCGCGAGGTTTCGGCTTCGTCCTGCAGGGGGCGCTGCAGCGCGACTTCACGTACAATCTCCCGGCGAGCTTCTACGACACGGCCGCCGGCCCGTACACGACCAACCTCGGCATCATCCCGAACGTCAACTTCCAGCCGACCAGCATCGGCTACAACGGCTTCCTCGGCGCGCGCGTCCCGTACAGCACCGGGTACTTCGAGCTGAACGGCACGACGCGCGAGCTCTACGGGAACGTCGGCGTGACCTACTTCGGACCCAACAACAGCTACAATCGGCCCGCCTTCGCGGTCATCTCCGCCAGCCTGCGCGCGCGGCTCGGGCGCGGGCTGACCCTGCAGCTCTCGGGCGACAACCTCACCGGCGTCTACGACAAGCCGTTCTACGACTACTTCGGCGGGATACCGGTCCCGCTCGTCAACGGCGCCCACGGCGCGACGAGCGGCAACCTCGGCATCACCGACGGCGGCAACTACGGTCCGGCGACGGTTCGGCTCGTGTTGCGCCACGACTTCGGCGGGTGATCGCCGTGAAAGGTTCCTCGATGAGACTCCTCGCCACCGCACTCTTGGTCGTCACCGTGGTCGCGTCGGGGACCGCCGCCGGCGCCGACGCCCCCACCGGCGGCCTGACGGCCGATCAGACGGCGCGCGTCGACGCGATCGGAAACACGTCCGTCGCGGGACGGGCCGCGCCCGGCGTCACGATCGGGATCGTTTGGCACGGCGCGGTCGTCTACGCCAAGGGGTTCGGCTACCGTAACGTCGAGGAGCGCGTCGCCTCCGACGCCGCGACGCGCTATCCGATCGGTTCCAACACGAAGCAGTTCACCGCCGCGGCGATCTTGATGCTGCGCGACGCCGGCAAGCTGCGGCTCGACGCGAAGCTGTCGACGTACTTGCCGGAGATCCCGCACAGCAACCGGGAGACGATTCGCAACCTGCTCATGCATACCGGCGGCTACGCCGAGTACACCGCCAACGTGAATTTCGACGAGCTCGGCGCGCGCCCGGCGACGCCGGCGCAAGTCGTCGGTCTGGTCGACGCGGCGCCGCTCGACTTCGTCCCCGGAACCAAACGTTCGTACTCGAACACGGGCTACATGCTGCTGCAGATGGTCATCGAGCGCCTGAGCGGGATGCGTTACGCCGAGTTCATCCGGACGAAGATATTCCAGGCCGCCGGCATGACGTCGTCGTGGGTCCGCACGTACGACGACACGAGGCCCGACACGGCGACGGAATACGATACGATTGCGCTCGGACCGTGGGAACACGCGCTGCACATCGACTACACGTGGTTCGGCGGCCCGGGCTCGATTCTGAGCAACGTCGAGGACCTGGCGAAGTGGAACGCGGCACTCGCCGGCGGTAAGCTGATCTCGGCGAGCTCCTACCGCGAGATGACGACGCCGCATCGCATCGACGCGAACTTCCCCGACTACGGCTTCGGCATCATGAGCACGAAGCTGCCCAACGGTCACCGGATGATCTTCCACGGCGGCAACACGACCGGCGCGGCGACACAGGACGCACGCTTTCCCGACGACGATCTCCAGATCATCGTGCTCTCGAACAGCGGAGCATTCTCGTACGACAGCGCGGTGCAGGCAATCTACGCGACGCTCGTTCCGCAAACGGCGCCCAAAGCCAAGCCGCACAAAGCGGCGAAGGCCGCGGCGCCTACAGTCGCGGGCAGCACCCCGGCGCGGACGAAGGCCGCGATCGCGTGGCTCGAGTCGGCGATCGCCGGAAAGGTCGATCTGTCGAAGCTGCGGCCCGACGTGCGCGCCCGCATGGGTCCCGGCCACCTGGCCGGCTATCGCGCCCTCGCGCGCCTGGGCGCTCGCAAGTACACGCTGGCGATGGTCGACCGACGCGCGCCGAGCACCGGCTACGAGTTTCTGCTGACCACGCCGAAGGCGTCGATGGTCTACGTTTACGCGATCGAAGACTCCGGCCTCATCTCCGGCGTCGGCGTCTACGAGGAGCCCGTGTACCAAACGCAGGCCGCGGTCAAGCCGAGCCCGCTCGCCTCTGCCATGCCGCAAGCGGCGCCGACTCCCGTTCCGTGAGCCGCCTCGCGAGGGCGACCCGTGCCGCCCTCGCGGGTTGTCTTTCGGCCCTCTCGGTCGCGGGCGGTCTCGCCGGTTGCACGAACGCCGAGACCGCCCGTCCGACCTCGCGTCTCGTCATCGCCCTCCCGCAGGAGCCGGAGTCCCTGAACCCGCTGCTGATGAGCGGCGCGGCGACGGCGACGCTCGTGCCGATGATCTATTCCTTGCTGTTGACGCTGGACGAACGCGGCCGACTGGTGCCGGACTTGGCGACCAGCGTGCCGACCGTCGCCAACGGTGGCGTCTCGCGCGACGGCAAGACGATCGTCTACCATCTGCGCTCCAGTGCGACGTGGCAGGACGGTCAGCCGATCACCTCCGCCGACGTCGTCTTCACGTACGACGCGATCGTGAACCCGCGGAACAACGTCGTATCCCGCGCGGGATACGACGAAATCGCCAGCGTCGATGCGCTCGATCGTGACACCGTACGGGTTCGCCTGCGTCGCCCGTACGCGCCGATCCTGAGCATTTTTCTCGCGCCGAATCAGAACTACGGCTTGCTGCCCGCCCATCTGCTCCGCGGCAAGGCCGACCTCAACCGAGTCTCCTACAACGGCGACCCCGTCGGGTCCGGACCATATCGAGTCGCCTCCTGGGTGCGCGGCGATCATCTCAGCCTCGTGCGCAACGCGAGCTACTACGGCGGCGCTCCGGCGATCGAGGCGCTCGAGATCAAATTCGTCACCGATTCGAACACGATTCTCAACCAGTTGCGGACCGGCGAGGTGAACGTCTCGCTCGTCGCCGATCCGAACCAGCTGGCCGCGTACGCGTCGATCCCGCAGACGCGCGTCGTGCGTGCTCCACTCGCAGGCGTCGGCGACTTGTTCTTCAACCTGCGCGATGCGAACCTCGGGGACGTCCGGGTGCGACGCGCGCTCGTCGAAGCCGTCGACCTGCCGACGATCGTCCGGAAGGCGACGAAGGGGGCTCAGACCTTCGCCGATGCGGGCCGCGGCTTGTACGGCTGGGGGTACGATCCGAACGCGCCGCTGCCCGCCTACGATCCCCGCAGCGCGGCGCGCCTGCTCGACGCGGCGGGTTGGCGGCGCTCGCCCGGCGGGGTTCGATCGAAGGACGGTCGCTCGCTGTCGCTGCAGTTCGCCTACGTGTTGGGCAACGCCGCCGCGTCGTCGATCGGTCTCCTGCTGCAAGACCAGCTGCGAGCCGGTGGGGTCGACCTGCAGCTGCGCGGCTACAATCCGACGCAGTTCCGCGCCCCGGCGAGCAGCGGCGGGCCGATCTTCGGCGGCAAGTACCAGATCGGGTTCCTCGAGATCTACACGCAGAGCGATCCGGATACGGAGTGGTACTTGGGCTGTTCGCAGATCCCGCCGCACGGCTTCAACATCAGCGCCTACTGCGACGCGCAGACAGAGCGCGCCGAAGCTGCGGGAACGGCGACCTACGATCCCGCGCAGCGGCGCCGCTTCGCGTCCGCCGTTCAGCGGCGTATCGCGCAAGAGCTGCCGTCGATTCCCCTCTGGCAGCAGAACGCGGTCTACGTCGTGCCCTCGGTGCTCCGCGGGTTCCGCCCGAGCTTGCAGTCCGCGACGTGGAACGTCGCGAGCTGGACGATCGGAAGCTAACCGGCGATGATCGTCCTCGCCGGCGGGCGCGTCTGCGACGGTACGGGCAGCGCACTGGTCGAGGCAGACGTGTACGTGCGGGACGGCCGGATCGACGACGTGCGTCCGGCATCCGACGATCATCGCGCCTGGAGCGTCGTGGACGTTCGCGGGTGCGTCGTTGCCCCCGGCTTCATCGACGTGCACTCGCACGGCGATAGCGCGCCCTTCGTCGCCGACGATCCGTGGAAAATTCAGCAGGGGATCACGACGGAGGTCGTCGGCAACTGCGGCATCAGTTTGGGCCCGCATACGGCGGCGGACGCGGACGCATTTTACGCCGAGATCTCGCAGCTGTTCGCGGGCGTCCCGCGGCTGGGAAGCCGGTTCGCCGACGTGCTCGCCCAGGCCGATCGGCGCGGCTACGTCACCAACTACGCGCCGCTCGTCGGTCACGGTAACCTGCGCCGCAGCGTGATGGGGACGGCGGGACGAACGGCGACCAGGGCCGAGACGGCGCAGATGGTCGATCTGCTCCGGGAGGCGCTGGACGCCGGCGCCTTTGGCATCTCGACCGGGCTGATCTATCCGCCGGGTATGTTCGCCGACGTGGACGAGCTCGCAGCGCTGGCCGCGGCGCTCGGCCCCGAGCACGTCTTCACGAGCCACATGCGGAACGAGAGCGACGATGTCGTCCGCAGCGTCGAGGAGATCGTCGGCATCGGCGAGCGCAGCGGCCGCCGGGTTCACGTCTCGCACCATAAGGTCGCGGGCGCGAAGAACTGGGGTCTCTCGAAACGGACGCTGCAGATGCTTGCCGCGGCGCGTGCGCGCGGCGTCGCGGTGACGCAGGACGCCTATCCGTACACCGCGGGCAGCACCGCGCTGAGCGCGACGTTACCGCGGTCGTACCATGACGGCGGCCAGGCGGCCGTCTTGGCACGTCTGCGCTTACCGAACGCGGAGAACGACCTGCGCAACGCCATCGAACGCGGGGAGCCGGGCTGGGAGAACCTCGCGGCGTCGGCGGGTTGGGACAGCATCATCGTCGCGTCGACGCGCGACCACCGCTTTGAGGGTTCCACGATCGCTGCGATCGCCGCCGAGCGCGGATGGGACCCGGTGAGGGCGCTGGTCCACGTGCTGCTCGAAGAAGAGCTGGACGTGTGGATGGTCGTGTTCCTGATGGACGAAGCGGACGTCGAGCGCATCCTCGCCGACGAGCACACGTCGATCGGCACGGACGGTGCACCGCCGGGTACCGGCGGCAAGCCTCACCCGCGCACGTTCGGCGCCTTCCCGCGCGTTCTCGGTCGATACGTGCGCGAGCGCGGGCTGCTGACGCTCGAGGAAGCGGTCCGCCGCATGACGTCGCTTGCCGCCGATACCTTCGGAATCGCCGACCGCGGCCGACTCGTCGCCGGCGCCGTGGCCGATCTCGTCGTCTTCGATCCGATGACGGTCGCCGGCGACGCGAACTACGAAGATCCGGTGCACGCTCCCCGCGGCGTGCGAACCGTTCTCCAGGGCGGCACGCCGGCCGTCGTCGACGGACGATTCGTCGGCGGGCGTCACGGCGAACGGCTGCGTCCTTCGTTGTAGCAGTAGTGGCGGTCGCGGTCAGTTATTGATCCGGTCGTGAACGCGGAGCCGCGCGCCGTTACGCGGTAAGCAGCATAGTCCCCGTGCGGGCCGGCGCGAGCGTCGTGCGCACGTAGCGCTTAAGCAGCCTGATGTTTTCGGTGAGGGGGAGGAGTGCATTTGAGCAGCGCTCTTAAGTCGCCGATTTGGGGGGATCCCTGGGGGGATAACCCAGCGCCATGGGCGTCTTAGGCGACCCAGGCGACGGGATTTCGCCTCATATATACCGCTGTCCGTGCGGGCCGATCTCCCTATTCGTAAATAGCAGGTTGCCGGTTCGAGTCCGGCCGTCGGCTCCAGAATCAAGCACGAAAGGCCGTACCTTTTCAGGCGGCTTTTTTCTTTTCTACGTCGAACGCAGACTTACGCGAAGATATCTTGGGCAACGTGCATGAGCTGATCTCGCAGCCAGCTGTGTGCAGCATCTTCTCGCAAGCGACGGTGCCAAGTCATACGATAGGCGATCTTCGGAAGTTCTCGAGGCGCGGTTAGAAGACGAACGTT
>Ga0182024_10019462_pt1 | contig 12511 bp, 7 predicted proteins | sample P32metaG_FD_120480 | JGI IMG/M metagenome (GOLD analysis project Ga0182024, IMG submission 120480) | Permafrost microbial communities from Stordalen Mire, Sweden - P3-2 metaG (Illumina Assembly) | ecosystem: Environmental > Terrestrial > Soil > Wetlands > Permafrost | place: Sweden: Stordalen... | reverse complement strand
GGGTAAGGTACTCATCGGCAACACCTCGCTGACCGTCCGGCGTTACCGTCGTCGAGGATGATGGTGGTCGCCGTCCGGCCCCACCACCGGCGATCCGCGCATCCGGCGAGCGCTAGGGAAGAGTACCCACTGGAACGCGCACATCGGGTCAGCCAGATCGCCTATGCGGGCCTCGTGCTGGTTCTGCTCAGCCTGATGGCGTTCGCCATCGGCGGAGCTTTTGTCGCCCAAGCCGCCGCACGGAACGTGAACGACGCCATCCACCAGGTGCGCGACCTCGTCGATGCGCAACTGTGGGTCGCGACCGAGGAATCGCTCGAACGCAAGTACCGGCTCGAGCCCGGCCCCGGCGTTCGCGCGGCGCATCACGCTGCCGAGGTTCGGCTCGACCAGGATCTGCGCCAATTGTCCCCGTCGCCTGCGCTCGGATTGATCATGCGTTCCGAGTCGCGCTACGACGCCGCGGTGACGCGGCTGTTCGCCGCAATCGACGCTCATGACGCCCGGCGCGCGCGATCGATCGACGCGGGCGAGTCGGATCCGGCCTTTGCGTCGGCCGCACGCGGGATCGATGCCCAAGCGCAACTGGCGCGCGCGAGCGCCGACGCCGCCCTGCATTCGCTGGGCGTCACCGAAGGCTGGATCGTTCAGCTCAACTCGTTCCTTTCCGTCGTCGGCCTGGTGCTGCTCGGCGTCGTGCTGTACGTGCTGCGCCGCTACCGGCGGCTCGTCAGCGACGCCTTGAAAGCGGAGTTGAATCGCTTCAAGCAGGCCTCGCTCACCGACTACCTCACGGGCCTGGGGAACCACCGCGCGTATCAAGAGCGGCTGACACGTAGCGCCGAAGAATCCGCGACCAGCGGGTCGGTGGTGACCATCGCGCTGCTGGACGTCGACGAGCTCAAAGTGCTCAACGACCGCAGCGGCCACGTCAGCGGTGATCGGCTCTTGGCTTCGCTCGCGCAGGTCATGCGCGCAGCGGACCTGACCTCCGTCCCATATCGGCTGGGGGGCGACGAGTTCGCCATCACCTTCGCCGGAATGTCGTCCGAGGTCGCGCGGGTGCGCATGGAGCACGTTCGGGCAGCGGTCGAAGCGCGCATGAACGGCGCGACGGTGAGTGTCGGGATCTCGACGACGTCACCGAGCGAGTTCAACCTGCTGGTCGTCCGCGAACAAGCCGACGCGGCGCTCTACGAAGCAAAACGCCGCGGGCGCAACTGCGTGGTCACGTTCGATGAGATCCGCAACGACCACGCCTTGTTCTTGCCGGCGCGCGTGGAACAAGTTCGCCGGCTCATCTCCAGCCCGTCCATGGGTGTTGCGTTTCAGCCGATCTGGGGCATCGACGATCGCGACCTGGTCGGTTATGAGGCGCTCGCACGTCCCAGCGGCGACGACCCCATCAACACGCAGGACGCGTTCGACATCGCCGAGCGCATCGGCAAAGCGCACGAGCTCGATCGCGTCTGTCGCGACGCGATCCTCGAAAAGGCCAAAGCGCTGCCGGCTGGTGCGCTGCTGTTTCTCAACGTGAACCCGCAATCGCTCGATCACGAGGGCCTGGCGGGCCGCTCCCTGGTGGACGCCGTGGAAGCGGCCGGGCTCAGCGCCGATCGGATCGTGCTCGAGATCACCGAACGGTCCGTCGTGCGAACCGACGTCGTGGTCCGCGAGGCGCTGCGCTTACGGGCGCTGGGCTTCGGGCTCGCCCTCGACGACGCCGGTTCCGGAAACGCCGGTCTGGAGATGCTCAGCAAACTCGCGGTCGACTACGTGAAGATCGATCGCGACGTGATCGTGCGCGCCCAAGCCGGTGCCGGCGGCCGCGGTGTGCTGGCGGGGATCATCGCGATCGCGTACGAGATCCAGGCGCGCATCATCGCCGAGGGGATCGAGGATTCCGAGATGCTCGATCTCGTACTGCGCGCGACGCGCTCCGCGCCGACCAGAAGCGCCGTCCAAGGCTACTATCTGGGCCGGCCACAGCCGGATTTTGTCGACGAACATGAAAGCGCTCTTGCCGTTGCCCGTCTGGGAAGAACGCCGGCAGCCGTCGGGGTCACCAGCGCACGAGTGGCGTCCTGAACGGGTGCTTGCATTGATCGCCGGCATGCGCGACGCGATCGCGCAACCGCCGCATCGGCGGTCGATCGGATGGCTCGGCACGACGGCGCTCGCGATGGGCGGGAGCAATCAAAGTCTGTTCCTGATCGGCGCGCTGTTCGTCGGACAAGGTGCGATCCACGGGCAGGGCAGCGCCGCGGTTCCGCTGCTGATCATCGGCGTGCTGCTCGGCTGGGCCGCGTTGCCCGGCTGGACCGAGCTCGTCCTGTTGTCGCCCAATCGCGTCGGCGGGATCGCCGCGGCGTGTACGCAGGCGTTTGCGCCGTACAGCTCGCTGCTCTCGGCGCTAGTCGGTACCTGTTATTGGTGGGGCTGGATCCCGACCTGCGGTCTGACCGCGCTGCTCTCCGCCGCCGCGCTCCATGTCTGGCTCGTGCCGGCGATTCCGACGACGTGGCTGGCGATCGGGATCATCGGCGTTTTCCTGACCGTCAACTTGTGCGGCGTCGAATGGGCCGCGCGGCTGGCGATACCGGTCGCGGCCATCTCGGTGCTGCTCTCGTTCTTGGCCGCCTTCGTCCCGATCGTCACCGGGCACGTCGACTGGCACCAGGCGACGACGTTCCACCTCACGGTACCGTTCGCCGGCTGGTTCGGCGGCTTCACCTCGTTGATGGCGGGGCTCTATCTCATCGGCTTCGCCGCGCCGGCCTTCGAAGGTGCGGCGTGTTACGTCGGCGAGACGATCGACCCCAAGCGCAACGTGCCGCGCGCGATGTTCGCCAGCGCGGCGATGGCCGGCATGTTCTTCATCGTGATACCGGTCATACTGCTCGGCGTGCTCGGTCCGGCGGCGCTCGGCCGCGACCTGGCACTGGAACTCGGACCGGCCTTCGCGCCGGTCTTCGGCTCGGCTGCCAAGGCAATGGCGATCGGCTTCATGGTGTTCAACATGTTCCATGGGACGCTGCAGCCGCTGGCGGGCGCGTCGCGCACGCTCTCACAGCTCGCGGACGACCGTGTGTTTCCGCGGTTTCTCTCGCGGCGTTCGAAAGCCGACGTGCCGTGGACGGCTGCCGTCGTCACCGCCGCGGCCGCGACCGGCTTCTTGCTCATCGGCGATCCGATCTGGCTGATCGCGGCGGCGAACTTCACCTATCTGATCGCGATCTGTCTTCCCAGCGTCGCCGTCTGGCTGCTGCGCCGCGACGATCCCGGCCGCGAGCGCTTGTACCGCGCGCCGCGCGGGACGATCGCCCTCGGGCTCTTCGCGGCCGGCTGCTGGACGATCGCCTGCATCTTCGGTTTCGAACAGTTCGGTCTGGCGACGGTGATCCTCGGCCTGCTGTTCGCGTACTCGGGCGCCGCGCTGTACGCCTGGCGCAAGCTCGAGGACCGCAAGCGCGCCGGCCTCGGCCCGCGGTCGTCCTCTCTGCATTTGCGGCTCACGCTCGCGATGGTTGCCGTGCTGCTGTTCGACGGCGCCGGTTACTACCTCGCGATCCGCAACATCCCAGCCGGCGAGCCGGCGATGATCACCGCACTGCAAGACATCTTCGTCGTCGTCGCGCTGTTGACGATCGGGGTCGGACTCGTCCTGCCCGGGTTGATCGCGCACGCGGCGACGCGTGACTTGTCGAACACGAACGAGCGTCTCAAGCGCGGTACCGAGGCGCTGCAGCTCGAGATCACCGAGCGCACCCTGGTGGAACAGCGTCTGCTCCACGTCGCGTCTCACGATGAGCTGACCGGTCTTGCCAACCGGGCACTGTTCATGGACCGCTTCGAGCAGATGATCGCGCGCGTCCAACGGCGTCACGATCACACCGCCGCCGTCATTTTTCTCGATCTGGACCGATTCAAGCAAGTCAACGACAGTCTCGGCCACTTCGTCGGCGACGAGCTGCTGGTCAGCGTCGCCACCCGCTTGAAGAAGAGCCTGCGGACCGGTGACACCTTGGCGCGCCTCGGCGGCGATGAGTTCATCTTCTTGCTGGAAGACCTCGACGATCCGCTCGACGCGAGCGCCTTCGCCGAACGGATCCTGTCGACGCTCGCCGCACCGTTCACAATCATGAACCGCGAAATCTTCGCGTCGGCCAGCATCGGCATTGCGATAACGCGAACCGGCTTCGATTCGCCCGAAGACGTCCTGCGCGACGCGGACATCGCCATGTACGAAGCCAAAGATCTCGGCAAGCAGCGCTACGTGGTTTTCACGCCCGAGCTCCTCGATCGGGCAGCTGGTCTCTTACAGCTCGAGACCGACCTCAAGGGCGCACTCGACCGGCATGAGTTCGTCGTCTACTATCAGCCGATCGTCTCGCTGGCGAGCAGCGAGCTGCTGGGCTTTGAAGCGCTGGTTCGTTGGCAGCATCCCACCCGCGGATTGCTCGCGCCGGACGTCTTCATCCACACCGCCGAAGAGAGCGGCGCGATCGTCCAGCTCGGCGCACAAGTGCTGCGCGAGGCGGCTCGGCAAGCCTGCATTTGGCGCGACCACTTTCCCGCACGGCGCTTGAAGATGAGCGTCAACGTCTCGGCGCGCCAGTTCTCCGACGCGCGCCTGCTCGAGCTCATCAAGAGCACCCTCGACGAGTTCGGTCTGAGCGCCGAGCTGCTCCAGATCGAGATCACCGAAAGCGCGATCATGGCCAACGCCGAAACCGCGGCTGCGGCGCTGGGAGCCCTGCGCGCGCTGGGGATCGAGGTTCAGCTCGACGACTTCGGCACCGGCTATTCGTCGCTGGGTTATCTGCAACGGCTCCCGGTCGACGTTCTGAAAATCGACCGTTCCTTCGTCAGCCTGGCGGGGAACACGATCGGCAATCCGCAGATCGTTCGCACGATCACCTCGCTCGCGGAAAGCTTGTCGATGAAGACGACGGCCGAAGGGATCGAAACGCTCGAACAGTTGATCGAGCTGCGTTCACTCAATTGTACCAACGGGCAGGGCTGCTATTTCTCGCCGGCGGTCAGCGCCGCCGAAGCGAGCATCCTGATCGCGGGCTGGGCGCAGGCCGAGTCTCGGGAGAAAACTCGCCGAATTCCGAGCGTGGTCGGCGTTACGCCGAGCGCGGGCGACGGCCGATCGGTGTCGGCGGTGCGAGCGCGGCATTCGCCATGACGAGCACCTCGAGGTTGGGCCGGCGAACGACCAGCTCGCTCGCCGCCGAAGCCGACAGCGGCCGGTCGAACAGATATCCCTGGGCGAACTCACACCCAAGCGTGCGAAGTGCCTCGAGCTCGTCGACCGTCTCGACCCCCTCGGCGATGACGGCCAAGCGAAGATTGTGTGCCAACGCGACGATCGCGCGCACCATCTCGCCGCGTTCCTGTTTTTCCTGCATTCCCGAAATGAACGAGCGATCGATCTTCACCGCGTTGACCGGGAGCATGCGCAGGTAACTCAGCGACGAGTAGCCCGTCCCGAAGTCGTCGATGTGAATGTCGACGCCGAGCGCGCGCAACTCGGCTAGTAGCGCGGTGACGGTTTCCGATCGCTCCATCATCGTGCTTTCGGTAATCTCGATCTTCAAGGAGGCCGCTGAAATCCGTGAATCGCCGATCGCGCGCTCGACGTTCGCGCACAGGTCGTTCTGGGTGAACTGCTTGGCCGAGAAGTTTACGCTCATTGTCAATGGCAGCGCGCGGGGCATCGTTTCTTGCCACACGCGCAGCTGACCGCACGCTTCGCGCAATACCCATTGGTCGATCCCCAGGATCAGACCGCTCTGTTCGGCCATCTGGATGAAGTCCAACGGCTGCAGAATGCCACGCCGCGGGTGCCGCCAGCGGACCAGCGCTTCGAACCCGACGAGCCGCAGATCGTACAACGCGACGATCGGCTGATACTCGAGGAACAACTCCTCGCGTTCGACGGCGTGTTGGAGCTCGCTCTCGAGCGCGTGCCGCAAGACCACCGACGCACGCATGCGATCGTCGAAGATGATCGTGTTCGCGCGGCCGAGGGCTTTCGCTTCGTACATCGCGATGTCGGCGTCGCGCAAGACGTCCTCGGAGCGGTCGTAGGTTGCGCTGCCGAGCGCAACACCGATGCTCGTCGTCACGCGGGTCTCGCGTCCCTCGACGAGGATCGGCGTCTCCAGGGTGCGGTGGATGCGATTGGTCAGTCCCATCACCTCGTTGGACGAGGTTACGGCGCTCACCATGATCGTGAATTCGTCGCCGCCGATGCGTGCCACGACGTCTTCGGGACGCACGCACGCGCGAAGGCGCTGGCCGACTTGCGTGAGGAGCTGGTCGGCTTGACCGTGACCGATCCCGTCGTTGATCGTCTTGAACTGATCGAGGTCGAGGAACAGGACGGCGAACTGCGACCCCGGATGGCGCTTCGCGTGGGCGACCGAGCGCTGCAGGTGCTCGACGAAGAGTGAACGGTTCGGCAAACCGGTGAGCTCGTCGTAGAACGCTTGGCGGCGCATCGTCTTCTCGTTCGCGCGCGATTCGGTAACGTCGTGCGCCGTCACCGAAAAACCCGGCGGGGCGCCGAACGATCCTGTCTTGAGTTGCGTGACGCGCCGGCGCGCGATGAAGCGGCTGCCGTCGCCACGCATCTGCCAGCGCTCGTTTTCGATCTGACCGAGCTCGGCGGCCCGGCGGAGCTCGAATTCGGGCAGACCGCGTGCAACGTCACCGGGCAGAAACAGCTTCGCAAACGGTGCGCCGATGATCTCGGCGTGCCGATAGCGGAAGATCTGCTCGGCCCCCGAGTTCCACAGCGTTATCCGTCCGTCGGCGCCGATCGAGAACATCGCGTAGTGGTCGACGCTCTCGACCAACAAGCGAAATCGCTCCTCGCTCTCTCGCAGCGCGATCGCGGCCTCGTAGCGTTCGGTGCTATCGCGAACGATCTTGGTGAAACCTTGGCGAACAGCGTTCCCGTCGACCAGCGGCTGGACCGTGTTGGTGCCCCAAAAACGGCTTCCGTCTTTGCGCATGTGCCAGCAATCCCGGTCGAGCCGCCCGCGCTCGAGCGCGCTGCGCATCTCCGCTGCGGGCATGTCGGCCGCCTGGTCCTCGACCGTGAAGATCATTCCGAAATAGCGGCCGATAGCTTCGTCGCGCGTGAAACCAAATGCATGTTCCGCACCAGGATTCCAGGTCGCGATCATTCCGTCCGACGAGGTGGTGAAGATAGCGAACTCGGTAACGCTGTCACACACGAAGCGCGAGAGCGCTTCGGCTTCGTCCCGCGACGGACCGGCCGTCGATTTCGCGTTGCGGCTCAACGCGCTGACCGGCGATAGTCAAAAATGCTGAGAATCATCGCTTCCGATCGGACCGGCGTTCACCCGTGCGCTATCGACGATGAGCCACGTGACAGTCGGTTGCAGTATAATCGAAATCAGGTGTACGGACGTGTCCTATACTGCACACGCACCGCGGCGCGCTCGATCGCCGGCCCGGCGCCGTCTAATCGTGCAGAACGACGTTCAAGAGCGAGCTGCGCACGTGAAGGTCCGTCAGTCCGCCGTCGTAGTCGATGAGGCCGAGCCGTCGAAACTTGTTCATGAAAAAGCTGACGCGGGAACGCGTCGTGCCGACCATGTCAGCGAGCGTTTGCTGACTGATCTTGGCGATCACCGGTTCGGGCTGCGTCTCTTTCCCGAAATTCGCCAGTAAGAGCAGCACGCGCGCGAGACGCTTCTCGCACGAGTTGAACAGTTGATCGGTGAGATCTTCCTCGATCCGGATGTTGCGCGCGAGCAGATGCGCGATGAACGTGTCGGCAAAGGCTGGACGCTCGTGGAGCAAGCGGATCATCGCGACCTTGTCGATTCGGACGACCGTGCAGGGCGTGATCGCCAGCGCCGTCATCATGCGGACGGATTGCCCCGCCAGACACCCTTCGCCAAAGAACTCGTTGCCCTCGAGAAGCGCTAGCACGGCCTCTTTCCCACGGGCTGAGAGCAACGAGATCTTGATTCTGCCCTTCTGCAAGAAGAACACGGAATCTGCCGGCTCGCCCTGGGCGAATACCACGGCGCCTGCCGCGTGCGTTTGGGTCGAGCGACCGTCCGCGACACTGTTGAAGACCTCCGTGACATCGACGCCGCTCGAAATGGGCTCGATCATTTGAGTCACCCCCGTGCGAGCCTCCGCCCGCTCGTTCAAAACTGACCATACCACAATCTGTGGCTTTCCGTACGGCATCGTACCTAACAAATTGGGTATGATTGCCCCCTTCAGGCAGCCGAAGGCACCACTGCGACGACCAAGCGGTCCAGACCGGCGTAATCGCGGATCGTCTCGACGCCCGCTTCCGGCAACAAGGCACGCACCAGCGCCTCGAGTGCGGAGGCGTTGGCCGGCGCGGCTTCGAGCACGACGATCCCCCGCGGCGCGATCAAGGCCGGCAGATCGCCGACCAGCCGGCGATACAGGTCGAGCCCGTCGGCACCGCCGTCGCGCGCCACGAGCGGTTCGAAGGCCACCGGATCCGGCGCCGGCGCGCACTCCGCGGTCGGCACGTAGGGCAGGTTCGCGACGATGCAATCAAAGGGCGCGTACGGCAACAGCGGCGCGGCGAGATCGCCGTGCAAGAACGTAATGTGTTGAAACACCTCGTTGCGCGCTGCATTCCCGCGTGCAACCGTTAACGCGCCTTGCGATGAGTCGCTCGCGTACACGTTGAGCTCCGGCAACTCGCACGCGAGCGTTATCGCGATCGCGCCGCTGCCGGTGCCGACGTCGACCGCTTTACCGTTCTCGCGGCCGATCGCGCGCAGGTGGCGCACCGCCCATTCGACCGCTAGCTCGGTCTCGGGCCGCGGAACCAGCACCCGCGGATCGACCGCGAACATGCGCCCGCAGAACCCCGCCTCGCCCGTAACGTAGGCGACCGGTTCGCCGGCCGCGCGGCGCGCGACCAGACCGGCGAAACGAATCGCGACTTCCGGGGTGAGCTCGCGTTCACGGTGCGCGATCATCTCCTGGCGGGAGACCCCGGCTGCATGCCCGAGCAAGAACACGGCGTCGAGCCGTCCGGTACCGCCGACCGGTTCCAATCGCACCGCCGCATCGCGCAGCGCCTCACCGATCGTCAGGCGACGTCCCTCACGCTCACGCCGCCGACGTTTCGCCGGCGAGCAGCCGGGCCTTCTCGTCCTTCTGCAGTTCGACGATCAGCTTCTCCATGTCGCCGTCGAGAATCGTCTTGATGTTCTGGAAGTTCTGGTTGATGCGGTGGTCGGTGATCCGGTCCTGCGGATAGTTGTACGTGCGGATCTTCTCGCTGCGGTCGCCGGTACCGACTTGGCTGCGGCGCAGCGCGCCTTCGGCTTCCTCGCGCTCGCGCCGCTGGTTCGCCGCGAGCTGCGCGCGCAGCATGTCCATCGCCCGCGCGCGGTTCTGGAGCTGTGAGCGCTCCTCACTGCACGAGACGACGATCCCGGTCGGCTGGTGGGTGATGCGGATCGCCGACTCGGTCTTGTTGACGTGCTGGCCGCCCGCGCCCGACGCTTTGAACGTGTCGACCTCGAGATCGGTCGACCGAATCTCGATCTCGCCATCATCGGCGACTTCGGGCAGGACCGCGACCGTCGCGGTCGAGGTGTGAATGCGACCCGCCGCTTCGGTCGCCGGGACGCGCTGCACACGGTGCACGCCGGATTCGTACTTGAACCAGCGGTACGCTTCTCCGCCCTTGACCGCTACGACGACTTCTTTGTAGCCGCCGGCCTCGTTTTCGTTCTCGCTCAGCAGCTCGACGCGCATCTTGCGCGACTCGGCGAAACGCGTGTACATGCGCAGCAGATCGCCCGCAAAGATTCCCGCTTCGTCGCCGCCGGCACCGGCGCGGATCTCGATGAAGATATCCTTGTCGTCGTTGGCGTCGCGCGGCAGCATCAGCTCTTGCAGCTCGGCCTCGAACGTGACCAGCGACGCGCGCAGCGCCGGTGCCTCGTCTTCCGCCAATGCCGCGAGCTCGGGATCGCTGCGGTCGGCGCGCAACGCATCGTTGCCGGCGATCTCGCGTTGCAGCGCACGATAGCGGCGATATGCGGCGACCGTTTCTTCGATCGACGAACGCTCGCGCATGAGCGCGGTGAAGCGCGTGGAATCGAAGCCGCCGGCCGTGTCCGCGAGGGCGGCGTCGATTTCGTCGAAGCGTTTCGAGAGCGTCTCGAGGCGATCGGTGTGCAGCATCAGGCAAGCAAGAAGCGCGCCGGAGTGCGGCGCGCTTCTGTGGTCCGTGACGGGTGTGTTACAGCGCGGCCGAACCGGCCTCCGCAGGTTGTTCGGCCGCCTTGCGAGATTTGCGCTGAGCAGCTTCGGCCTTCTTCTTGTCGGCCATCGCGGCGCGCTGGTTGAACTTCTCGACGCGGCCTGCCGTGTCGAGGAACTTCTGCTGGCCCGTCCACAGCGGATGGCAGGTTGAGCAGACTTCGACCGCGATCGTCGGTGACGTTGATCCGGTGGTGAACTGGGCACCGCAGGCGCACGTCACGTGCGCTTCCGGATACCATTTGGGGTGACCCTGGGTCTTCACAGCCCTCCTATTCTAGCACCGCGCGCAAGCAAGCAAGCGAGCGCCGGCGCTCATACTCCTACGACCGAGTTGATCAGGTGGCGAGCGAAGGGCACGCCGATTCCGGTGGTGAGGTCATAGCCCTTGCCGGCCGTAAAGCCCGGGTCCGGTGTCGGCGCCGGCGTGGGGCACGGACCGACCTGAGCGGGGTTCACCTCGCACGGCGTCACGCCGTTGCTCCCGTCGACGATGTCGAGAAAGGTCGCCGGGTAGAGCGTGGCGCTGTTGTAGATCGTGTAGAGCGCGGGGTTTGCGTTCCCCATGCGGTACGGATGCGTTCCCGCACCCTTGGCCGTGCAGGCGGCCGTTTGACGGCAGGCGTCGAGGACGAGCGCCCACATGGCGGCCGCCTCCGGCGCTGCCACGCTCGTACCGCCGATCCCCGCGAAGCCGCCGCCAAAATCGATGTTGACGGCAATGGCGACGCCGTTGCGAGGGTCGGCATCGAGGGCGATATCGGGCTGATTGCGCTTCGAGCCGGTGATACCCGGGCCGGTTTGGTACGCCGGAATCGGCACCGCGACGGACAAGCCGCCGCCGGTCGCGCCGAAGCCGTGCTCGGTCTGCACGCCCCAGGTCGTATACGGTCCGATCTTGCGCCCCGACTGATCGATCGGCGCGGTGATGCCGCCGACGCTGGTGACGTTCTGGTCAACCGCCGGCGCGCTCACGCACGGCTGATCGGGTCCCGCAACACCCGGAGCGACGCCCGGGAAGGGCCGCGCGCAACCCTGCGCACCGGCGTCACCGGACGACGCGAAAACCGCGATCCCTTCGGCAGCGAGCATCGCGAATTGCGTCGGCTCGATTCCGCTTGGGTCGTACGTGACGCCGTCGGCTTGCGTGTAATCGCTGAACTGCTCGGCGATGCCGTAGCTGATCGATATGACGTCCGCGGCGTTGTCGTTGATCGCTTGCTGCACTTCGTCGTTGACTTCCTCGATGCCGATCATCGGACCGAGGTCGGTCGAACCGCCGAACGTCTCGTCCGGCACGTACGCGAGGTAGAACAGCACGTTCGCCGTCGGAGCGAGCGCCGCGCTCTGTTGCGTGTCGAGCTGTGCTTCGTCGTCTTCGGGGTTGCAGCTCGGCAGTGGCGTCGTGCACGGTCCCGTGACCGGCGGCGGGGTCGCGGGCGTGCCGCCGTTGCGATTTGCCGCCGGCTGCACGTCGACTTGCGTGATCGCGTTGGTCGTCGCGTGGAAGCTACCGCCCGCGTCGAGCCAACCGGCTCCGAGGCTGTGCTTGTACGCGACATAGTCGTCGGCGGAGATCGGACCGGTTCCGATGATGCCGATGGTGATCCCCGTTCCGGTGAATCCGGCCGCGTACGCGGCGGTGTAGTCGAACGCCGCGGCGACTTGCTGCGACGGTAGACCGAAATCAAACCCCGGCGTTTGTCCGTGCGGCGGAACGCTGATCGAGTTGCGCTTCGTCCACGCCTTGTTGAAGACGATTTGGCTGACCGAATGAACGGCCAGCGGCGTGGAAAAATGCGGCGGCGTCGCAGGCCCGAGAATCGTCCCGGTCGGCCCTTTGAAGGACGCGAACGTCGTTCCGAACGCACGCTCCATGTTTGCTTGCGGCCCGGCGACGCGCAGCGCGGATTTCTGCTTCCAACCGGTGACCGCCAAGCCTTGCGCGGTAAAGTACGCGATCGCGGCGTTCCAATCGGCGTCGTTTGCACCGTACTGCGCGCCGATCTGGTCGGGCGTGAGGAAGTGGCGATAGAGACCATTCTTCGGGTCGCCGACCGCCGCCGCGTATTGTTGCAGCCCGGCCGGGTTCTTGAGCTGCATCTGGACGTCGACTTTGATCGTGCCAAGCTTGGCCGGTCCCAGCGAGGTCGCGTTCTTGAGCGCGCTCTGCGCGTACTTGAACGTCGAGTGC
>Ga0182024_10019461_pt1 | contig 12511 bp, 11 predicted proteins | sample P32metaG_FD_120480 | JGI IMG/M metagenome (GOLD analysis project Ga0182024, IMG submission 120480) | Permafrost microbial communities from Stordalen Mire, Sweden - P3-2 metaG (Illumina Assembly) | ecosystem: Environmental > Terrestrial > Soil > Wetlands > Permafrost | place: Sweden: Stordalen... | reverse complement strand
TTGGAGATCGAGTAGTTCATGTTGGCGATGCCGCCTTCATAGATCAGGTCGACGATCAGCTTCACCTCGTGCAGGCATTCGAAATAGGCCATCTCGGGCGCGTAGCCGGCCTCGACCAGCGTCTCGAAGCCGCCCTTGATCAGTTCGACCAGGCCGCCGCACAGCACCACCTGCTCGCCGAACAGATCGGTCTCGCACTCTTCCTTGAACGAGGTCTCGATGATGCCGGCGCGGCCGCCGCCGATCGCGGAAGCATAGCTGAGGCCGAGGTCGTGGGCGTTGCCGGATGGATCCTTGTGGATCGCGATCAGGCATGGCACGCCGCCGCCGCGCTGATATTCCGAGCGCACGGTATGGCCGGGGCCCTTCGGGGCGATCATCAGCACGTCGAGATCGGGGCGCGGATCGAGCAGGTTGAAATGCACGTTGAGGCCGTGGGCGAACACCAGCGCGGCGCCCTTCTTCATGTTGTCGTGCAGATGCTCGCGGTAGATATCGCCCTGCAGTTCGTCGGGGGTGAGCATCATCACGAGGTCGGCCCATTTCGCGGCTTCGGCGACTTCCATCACCTTGAAGCCGGCGGCTTCCGCCTTCTTGGCGGAGGCCGAGCCCTTGCGCAGCGCAATGGCCACGTCCTTGACGCCGGAATCCTTGAGGTTGAGGGCATGGGCGTGGCCCTGGCTGCCATAGCCGACGATGACGACCTTCTTGCCCTTGATCAGGTTCAGGTCGGCGTCGCGATCGTAATAAACACGCATAGTCGTTTCCTCATCAGTGGCCACCAGCGGCCGTTTGGTCATGCTTTCGGATGGTTCGGACTGCGGCGGTCCGCCTGCGAATTTCCCGCGTTGTCTAGTCCATTTTCACCGCAAGGGGAAACCTGTTTCTGCATGACGCAGCGCGGCATCATGCGTCCATCAAGACCGGATCGAATGAAAGGCGGCTGCTTCATCCGGGCGCTCGGGCGATGTTGGGCAGGACTTGTGGCCGTTTCGACAACAGCATGATCGCGATGCCGCCGACCACCGTGACCATGCCGGCCAGCCGCAACGATCCGAACCGCTCTCCGAACACGACGCTCGACGCCGCCGATCCGACGAACGGCACCAGCAGCGCAAACGGCACCACCTGCGCCGCGGCATAGTCGCGCAGCAGCCGTCCCCACAGCCAGTAGGCGACGCTGGTGGAGATGCCGCCCAGCGCCAGCATGCAGACGAGCCCGGTCAGCGACATGTGCGACAGCGCGTGCCAGGTGGCCTGCAGGCCGTCGGTGAGCAGCGTCAATGCGAACAGCGGCAGCGCGGCGACCAGGCACAGCCACGCAAACAGGTCGAACATCGGCGCGCCCCTGGCACGCCGCAGCAGCAGATTGCCGATCGCGAAACTGATCGGGCAGATCATCAGCACCGCAAAGGCACCGACGCTGAAATCATAGCCGACGGTGCCGCAGATCATCAGCAGGCCCGCGGTCGCGACCGCGATTCCGACCGTCTGCGACCGCGTCGGCAATTCGCGGAATACGATCGCTGCAAAGCCGATCGTGAACAGCGCCTGGCTCTGCACGATCACGCTGGAGAGCCCGACCGGCACGCCATGGGCGATGCCGTAGGCCTGGGCGAGGAACTGGCCGAGAAACAGCGTGAAGCTGATCGAGATCAGCACCGGCCAGGGCACATTGGGCCGTCGCACGAACAGGCACGGCAGTGCTGCGATGGCGAACCGCAGCGCCGTCATCAGCTCCGGCGAAAATTCGTCGAGCGCGATCCGGCTCGCGACAAAGGCAAACCCCCAGATCACCGCCACCATGACGGCAAGGCCGATGTCGGCTGGCTTCATCGACGTCGCTAGCTCTGCCCGCCGGGTTTCGGTTTGCGCAGCAGATAGGTGCCGTGCAGCGGGGCGTGATAGTCGGCCGAGACCAGCGTGAAGCCGACATCGGTCAGCATGCGCTCGATCACCCAGCCGAAGGTCGAATATTCGTCGCGCATATGGGTGACAACGCTGTCGCGCGAAAAGCCGTGGTTCTTGATGTTGAAATCGGCCCACGCCTCGATATCGCGCTCCGGCCCGTCCGGCATGCTGGTAAAGACGATATCGCGCAGGAAGAAGCAGGAGCCGGGCTTCAGCGCGCCATGGATCCGCGACAGCGCCACCGCCTTCCAGAAGTCCGGCAGATGATGCAGCGTGAATTCGCTGACCACGAGATCGTATGAATTGGGCTGGTAGGCGAAACTCAGCAAGCCCGCCGACTGGGTCCGGATCGCGACCTTGCGGTCGCGCGCCTGGATCTCCGCCAGCGCCAGCATGGCCGGCGAGATGTCGATGGCGTCGACCTCGGCGCCCATCATCGCCGCCTCGCAGGCCAGCACGCCATTGCCGCAACCGATATCGGCGATCCGCCAACCGCGCTGCAGCCCCAGCGTGGTCAGCGCCGCACGGGCGCGAACGTCACGGTCGTCCTGCAGGTCGCAGATCGAGGCCACGGCGGTATCGAGGCCGATCTGCCGCCGCTCATTGTAGTACCAGTCCCGCGCCAGCATGATTCACATCCCCTCTGGTCCACGCCCGATCGCGGCGACGCCGGTTCGCGAGACCTCGACAAGGCCGAGCGGACGCATCAGGTCGACGAACTGGTTGATCTTGGCGGAATTGCCGGTGATCTCGAACACGAAGCTTTCGGTGGTGGCGTCGATCACCCGGGCACGGAACGCCTCGGCCAGACGCAGCGCTTCGACGCGATGGTCGCCGGTGCCCCGTACCTTCACCATCGCCAGCTCGCGCTCGATCGAGCGGCCGCTCAGCGTCATATCGACCACGCGGTACACCGGCACCATGCGGTCGAGCTGGTGCTTGATCTGCTGGATCACCATCGGCGTGCCAGTGGTGACGATGGTGATGCGCGACAGGTGCTTCTGGCTCTCGGTCTCGGAGACGGTGAGGCTCTCGATGTTGTAGCCGCGGCCGGAGAACAGCCCGATCACGCGGGCAAGCACGCCGGGCTCATTCTGCACCAGCACCGACAGCGTGTGCGACTCGCTCGGGTCATGGCGTTCTTCGAGGAAATAGGCGGATGCGGGCTGGTTCATTGTCAGATCCCTGTCACTCTCTTCGTCATGCCCGGCCTTGTGCCGGGCATCCACGTCCTTGCTCTTGGCGTAAAGGAAGACGTGGATGGCCGGGACGAGCCCGGCCAAGACGGCTTCTCCCTCACGATGATCACACCAGCACCCTTTGTTCAGCCGTGGTCGCAATCCCCTGCCCCACCCAGCGGCGAAACAGGTCGAAATCGATATTGCCGCCGCTCAGGATCAGGCCAATCCGACGGCCTCGATTGCGCGGCCTCTCCTGCAGTGCCGCGGCGAGCGCCGCGGCGCCGGCGCCCTCGGCCAGATTGTGGGTGTCGGTCCAGTAGGCGCGGATCGCCGCGCCGACTTCGTCGTCGGTAACCTGCACGATCCGCGAAGCGCCCTTGCCGATGATCGCGAGCGCGTCAGGATCGGGAATCCGCGTCGCCATGCCATCGGCCAGCGTGTTGCTGGTTTCGGTGGTCACCACCGTTCCGGCCGCAAACGACAGGACATAGGACGGCGCCAGCGTCGACTGCACGCCGACGATCTCGGTGCCCAGCCCAAGCAGATCGCGCGCAAGGATGCAGCCGCAGATGCCGGAGCCTTGTCCGATCGGAACATAAATCACATCGAGGTCCGGCGCGCTTTGCAGCAGTTCAAGCGCATAGGTCGCGACACCGAGCACCAGGTCCGGATGGAACGCCGGCACGATCTCGAGCCCGCCCGCATCGGCGCGGCGATAGGCTTCCTCGCGCGCTTCCTGGAAATCATCGCCGTGCTCGACCAGGGTGGCACCGAAGGCCCGCATGGCGCGATTTTTCTCAACCGAATTGCCGCGCGGCACCAGGATCGTCACCGGCAGGCCGTGGCGGCTTGCCGCGAAGGCGAGGCTCTGGCCGTGATTGCCGCGCGTCGCCGAGATCAGTCCGGCCGTCTCCGGCCGCTCGCGCTTGACGCGGTCGACATAGACGAGGCCGCCGCGCACCTTGAAGGCGCCGATCGGCGTGTGATTCTCGTGCTTGACAATGACGGTCGCAGCCAGCCGCTGCGACAGCAGCGGCCATCGATGCGCCGGCGTCGGCGGCATCGCCGCCCCGACAATCTGCTGCGCCCGCTGCAATTGCCCGAGATCAAACATGGGACTGTCTCATGTCACACCAGCGCCTTGCCGGCGGCGAAGGCGCTGGCGGTGGCTTCGTCATTGGCTTCCGCCGGCAGCAGCATTTCGTTGTGCGCCTTGCCGGACGGAATCATCGGGAAGCAGTTTTCCAGCGCCGCCACCCGGCAGTCGAACAGCACCGGGCGCTTGACCGAGATCATCTCCTTGATCGCGCCGTCGAGGTCGCCGGGCTTGACCGCCCGGATGCCGACGCAGCCATAGGCCTCGGCGAGCTTGACGAAATCCGGCAGCGCTTCCGAATAGCTGTGCGACAGCCGGTTGCCGTGCAGCAGCTGCTGCCACTGCCGCACCATGCCCATATACTGGTTGTTCAGAATGAAGATCTTGACCGGCAGCTCATACTGGATCGCCGTCGACATCTCCTGCATCGTCATCTGTACCGACGCGTCGCCGGCAATGTCGATGACGAGGCTGTCCGGATGCGCGACCTGGACGCCGATCGCAGCCGGCAGGCCGTAGCCCATGGTGCCGAGGCCGCCCGAGGTCATCCAGCGGTGCGGTTCCTCGAAACCGAAGAATTGCGCCGCCCACATCTGGTGCTGGCCGACTTCGGTGGTGATGTAGGTGTCGCGTCCGTGCGTCGCCTCGAACAGCCGCTGGATCGCATATTGCGGCAGAATGATATCGCTGTTCTTCCTGTACGACAGCGAATTACGCGCGCGCCACTGCGCAATCTGCTGCCACCAGCTTCGGATATCCGGCTTCTTGGCTTCCGCCTTGAACACCTGCAGGAGATCGCCGAGCACATTGCCGGCGTCACCGATGATCGGAATATCGACCCGGATGTTCTTGTTGATCGAGGAAGGGTCGATATCGATGTGGATTTTCTTCGAGTTCGGCGAGAACGCGTCGGTGCGTCCGGTGATGCGATCGTCGAACCGCGCGCCCACGCACAGCATGGCGTCGCAATCATGCATCGCCATGTTGGCCTCGTAGGTGCCGTGCATGCCGAGCATGCCGAGCCAGTTCTTGCCCGAGGCCGGATAGGCGCCGAGGCCCATCAGGGTGGAGGTGACCGGGATTCCGGTGGCTTCGACCAGATCGCGCAGCAGTTTCGAGGCCTCGACGCCGGAATTGATGACGCCGCCGCCGCTATAGATCACCGGGCGCTTCGCCGAGGCCAGCAGCGCCACCGCCTTGCGGATCTGGCTGGCGTCGCCCTTGACCCGCGGCGCATAGGACACGTGCACGTCGGACTTGCGCGGCGGATGATAGGTGCCGACCGCGAACTGCACGTCCTTGGGGACATCGACCACCACGGGACCGGGACGGCCCGTACTCGCGACATAGAACGCCTCGTGCAGCACCTTGGCCAGATCGTTGACATTGCGCACCAGCCAATTGTGCTTGGTGCAGGGCCGGGTGATGCCGACGGTGTCGCATTCCTGGAACGCGTCGTTGCCGATCAGATGCGTCGGCACCTGGCCGGTGATGCACACCAGCGGAATCGAATCCATCAGCGCGTCGGTCAGCGGCGTCACCATGTTGGTGGCGCCCGGCCCCGACGTCACCAGCACCACGCCAGGCTTGCCGGTCGAGCGCGCATAGCCCTCGGCGGCGTGGCCGGCGCCCTGCTCGTGCCGCACCAGGATGTGCTCAACCTCGCTCTGCTGGAAAATCTCGTCATAGATCGGAAGCACGGCGCCGCCGGGATAGCCGAAGATGTGCTGCACGCCATGATCGATCAGCGCGCGCACGATCATGGCGGCGCCGGTCATCTGGTTCGGATCGTGGCTGTTGTCGCTCATGGCTTGCTCCGGATGCGCTGTCCCAGCGCGGCTTGGTCGTTTTTGAGTTTTGGGAAATAAAAAAAAGGGCCCCAGAGGCCCCATGCACACCGTCCGAATTTGAATGGCGTTAGCCATCCCCGGCGGTGCGCCTGGGTACGACGAGGATAAGCAGTTTGGTAATAATATTACGCATATGGTTCTCAGACTTCCCGAAGGTTGCGCAAACCATAGCGCCCGGCCCCGGAAAGTCAAGGCAAAGGCGCGGCGCGAGGGATTTTACCAGCATAACGAGGTTCGGCGCGACGGGCGAGTGTTTTTCGCGACGGCTGTGATTCCTTGGGGGCGAAGCGAAGCAATCCAGGCCGTCATTCCGGGGCGCGCGTTAGCGCGAACCAGGAATGACGGGCAGCTCCCCGCAGAGACTGGCCACGGTCCTCTGACCGTGATAGGTTACATGTAACCCAACGGAGGAGATATCATGACCTCGGCCGGCAAGCCCAAGCCCTCCCGCGTCAAGGTGCGGGAACATCGTGAGCGCCTGCGCCGCAAGGGACTGCGCCCGATCCAGATTTGGGTACCGGACGTGCGCTCGGCGTCCTTCCGATCGGAAGCGCACCGCCAGTCGCTTGCCGTCGCAGTGGGTCAGCGCGCCCGCGAAGATCAGGCCTTCATCGATGCCGTTTCGGATTGGGGCGATGAGTGAGACGGGGTGAGATCTGGACCGTGGCCGGCGGCAGCGATTATGCAGGCAAGCCGCGGCCGGCCGTCATCGTGCAGGATGACAATTTCGATGCGACCGCCTCCATCACCATATGCGCCTTCACCACCGACGAGACAGACGCACCACTGTTCCGCCTCCCTGTCGAACCGAGCGAGCGGAATGGACTGCGCGTCCACTCTCGTCTGATGGCGGACAAGATCATCACCGTGCCAAAATCCAAAGTCGGAACACGGCTTGGACGTTTGGATCACCCGGATATTCTGCGTCTCAATCAGGCGCTTCTGGTTTTCCTCGGCCTTGCCGGCTCGCCAACGACGAACCGAAGAGGCACGAGGTGAAGGGGACCTGCTGTCATTGCTGAGTCGAAGCGGAGCAATCCGGGCCCGTCATTCCGGGGCGCGCGTTAGCGCGAACCCGGAATCTCGAGCTTCCGGGTTCGATGCGGAGCCTGTCATCGGGCCGCGCTTTGCGCGGACCCGTTGGCATCGCCCCGGAATGACTGGGCGGCTACCCTCCTCGCAATCACGGCTCATGAAGCCATCCCCGTGCCGCCTCGGGCCTCACCCATTCGAATTCCGGCAGCTGGTGCCGGAACCAGGTGAATTGCCGCTTGGCGTAGTGGCGGGTGTCGGCACGGCCGATCGCCGCCGCCGCGTCCAGCGTGATTTCTCCGCGGAGATGCCGGATCAGCGCCGGCACGCCATGGGCCTTCATCGCCGGCAGCAGCGGATCGAGCTGCCGCGCCGCCAGGGCCGCCACTTCGTCCAGCGCGCCCGCGGCCAGCATCGCGTCAAACCGGGCGTCGATCCGCGCATAAAGCGTCTCGCGTTCCGGAGCGAGAAACAGCGCGCGGACCTGTTCCGGCGGCAGCAGCGGCGGCAATCCGTCGCGATGCCAGTCGGTGAGCGAACGCCCGGTGGCCTCGACGACTTCCAGCGCGCGGGCGATGCGGGCGCGGTCGCGCGGCTTCAGGCGCTCGGCAGATGCGCCATCGATCCGCGCCAATTCGGCATAAAGGGCCTCGACGCCGTCACGTTCGAGCCGCGCCCGCACGCTTTCGCGCACCGCCGTGGGGACCTTTGGCACCGCCGACAGCCCGCGCGTCAGCGCCTTGAAATACAGGCCGGAGCCGCCGACGAAAATGGCAGGGCGGCGCTGCGCCCGTGCCTCCGCGAGCATGGCGGCGGCATCGGTGACCCAGTGACCGGCGGAGAAATTGAGCGCGGCGTCGACATGGCCATAGAGCCGGTGCGGCGCCCGCGCCTCGTCGTCCGGCGTCGGCCGCGCCGTGATGATGCGGAGATCGCGATAAACCTGCATGGAATCGGCGTTGATGACGAGGCCGCCGGCCGCGTGCGCGAACTCCAGCGCCAGCGCCGACTTGCCGCTGGCGGTCGGCCCTGCGATAAGCACGGCCTTGTCCCCTGTCTGCGAATTCGCCTGCATGTCCCTCGTCGCCACGCTGATCTGCCATCCCGCCAACCCGGCACTCGACTCGACGATCGTCGACGGCGCGCTGGCCGTCCTCCCCTCGCCCGGCACCGCGCAATGGCTGTTCGACGAGGTGGCGGTCGATATTCCCTTCACCGGCAGCGACGATATCAGGGCCATCGAACGCCGCCTGCGCCAGGCCCGCGGCGATCTGCCGATCGACATTGTCGTGCAGCCTCAGGCCACCCGGCGCAAGAAGCTTCTTCTCGCCGACATGGATTCCACCATGATCGGCCAGGAATGCGTCGACGAACTCGCCGATTTTGCCGGATTGAGGGCCCATGTTGCTGGCATCACCGAACGGGCGATGCGCGGCGAAATCGCGTTCGAGCCGGCGCTGCGCGAGCGCGTCGCGCTGCTGAAGGGCCTGCCGGTCGGCGTGGTCGACGAGGTCCTGAACAGCAGCATCACGCTGACCTCGGGCGGCCGCGAGCTGGTCGCGACCATGCGCGCCCACGGCGGCTATACCTGCCTGATCTCGGGCGGTTTTACCCTCTTCACCGAGGCGGTCGCGGCGAAACTCGGATTTCAGGAAAACCGCGCCAATGAGCTCAAGGTCGAGGACGGCAAATTGACCGGCGAGGTCGCCGAGCCGATCCTCGGCCGCGCAACGAAGCTCGCCACCCTGATCGAGCTGCGCGAGGCCTTCGACCTCGACAACCTCGACACCCTTGCGGTCGGCGACGGCGCCAACGATCTCGGCATGATCGAGCAGGCCGGTCTCGGGGTAGCCTACCACGCCAAGCCCGCGGTCGCCGCTGCCGCCGCCGCCCGGATCGACTACGGCGATCTCACCGCGCTGCTGTATGCGCAGGGGTATCGGCGGGCGGAGTTTGCGGGGGGATAGGGACGAAACGTCGTCGCCCGCGAAAGCGGGCGATCCAGTATTTCCAAACGTCAGCGATCATTGAAGAGCTGCAGCGTACTGGATACTCCGCTTTCGCGGCGTATGACAGCCAGCTACTGCACGGTCAGCGCCACGAACCGCAATTCGCCGTCGGCATTGGAGACCAGCAGCAGGACGGACTTCTTGCCGTCCTTTTTCAGCTGGTCGAGCCGCTTCTTGACGTCGGCGGCGTTGGCAACCGATTCCTGCGCCACCTCGACGATGACGTCGCCGGCGCTGAGCCGCTTGTCGGCGGCGTCGGAACTGGACTCGACATTGGTGATGACGACACCCTTGACGGTGTCCTTGATCTTGTAGCGGCTGCGCAGGTCCTTGCTGAGGGTGGCGAGATCGAGGCCGAGCGCCTTTTGCGTCACCGGCTTTTCGGCCGGCTCGGCCTGGCTCTTGGCCGCCGTCTGCACCGGCTTGTCGCCATCGTCGAGCCGGCCGAGCGTGACCTTGTGGGTCTCCTCCTGGCCCTTGCGGATGATGACGACGTCGACTTCCTTGCCGACGGCGGTGTCGGCCACCACCCGCGACAGGTCCTTCGGGTCCTTGATGTCGGCGCCGTCGAACTTGACGACGACATCGCCGGGCTCGATGCCGGCCGGCTTGGCCGGCCCCTTGTCGTCGACGCCGGCGACCAGCGCCCCGCGCGCGGGCTTGATATTGAGGCTGTCGGCGATCTCGTCGGTGACCTGCTGAATGCGCACGCCGAGCCAGCCGCGGCGAAGCTCGCCGAACTGGCGCAGCTGGTCGACGACGCCGGCCACCGTCTTCGAGGGCACGGCAAAGCCGATGCCGATCGAGCCGCCGGTCGGCGAGATGATCAGCGTGTTGACCCCGATCACCTCGCCGTCGAGATTGAACAGCGGGCCGCCGGAATTGCCGCGGTTGATGGCCGCGTCGGTCTGGATGTAATTGTCGTAGGGGCCCTGGCTGATGTCGCGGTTGCGCGCCGAGACGATGCCCGCCGTGACGGTGCCGCCGAGGCTGAACGGATTGCCGATCGCGATCACCCATTCGCCGAGCCGCAGCTTGTCGGAATCGCCGAACTTGACCGCGATCAGCGGCTTGGTCGGCTTGAATTTCAAGACCGCAAGATCGGTCTTCTTGTCGACGCCGACCAGTTCGGCTTTGAACTTGCTGCCGTCGTTCATGATGATGTTGATTTCGTCGGCATCCGCAATGACGTGATTGTTGGTGACGACGATGCCGGAGGTATCGACGATGAAGCCGGAACCGAGCGAGGTGGTCTTGTGCGGCTGCACCATCTCGCCGCCCCGGGAACCCGGACCGCCGCGATTCTTGAAGTCGTCGAAGAATTCCTGGAACGGCGAACCGGGCGGCAGCTTCGGCATCGCGCCGTGGCGCTCGCCGCCGCCGCTGTCCCCGGTTTCGACGGTTTGCGACGTCGAGATGTTGACCACGGCATCGATCACCTTTTCCGCGACATCGGCGATGCCGTCGGGGCCTCGCGCCAGCGCCGGCGCGGAAACGAAGGCGCTTGCGGCGCCGAGGCAGATCGCGGCCACCCAGGGGCGCAGGCGGCTCATTGCTGGGATCGCACCGGTCATGTTCGGTCTCTTTCCTCAAGAAAAACGGGTCGGGATTTCAATCCAGAGTGCGCCCGAACCGGGCGCCGGCGCAAGCATCCGGGTTGCAATTTCTGCGCCATAGCCACGCGCCAAATACGGCGAAATACCGGCGTCGCCGCTCACGATGACGTTGCTGCAGCCGCTAGTGCCGGACGATCCAGATCAGGATCAGGCCGGCCACCGCCGATCCGATGCCGACGCCGCGCAGGATATTGTCCGGCGTCGCCAGCGCGCTTTTCATCGCGCGCCGCATCCAGGCCGGGCTTGCCGCGAACATCAGGCCTTCAAGTACAAACAGGACACCCACACCGATGAGGAAGTCGGCGACCGCTATGGACCTCATCGGACTGGAACCTCCCTGGCGTGGTTGTTGCCGTCAGTACGGGCGCGCGGCGAAGGTTCGCGTCGCGTCCGCTGCAGCTTTTATGGTTTTGGCGCCGCCGGCGTCGGCGGCCCGGCGGCCGTCGCTGCCGGGGCCGGCGGCTTGCCGGATGAATTGTTGAAGAACTTGAAGAAATCGGAATCCGGCCGCAGCAGGAAACGGGTGTCGTTGCTCTTCAGGCCGTTCTCATACGCCGTCATCGAGCGGTAGAACGCGAAGAAGTCGGGATCCTTGCTGTAGGCTTCGGCGAACAGGCGGTTGCGCTCGCCGTCGCCCTCGCCGCGCACCCGCTCGGCGGTCGAATTGGCCTCGGCGACGATGACGGTGGCTTCGCGGTCGGCGTTGGACCTGATCTCCTGCGCCTTCTGGCCGCCCTGGGCGCGGAACTCGGCGGCTTCGCGCTGCCGCTCGGTCTGCATGCGCTGATAGACCGCCTGGCTGTTCTGCTCCGGCAGGTCGGCACGCCTGATCCGCACGTCCACGACCTGGATGCCGTAGGCGCCGGATTCCTTGTCGAGCTGGTCGCGGATCCGCCCCATCAGGGCTTCGCGCTCGTCGCGCACCACCTGGATGAAGGTGACCTCGCCGAGCACGCGGCGCAGCGAGGCGTTCAACAGCGTCGTCAACTGGATATTGGCGGCCTGGATCGAGCCGACGCTCTGATAGAAGCGCAGCGGATCCTTGATGCGATAGCGCGCGAAGGCGTCGACCACCAGCCGCTTCTGGTCCGAAGCGATCACTTCCTGTGACGGATTTTCGAGATCGAGGATGCGCTTGTCGACCAGGATCACGGTATCGATGAACGGCGCCTTGAAGTGCAGGCCCGGGTCGGTGACGACACTGACCGGCTCGCCAAGCCGCACCACCAGCGCCTGTTCGGTCTGATCGACCGTGAACACCGCGCCGTAGGCGACGATGATGGCGACGAACAAGACAAGCAGCGTGACGATGCCGGTAACGGGGGACCTCATCGGGTAGCTCCCGTCTGCTGTTGCGGCTGGCTGCTGGTGGTCGCGGTCGAACGCCGCGGCGTCAGCTCGCTCAACGGCAAGTATGGCACGACCCCCTGCGAGGACGCCGAATTGCCGCCATCATAGATCAGCTTCTCGGACCCGCCGAGGACGTGCTCCATGGTCTCGAGATAGATGCGCTGCCGCGTGACATCCGGCGCCTTCTTGTATTCGTCGTAGACCTTCAGGAAGCGCGCGCTCTGGCCCTTGGCCTCGGCGACCGCCTGCTGCTTGTAGCCTTCCGCCGTCTGCAGGATCTGCGCGGCGCGGCCGCGCGCATCGGGAACGACGCGGTTGGCGTAGGTCTGGGCCTCGTTCTGCAGCCGTTCGAGATCGGCGCGCGCCGCCTGCACGTCGCGGAACGAGTCGATCACCTGCGCCGGCGGATCGACCTTCTGCATCTGCACCTGCTGCACCAGGATGCCGGAGCCGTAGCTGTCGAGCG
>Ga0182024_10019460_pt1 | contig 12512 bp, 2 predicted proteins | sample P32metaG_FD_120480 | JGI IMG/M metagenome (GOLD analysis project Ga0182024, IMG submission 120480) | Permafrost microbial communities from Stordalen Mire, Sweden - P3-2 metaG (Illumina Assembly) | ecosystem: Environmental > Terrestrial > Soil > Wetlands > Permafrost | place: Sweden: Stordalen... | reverse complement strand
GGGGGCGTAAGCCCCCTGAACAGGGGGCTTACGCCCCCCGCTCGCCCTTCCACGTCAAGATCCTCGACTTCGGCCTGGCCCGCACCGAGACCGACAAGGCCCATCTCACCCAGAGCGGCGCCATCATCGGCACGCCCGCGTACATGTCCCCCGAGCAAGGCCGCGGCGAAAAGCTGGACGCCCGCAGCGATCTGTGGAGCCTGGGCGTGGTCCTCTACCGCATGTGCACCGGCGTGCTGCCGTTCAACGGGGCCGACACGCTGACGACGCTGATGGCCGTGGTGACCAACAATCCGCCGCCGCCCGCGAAGGCGAACGCCCAGGTCCCGCCCGGCCTGTCCGATCTGATCATGAAACTGCTGAAAAAGGATGCCGCCCAGCGGATCGCCACCGCCCACGAGGTAGCCGAGGCGCTGCGCGGCCTGGAACAGGAGCAGCAAGCGACCCAGGTGACCGCGGGAACCAGGAGTAGCCGCGTTCGTGAGAACGCGGGTGAACAAGCAGCGACCGACGGTTCAGCCCGCGTTCTCACGAACGCGGCTACAGCGACGAAAGCACCCCAGCGAGCCAGTCGCGAGAGCGACCGGAGCAAGAGTCGCAAGCCGCTTCTGCTGGCGCTCGCCGGCGGCCTGATCGCCGCCATCCTTGCCGGCATCATCGTCTACTGGCCCACTCCGAACGGCGTCGTCCGCATTGAAAGCGACGATGACGGCGTCGAGGTCGTCTTCGACAAGGACGGCCCAACGATCCGAGGGGCCGACAAGGAGCCGATTCGTCTGCTGCCGGGCCAACACGGCTTCATCGTCAAGCGCGGCGAATTCACGTTCATGACCGACAACTTCGAGATGAAGAAGGGCGACAAGATCACTCTGAAAATCGAGTTCAAAAAGGGCAAGATGCAGTCGTTCCGCAACGACCAGAAGATCGGCGAGAAGGATTTTCCGCCGCCGGGCGATCCGCAACTGGCGAAGAACAATCCGCCCCGGAAGGAAGATCCGCCCAAGGAGACGCCGCCGCCGGGGCCGCTGACCGTGGCGATGGTCGCGCAAAAGATGTTCGAGGGACACACCCAGGCGGTCAATGGCGTGGCCCTGAGCGGCGACGGCAAGCACGTCCTCACCGGCTCGTCGGACAAGACAGCGATCCTGTGGGACGCCGCCAGCGGCCAGAAAATCCAGACCTTCCAGGGGCACACCAGCCGGGTCAACAGCGTGGCCCTGAGCGCTAGCGGCAGCCACGTCCTCACGGGATCCAACGACAAGACAGCGATCCTGTGGGAGGCGTCCAGCGGCAAGAAAATCCAGACCTATCTGGGGCACACCGAACTGGTCTTGGGCGTGGCCTTAAGCGGCGACGGCAAGCGCGTCCTCACAGGCTCATCGGACAAGACAGCGATCCTGTGGGACGCGGTTACCGGCAAGAAAATCCACACCTTCGAGGGGCACACCGCCCAGGTGCTGGCCGTGGCCCTGAGCGGCGACGGCAACCGCGTCCTCACCGGGTCGGAAGATAAGACGGCGATTCTGTGGGACGCGGCCACCGGCCAGAAAATCCACACCTTCCAGGGGCACGCCCAACAGGTCAATGGCGTGGCCCTGAGCGGCGATGGCAAGTTCGTTCTCACCGGAGCCAATGATTCGAAAGCGATCCTGTGGGACGTGGCCAGCGGCCAGAAAATCCAGACCTACCCGGGACTCACCGGCTCGGTCACCAGTGTGGCCCTGAGCGGCGATGGCAAGCTTGTCATCACCGGGTCATCGAACAAGAGAGCGACCCTGTGGGAGGCGGCCACGGCCAGGAATCTCAACACTATCACGGGCCACACCGAACGCGTCCTGAGCGTGGCCCTGAGCGGCGACGGCCGGCACGTCCTCACCGGGTCCGTGGACAAGACAGCGATCCTGTGGGAAGTCAAAGCCGTGCCGCCGCCGGTAACGCCCCCGCCGCCGCTGGGGCCGCTGACCGTGGCGATGGTCCAGAAATTCGTGGGGCACACCGCGCAAGTCCTGGGCGTGGCCCTGAGCGGCGACGGCGAGCGTGTCCTCACCGGGTCCGTGGACTCGACAGCGATCCTGTGGCAGGCGGCCGGCGGCAAGCAGCTTCAGGTTTTCCATGGGCACAAGGGCACGGTCAGGAGCGTGGCCCTGAGCGGCGACGGCAATTACGTCCTCACCGGGGCGGACGACAAGACGGCGATCCTGTGGGAGGCGGCGAGCGGCAACAAAATCAAAATCTTCCAGGGGCACACCGACATCGTCCGAAGCGTGGCCCTGAGCGCGGGCGGCAAGCTCGTCCTCACCGGGTCAGACGACCGGACAGCGATCCTGTGGGCGTGGCAGCCTAGCAAGACAGGCGACAAGTTCATCAGCAAGAAAGTCACGACCTTCCAGGGGCATAGCAACGAGGTCCATGGCGTGGCCCTGAGCGGCGACAGCAAGCGTGTCCTTACCGGGTCCGCGGACAAGACAGCGATTCTCTGGGACGCGAACAGCGGTAACAAGCTCAAGACCTTCGAGGGACACACCGGCATCATCCGCGGCGTGGCCCTGAGCCGCGACGGCGAGTTCGTCCTCACCGGGGCCGAGGATAGGACCGCGATTCTCTGGGACGCGGCCAGCGGCAACAAGCTCCAGACCTTCCTGGGACACACCAGCGAGGTCCACGCCGTGGCCCTGAGCGGCGATGGCAAATACGTCCTCACCGGGGCGTGGGACAATACGGTGATCTTATGGGACGCCGTGACCGGCAAGAAGCTCCACACCTTTCTGGGGCACACCAACGATGTCAGGAGCGTGGCCCTGGGCGCGGGCGGCAAGCATGTCCTGGCCGGGTCCGACGACAAGACCGCGATCCTGTGGGAGGTCGCCCCCCCCTTGACATCCCAGGCGCCGCCCGCAACACCCCCGCCGCCGTCGGGACCGCTGACCGTGGCGCTGGTCCAGAAATTCCAGGGACACACCGACATTGTCAGGGGCGTGGCCGTGAGCGCGGGCGGCAAGCACGTCCTCACCGGGTCCTATGACGCCACCGCGATCCTGTGGGATTCAGCCAGCGGCAAGAAAATCCAGACCTTCCGCGGCCACACCCACCCCGTCGTGAGCGTGGCCCTGAGCGCGGGCGGCAAGAGCGTCCTCACCGGGTCCTATGACAAGACCGCGATCCTGTGGGATGTCGCCAGCGGTGAGAAAATCCACACCTTCCGCCACAGCGATCTTGTCCTGGGCGTGGCCCTGAGCGGTGACGGCAAGTTCGCACTCACCGGGTCAAGTGACCGGAGTGCGATTCTGTGGGATGCGGCCAGCGGCCAGAAAATCCAGACCTTCTGGGGGGTCGCCGGCCCCGTCAGGTCCGTGGCCCTGACTGAGGACGGCACCCAAATCCTCACCGGGGCAGATGACAAGACAGCGATCCTGTGGGATGTGGCCAGCGGCAAGAAAATCCACACCTTCAAGGAGCACCAAGGGAAAGTCGAGAGCGTGGCGCTGAGCCCGGACGGCAAGTACGTCCTCACCGGGACAAATAAGCTGGCGATCCTGTGGGACGCGGCCAGCGGCCAGAAAATCCAGACCTTCCAGGGGCACAGCGAAAATGTTTGGGGCGTGGCCCTGAGCGACAGCGGCCAGCACGTCCTCACCGGGTCAGGAGACAAGACAGCGATCCTGTGGGATGCCAGCAGCGGCAAGAAGCTCCACACCTTCGAGGGGCACACGCTCGGTCTCTGGAGCGTGGCCCTGAGCCCGAACGGCAAGCACGTCCTCACGGGAGGCAATGACAAGACCGCGATCCTGTGGGCGGTCCAGGCCGCGCCGCCGCCGGGGCCGATGGCGGTTTCGATGGCCCACAAATTCCAGGGGCACTCCGATGGAGTAAGAAGCGTGGCCCTGAGCGAGGGCGGCAAGATTGCCCTCACCGGGTCCTGGGACAAAACGGCGATCCTGTGGGACGCGGCCGGCGGCAAGCAACTCCAGACCTTCCTGGGACATACCGACATCATTAACAGCGTGGCCCTGAGCGGCGATGGCAAGAAGGTCCTCACCGGATCGTTTGACAAGACAGCGATCCTGTGGGACGCCGTCAGCGGCCAGAAGATACACACCCTTCAGGGCCACACTGCCAAGGTGGAAGGCGTGGCCTTGAGCCGTGACGGCAAGCTCGCTGTTACCGGGTCCTGGGACAAGACGGCGATCCTCTGGGACGCCGTCAACGGCCAGAAAATGCAGACTTTCCAGGGGCATGCCGCCCAGGTGGAAGGCGTGGCCTTGAGCGGCGATGGCAAGCTTGTCGTCACCGGGTCCTGGGACAAGACGGCGATCTTGTGGGACGCCGCCAGCGGCCAAAAAATCCAGACGTTTCAGGGGCACACCGAAAACGTCAACAGCGTGGCCTTGAGCGGCGATGGCAAGCACGTCCTTACCAGTTCATTTGACAAGACGGCGATCCTGTGGGATGCCGCCAGCGGCCAGAAAGTCCAGACCTACCGCGGGCACACCAATGTGGTTTGGAGCGCGGTCCTGAGCGCTGACGGCAAGCACGTCCTGACCGGGTCAGCCGATAGCACGGCGATTCTGTGGGACGCGGCCAGCGGCAAGAAAATCCACACCTTCCAGGGGCAAGCATTAGGAGTCTGGAGCGTGGCCCTGAGCGCGGGCGGCAAGTACGCCCTTACTGGGGCACATGACAAGACCGCGATTCTGTGGGAGATCAAAGCCCCCTTGGCATCCCAGGTGGCAACGCCCCCGCCGCCGCTGGGGCCGTTGACCGCGTCGATCGTGCAGAAGTTCGAGGGGCACAATAACGCCGTCATGGGCGTGGCTTTGAGTGGCGACGGCAAGCACGTCCTCACCGGATCATTTGACACCACAACGGCCCTGTGGGATGTGGCCAGCGGCAAGAAAATCCAGAATTTCGAGCAGCACCCCACCGGGGTCAGCAGCGTGGCCCTGAGCGGAGACGGCCAGCGCGTCCTCACCGGGGGCTCTGACGGTACATCGTTCCTGTCGGATGCGGCCAGCGGCAAGACACTTAAGTCCTTCCGACACCTCAAACATGTTTGGAGCGTGGCCCTGAGCGGCGACGGCAAGTATGCGCTCACAGGGTCAGAGGACAAGACCGCGGCCCTGTGGGATACGGCCAGCGGCGAGAAACTCCTGACCTTGCCGGGGCACGACAATGCAGTCTTTAGCGTGGCCCTGAGCGGCGATGGCAAACAGGTAGTCACCGGAGATGAAGGCACAGCGGCCCTGTGGGATGTTGAAAACATTGGGTATGGGGACAAGAAAATCTATGGCAAGAAAATCCATACCTTCAAAGGGCACCTCAATGCAGTCTATAGCGTGGCCCTGAGCGGCGACGGCAAGCACGTCCTCACCGGCTCAGCGGACAAGACCGCGATTCTGTGGGATGCAAGGAGCGGCAACAAACTTCAGACCTTCCTGGGGCACACCAGCACGGTCTATGGCGTGGCCCTGAGCGGTGACGGCAAGCATGTCCTCACCGGCTCACATGACGGCACCGCGATCCTGTGGGATGCGGCCAGCGGCAAGAAACTACACACCTTCCAGGGGCACACCAAAGCAATCCGCAGCGTGGCCCTGAGCGCCGATGCCAGGCATGTCCTCACCGGCTCAGCGGACTTCACCGCGATCCTGTGGGAGGTCAATGCCTCCGCCGCTAACAAGTTCATCAACAGCCTGGGCATGGAGTTCGCCCTCGTCCCCAAGGGCAAGGCATGGCTGGGCGGCGCGAGCGGCAAGGAAGGGCCGAACGAAGTGAACATGGCCCAGGACTTCTACCTGGGCGCCTTCGAAGTGACGCAGGAGGAGTGGCAAAAGGTCATGGGCAAAAATCCCAGCCACTTCTCGCGCAGCGGCGCCAACAGGGCCTACGTTAGCAACATTGCCGATGACGAGCTGAAGCGCTTTCCGGTGGAAAACTTCAACTGGGACGAGGCCAAGTTATTCGTCAAGCTGGTCAACGAAAAGGTTAACAAGGACGCCCTGGAAGCCGGCTGGGAGTATCGCTTGCCGACGGAGCAGCAGTGGGAATACGCCTGCCGCGGCGGCCCCATGACCGGCAAGGCCGACAGCGCCTTCGACTTCTGCTTCGAGAACCCGGTGCTGACGATGTCCAAGGATCAAGCCAATTTCCTGGAAAGCGGCCTCAAGCGGCCACGCAAGGTGGGTTCGTATGCGCCGAATCGGTTAGGATTGTTTGACATGCACGGCAACGTGCGCGAGTGGTGTGAAGATCAGACCGACCCCAAGAAAGGCTGGCTGCGGGCCTGCCGCGGCGGCGGCTGGGACTCGGAGTCAGGGAGCTGCAGCGCGGCGTACCGTCCCGAGGGCACGACCCATGACACGCACTGGAACGCCCTGGGCCTCCGGCTGGCCCGAGTTCCGTTCCCACGGACGAGCAAGTCGGAGACCATCAAGCTCTTCAACGGCACGGACCTCGCCGACTGGGAGGGCTATGCCGATCTGTGGTCGGTCAAGGACGGCGTCATCGTGGCCAGGAACAAGACCGGACTCAAATACAGCACGTATCTTTTTACGAAGCGCAAATTCACCGATTTCCGTCTGGTGTTCTCGGCCAAGCTGGTCGAGTCGGAAATGCACTCCGGCGTGGCTTTTTGGGGCAAGCGATTCGTCCCCAAGGAATGCAAGGACCCCGTGGCCGACAAGGCGGAGTTCACCTACCAGGGCCATCTGGTGATGTTCCCGTCCGGCTGGGGGCTCTACGACCTCTTTCGCCGCAACGGCATCAGTGTGTCCAAGGACATGATCAGCGCGGCCAGGAAGGCCGGCTTTCAACATGGCTGGAACGACATGGAAATTCTCGCCCAGGGCAGCCGCATTCGCCTGGCTGTCAATGGCCAGGAAGTCCTCGACTGGCGCGATCCGCAACCGGAGCTTGTCATGGAAGGCCCCATCGCCTTGCAGCTCCATTCCAACACGGTGGGGCAAGAAGTCCACTTCAAGGGGCTGGTGCTGACGACTTTCCCCGCCGAGGACAGGCTGACCACGGTGGCCGCCGGCAAGTAGCCTGGCCAAGCCCCACTCGTAGCCGCGTTCGTGAGAACGCGGGAGAAGCATGCGGCAACCGCGGGTTCAGCCCGCGTTCTCGCGAACGCGGCTACCGTATTGAGGATTCTTCATGCTCGCCGAAAAATGTTTCGACGCTGCCACCTACGAGCGCATGCTCGCCGGCCAGCTTCCCGTCGCCGAGCTGGACAGGGTCTGCCGGCATCTCGAAACGTGCGCCCGTTGTATGCAGGTGGCACAGAACCTGCCTGAGGACACGCTGGTAGCGTCGCTGCGCAATCGCCGGTGGCCAGCGAACGTCGTTGAACCGGCGTTCGTCCGCGCCCTGGCCCAGAAGGTGCTCAACCATGCGGAGAGTCGCGGCCAGGAAGCGCCCGCGGCCATGATCATTTCCTGTCCTGGCTGCAGAGACAAGCTCAAGGTCAGGAAGGAATCGGCCGGCCAGAAAGTGAAGTGTCCCAAATGCGGCCAGGCGATGCAGATTCCCGCCGCGCCGGTTGTTCGGACATCCGCGGGAGACATGGCCGAGACGCTTCCGCCCAAAGGCGTGGCATCCTCCGGCGTCATGGACGCGGCCACGCTGGCGCCCACCAGACTTCCGAGCGTCCCCAAGGACAAAAGCGCCTTCTCGGCCAACCCACCCGCGGGTCGAGTCCTGGACGATGACGGTCCGCTGCCGAGCATCCCCGGTTACGAAGTGCTGGGCATCCTGGGCCGCGGCGGCATGGGCGTGGTGTACAAGGCGAGGCACCAGAAGCTGAATCGGCTGGTGGCGCTGAAGATGATCCTGGCGGGCAGCCACGCCGGCGCCGCCGACCTGGCCCGTTTTCAGGTGGAGGCCGAAGCGATCGCCCGTTTGCAGCATCCCAACATTGTGCAGGTCTATGAGATCGGCGACCACGAAGGCAAACCATTCTTTTCGCTGGAATTCTGCAACGGCGGCAGTCTGGCCCAGAAGCTAAACGGTACGCCGTTGCCGGCCCAGGAAGCGGCGGCGCTGGTCCAGACCCTGGCCCGCGCCATGCAAGCGGCCCACGACCAGAACATCATTCACCGCGATCTGAAGCCGGCCAATATTCTCCTGGCGAGCGGGGGGCTGGCGAGCGGGGGGCGTAAGCCCCCTGATGGCGCCCAGGCAACGGGAACCGCTCACGAAACAGGGGGCTTACGCCTCCCGCTCGCCTTTGTTCCCAAAATCACAGATTTCGGCCTGGCCAAGAAACTCGACGAAGCGGGCCAAACGCAAGCCGGCGCCGTCATGGGCACGCCGTCGTACATGGCTCCGGAGCAAGCGGGCGGCGAATCCAGCGCCATAGGCCCCCTGGCCGACGTTTATACCCTTGGGGCGATCCTCTACGAATGCTTGACGGGCCGACCGCCGTTCAAGGCCGCGACCTCGCTGGAAACGATCTTGCAAGTGACGATGGACGAGCCGGTGCCCCCGTCGCAACTGCAAAGCAAGACGCCGAAGGACCTGGAGACCATCTGTCTGAAGTGCTTGCAGAAAAGCCCGGCCAAACGCTACGCAACCGCCACGCTTTTGGCCGAGGACCTGGGCCGTTTCCTGAGCGGCGAACCGGTGCTGGCCCGGCCGGTGGGCAAAGTGGAACGTGCCTGGCGCTGGTGCCGGCGCAAGCCCGCCCTGGCCGCCGCCAGCGCCGCCGCCGCCCTGGGCGTTGTCGTGGCCCTGGTCACCGTGAGCGTGGCGTTCTTCGTCGTCAACAACCAGCGGATCGAGGCCGAGAAGCTCGCCAAGGAAAAGGACGACCTGGCCACCAAGGAGCGTCAGACCGCGGATGAAAACAAGCTGATGGCCAGCGCAGCCGAGAAGAGGGAGCTGAAGGCCCGCTTCGACACCATTTATTTTCGCTCCCGGGAGGACCGAGCCGCGGCCATGGTCGGCTATGCGCAGCTCCTGCCCGACGCGCTGAAGCTCAAGGAACACGCCCTGGCGGATTCGCTCATGCTCCAGGTGGACGCCTGGTCCCAGGAAGTACACCGGCTGGATGCGATTTGCTCTCATGAGGGTGTGCTCACCTGCGTAGCCTTCAGCAAGGACGGCAAGACGCTGCTGACGGGGAGCGACGACAAGACGGCCCGGCTCTGGGAGGGGGCGACCGGCAAGCAACTCGGCCCGCCGCTGCAGCATCAAGCCAGGGTCGCCGCCGTCGCCTTCAACCCGAACGGCAAAACCGTGCTGACGGCGAGCGAGGACAAGACGGCCCGGCTGTGGGACGCGGCCACCGGTCAGCCGCTCGGCCCACCCCTGCGGCATCTGCAAAAAATTGATACCGTCGCCTTCAGCCCGGACGGCAAGATCGCCCTGACCGGGAGCTGGGACAACACGGCGCGGCTGTGGGATGCGGCCACGGGCCAGCCGCTCGGCCCGCCCATGCAGAATCAAGGACCCGTCGTCCGCGCCGTCTTCAGCCCCGATGGCACGCTCGTGCTGACGACGGCAGGCGGCAGCCAGGCGCGGCTCTGGCAGGTGGCCACGGGCACGCAGTTCGGCCCGCCCCTGCAGCATGACAGCCCGGTTCTGGCCCTGGCCTTCAGCCCCGACGGCCAGACCGTTTTGACCGGCAGCGGCGACAACACGGCCCGGCTGTGGCGGGTCGCCACGGGCCAGCAGCTCGGAGCACGGATGCAGCATGAAGGCTGGGTTGGCAGCGTCGCATTCGGCCCCGACAGCAAGACGGTACTGACCGGGAGCATCGATAAAACGGCCCGGCTGTGGGACGCGGCCACCGGCAAACAGTTGGGGCCAACCCTGCAGCATCAAAGCATCGTCGGCGTCGTCGCCTTTAATCCGGACGGCAAGAGCGTGCTGACGGCGAGCATCGACGGCACGGCCCGGCTGTGGGAGTCAGCCACCGGCAAGCAGCTCGGAGCCCCCTTGCAGCATCAAGGATCGGTTACCGCCGCGATTTTCAGCGAGGACGGCAAGAGCGTGCTGACCGGGAGCATCGACCGCACGGCCCGGCTGTGGCAGACGGCCGCGGGTCAGCCGCTCGGTCCGCCCGTGCAAAATGCAGATCGCGTTTGGGCCTGGGCCATCAGTCCCGACGGCCAGACCTTGCTGCTCACCAACGCGGAAAGCAGGCTGCCCAACCCGGGCTCGGCGCGGCTCTGGCAGCTGGCCACGGGCCAGCCGCTGGGCCCAACCATGCACCATCAAGGCGTGATTCAGTCCGTCGCCTTCAGCCCCGACGGCAAGACCCTGCTAACGGGCAGCACCGACAATACGGCCCGGCTCTGGCACGCGGCCACCGGCCAGCCCATCGGCCCACCCCTGCAGCATCAACGCGCGGTCAGCCGCGTCGCCTTCAGCCCGGACGGCAAGACCGTGCTCACCGCGAGCAATGACAAGACGGCCCGGCTGTGGGACGCGGCCACGGGCGCCCCGCTTGGCCCGCCCCTGCAGCATCAAGGCGAGATTCACGCTGCCGTCTTCAGCCCGGACGGCAAGACCGTGCTCACCGGGAGCAATGACAAGACAGCGCGGCTGTGGGACGCGGCCACGGGCCAGCCCATCGGCCCACCCCTGCAGCATCAGCACTTTGTCATGCGCGTCGCCTTCAGCCCGGACGGCACCACCGTGCTGACCGGAAGCTTTGACAACACGGCACGTCTCTGGGACGCGGCCACAGGCCAGCCGCGCGCACGACCCTTGCAGCATCAGTATTTTGTTATCAACGTGGCCTTCAGCCCCGACGGCAAGACGGTGCTGACCGGCAGTGCCGACAAGACGGCCCGGCTGTGGGACGCGGCCACGGGCCAGCAGCTCGGTTCGCCCTTGCCGCATCAAGCCATGGTCCGGGACGCGGCCTTCAGTCCGGACGGCAAGACCGTGCTGACCTTTAGCGAGGACAACACCGCCCGGCTATGGGAGACCGCCACCGCCAAGCAACTCGGCCCGCCCTTGCAGCATCAAGGCTGGGTCAAGTCCGCGATCTTCAGCCCGGACGGCAAGACCGTGCTGGCGGTGTGCGCCGACAACTCGGTGCGCCCCTGCCGCGTTCCCCAGGTTCGCGGCGATCCGCAGCAGCTTCTTCTCTGGGCCCAGGTGATGAGCGGACTGGAGCTGGACGAGAACGGCCTGGTCCACGCCCTCGATGAAGCGACCTGGCGGCAGCGGCGGCAACGCTTGCAGGAGCTGGGCGGCCAGCTGGAAAATTAGGTCTTCGTTTAGCGTTCGCCGCATCCTGCGAAGGTCAAACGAAGAGTTCGGAAACGGCTCTTCGCCTATCTCCGCCACGATTGCATCCAGCGGGAACTGGACGAACTCTTTCCCGACCCGGAGGACGACAGCCAGAGGCCGGCCTTCAGCACCCAGGTTCGCGGGCCGTCGGCACGGCCAAATCCGCCATCGCGAGGAGCCGGAGCCCGAGGCCGACAATGAGCCGGCCATGACCATCACCAGGGCCTGGCAAACCGCCCTGGACTTCCTCGACCTCGACCTGGACGCCCTCGACATCGGCGAAGCGCTGGAGCAAATGTACCAGATCAAGAGAGCCATGAAAGCCCTCTTCGTCACCAACGAGCAGCGAGAACGCGTCAGGGCCAAGTACCGAGCAATCCGGGCGGGTACTCTTTCGCTAGCTCATTTGTATCATACCCGCATCCGGTTCGTCGGTAGCCTGAGCGGAAAGCGGAACATCCTCAAAGCAAAGGGCTCAGTCGTGACCATCGCCGCGTGCTACTTGTCCTCCGAGGGAGTCGTCTTCGGCGCCGACAGCACATCAACGATGTTCGTAGCCGGACCGGGGCCAGGTGGGGTCGGCGGCTCGGACCATCATTTCAACTTCGCTCAAAAGATTTTCCAGATCGGTAACGATAGCTCCATGGCAATGGCCATGTGGGGATTGGGCAATTTGGCCGAGGTCAGCTATCGCACCTTGATCGCGTCGTTCGCGGATCAACTGCTCGCCCAACCTCCCGCGTCGATGCAAGACGTGGCTGACCGCTGGAATGTTTATTTTTGGCAGGCCTTCACGACTCACCTCGCTCCCGTTTACCAGCGCGTGCAGACCCTTTTCGGCCAGCAAGTTCGCACCATCGACGAGGAAAACGAGTTGCATTTTCTCGTGCGCGCATTCTCCGGCGGTTTCTGTCTTGGCGGCAACCTCATAAATGACAGGACCCCATCCGCTTTCGAAATCCGCTACGATCCCACCCAGGCCGCGGCTCAACCGGTGACGCCTCTGCCGATCGGCAGCAGCAATTTTTGGGGCTGCCCCAACCTCATCGAACGACTGATCTACGGGATCGACGACGGCGTGTTCAACGCAATCGCGCAATCGGCGAACTGGCACGGCACGCCCGACGAACTGGTGGCTCTCATTATGCCGGGTCTGACCGCCTTCCCGCAGGCAGGCTTGGAGGAATAGGAAAACTGGGATAAACAAAAAATGGCCTCTATGTCATGCTGTGGATGGAAACAATCCCACAAGCATGGAGGCCTTCAATGAT
>Ga0182024_10019459_pt1 | contig 12512 bp, 15 predicted proteins | sample P32metaG_FD_120480 | JGI IMG/M metagenome (GOLD analysis project Ga0182024, IMG submission 120480) | Permafrost microbial communities from Stordalen Mire, Sweden - P3-2 metaG (Illumina Assembly) | ecosystem: Environmental > Terrestrial > Soil > Wetlands > Permafrost | place: Sweden: Stordalen... | reverse complement strand
TGCCGACCTGCTGCGGGCCTTCTTCGCCTCTCGCCGCTGAGGGCGCCGTTCGTCTAACTTGTTGGCCCGCTCCCCCGGAGAGGTGGCAGAGCGGTTGAATGCGCCGGTCTCGAAAACCGGTATACGTGCAAGCGTATCGGGGGTTCGAATCCCCCCCTCTCCGTTACACAATCCGCGGAATCTGCCCATATGCGGGCAGTTTCCTCTTCTCCGAGGGGGTTGCGCGGTCGCGACCGAGTGCCGCTCAAGACGGTTCAAGACCGCTCCTGGAGGGGTCCGACTTCCCCACAACTTCCCCACAGTCGGATTCTGGAACGCTGGCGCTGCGAGCTCGTTCATGCGATTCCGCAAGATAGGCGTCGAGGAGGACGGCAGCCTCTCCCTCCGATCCGGGGAACAGGTGGCCGTAGCGGTCGAGCGTGACCGTGATCGACGAGTGACCCATGAAAGTCTGCAGCGCCTTCGGGTTGACGCCGGCCGCGATCATCAGGCTGGCGAACGTGTGGCGGCACTCGTGGAGCGTGATCGGGCGCATCTGCGCCCCGCGCCAGGTGTCGTTCGCGCGCTTGCTGATCGTCGACGTGGCGAACGGCGTGCCATCGGCGCGGCCGAACACCAGGGCGTCGCCGGCCTCGATCTTGTGCTGAACGAGGCAGTCGCGCAGGACCGCGGCGATCGGCACCTTCCGGCGCCCGGCGATCGACTTCGGGTCGATCACGCCCGCCTTCACGTCCCACGAGCGCTCGACGCGGAGCACGCCGCCGGCGAGGTCGACGTCGACCCATCTGAGTGCCTGCAGCTCGCCGCGCCGCAGGCCCGCGTAGAAGGCGGTGGCCCACAGAACGCGATCCACCGCCGGCGCGGCGTCGACCAGCAACTGCGCCTCTTCGGGTGTCGCGAAGCGCGTGCGTCGGCCCCTGACGGCCGGGATCTCGATCCCCACCGTCGGGTTGACCTGGATGTCGCCGCGTGAGAGTGCGCGACGGCAGATCGCGCGCAGCGGCAGGAGCGCGTTGCGGACCGTGGCGGCGCTGATCTCGAGCCCGGCAAGGTCGTCGGCGAGCCTTTGTATGTCGAGGCGTCGCAGCTCTTGGAGCTTCGCTCCGCCGACCTCCGGGAGCACGTACTCGCGGAGCGCCTGCTCGTAGCCGCGCAGGGTCGACGGCTTGTAGCGATCCCCGGAGCGGTTGCGGATGCTGCCATCGCGTGCGCCGGCGAGCCAGGCATCGGCGAACTCGCGCAGGGCGATCGGTCTCGCGGCGACGAGTACGCCGCGGCGCAGGTCGACGCGGGCATCCTCGCGCCACAGGAGCGCCGCCGCCTCGGTCGCGAAGGTCTTCTGGATGCGCCGCTCGTCGCGGGCGCTCCATACGAACGCCCTGAAGCCTGGGGTGCAGTTGCACCGCTCGCCATGAAGCGATCGGCAGGTCCGCGCATGCCTGACCTCGATCCCGGTCTGTCTGCGCTCTGGTTCCTGCTTCCTGGCTGCCATCAGCGCCTCACTCGGTCGGCGATCTCAGAGGTCGCCAAGCGTACGGTGGGCGTTGTTGTCGATCCAGCGTTGGAGTTCGGTCAAGGGGATCAGGCGCCGGCGGCCGCGGCGGACGATCCGGAGCTCGTGCAGGATGTGCTGCTCGAGGAAGTCGATGCTGACGCCGAGCGCGTCTGCCGCCTCGGTCTTCGAGAGCGCCAGCCGCGGGACGGTCGTCGCCGGGATCGATCCGGCGCGCACGGAGGTCATGGTGTCTGCTCCTTGTAGTCGGCGAGGTAGTCGTCGTCCCACCCGACCGTGCCCTTGACCAGTTGACGCACCAGGTCGGCTTCCCAAGAGCCGGGCCGGCCGGCAATCAGGGAGTCCGACGAACCCAGCTCTGCGGCGGCACTCGACAGGACGCCGGCGAGCCAACCGCCGAAGTCGTGCTGCTCGCGGACCGCCGTGAGGATCGCGGCGCGGGCCTGCTGCGTGTAGTCGTGGCTAGCGGCGTCGATGTTGTCGGGCATCGTGGGTTCCTCCTCGGCTAGTTGGGTGCGCGTCACTGCCTCGTGCCGCATAGGCGGGACGGTGCCTGGTGGATCAGTGGGTTCGTGATCGTCTAGAGGTGATTAAGAGCGGATAGTACATGATCTAGCCGTCTCAGACGGTGTTGATCCAATTCTAACCGCTATTAATCGTTCTTACAGACTGGCCTCGCGGCTGTCGCGGCGCCCGTCCGGGTGCCGCGAGTGCGGGCGTTATTCAGGTCCGTGCAGGTAGACCAGCTGTCAACCGCCGACCACTGTGCGGCGGCGGCTCGGTCAGCTGCGCAGATAGGGGAGCGCTTACGACTGCAGCCAGTCACGGTCGCGGCGGAAGTGCAGCGATCGGAGCTGGTCACGTGTCTTGCCGATGAGATCGCCTTCGCACACCATGATCTCGTCCGCGTACCACTTGAGCCCTTCGCCTTCGGTGCCGTCGCTCCAGCGAACGACCGCGCGACGTGTGCCGAGCGATCCGACCGGAAGATCCTCGAACCGTAGGACTTCCTCGACGACAGGCACGGGGGAACTCACGGCCGTCAGCCTATCGTCGTCGTCTTCGATCCCGGGCACTTCGATGAGCGAGTACAGGATGCCGTCAGGAGCTCGGTAAGTGTCTCCGACCTCGGACAGCGCCTCGGTCATCTCAGCGACGATCCGACGGAGCAGCTGGCCGTGGCCTACTTCGAGCATCTCCGGTCCGGCGCTGTAGACGATGGACTCAGCTTCGGCTCGAATGGCGTCGCCAAGGGCTTCCTGCCAGATCTCGTCACCGACGTCGTGCGAGGCGGCAGCGTGCAGGTGGACCCTGAGGATCATCGCTCCACCTCGTGACCCGGTTCGCACTCGAGAGGGCAAACGGCCATCGGCACATCTGCGAGCAACCCGGCCTGCTCCAGATAGTCGGCGACGAGCGCCTTCAGCGCCCCATAGCCGTCATGCTCGAGCCCGCGCTCGACGAGGTAGGCGCGGCCGTGACCATGCGCCGCGACGTCGGTCACGCGGACGACGCCGTCCACCCGCTGTCCGTACAGGATTCGCTCCCCGCCGCCGGCCACCGTGTACCGGGCGAGCTCGACGCGGTGCCCAGTGCGACCACCACGGTGTTCTACGTGGAACACCTCGCCGGCCTCGGGGTCCGCGGGTGCGCAGTCAGTCGTGCTCGTGTTGGTGGCAAGCGCCGTCATGAGCGCTGGCTCCACGTCGCCGTGCTACCGCTGCCGACGATCTCCCACGGCTGGATGATCGCCACGTCGCCGTGGACCTCGCGGGCAGCGTGCTCAGCCTGCAGCTCCGCGAAGGTGAAGCCGGTCGCCCGGACGGCCTTGAGCCGTCGGATTTCAGCTGACGCCTGCGCGCGCGTGCGAGGCGTCACGAACGTCTGGCCGGCCCGGCTGGCCAGCTTCCGGAGGTAGCGCAGCTGCTTGAAGGTCGGCGGCAGCTCGGTGCTGCTCATCTCGGCTCCTGTGGGTCGGGGGGTGGGCATGCCCTGCCCTCACCGCGACGACGGACGGCTGTCAAGCCGATGAACCGGACTCCCGCCGTACCGCCGCCACGGATGGCGGCGGGGCCTTCATCGGCTGGACAGTTATGGCCGGCGGCGCGGTAGGGCTCCAAGGGCTGCCCGGACCCCGAACCGACCGGAGAGTTCTACGTGGAACGGTGTCCAGAGCTCCGTGACGAGCTCGCGCTCGCTACGGTCACCAGCACCAGGCCCGCGACGAGCGGATAGCCGATCACGCCGCCGCACAGTCCACGGCGGTTTCGGTGAGTACGTTCTCGACGCGGCGGGCGAGCTCGTCGATCGTCTTGGCGAACTGGGTGACCGCTTCCAGGGCGTCGTCCTCGCCCCACCCCGCGATATACGGCACCGTCTCCCCGTCGACCCGCAACCCGAGGCTCGAGCAGACCAGATGCGTCGCGGTGTCGACGATCACCTCGGCTCGCGCCCGGCCATACTCGGCATACCCGATCCCAAGGCCGTGGATCGTCTCGTGGATGAGGATCCGAAGTTGGGCGTTGGCGGGCTGGTCTGCGTCGACGACGATCCGTCGTGCCTTCTGATCGCACCAGCCGCCGGTGGTGCCCCTGATCGACTCAAACGAGACGGTGAACCCCAGCGACTCGGTGAACGCCTGCATCGGTCCGAGCAGGTGCGCGTGGGAATCGCCGGTCAGCGGCTCGCTGGGCGGCTCCAATGGCGACTGATCGACTCCGTCGATCGGCGCGACCTGCGAGCGGTCGAACACCGAGACGCCCTTGAACAGTACGCGCGTCTCATCCTCTGGGTCACCGGTCTGGTTCTCGCGCGGCTTGATCGGGATCGGGGCGACGATCCGGATCGCTTTCTCGCCCTTGCGCACGCAATACCCGAGCTGGATCCATGCCCGGAAGCCCGCGACGAAGGTCGCGTCCGGGCAGGAGAGGGCGACGAGCAGTTGGTTGTTGAGCGACAGCCTCGCCAGGCCGCCTTGGGCTCGGACGCGGACCCATCGCTGCCAGCCGTCGGTGGTCAGGAGCTGCTCTGCTGCCTGCTGGAGACGTTCGCGGTCACGTTCGCGGCGCTCGTCGCGCTCGCCGTCTGACAGCCGTGGCTGGTTGCGCATGGCCGGGTCCTTTCGCCGGGGCCCGCCGGGTGCGGGCCGTCGAGCGCCTCATCGCACGCCGTCAGGCGTGCCACCCTGAAGGGGGCGCCGGCCCGCGACCGGCGGGAACCCAGAGCAACATCGAGCAGAGTCGGCTGGCGGCCGGTTACGCGGCGCGGGGACGAGATGGCTCAGGACTACGGGAGTAGATCTGGAAGCGCTCGTGAGACCAACGATCGCGCGTCGCTGTAAGAAGGAGCGTCCGGCGCAAGCCCCGGTACGGTTTCGCCGTAGACCGCGCGAAGCGCCTCGATGTTCGCTTCGATTCGCGAGCGGTGCTCTCCTTGCTTCACGAGCTTGAACTTCTCGCGCGCGATTTCGCGAACATGTGCTCGATCCAGATGTCGTTCCGGCTGCCCGAGAGCCAACGCGAGGTCCGATAGGTCGGTGGCTCGCTGCCGCTGGACGAGCGTGCGCAGCTTCTCGGCGACGGTCTCTTCAAGGGTCAGGACCGGAATCCTGAATTCCTCGTAGTAAGGCGGTCCGATGGCCATCCACTCAGGCGGATCGACGACCGCCTCCCGGTAGCTGATCTCGACCGCGATGAAGCCCTCGTGACTCGGTGTTCGGATGGCGATGTGATCGAAATCCAGACCCTGCTGCGAGTCCGTGGCCGGCGAACCGGGGTCGATGCTCAGGATCGGTTCATCGCTGGCCCGGCGCAGCGCCGCGGCTATCTCTCCTGCGTCGAGTTTGTGTTTGGGGGGATTGATCCGCGTCGCGTCGATATCACCCGAGAACCGGGCGGAGCCACGCACGTGACGCAGCACGAACCCGCCCTTGAAGCAGAGTTCGCCGGGAAATGCCTCAGTGAGATGTGCGGCCACCGTCACCAACGCGAAATCCCGCTCGACGAGCTGTAAGGACCGGTCCGTGCTCTCGGCGATGTCCTGCAGGTCGTACTCGGTGTGGACCAGCCGGCGCGGAAGCGTCATCCGATGATCCTGTGGGCGACCAGGGCGTCGGGATCGACGTTGATGCGCAGTCCCCACCGTGGGCTGCTAGTGCCCTGGTCTGGACCGGAGGACCCCAGGAGCACATGCTTGTGACTGCCGCCTCTCAACTCCAGGAATGGCTCAGCGATAGCCGACCCGCGCAGGAGGTCAACGAGGTAGCCGAGTCGTCGCGCGACTGCGGCGCTCCCGTAGCGCTCCGTCGCTCGAGCAAGGTTTAGGACGTCGATCCGGCCGGGCTGGCCGGGGCGAGGCAGACCGCGATCAAGCGCTTCCGCGGCCTGTGGAACGCTGACTCCCCATTGCGGGTTCGCCAGGCAGTCGAGGATCGCGCGCTCCGGAACTGCGATCGAGGGGCCGTTCGGCGTGTAGAGACCCCAGATTCGTTCCGGCGCGACTACGGCGTAGCGCACTTCCTCGCCCTGCCATGCCCAGTTATCCAGGCGTCGGGGCGTTAGGACGACTGTCCTGAAGAAGTGCTGGTCGCTGAGGCTGAACTCGACGAGCGCGCTGCCCGCAGTCACGAGGTAAGGCCGTGGAGTGATCGCATCGATCAGCGGCAACAACGACGCACTCGTGGAGCCCGTTGGGGTTTCGAGCAGATACACCCCGCGGCGCACGCGTCGCACGCGTCCGTCACGCCCCAGTTGACGGAGGGCGTCCTTGCTGCGCCGGCGCGATCCAGTCGCCGCGTCCAGGGCCTCGATGTCCTCATCCAGACGAACAATCGGTGCGCGCCCAGCATCCGCTGCGCGGCGGTTCATCGCGACAAACGCGCGCTCGCTCAGCGGTCGTTGAGATAGGGGGACAGCCAGTGATGCCATGGATCCTCTTTGATAGAAGAATAGTACAAGATAGTTGTTTTATCCCGCGAGCAAGGAGGAATCGTCCTCCTGTTGCTGCGGGCCACGTGACGGACAGCGAGCGTGTTCAGCAGCGAGAGAATCGGCGTGCAACAAATCCTAACTACCAACCGCCTAGGTGGTTAGGATTTGTCGCATGGCCCGCTCAGACCTGACGACGATCAGGCAGCGCTTCGGGAACCGGCCGTTCCGCGTCGGCGAGGCCGTCGACGCTGGGATCCGGCGCCACGCGTTGTACCGGCTTCGCGACGAGGGGGCGTTGCAGATGCTCTCCCGCGGTGTCATGCAGCCCGTCGACTGCGACCCGGCGATGAACACCGGGTTCGCCGTCCTCGCCGCACGGGTTCCGAAGGCGGCGATCTGCCTGAACTCCGGGCTGTCCTACTGGGACCTGTCCGACGAGCTGCCAGCAACGATTCACCTTGCCGTTCCCCGCGGCGCGCACTGGCCAAAGATCGACGCCCCAGCGACGACGCTGCACCGCTTCGCGGCCGAGACCTTCGAGCTGGGGCGGCTCGAGCAGGCCACGGACGCTGGCGAGCCGTTCTGGATCTACTCCGCCGAGCGCTGCGTGGTCGACGCGATGCGTCTGCAGCATGTCGTCGGGCGCGACGTCGCCCTGTCTGCCCTGGCGCGGTACGCGCGCCGCCGCGGCGCTGATCCGCTTCGCCTGACCGGCATGGCGCGACTCCTCGGCGGCGAGCGCCGGGTTCGGGAAGCGCTAGAGCCGATCCTCGCATGAGCGACGAGCAGGCCAAGCGCGTCTCGGCGGAGCGGGGCCGTTCCCCGACCCCACGCATCCGCCAGGGTGCGAACCTCGGGAGGAACGGCCGGCAACCCGCGTTAGAGCTCGTGTACTGAGCACCGCTCGTTCTGCGACGTGCAACTGCCCTGTCGGGTGCTGCCGCGGTACCGGCAGTCCGCCGTGTCCCGGAGTAGGCTGAGCGAATGCCTAAGTGGGGCCTGAATTCGGGGATGCGCGACGAACGGCCCTACGGGCTGGATCCCAAACTCCTAGCGCCAGCGAAGATCATCACCGACCCGATACACGGCGATATCCGCCTGTCCGAGATCGAGCGCCGGATCGTCGACAGTCCTTCGTTTCAGCGCCTCCGGCGCGTGAAACAGCTCGGTACCACGCACTTGGTTTACCCGGGCGCCACGCACACCCGTTTCTCCCACTCGCTTGGAGCAGTCGTTGCCGCTCAAATGCTTCTTGACGTCGTGCTTGAACAGCGCGATGAGCCCAATGCGAAGCTCGACCTGTTCACTGAGTGGGACCGAGAAGAGCAGGCCGGGGGACCGGCGACACTCAAGCGCGTGGCCGAGACGATTGTGCTGACTCGGTTGGGTGCGCTGCTCCACGATCTCTGCCACGTGCCGTTCGGACACTCGGTGGAGGATGAGCTGCGGCTGCTGACACCCCACGACGAAAACCGCGAGCGGTTCGACCGCCTCTGGGCACAGATTGATCCAGTCGCTCGGGAGGCCATCGAACAGGGTCGTTCGTTGGTCGGCAAGAGCCTATTCGACGATGTGCTGCCGATCGTGCTGTCCGGACTGGGCAAGCCGGACCTGGTTGAGGAGGGGCAGGATCCGGGCGTGGCGGACATCTCCTACCCCTTCGCACATGACATCGTCGGGAACACCATCTCGGCCGACCTGATGGACTACTTGACGCGCGACCACGTCTTCACTGGGTTGCCGGCTGCGCTCGGACATCGCTTCCTCGATTCCTTCTATGTGTCTCCGAGCAACGACCCCTTCAAGCCCCAGCGAATGGTGCTGCGCGTCGTGAAACAGGATCGTGAGCGCAAAGACACTCTTACCGAGCTGCTCAAGTTCTTGCGCTACCGCTACGAGCTATCCGAGCGAGCGCTCGCGCACCACGCGAAGCTCGCCGCCGACGCAATGGTGGGGAAGCTCTTGCAGCTCTTCGCTGATTGCCTCTGGATCGACGAACTCGAGCGGCGTGCGCAGGATGACGCCGAGCTAGCAAGTGATCTTGAGCACGTCCCGCGAAGCGATCTTGACCAATTGCGCCGCAAGGCGACCAGGCGGCTGAGGAAGACAGGACTCGACAACGTAACGACACGCTCGCGGGCGGAACTGGAGACCACGCTCCTGCGTCATGGCGACGACGGGCTACTTGAGCATCTGCGCGCACGAGGCGACGCGCGGCAGGTGGATTCGCGCTGGGCAGGCGTGCGCGACCTGGCCGAGGCCCTGCTCGACCGGCGCCTGTTCAAGCCCGTTGCCCGGATGAGCGATCGGAGCCACGCGAAGCGTCTGTGGGAGAACTACGGCAAGCAGCCGGACGAGCGCAGGCAGATCGAGCAGGTCGCAGCCAAGTTTGCCGACATCAATCCAGCCTGGTACGTGGTCATGTGGATCCCGCCGGAGCGCATGCGGCTTAAACCAGCCCTTGTGTTAGTCGACGACGAGAACCTAATCGACACGATGCTCAACCGCGAGCGCAGCCCCCGCGGCCAGGGCCGAGGCAGCGACATCTACGACGCCCACCGCGACCTCTGGGGGCTTGAGGTCTTCGTGCATCCGGATGTGCGGGAGGACGAGCTAGCTCGCGACGCACTGCTGAGCGCGATCGCCGACCAGCTGCACATCAAAGAATGGGATGACGATGACGCACCGGTCCGCCCGGCCAAGGTTGCGCGTCACCGCGCCGGTCGAGAGCTCGATCTGACGCGAGCCGAAGAGACTGAACTGAAGGAGCTCGTGCCATCGTTCTACGACGGATCCGTTGGACTGGCCGAGAAGCCGACGCTCGCGGAGATGGTCGAGGAGTACAAGCTTGCGTGGCGGGGCGCCCGTCCGAGCCAGGAAGGCGACCAAGAGCTCATCGACACGGAGACCGCGGGCGACTCCGTCACTATTGATGAGGCGAGACCTTCGCTCGACGACCCTGGCGACGACGTCGACGCGCAGCAGACTCTCACCTGATGGGCGCATGGCCGCAGACTGACGGGCGTAGCGTGCTTCGGTTGGCGCACGTGGATGATTACGCTCAAGCAGCGCGCCTAGGCATCAACCCCCCCGACCAACCGCTGGCATTACGCGAGGCGTGCGAGGCGGCAAGGGTACGAATCACGCGCCAGTGCCTCAAAGTCGGCGAGCGCCGGCATGCCGCCATGCTCGTGCCCACCGCTGACGGCTTCCGCGCAGTCGTGGACTCGCTCGTCTGGCGACGTGCCCAGGAGAACGAGTCCGGTCGCCACCGACTGCGTTTCATCCTCGCCCACGAGCTAGGGCATACGCTCTTCTACCGGCCTGGTAGACCGCCGACGCGCAGTGGGCCAGCCGACAGCCTTGAGGAGCGCTTCTGCCATCGCTTCGCCACCTCGCTGCTCGTACCCCCATGCGCCTCCCGACGGGCCGATCTGGACGCCGCGGGGTTGCGCATCCTGGCAGGCAAGTACAACGTCTCGGTGCGAGTGGCAGCATGGGCGGTCGCACAGGCGCTACCTGGTGTGACACTGCTTTGGCTGCGCCGTGCGCCCCACCCAGTTCATGGTGGCAGCGAGACAATGAGGGTCGAGTGGGGCGCTAGCCAACGGTTCATCGCACGCGGCGAATCGTTCAAGAGCCCTCTGGCTGAGCTACCGCCTGGCCAGCACGGCCGATCGACGGAGCAGCTGCGCCTGTCCGGTCGCGAGGAGCACCTGACACTCGACGCTTGGCGCTTTACACATTCAATGCTGGTGATCGCTCGGCCGGCAGGGGCCGGAGGCAAGGCAGAGCCGCCCGCTCAACGGACGCTCTTCTGAACCGCCGCCGCAGCGGCCGTCCCCCGCAGCGCCCGTCGTCCGCGGTCATGCCCCAGGCTGAACCTTGCGGCACTCTGTATCGATGACTACGGTCGACTCAGAGCGACCACGGTGCTACATCGCCAGCCCGCTCGGCTTCACCGAGGCGGGCCGGAAATACTACGTCGAGGTCTACCTTCCGGCGCTTGCGACAGTGGTCGATCCAATCGATCCTTGGGTCCTGACAAGCCGGGACGAGGTTGAGACCGCCAGAGCGGCCGGGCGAGAGCGAGATACAGCACTCGAGATCGGCCGACGCAATATCGACGCGATCAAGTCCTGCGCGATGCTGGCTGCGTATCTCGACGGTCAGGAGCCCGATTCGGGCACCGCGGCCGAGATCGGATTCGCTGCCGGGCTTGGCCTTCGTTGCTTCGGGCTGCGCACTGACCTCCGGCAGGCCGGAGATGCCGGCGTATTGGTCAACCTCCAGGTGGAGACATTCATTGTCCAGAGCGGAGGACGAATCTCGGCTAGCCTCGACGGACTCGTCCATGATCTTCGCACCGCGGCTTCCGAACCGCCTCTGCGACCGATTGCGCGCCCCGGTTAGCCAACCTCAGGCAGACGACGATCGGGACGAGCATCGCCTGCAGCGCGACCGCCGCCGCGAGCGCGACGAAGTGCTCGGCATTGAGCGCGCGCGTTCTCCGGGACGTGGATCCGCACGAGGGGCATGGTGAGTCCGCCAGCGGCGGTCGGTGCGGTGGTCGCCATCAGGCCTGCCGACCGGAACCGACCTGCCGGCCGCCAGGTTGCATCACATGCAATTCCCCATCCATGAGCCGGTAGCCGACGCCCCAAACATTGCGAACGAACGGGTCGCCGCCGACCTGCAGTCGGGCGCGGAGCCTGGCGGCGTGCGAGTCAAGCGTGCGTGTCCGGGCGTAGCTGCCGAGGCCCCAGACGCTGCGCAGCAGCTCCTCGCGGGTAAACACGCGCTCGGGCTCGGCGATCAGCGCGAGCAGCAGCTGGTACTCCTTGCCCCGCAACGGTTCGATCTCGACCTCGCCGACCCACGCGCGGCGAGACCGGACATCGAGCCGCAACGACCCGGCACGCAGCACCTGCGGCGTGCGGCGGGCGTCTGCGCGGCGCAGCAGCGCGCCGAGTCGGGCGCGAAGCTCTGGGTAGGAGTAGGGCTTACAGAGCACATCGTCGGCGCCGCGCTCCAGGAGCCGTGTGCGGTGCAGCTCGCCTGCGTGCGATGTGAGCACGAGGATCGGCAGATGTGGGTCGATGTCCGGGCGGGTCTGCTCCCGGATCGCGTCGATGACGCCGAGCGTGTCGCCGTTGACGTCGACGATGAGCGCGTCGGATGTCGCCGACACGAGCTCCAGCGCTTCGCCCGTGTCGGCTGCGCAGACGGGCCGGTAGCCATCTGCCGCCAGGTTGTCAGCGAGAAACAGACGGGAAACGTCGTCATGCTCAGCGATCACGACGTTCGGAGCAACAGCGGTCATCGAGGCCTCCTGCGGGTCGTGGCCCGCCTGGGCGGCGGGGCCGGTTCCCCGACCCCCACGCACCCGCCAGGGTGCGAACATCGGGAGGGGCCGGCGCTGACGAACCGAACCGCGGGGTCTACTCGACGCGCTCGAGCTCGCTGAACGTGTGCTCGCCGAGCTCCACCCTCGCTGGATGCCGATCGTCGCCGAGCGCTTCGATGAGGCGGCTTGCGTGGTCGTAAGCGCAGGCGCGCGCGAGTTCGACCGGGTTCAGCTGGTCGTGCGGATGCCGGCAGCTGTCGATCTCGCCATCCCGGCCCTGGCCGAGAGTCAGGTGGGTCGCGATCGTTTCGGTGTCGGGGTGCCCGGTGTAGGTGGAGATCAGCTCGAACGCGAGCCCGGGCTCAGGCAGCACCGTTGCGATCGCGAGCACGAGCCCGCCGGCGCTCCACGCGTAGCGCGAGTGCGACGGCCAGGGGCGGCCGTCGACCATGACCTGCAGGGGAAGCTCGCCGGCGATGTTCGCCACGGTGATGAGCCACCGTAGCGCCGGGGTCGGCGCCCGTCGCCGCCCGGCCTGCCGCAAGGGCGGGCTTGCCCCGCGAAGGAGGGCTCCGTGAACCTGCGCCGCAGCCCCTCGGTCGCCGAAAGATGTCATGTGCTGGTTGGCGTGACCCCGGCGGTGAAGGTGGCCGGCCCTCCGCGTCGAACGGCGTAAGAAGGCGCGCGTGGTTGCAGCCCACGCGGCCGGCCAATCGAATAGGAG
>Ga0182024_10019458_pt1 | contig 12514 bp, 8 predicted proteins | sample P32metaG_FD_120480 | JGI IMG/M metagenome (GOLD analysis project Ga0182024, IMG submission 120480) | Permafrost microbial communities from Stordalen Mire, Sweden - P3-2 metaG (Illumina Assembly) | ecosystem: Environmental > Terrestrial > Soil > Wetlands > Permafrost | place: Sweden: Stordalen... | reverse complement strand
GGTGCCGCCGGCCTGACCGGGATACCAGGCTTCGAGGACCGCGGATGCGGCGTGTGCCGCGTCCTGGAGGGCCAAGGCGCTGCCGTTGAGAAGGACGATGATGAGAGGCTTGCCTGGCGGCTGCGAGTGCGGAGACGAGTTGCTGCTGGACTGCGGGGAGTTCAATGCGCGTGCGATCGCCGCCGCTGAAGCCGTCGACGTGGAGTGGCATCTCCTCGCCTTCAAGGTCGGGGCTGAGGCCGAGAAATGCGACGACGACCTCGGAGGCGGATGCCGCGGCGACGGCCTGGCGCCGGAGGACGTCGGCGGGCGGCTGCCAGTTGAAGGTGAGGCCGGCCCCGAAGAGTGGCGCGCTATGGACGTACTCGATGCGGATGGCATGAGGGTGCGTGTCGTTGAAGGTGAGGTCGAAGGTCGGCGTCAAGGATCGTCGCCCCGGCGAAGCGGCGTGTTTGAACTCGTGGACGAGTTTGCCGTCCAGCCAGACGCTGATGGATTCGGCGTCGTTGCAGGTGCTGCAATGGGACATGGTAAAGTCGAAGCGAATGGTGCCCGGCGCAGGGGGTGTGAGTGAGCCGGTCCAGCGGACCGAGAGGGTCTTGGCGGAGATGCCTGGAGAAGGAGCAGAGGCGTTCCAGTCGAAGTCGATCTGATGGTCGATGCGGCGGAGGGCGGGTTTGCCGCTGAAGTCGGCACTGCTGAAGTACTCTCCCAGCAGGCCTGGCTGGGTGTGGCCGTTTCGAGTGACGGTCAAGACTGTTTCGGGGACGGGCACTGGAGCGCCATCGACGAAGGCCGAACCCTGCGCGTAGAGGATGCGACCCGGCAGCCGCGTCTGGAGTGCGGAGAGCGGCGTAACCGGACGCGAGGCGACGGCGTTGTAATTGCCTTCCAGCGCGGCTAGCGAGGCGGCGTTGGGGCCGATGACGGCGACGGCGCGGATAGAGGGTTTCAGAGGCAGAACGGCTGGATCGTTCTTCAGGAGCACCATGGAGGCGCGTGCGGTCTTCAGCGCCAAAGCTGCGTGGTCTTTCGAATCGTCCTGCGAGAAGGGGATGCGGTTGTAGGGCACGAGGGGGTCGGGATCAAACATGCCGAGCCGGAAGCGTGCGGTGAAGAGACGCTTGACAGCGGCGTCGATCGCGGTTTCACTGACTAGGCCACGGTGAACGGCTTCAAGCAGAGCCGAGTATTCGTGGCCGCAACTGAGGTCAGTGCCGGCCAGTACGGAGACGGCTGCAGCGTGGGCGAGGTCGGGAGCATATTGATGACCGGCCGCGACATCGCTGATGGCTGCGCAGTCCGAAACGATGTAGCCGTTGAATTTCCACTCGTCATGCAGCGTTTGCTGGAGCAGCATCTTGTTGGCGCATGCCGGGGCTCCGTCGATGGAGTTGTAGGCGCACATGACGCTGTCGACATGCGCATCGACAACCAGACTGCGGAACGCGGGCAGATAGGTGTCGGCGAGGTCGTGCGGAGTGATCACGGCGTCGAAGGTGTGGCGTGAAGACTCCGGTCCGCTATGCACGGCATAATGCTTCGCGGTTGCGATGACTTTGAAGTAGCGTGGATCGGAGCCTTGCAGGCCTTCCACGAACGATGCACCGATGCGGCCGGTGAGAAACGGATCTTCGCCGTAGGTTTCCTGTCCCCGCCCCCAGCGTGGATCGCGAACAATGTTGATGTTGGGAGACCAGAAGGTAAGGCCATAGTAGATGGCGTCGTTTCCTTCGCGTTGCGCCTGGTTGTATTTCGCGCGCGCTTCAGTGGAGATGGTGTCTGCCACCTGATGGATCAGTCTCGTATCCCAGGTAGCAGCCAGTCCGATTGCCTGCGGAAAGACCGTGGCGTAGCCGGAGCGAGCGACTCCGTGGAGGCCTTCGTTCCACCAGTTGTAAGCTGCGACGTGCAGCCTCGGAATGGCGGGCGCGTCATTCTGCATCTGCGAGACTTTTTCTTCCAGAGTCATCCGGCTGACCAGATCATCGGCGCGCTGTGCAGTCGGAAGTACGGGGTCAAGATAAGAAGGGGCAGGCGCGGAGGGTGACTGCGCGCGGAGCATGGCTGCGACGCAGAAGATTGTGGTGATTGCGAATAATCTGCTCGATCTAAGCGTGGGCGCGGTCCGCATTCGGAACCCTCTTGAAGCTGGATGGACTACCTGAATCCTTGAGCCTCGACTGACGAAGCCGAGTGTTGGTCGATGGACTCGCGGATGGTGAAGAACGCGGGCGTCGGTCGGTACTCGGGATCGAATGGAAGCGAGCGCTGGGGGCGGTTCGGCTGCTTGCGATGATGCGTAGGACCGTCGTTCAGCCAGGTGCGGCGATCGCTGACACCCCATGTCAGTAGCGCCTTCACTGCGGGGCTGGCAAGGGCGACATGCAGGAACTGGCGATAAGTATCGGCGATGGCCTGATCGCGGCCTGCAACATCGTCGTAGGGCAGGTCATCTTCGTTGACGTCCATCTCGGTGAGGTAAACCTCAAGTCCCATCGTGCGAATCGCGTCGATATAGTCTGCAAGGCCGCGGCCGATGGTGTTGGGCGAAGCCGCATGGATGTGGGACTGAATGCCAACTGCGTTGAGCGGGACTTTCCTCTCCTGCATGCCGCGAATCAGGTCGAGGATGGCGCGGCGCCGCGCGGCGTTGTCGTCGCTGTCATATTCAACGGCGTAATCGTTGTAAGTGAGCTTCGCGCGTGGGTCGGCCTCGGACGCGGTGCGATAAGCGAGGTCGATGTAGTCCGACCCAATGGCGTCGTACCAGAAGGATTTGCGCAGGCCGCCAGCCTGTCCATCTGCGGGAAGGATTGCCTCATTGACGACGTCCCAGGAATGGACGCGACCGCGATACCGGCCCACAACCGTGTGTATATGGTCAACAATCAACTGGCGCACGTTGAAGCTGGCCGGATTCGAAGTCAGCCAGTCGGGGACGGAGTTATGCCACAGCAGTGTATGGCCGCGCACCTGCATTTGATGTGCAGCAGCAAATGCAAACAGAGCGTCGCTGGCGGTGAAGTCGTAGGCGTCGGCGGTAGGCCGCAGTGCTCTCCACTTCAGTTCCGCCTCCGGCACCAGGATTGCGTACTGATCCGCTACGAGCTGCTGCAGCGCAGGATCGTTCTGAAGCACGCGAACGACCACGGCCGCGCCCGCCAGCAGATCCTTACGGTGGCCATGCTCCTTCAGTGAGTTCTTGCCACGTAGAGCGATTGTCTCAGCAGGCAATGCTGTTGGGGCAGGGCCGAAATCGGGCGGCGGATAATGGGCCTGTTGCGGCGCGCTGTTTGCGGTCATCTCGTCCACACCGCGTTGTCCGGGCTTTGGAGAGTTCGTCTGCGCCTGCAAGCCGGCGATGAGCCGAAGTGGCAGACGAGGTGTGGCAGCGATCATAGCCGCCTGGCAGGCATGTCTCAGAAGTGATCGGCGCGTCGGCATGTTTTTTGCTCTCAGACACAGCTCTCGCAGCACTGAAGTGGGAAGGCGCGGACGCTTCTCGCGCCTTCGATTCAGCAGTTCCCGTCGCTTAGTAAACCAGCTTCAGCGAGAGTTGGGCGATGCGAGCTTCGCTCACGAAGCCGTTGTTGGAGGTAGTGCCGGTTATCTTTCCAAATGTGCTGGGCGAGCCCAACGACAGTCCAGGATCGCCGAAGTTAGTGTGGTTCATCAGGTTGAAATACTCCGCACGGAATTGCAATCCAACCTTCTCCGAGAACTGGAAATTACGATGCAGCGCCGCATCCCAATCTGTGTAGCGAGGCCCCACATAAGCTCCCTTCACCACGTTTCCGTAGGCTAGGGCGGGGTTAGAAGCATAGGTTGGGTTCACAGTGAAGGCCGCAGGATTCAGGAAGCTCTTGCAGGGTGGCGTGGTGACCGCCGTGCATGCCGTCGTTCCATACACCGGGCCGCCGGCATAAACCGCGCGATCTCGTCCCAGCGAAGTTCCCGAGTTGTTGCCGCCCGCAGTGATGGTCAGAGGGTCTCCACTCCGAGTTTGGAGCAGGCCGGTGGTCTCCCACCCGTTGATGATCAACTTGACTGGCAGCGGACCAGTCTCCCACTTCGGCAGTGCCCAAACGTAAGAGATGGAGACTACATTGCGATGATCGAAGTCCGACGCGCCGTGATCCAGGCGTTTGTAGTTCGGCTCGTACAGCGGCAGCACATAGGAATTGCCGGCGCCGGCGCTGGTGACGCCGGTATTCACCGGCAGGTCGTCGGTCGCATGTGACCAGGTGTAATTCACCAACAACGACAGTCCCTTCCGCAAACGCTGTTCCAACGTCGCTTGCAGTGAGTGGTACTGGGTGTTGCCTTCCATCTCCGTTTGGGTGATCTGGTTCGCGTACTTGGAGGACGTATAGGCGGTGGGAGCAGTGACTTGATAGACGCGCTTTCCGACATTCGATGCGAGTCCGCCCGCGCCGAAGTTACTAGCGCTGTTATAAGTCGGATTGATGTCGATCGACTCGAAGTTATGGCTCCCGTGCGCCCCTACGTAAGCCAGGCGCGAAGCCAGTCCGGGGCTGAGTTGCTGTTCCACCGCAATGTTCCACACGTACGTGGTTGGAACTGGGAAGTAGCCGGTCGGATCGAAGGTGATCCACGAGTTGGTGTTGAATGTGGCGTTGGCCGGCGGCGGTTGTGCAGCGGGAAAGGGATTCGCTGTCGCCTGTGTCGACCCGACGAATGGATTTACGAAGTTGCCAGTCGACACTCCCTGGTAGTTGCCAGGCTGGAACGCGAGAGTGAGCGACGCAACGAAGGGCTGAACGTTGCTGAATGCGTTATTGATAACGCCATCCTGGCGGGTATCGAAGAATATGCCGCTGCCGCCTCGAACGGCCGTTCTGCCATTGCCAAAGACGTCGTAGGCAAACCCCACACGCGGCATAAAGTCCATGTAGGAACCTTTGTACCCATCTGCGGGTACGCCAGGATCGCCGGGAAACAGCAGACCCGCGGGCGCATTCGGGTAGACGCTCGAAACGGTATTTGCTGCCTCGGCCGCCGGATTGAACTGGCCGATGCGGTGGAACTTCTCGTGCCAGGGAGAGGCGGGCTCGTAACGCAGGCCGTAGTCGAGCGTCAGGCGATGCGTGATCTTCCAGCTATCTTCCCCGTAAAAGCCATAGAACTTGTTGCGATTGTTGATAAATTGACCGGACCCTTGCTGGAAGGATGAGAGGTATCCCAGCAGGAAGCTGGCATTCGCATCCCCGGTAGTTGCCGAGGAGAAGCCGAAAGAGCCGGGCTGCTGCGAAGTATTCACCACATCCACCTTCGAGAGTTCACCGTGGAAGCCGAAAGAAAGTGAGTGATTGCCCTTGGTCCAGTGCAGGTCTTCGGAGATGGTGTAGTTAGCCCGTCCGAAGGTTCCCGGGGGGTTGTCGCCGATCGTGAAATTCCCGTTGCCGATACTCTGAAACGCCTTGAACGCAGGCTGCCATATTGTGACGCCCAGGTCGCCAACGTTGAGCGCCCCGCTCGCCGTGGACGGTCCGCGCGTTGAATCGTCGAGTTGGTAGCTGATGATGAAGTTGTTCAGCAGGTTGTCGTTGAAGGAGTGGTTCTCTGAGATAAGCGCGTTGTGGTATTGAATGTCTGAGCCGTCGGCATACGTTAGGAGGTTGGTGGGATCCAATACGGGACTGTTATGAAAACGATCGAGGAAGTAACGGACAACGGCCCTGTCCTTTGCGCCGATCGTCCAATCGACACGGGCCGTATACTCTCCAAAATCCTGCGCGGTTGGCTTCTTAAACAGGATCAGACCGGTGGAGTCGGCCGTGGGCAAGTGCTTCAGCAGCGCCAGAGATACGGGGCTGAAGCGATTGGGATTGATAAAATTACCGGTGAACTGCGCGCACTGGGAGGCAACTGTGGTCGTGGTCAACGGGCACTGCGAGGGGTCATACACGTTGGTTGAGAACTGACCCGCCAGTTGCGCCGGTGTCGGTAAGGTGGCGCTGCTGGCAGCTAGCGACTGGGTGCGGAAGATAGTTCTCTGGTATCCGAAGAAGGCGAAGAGCTTGTCCTTGACGATGGGAGCGCCGATCGTGCCGCCGAACTGATTGCGCTTCTGCGGGTCAGGAGGCTTGATGTAATTTGTCGCACTCGGAGTGGGCTTCACATAGCCGAAGTAAGGGGCGGCATTGAAAACCGCGTTGCGGACGTACTCGAACAGGTCGCCGTGAATCTTGTTTGTGCCCGACTTTGTAATCACGTTGACGACGCCGCCCGCATTCTGCCCGTATTCGGCGCTATAGTTGCTGGTCTGCACGCTGAATTCCTGCACTGCGTCCGGCATGGGAAAAGGCGCGTTGACATTGGTGTATTCATCCACGTTGTTTCCGCCGTCCAGCATGTAGTTCGTCTGGTTCGCCCGGGAGCCGTTGGCTGAGATCGTAACCACTCCCGGAAAGCTCTTCTGATTTCCCTGATCGGCGCCCTGGTTCGGCGCTATGACGACGCCCGAGACAAGGGTTGTGAGGGCTGCTGCGTTCCGGCCATTCAGCGGAAGTTCATTCACGCGGGCGGTGTCGACGACCTGGGTCAGTGTGCCGGTGGTCGTGTCTATCTGCGCCGCATCGGCGGTGACGGTAATAGTCTGCGAAGTGTCGCCAGTCTTCAGAGTTGCATTTTCAGTGACGGCCGCGTCGGCTTGGAGCAGGACACCTTTCCTCAGATATCCGGAAAATCCGGCGGAGGTGAAGGACAAATCGTATGTGGAGGGAGCCAATGATGGAAAGGTGTACTCGCCGGTGCCGTTGGTACGAACTTCAGTCTTCGCCTGGGTGCCGACCTCCGTTGCAGTGACGGTCGCTCCAGCAATCACCGCGCCGGTCGAGTCAGTCACCGTTCCCGAGATTCTGGCGAGGCCTTGAGCGAAGGCGCCGCCGGTGAACAGGGCGCAGAGGACTGCAGTCGTCACTCCGAGCCAACCGAGCATGGGGACGACTGAGCGGGATGAACTTGGGCGGTTCCTGCGCGAGTTACTTGCAGCTTTGATCATTCGTACTCCTTCAAAGGAACGTTTCGCACCGGCGGATTGCCCGGTTTTTTCTTATCGAGGCCACCCCGCGGATCGTATGTTGCGGGGTTTTGCACTGTCAATGAAAGAACACCGCCCTAAAATGCGCTTATATCTGGCCTTACATATCGGGGGGATCTGAAACAGCTTTGTCCAGCATTGGCTGTGTCGCGTCCTCCCCAACTGTCTGGCTAGGCGCAATCCACGGTCTGCCCCGGTGGTCCAACATGCGGAATTACAAACTAATCGAACGACCTGAACTCGAAGCGTTTAGCTTGGTGAGAGGGTTGTTCTCTCGGACCTTTCGCAGGCAGGAAAAATGAAACCGTGAATCGGAGAGCTTTCTATCCAGTCGCGTCGGCAACACGATAGACAGATACCGTCTCTGACCGTCAGGAACATGGTGCAAGATTTTTATATTTATAGACTTATCGTTTTGTCGGTTCGAAGAAAAACTCTACTCGGAAGACACAGCGAGCACGCGGGGAGGGCCGGGGGTCTGGTCCGTCACCGTCGTTCCGAGTACGATCTGCAGGTTGGGATGGGCCGGATCGAGCTCCGCCGCCTCGGAAATGGTCTGCATCAATCCCGGATCGGTGAGGAACTCCCCCGCCGACTGGGTTCCGTAGGTATACAACCCCCGATCACCACCACCACGTGCCCAGTCTCCGAATTCCGAATCCGGGAGATTAGCGCATAGTCTTGCAGCGCAGGTCCATGCACCTGGCCGACATTCTCCCGCGACTGATTCGTCGCCCAACTCCAACTGCGGGAAGACGGGTTCTTCGAGTCTTTTATATAGATAAGGTGTTTGTCCGCATCCAGCGCCAGGCTGTATCGCAGTTGGCGGGTCAGCCTCAGGCTCCACTGGTTGTTGAACGCTCCAATCAGAACGACTGGCCCTTCTCTAAGGTCGGAGAATGTTCTCGAATTCTCATTGCGAATCACGACCGTCTTGCCGGCCGACTCGAGCGTGCCCACCACGCGGGCCATCGTAACCGCGTCGGCAAACGGTACCGCGTGCGACGGATTCGGGCCAAGGATCGGAGTGGAGAAATCGACATCCCCCTGCGCAGGCGTCGGAGGACCGTTGGGCACGTCACCGATCGCCAGCAACACAGGGCCGGGAGTGTCGAAGACGGGTTTCCAGAACAGATCCTGGGCGGTCGGGCGATGGAACCAGCCATAACCAACACCGGCTGCGGCCAAAAGCGCGGCACTACATAGGCCAAGCCAAAGAGCGCGGACTCTTCGGTGGCGTGAAATCTGTGCCTCGACAGCGGTTTCCGGCTGCGGCTCCAGGGTGACTTCAGGGGGCTCGATGCCGGTTTTGGAATGAATCAGCGGTTCTGCAGCCGCAGCGTGTGCGTCGCCGCCATTGGCCGAATGCTCAGGCACACCGAAACGCGGAATGTAGGAGCCCGGGATGAGGCCCATCTTCAGCTCGGAGCGATGCTTCTCGTCTCCGTAGTAGATGGCAAGGCGCTTGCACAACTCGGTCGCCGCCGTCCGCACAATATGGTCGAGATTGGTATCGTAGGTTGGCTCCCGGCTGAAGACCTCGACCCCGATGGTCCGCTCCTTGATCTGACTCGCCGACCCCTTCAGCGTCTGCTCCACCACATACCGAAGAAAGGCAACAGACCTCCGGCTCGACCGAAATACTTCGTCCCGCACCAGCAGGTCAAGCTGGGCTCGGATCATCTCCGGCGTCAGGCCGACCGCAACTCGGTCTTCGACTTCGAGGTCCATCATGGGCTGGTCCAGTGCCAGCGATTCTAGCACTCCGAGGATATCTCTAGAATTTTAGCCACGACCGTACGTCCCGTCCTATTTCACTCTTTCGCAGTTACTCGCGGAACTGCCCTATGTCGCGCGACTAATTCACCATTCTGCGTTGCGACCGGCACGCGAACGCGCCGGGACTGAGTTGCGCCGGGATTCGCGGCCGTCGACGCGCGCACCACCAGCGCAGGCTCGACCAGGATCTCCACGGAGTCGCGCTTCGATCCGTCCGACCACTCCCTGATTTGCGCGCTGTGCCAGTTTGGCAGCAGGCAGTATCGGTATATCGAGGTCAATGCTTGGATGACGCGACTGGGAATTCTTCGCTGAGGCCGAGCTTTTTGGCGGCATCGTCCAGGGCCGCCTGGGTGAAAAAAAACTGATGCTTCGGATTGGAGTTCGGGTAGAAGCGGATAACGACTTCTGATTTCTCCACCGAGTTATCGATACCGTCGTAAAAGGGGTAGCCGAGGTCCTGCAGCAGATGCAGCGATCCTTCATCCCCGCTGGGATTGCCGGTGTCGCCTACGATGGCGAACGCGGCTTTGTGAGTGTGCCTGGAGTAGACCGCAACAAAGTCGCCGACTTGGATGCCACGTCTTTGCGCGTAGTCGCCGCGCACGACGTAGTTGATCTTTCGGGCATCGACGTACTTTCGCGGATCGCGCTCGTTGTGATTGGCGACATCGGCGAATGCGGTCTGCGAGATGTAGTAGCCGGGAAAAGGATCGCCCGGGCCCTGCACAATCGGCCGATGGTTGCTGTCCAAGAGGTAACCGACGATCGGCTTGTCCTTGCGGTTCAAGTAGTGGGCGTCGGACGGAATGTCGAGGGCCGGCTTGCCTCGCGGTCCGTAGGCGTTTGGAGCGCCATCGACATCGACGTCCATGCGATGGGTCAGCACTTCGAACGACGGAGGCGTTTCGGTCGACTGGGCACCGGCTGCAACCAAGAATAAAAAGAGGAAGAAGCAGGCTGGGATGGATTGGCTGGACACGATCAAATCCGTTAATGCGAGTCAGCGGTCCCGCGTGGTGACGAAGCCTGGAACCCACAGCAGGGCGCGTTTGGCGTCGGTTTCGGGCAGGTCGGCGATGGACAGCCGCGCGGCTTCGGCGTAGGCACACGCAGTATCCATGGCATAGGCGAGAGAGCCGTGGCGCTCGAGGATTTCGAGAATCTCCGGGTGCGACACGGTGGAGAAGCTGCGCTCGTTGAGGACGGTGCGAATGGCTTCGCGGTCGGCGCCTGTTCCGCGCTCGAGGGCGTGGATGACGGCGAGCGTGGCTTTGCCTTCACGCAGGTCACTGGCTGCTGGTTTTCCTAAAACCTCTTCCGCTGCGGTCAGGTCGAGGACGTCGTCGACGATCTGGAAGGCGAGGCCAAGGTTGCGTCCGTACTCGCCGAGCTGGGATTCGATCTCTGTGGTGGAGTGCGTGATGGCTGCACCGAGTTGCATGGAGACGGAGAAGAGGCACGCTGTCTTGCGGTAGATGAGGTCGAAGTATTCTTCTTCGTTGATGAGGTGGCCGAGCTTCTGCATTTGGAGCAGCTCGCCTTCGACCATCTGCTGAGTGAGCGAAATGAGGAGGTCGAGGACGCGGAAGCTGCGCTCTTCGAGTGCGTAGGCGAACGACTGCATGTAGAGCCAGTCGCCTGCGAGGACGCACTTCGCATTGCCCCAGGTCGTGTTCGAAGATGGACGGCCGCGGCGAATGTCGGCCTCGTCGATGATGTCGTCGTGGACGAGCGTTGCGGTGTGAAGCATTTCCACGACGGCGCCGAGACGAATGCGCGAGTGCGACGTGCAGCCGAGAGCTTTGGAGGAGAGCAGCAGAAGCAGTGGGCGGATGCGTTTTCCGCCGCCAGACATCAGGTACTGCGCGATGTCAGTGATGACGTCGACGTCGGAGGCAGACTGGCGCGTAAACTCCTGCTCGATCGCGGCGAGGTCGTCGCGGAGCAGGTCGAAGACCTCTTTAGCGGTCGCGATGGAGAGAGGACTCACGCACCCTTAGATTAGCAGGGTTGGATGCGGGTTTTGGTTATTGTCACGAAGGGGACGCGATGTTTGTCACATGGAACTTCGCGCCAGAGGGGCTTCAGCCCCTGAGGTCACCGCTCCGCGCTCCATTCCGGCAGAGCTGATTATTAGGAGCGGTAATTCGTGAACTGCAACGCCACTCCGAAATCCCCGGCACGCAGCTTTCCCATGATCTCCTGCAGCACGTCCTTGTCCTTGGAGACCACACGGACCGTATCGCCTTGAATCGAGGCCTGCGCCTTGACTTTCGAATCCTTGATCATGGCGACAATCTTCTTGGCCGCGTCGGAGTTCACGCCCTGCTTCAGCTTGATCTTCTGCCGGACGCTAGAGTTGGAGGCCGGCTCAATCTTCTCGAATTCGAGATTCTTAAGCGAGATTCCGCGCTTGACCATGCGCTGGGAGAGGATCTCGATGACGGCTTTCAGGGAGTAGTCGCTGGCACTGCCGAGTTGAATGATCTCGGTGCCTTCGAGTTCGATCGTGGACTTGGTGTCCTTAAGATCGAAGCGGGTGTGAACTTCCTTGGACGCCTGGTCGATCGCGTTCTTTACTTCCTGAAGGTCTACTTTGCTGACTACGTCGAAACTGTTGTCGGATGCCATAAGGGACAGTATAAGACGGTTGCTGGTTGTCAGTTGCTGGTTGTTGGGAAGAGGGCGTGGAAGTTGCGCGTGGTTTGGATGGCTAGAGCTTCGGGCGTGATTTGGCGGAGGGCGGCGAGTGCGGCGGCGGTGTGGGCGACCAGGGCGGGTTCGTTGCGCTGGCCGCGGAAAGGAATGGGGGCGAGGAATGGGGCGTCAGTTTCGACCAGGATGCGGTCGGCGGGGGCGAAGACGGCGGCGTCGCGGATGGGCTTTGCGGCAGGGTAGGTAAGGTTGCCGGCAAAGGAGAGGTGGAAGCCGGCGTCAATCGAGCGGTGGGCGTGGTCGACGGTACCGGAGAAGCAGTGCATGACGCCGCCGAGTGCGTGCGGCTGCCAGTGTTCGGCGACGAGGGCGAGGAGGTCTTCCCAGGCGTCGGCGGGGCCGAACTTCTGCCTGGCCGCAGGAGTCGCCAACTCGGACGTCCGGCAGTGGATGAGGATAGGCTTGCGGGCGGCTGCCGCGACTTTGAGCTGGGCGATGAATGCGGCCTGCTGGATGTCTGGAGTCGGATTGTCGACGTGGTAGTAGTCGAGGCCGATCTCGCCGATGGCTATGCAACGGGGGTTGGTGGCTAAGGTAGCAAGATCGGTGAGGGCTTCGGGAGTGGCTTTGGCGGCTTCCTGGGGGTGGATTCCGGCGCTGGCGTAGATGATGGGGAGGCCCGGAGACTGTGTGGCTTTTGCGATTTCGAGGGCGCGATGCATCTCGTGGGGGCCTTCGCCGATGCCGATGGCGAGGATGGTGCGGACGTCGGCCGCGTGGGCGCGGGCAAGGACCTGCGGGAGGTCTTCGGCGGAGTACATGTCGAGATGGGCGTGTGAGTCGACGAGGTGCATAGTTGGCCTGATTCAAGATTACAAGGTGGGCTGGCGAGAACGCGCGTTCGTTTCCCACCTTCACTGAGGACCTGTACGCACTGGCGGAATGGTTGGGGCAGTGTGGGATCAAAACCGTGGCCATGGAATCCACGGGAGTGTACTGGATACCCTTGTT
>Ga0182024_10019457_pt1 | contig 12514 bp, 10 predicted proteins | sample P32metaG_FD_120480 | JGI IMG/M metagenome (GOLD analysis project Ga0182024, IMG submission 120480) | Permafrost microbial communities from Stordalen Mire, Sweden - P3-2 metaG (Illumina Assembly) | ecosystem: Environmental > Terrestrial > Soil > Wetlands > Permafrost | place: Sweden: Stordalen... | reverse complement strand
GTTGCGGCTCCCGCGCCCATGTGCATTCTGTTTGCGTAAGAGCCGGCAAAAATTCAGCAGCAGAATCGCCCAGTCCCAGTACCACGACCGCGAGCACGGGTAGTCTCCCAGGTCTCAAACGCGAGACCTGGGGCACCCGCAGCTTGAGGCTGGATTAGAAAATCACATGGTCGGGATACTAGCTCTTCTGGTTTTGGCCCAGGAAAGCGAAGATCACTCCCACGACGACTCCGGCCAGAGGACCAACCAGCAGAAACCCCGCAGCTAGGCGCTCATCAGCGCGGGCCTCGAAAGAGTGCTGCCAGACATCGTTTCGTGTTCCCTGGTTTGCTGCTCTTCCACCGGCACATGGGCCAGTTCCCAGGCCGAGCGATCCTTCAGCAAGCGCGACACAAGTGCGGTATGCATGGCGTGCCCGGCGCGCTCGGCAACCACGTGGCCCTCAATGCGCCGCCCGGCCAGCGCCAGATCGCCAATCAGGTCCAGCACCTTGTGCCGCACATACTCGTCATCAAATCGCAGCGGCCCATTCTCCGGCCCCTTGGCTCCAAGAATGATGGCGTTGCTAGTGTTCGCGCCTCGAATCAGTCCCATGTCGCGCAACTTCTGCTCATCGGCCTTGTAGCCAAAGGTGCGAGCGGGGGCGATGGAGTCGCCGTAAGTCTCCGCGGCCAGGTCCACGCTGGTTCGCTGTTTGCCGATCGGCGCCGGAAAGTCAATGGTGTATTGAATGCTATATCCCGAGCCGGGATAAACACCGATGAATTTGTTGCCCTCACGAACCTCAACGGGCCGAAGGACGCGAATAGTCTCCCGCCGCCGCCGCTGGGTGCGGATTCCCGCAGTCAAAAACGCCTGCACATACGGCAATGCGCTGCCATCCAGGATGGGCAGTTCCAGGTTGTCCAACTCGATGATCACATTGTCCACGCCCATGCCTATCAGAGAGGAGAGCAGGTGTTCGGTAGTCGAGATCAGCACGCCTTGGCGCATCAGGCTGGTTGCGTAGCTTACCTTGGCCACATTGCGGCCGTTGGCGGGAATCTCAAAGTTGTCGAGGTCAGTGCGGCGGAAGACAATGCCCGATCCGGCAGGCGCAGGCAAAAGACGCATGGTGACCGGAGCGCCGGAATGGAGGCCAATCCCTTCAAACGCGATGGGCTCAGCAATCGTCTGTTCCAGGTGAGCCGGACTAGCCAATCATCTCGCTCCAGGTGCGCTATACCAGGCACACTGGGTAGATTAGACTCGAAGTTGCGTCTCCGACCTGTGGCATTTTTGCCACACTCTGCACCTGCTGAACCACCTTCGTTACAGGCGATCAGGCGCGCATTGCAAATAATGCAGATTCTGCGAGGCTATTTAACTGTCGTAGAATCAGGGAACCCCCGGCGCTGCCAGTCAAAGTAGCCGGGGGAAAGGTTGAAGAATGCCCAGCGCTCCCGACTCTCCCACTCCAATGCGCGCACTCCTCGCTGGCGCCCGGCGGAGCGAGGTCGCTCTGCTCGATCTTCTTCGCCAACTGGTGCGGGCTGAGTCACCGACCGACGACAAGAGGGCAGTCGACGCATGTGTGGCACTGGCCGCGGCGCATGCCAATTCCCTGGGAGGCAGGGTCAGGCTACACCGGCAGCGGGCCTTTGGCGACATACTCGAAGCACGCTTTGGACCCCGAAAAAGGCCAGGCGCCCTAAAGCCCGTCCTGCTGCTCGGCCATCTGGACACGGTCTGGCCCCTGGGCACGCTCAAGGCTATGCCCATTCGTGTAGCTGACGGCCGCCTCTGGGGACCCGGCACTCTGGACATGAAGGCCGGCGTCGCAATGGCATTCACAGCCATTGGGTTGCTCGCCGAGGCAGGCTTGCTGCATCGGGAGATTGTGCTGCTGTTGAACAGCGACGAAGAGGTGGGCAGTCCTGTTTCGCGGCCCATTACCGAGCGGCTCGCTGCCGAGAGCGCAGCTGTCTTCGTTTTGGAACCGGCTCAGGGACTGGCATATAAGACCGCCCGCAAGGGCACCGGCAACTGGCGCATCGAAGTGAAAGGAGTCGCCGCCCATGCGGGCGTGGACTTCGAAAAGGGCGCGAGCGCCATTCGGGAGCTAGCCCGTGTGGTTGAGACCGTCAGTAGTTGGACCGATCTGAAGCGCGGTCTTACAGTCAGTGTGGGCCTGGCTGGCGGTGGGTCGAAGACCAATGTGATTCCCGCCGAAGCCTGGGCTGAAGCGGATGTTCGCATTGCACGCAAGGCTGACGGTCCACGCATCGAGCGCAAATTTGCCGCGCTCAAGCCGACAGACAGGCGTTGCTCACTAATAGTCACAGGCGGCATCAATCGCCCACCGATGGAGCGCACCCGGGGAACCGTTCAGCTCTATCGACAGGCTCGGGCGTTGGCTGCCGAACTCGGTTTCCAGTTGGACGAAGCGGCAACGGGCGGCGCGTCGGACGGCAATTTCACCTCTGCGCTCGGCATTCCCACGCTGGACGGCATGGGCGCCGTTGGAGAGGGCGCGCACGCTCGTCACGAATCGATTTTGCTGGAGCATCTTGCGCCCAGGACCGCGCTGCTGGCAGGATTGCTGGCGCGATAGGCCCGGTTAACTGCCTGTGGCAGAAGTCGAGAGCTCGCAAAATACATCCCTCGGGGGCTAAAGCCCTGTTAATCTTGCTGCCCTTGCGGCACGCGACCCAGAGGGAACCCGGTCGTGCCCTTTCAAAACCGGGCTTGCACCTCAGGCTCTTACGGGTGCCGCAAATAATTCTGCAGGAAGAAGTAGCCCGCCGTGACAAAGCCGATCACCGCAACCGACCAGCGCATGGCGCGCTGGTTGACCTTGCGGCTGTAATGCGCTCCCAGATAGCCACCTATTGCCGCCAGAATCGCCATGATCAGGCAAAACCGCCAGGCTACCCGTCCCACTACGATGAATGTAATCGACGGGATGCCGATAGAGACAGCCGCGGTAAGCACTTTCAGTGCGTTCATTTCGTGAATGTCGTGCACTCCGCAGAAGCCAAGGAGCGCCATAACCAGAAAGCCGCCGCCCGCTCCGAAATAGCCCACGTACACACTCACCACCACCATTCCCACGAGCAGGGTGGTGTTGTACCGGCGGCCGCCGGAGAGTGTGGCCAACCACTTTCCAAGTGGAAAGCTGAGCACGAACATCACCGCAGCAAACAACAGAAGCCACGGAAGCATTTCGCGAAAGCGCTTGTTGCCGGTGTGCAGCAGCAGCCATCCGCCCGCCAATCCGCCTAATCCCGATGCAATGCCGAGGGGCAACAGTTCCCGCCGGTAGGTGCGCAGTTGGTGGCGGAAGGCAACCAGCGAGGTCAACTGGCCCGGCCATAGCGCCACCGTGTTGGTGGCCTGCGCGGAGACAGCGCCAACACCGGCGGCGGTAGTGCTGGCCAGCAGCGCAGGCAGCGACAGAAACGATCCTCCGCCGGCGATGGTGTTCAGCACGCCGGCAAGGAATGAAGCGACAGGGAGCCAGCAGGCTCGCAGAAGATGAAGGATGGTCGGGACCATAGATCAATGTAAAGCACGGCGCATAAGGATGCATAAAGGTTGCCTTCCTTTGCAGTTCCCCTTGGTGGGCCTCTGCTGGATATGAGAACGACGCGCCTGGAGCCTCTCCATAGGGGCGCCTGATACACTTTCGTCAAGAGCTCCTGGAGTTTCGACACGCAATGAGACATTCAGCATTGATTCTGTTCCTGGCGGCAGCAAGCGTTGCCGCAGCTGCCCAAACCCCGGCCAAGCCGGCTGCACCCGTCTCCACCGCGCCTCACACGGCGGCCGCTTCCTCTGCAATCAAGCTGCCCCCCGGCGTGCCTCCGGCCAGAGGAATTGTGAAGACAGCCTTCACGCTGCGTTATCAGGACATCAAGATCGGCACCGGCGTCGTGGCTGAATCCAACAAGCTGTACAAGGTGCACTACACCGGCTGGCGCGCTGCCGATGGCGTGAAGTTCGACTCCTCGTTTGACCACCCCGGCCCTCCCGTAATGGACAAGGACAACAAGCCGGTGATGGGCGATGACGGGAAGCCCAAACACGGCGATCCGCAGCCCATGCAGTTTCCTCAGGGGATGGGTCGCCTGATTCCAGGCTTCGACCAGGGATTCACCGGCATGAAGGTTGGCGGCAAGCGTCGCCTCTTCATTCCCTGGCAACTGGCGTATGGTACACGCGATATGCCTGCGCACGGTGCGGATCATCCGGGGATTCCGCCCAAGTCCGATCTCATTTTCGACGTTGAACTGGTCGACGTGAGCGACATGCCCGCGGCTCCCAATCGCCCAGGCGTGGGTGGCATGCCGGGAGGACGTCCAATGCCCCCAGGCTCCGCGCCGCGGCCAGGCGCCGCACCCGCGCCGGGTGCGACTCCGGCACCGGCTCCAGGTGCTACCGCTGCCCCGGGCGCTGCTGCCCCACCGAGCGCTGCTCCTGCGCCGGCACCAAATGCCGCTCCTGCCGCTCCAGTACCCACGGCTCCGGCGCCCACACCACCTGAGACACCTGCACCTGCTCCTGCAACACCCACTCAGCCGCAACCCCACTAGACGTTGGGGAGTTCAAGCATTCGCATTCTTCAGGCCACGCCGACGGGTAGTTCCGGCGTGGCATTGAGGAGTTGCCGCGTGTATGCCTCCCGCGGCTCGGCGCACAGTGCTTCAGTCTCGCCCATTTCTACAAGCCGTCCCCTTTCCATGACCGCAATCCGCGTGCTCAGATAACGGACCAGCGGCATGGAGTGCGAAATGAACAGGTAGGTCAGCCCCAGCTCGCGCTGCAGGCGTCGCAGCAGGTTCACAATCTGCGCCCCCACGCTCACATCGAGCGCTGAAACCGGCTCATCCAGAATCAGCAGCTTCGGCCGCAGGGCCAGCGCGCGGGCGATGTTGATGCGCTGCCGCTGTCCGCCGCTGAACTCATGCGGATGGCGTTCCAAAGCTGACTCATCCAGCCCAACTTCCCGCAGCAGCTCGATGGCCTTCAGGCGCAGCGTGGCGCGGTCCGTCCCAATTTTCACCTCGCGCCGGTGAATGACCAGAGGTTCTGTGACGATCTGCAGCACGTTCATGCGTGGATTCAGAGCAGCGTAGGGGTCTTGGAACACGGGCTGCATCTGGCGGCGGAGCTGCCGAAGCTCCACCCGCGAAGCGGTCGCCATGTCCGTGCCGGCTACGCGCACCGTGCCTTGGCTGGGCTCGATCAGCCCCAGAATCATCCGCGCCAATGTCGTCTTCCCCGAGCCCGACTCGCCCACCAGCCCCAGCGTTTCGCCGGGCTCGATGGTCAGCGAAACATCGTCGACGACGGTCTGCATCTGGGTGCGCAGCCCCACACGCCGCGGATAGCTCTTCGAGACGGAGTCAACTTCAACCAGCGCCATGGTTCGATGGTATACGGACCACCTGCGGTGGGGCAGACCACCTGCGGTGGGGCAGACGGCGCTTGTGCGCCAGGGGGATCAAAGAGTCCACTTCGGCTAATCCAGCTTCGGGTGCAGCTTATGGAATCCCGTTGCCTGCTGATAGGCCCAGGCAAACGCGGCCAGCTTCGCGTCCTGGTAGTGGCCGGCCAGAAAGGTCAATGACACCGGCGTCCCAGGCCCGCCAATGTCGTCGTGGTCGCCGTCGTCGATCCTGGGCGGATGGGGCGCGTCCGCGCCACGCAGCCCATTGGGCAAAATCAGCGCTGGGTGCCCCGTCAGGTTGGTCGCATTCAGCTGCGTATCGGTCGAGGGAGTGACGATGATGTCTACCTTGTCAAACAGCGCCGAAACCTGCTGGATGGCGAGTGTCCGCGCTCGGTTGGCCTGGATGTACTCGACCGCCGGATAGAAGCGCGCGATGCGGAAAGCGTTTGGCCAGTCTTCAACGCCTTGTTCGGTCAGCAGCGCGTCGCGGCCGGTCATGGTCAGATCGTCAAACGCCGCCGCAGCCTCCGCCGTGAGCAGCGAAACCATCGCGTCATAGGGCAGCTTGGGCAGTTCGACTGGAACCAGGTTCACACCCATGGCTCGCAGCTTGTCCAGCGCGGCCAGTTCGTAGCGACGGTCGTAGTCGCGGCGCGCGCGTCCCGCCTTCATCTGCTCATTGCTCTCTTCGCGCTTTTGCTTTTCTTCAGCCGTTTTGCCGGCCACGGCCACGTGCAGCTTGGGTGGCTCCAGCGGGTCAAATTCGCCTTTCAAATAGCCGATGCGCAGTTTCTGCCAATCCAAGCCGGGATCCCAGCGGAAATCCGCAGGAGCGACAGAAACATCCTTGCCGTCCGGCCCGTGAATTACTTCCAGAACAAGCGCGCAATCTTGCGCGGACCGCGTAATCGGCCCCAGCTTGTCCATCGTCCAGCTCAACGCCATGGCGCCGGTACGCGGTACGAAGCCAAATGTGGGCCGAAGGCCTGTGGTTCCGCAACGCGTCGAAGGCGAGGAGATGGATCCCAGCGTCTCAGAGCCGATGGCAAACGCGACGCACCCAGCCGAAACCGCGCTTGCCGAACCCGCCGAGGAGCCGCTCGAGCCTTGTTCGGGGTTCCAGGGATTGCGTGTGCGCCCGCCAAACCATTTGTCGCCCATGGCCAGCGCGCCGAGCGAAAACTTGGCCAACAATACCGCGCCCGCTGCGTCCAGCCGCTGCACCACTGTTGCGTCTTCATCGAAGGACTGGTGCTCGAATCCACCAGCGCCCCATGTGGTTGGATAGCCTTTCACCGCCAGCAGGTCCTTCGCGCCCCAGGGAATCCCATGCAGAGGGCCTCGGTATTTTCCAGCGGCAATCTCGGCATCTGCAGCTCTGGCTTGCGCGAGTGCCCGCGCTTCGGTGAGGTTGATGACGAAATGCAGCTTTGAGTCATAGCGCTTGAGGCGGTCGAGGTACATTTGCGTCAACGCCAGCGAAGTGATCTTGCGCTTCTTGAACAGTGCGCCAAGCTCCGCGATGGAGGCAAAAGCCAAGTCCTCGATGCGGGCGGGAGCTTCCGGAATCGTATAGAAAACGTCCCCCCCGTACCCTCCCGGTTTCGGGCAAGCCGTTCCTCCGGCTGGAATCGGCTCCGCCGCCGGCAGCGGATGAAACACAAACGCCGGCGCAACGGAGTTCGGCAACTTCAGCGCCCGGATGGGCGCATACGATCCACGCTGGTCGTTCAACCCATCGAGCATCATCTTCTTCTGCTCGGCCGTGAAGGGACCCACTCCGGCTAGAAGCCCCGCCTGGTCGAGCATTTCCGGCGTGATCTTCGGCAGCTCTTTTGTTTTGGCCTCCGGTGCAGCCTCCTGCGCCTGGGCGGCAAGTGTGTACAAAACCCCCGGCAGCAGCGCTGAAGTGATTCCAGCGCGGCTGCACGCGGTCAGAAACCGTCGACGATCCAAGCTCATGGTTGAAGCTCCCGCAAGACGCACACGCCCTGCTCAAAAAACAATAACAAATGAGCCTCGCCGGTTTGGGGTGGTGCTTTGAACTTTTCGTTCCGACCCCAAAAAAGCGGCGGAAGTGTGGCCTTCCGCCGGGCGTTTGGGACATTTTTCGACTAGAACTTTTCAGAGGTTGCTGCTCGCCGGCTTAGACGTCAAGATTGCGTACGTCGAGGGCGTTGTCTTCGATGAATTTGCGGCGTTTTTCGACGTCTTCGCCCATCAGCGTTGTGAAGATCTCGTTCGTTTCGACAATGTCTTCAAGCTTGACCTGGAGCAGCGTACGGTGTTCGGGGTCCATGGTGGTTTCCCAGAGCTGGGTCGCGGTCATTTCACCCAGGCCCTTGTAGCGCTGCACGGAGTAATCCTTCTTGCCCTGGTCGACGATGTATTCGAAGAGCTCCCGTGCGGTCTGCTTCTCAACCGGCTCACGGAGAAACTTTCCGGTGGGCTTTCTGGCGGCTCCGGCCTCGATTGACTGGTTCAGTATTCGCGTTGTCTCTGAATCGTCTTCTTCTTCTAGTTTGACGTCCAGCGGGTTGCTTTTGTCTGCCCTAGGTATCCCGGTCTGTGCAGCCTCATATGCCGCCTTATTTACGTCGGCGGCAGTGAGGTCGGGCCTAGCATATTCAATCAGGAATGGCGGCTCGAGGAATTCCTTGATGAGCAAATACTTCGACATCATCTGCTTGAACTCGGGGCTTGATGCCAGAGCCCCCCAGCTGATTTCCCGCTCCTGCCCCTGGGCATCTTTGAACTTGATTGACCAGGTGTGGTGCTCCTCGTCTTCAACTGGATCGCTGATGGATTTGAACTGGAACTCGTCCTTCCGCTCAGTCAGTTCTTCATGCAGTTGTGCGATCTTGGCCGGGATGTCGGATTCTGCTTTCGATGCGAAGTCGGCGCGGTGCAAAAATTCTGCGCGCGCCAAAAACTCCGTCAGTTTTTCATTGCGAATGCGCTTGTCTACTCGCTCGACAAAGCCCAGGTACTCGTCCAGGATGCCCATGAAGCGCGTAAGCTCAGCGCCTTCGATGCGGCTGGCCGCCTCGCCGTGGCGCACCACCATGCCCTCGGATGCGCGGTTCACCATCACTTTCACAAACTCGCGTTCATCCTTGATGTATTGCTCGAAGCGGCCCTTCTTGATCTTGAACAGCGGGGGCTGGGCAATGTAGATGTTGTCGCGCTTGATGAGCTCCGTCATGTGGCGGAAGAAGAACGTCAGCAGCAGCGTACGAATGTGTGAGCCGTCGACATCGGCGTCCGTCATGAGAATGATTTTGCCGTAGCGAATCTTGCTGGCGTCGAAGTCGTCTTTGCCGATGCCGCAACCGAGCGCCGTAATCATGGCGCGGATTTCTTCGTGGCCCAGCATCTTGTCGTAACGGGCTTTCTCTACGTTAAGGATTTTGCCCTTGAGCGGCAGAATGGCCTGGAAGCGGCGATCGCGTCCCTGCTTGGCCGTACCGCCTGCGCTTTCGCCCTCCACCAGATAAAGTTCGCAGCGGTCCGGGTTGCGCTCCGAGCAATCGGCCAGCTTGCCGGGCAAGCCGCCGCCATCGAGGGCTCCCTTGCGGCGAGTGAGATCGCGGGCCTTGCGGGCTGCTTCACGGGCGCGCGCAGCTTCAATGGCCTTGTTGATGATTTTTTTGGCGATGGGCGGGTTCTGCTCCAGGAACATGCCCAGGCGTTCATTCACAAATGCCTGAACTATGCCGGCGATATCCGAGTTCAGCTTGCCCTTGGTCTGGCCCTCGAACTGCGGCTGCGGCAGCTTGACGCTGACCACCGCTACCAGGCCTTCGCGCACATCGTCGCCGCTCAGGTTCTCTTTCATGTCTTTGAACAGGCCCAAAGACTGGCCGATGGCGTTGATGGTCCGGGTAAGCGATGTTTTGAAGCCGGACAGATGCGAACCGCCATCCACGGTGTTGATGTTGTTGGCAAAGCTGAACACAGTATCGGAGTAGCTGTCGTTGTACTGCAGGGCGATGTCCATCTCCACCCCGTCGCGGAGCGCTTCCATGACTATCGGTTTCTCATGCAAGACCTGCTTTCCGCGATTCAAATGCTTTACAAACTCGGCGATTCCACCAGCGTATTTGAACTCCGCACGGCGCGCCTCGCCGGTCTTGGGGTCCGCGGTGCGCTCATCGGTGAGCGTGATCTCCAGGCCCTTGTTGAGGAAGGCCAGTTCACGCAGCCGTTGGGCCAGGGTATCGAAGTTGAACTCGGTGGCGGTAAAAATGGTCCTGTCGGGCAGGAAATGCACCTTGGTGCCGCGCCGTTTGCTGGTGCCCACCTGGCGCAGTTCGCTGGTGGCCAAGCCGCAACTGAAGTCCATCTCCCAGGTATGGCCGTCACGCCAGATCTCGACGTTCAGTTCCTGCGAGAGCGCGTTGACGCAGCTCACACCCACTCCGTGAAGTCCGCCGGAAACCTTGTAGCTCGATGCGTCAAACTTCCCGCCTGCATTCAGCTTGGTCAGCACCACCTGCACCGCAGGCATCTCCTCGCCGTTGGCCAGGGTCTTCATGTCCACGGGAATGCCGCGGCCGTCATCGGTCACGGTAATGGAGTTGTCCACGTGGATGACAACGTCGATTTTCGTGGCGTAGCCGGCCAGGGCCTCGTCCACTGAATTGTCAACCACTTCGTATACCAGATGGTGAAGACCCATCTCACCTGTTGAGCCGATGTACATGGCCGGCCGCAGCCGGACATGCTCCATGCCTTCGAGGACGGTTATATTTTCGCCGGTATAGCTGCCGTTGTTGCCGGGGAGGGGGATGCCGCCAGGTGCTTCAGTCGCCATAGGATTCCGTTCGCAGGGCTTTCGCTTTGAGTCCCACTCGGAGACCGATTCCAAGGAGACCGAGCCGGGTTCGGGTTTTGGGGATTAACCGCATGAAATGCGGGGGCTTGATGCGAGTTTGCCTACCTGTATTTTAGCATGCTTGGGCCCTCTCCGTGGCGCGGAGCCGGCACGACGAGGTGAGTTGTTGTGGCCCACTTATCATACAGAATCGGTAACGTTAGTAACTATGAGCGTTACTAGTTAAGTATCTCAATGAAAAAGATGTATTTAGACGAGTATATGGACTACGCTGTAGTTATGGGGGTAGACTAGTCTCCTCACGATCAAACCACTGAGAGGTTACCTAAAATGAAACTCGCTATCCGGATCTTCGCTCTTTCCGTCGCCCTGGCCGGTCTGGCCGCCGCTTACGGTTCGTCCGCCACCACGCCCGTTCTTGCCAGCCACCAGGCCGCCACGGATTCCAACCCGGTTCCGCTTTGCGCCCCTGGGTTGCCTGGCTGCCCCAATACCCCGTAGGGTCGCTGACTTTAGGGCAATGGCACAAAGGTGTCATAACTTTTAGGAGACTTTTGGGTTGAATCGCACAGCTTTCGGCGCTATGCTGAGAATTGTCTCAGGATAGTGAGCGTACCCTTATGTCTTCTAGTCTGGCGATGTCGTTGATGAGCACGGCAGAGTTCGTGCTCTCTGTGCTGCTTGGGGCTGTCTTCTTGAAGAGAGGGCTGCACAAGCGGTTCCCCGCAATGGGAGCCTACCTGGCGTTGCGCGTTGTTTCCTGCCCCGTGCTTACGCTTCTTCTAATGGGCCGCGCGGGACGATTAATTGGAACCCTCTCCTTTGAACTGGCTTGCTCCCAGTGCTACTTCTTCGCCTACTGGGCGGTCTACATTTTCAGCGCCGTGCTGTTGTACTTCATCTGCATGCAGGTTTTCCGGTCAGCTCTGTCAGCCGTGCCAGGGCTGCTGAAGTTCGGCGTGGTGATCTTCCGCTGGGCTGCTCTGGTTTCGGTAATCGTCACCATTTCCTCTCTTTCCTTTGCGCATCGCGGCGTTTTGATCATCCCCGATGTGGCCATTTCATTGATGCATTCGGTCAGCCTCCTTGAGCTATGCCTGCTGGCCTTCCTTTGCCTGAGCATGAACGCACTGCGTCTTCCCGTGCGCGACCTGGCCTTTGGCCTGGCTCTAGGCCTCGGTGTGATGTCTGCCAACGACTTCATCTTTGCCACGCTAACATCGCGCATGGCTTCACTCACGGCGCCATTGCAATTCGTTTACCAGTCGGTGATCCTGCTCTCACTTGGGACATGGGCTGCTTATTGCTCCCTGCCTGAGCCTGCCCGCATGCCGGTTGTCATGCCGATTAACTCCACGCTCTATCGCTGGAACGAGATCGCCTCGGCGCTGGGCCACACCGGGACGCAGATAGCCGTGCAGGAGCCGTCCAACAGCTTCTTCCTCACCGATGTTGAGAATGTAGTCGAAAAGGTGCTCAGCAGAAACCTGAATAGGCGCCAGTCGGAGTCTTAAGGGCAGGCCTCAGGAATCAGGAACAAGAGATTTGGTTGAGGGAGGGAACAACAGAAAGGCCATCCGCGAAGGTGGATGGCCTTTCTTGTTGAGCCTGAACTGGATTACTTTGCGGCGACGGGCTCGATGGAAGCAAACCTGCCGCGGTTGCCGCGATCCACAAACTTCACCCGGCCCGTAACTTTGGCAAACAGCGTGTCGTCGGAGCCAATGCCCACGTTGACGCCCGGCTTGATGCGGGTGCCGCGCTGGCGGATGATGATCGTTCCGCCGGTAATCAGCTCGCCGGCAAAGGATTTCACGCCCAACCGCTGTGCATTCGAGTCGCGTCCATTTGTGGAGCTGCCTCCACCCTTCTTATGTGCCATTGTCCAATCTCCCTTTGAATTCCTGTGCGCTGCCCGCTGTTGCTCTGCTCAACCAGCCGTTGCTCCGCTCAACTTAGCCGTTGCTACGCCAATCTAGCTGGCGGCGGTGTAGGTCACGCCGTCGGCCTCAATGGCCTTGATGCGCATCTCGGTAAAGTTCTGCCGATGCCCCTGCAGCTTCTTGTACTGCTTTTTCCGTTTGAGATGGAAGACCAGGATCTTGTCTCCGCGACCCTCGCCAAGCACTTCGGCAGTCACCCTGGCCGTGGCCGGCTTGGCCACGCTGCCGGCCTCGCCTGAAACGGCCAGAACGTCGTTGAACTCGACCGTTTTGTCCTCTGAGACAACACTCTCAATCTTC
>Ga0182024_10019456_pt1 | contig 12515 bp, 9 predicted proteins | sample P32metaG_FD_120480 | JGI IMG/M metagenome (GOLD analysis project Ga0182024, IMG submission 120480) | Permafrost microbial communities from Stordalen Mire, Sweden - P3-2 metaG (Illumina Assembly) | ecosystem: Environmental > Terrestrial > Soil > Wetlands > Permafrost | place: Sweden: Stordalen... | reverse complement strand
GCGTTTATGCGGCCAATCATCCGGAGATTTCGCTGCCGTTCTATCAGGCGCTGATCGAGTCGATTCCCGAAGGCAAAGCGATGGCCAAGCGCCACGGCTGGAAGGGAATCTTGCTGCCGGTCAGCATCGGCCCTTGGGATCTGCGACCGGAAGGGCCGGAGCACGACTGGGGCCAGAAATCCGACGCGATTTTCGCGGCGATGAATTTCATCTGGGAATACCAGTACACGCGGGACGACGATTTTCTTCGCAAGACTGCGTATCCGTATCTCATTGAAGTCGCGAATTTCTGGGACGATTACCTGAAGCTCGAGAACGGCCGGTATGTGATCTACAGCGATTCTATTCATGAAGGATCGGGCCCGGACTTCAACCCGCTTCTTTCGCTCGGCATGGTGCGAACGCTCTTCAAGAACATGATTCCGATGAGTATCGAGCTTGGCGTGGATGCCGACCGTCGCGCCAAGTGGCAGGACATCCTCGATAAGCTCGCTGACTACCCCACGCAGACACTCAACGGCAAAACCGTCTTCCGCTATACCGAAAAGGGGATGGCCTGGAATCGGGGAAACACGCTCGGCATTCACCACATCTATCCTGCTGGCGCGATTGGCCTGGATAGCGATCCGAAGCTGCTGGAAATCAGCCGAAATATGATCGCCGCCATGCATCGCTGGAGCGACGGAAACGGATTCGCATCGTGGTACGCCGCGTGCGCTCGCGTGGGTTACGACCCGGAAACGATCCTGCAAAAAATGCGGATCGAATGCGATAAGCACTCATATCCCAATCTCGTTCTTACCTACGGCGGCGGCGGTATCGAAAACACCGCCGGCTTCGGCGCGATCAACGAGATGCTCCTCCAATCCTACGAGGGCGTCATTCGTGTCTTTCCGTGCTGGCCAAAATCCCAGCCGGCCCGTTTTGAAAACCTTCGCGGCGTCGGCGCGTTTCTCGTCAGTTCGTCCATAGCCGACGGCGTTCCGGGAGCTGTCACGATCATCAGCGAGAAGGGCCGTGATTGCGTCGTGCAGAATCCGTGGCCCGAAAAGAAGGTTCAGGTAGCCCGGGCAAACAAGGCGGCCGAGGTGGTTGATGGGCCGCGATTCACGCTGAAAACCGCCGCTGGCGAAAGCATCTCCCTGAAACCCGCCGAATGACGCCGGATTCAATTTGCCCGGCGACCTCTACTGCGGTAGCGTGGTGAAGAACCAACTCTTCAGGAAAACTCACGCATGCGACGATTGATTCTGGCGGTGGTGCTGATGGTGGCAGGGGTCTGCTCGCTGGCGAGTGCTGCGACTCCCATCACGGTGTCGATTGACGCGACAGATGTGAGTCGCCGGTTGTTTCATTCGACGTCGAGTGTTCCAGTTCCATCGGGGCCATGCACACTGGTCTTTGCCAAGTGGATTCCCGGCACGCATTCGCCGGCGGGAATGATTCAGCAGATCGCGGGATTGAAGTTCAGCGCCGGCGGCAAGCCCATCGCCTGGCATCGCGATCTGGTCGATATGTATGCGTTCCATTGTGACGTGCCCGAGGGCGCCAGCGCCGTGGATGTGGCGATGGATTTCGTCGCGCCCGCCGAGGGGAATTTCCTGTCGGAAAACACAACGGCTTCCACTGCCGACGTCGCGATCGTGCACTGGGAATCGCTGATGCTCTATCCACAGGGCGCGAAGGCCAGCGACGTGACGGTGCAGGCGTCGATCAAGCTGCCGGCGGGTTGGGATTTCGCGACGCCGTTGCCGCAGGATGAGAAATCGGAAAATCAGGTCAAGTTCTCGCAGGTGTCGCTCTATACGCTGGTTGATTCGCCGGTGCTGGCGGGGCGGCATTTCAAGAAGATCAAGCTCTCTTCGGGATCGACGCCGCTGACTGAACTCGACCTGGCGGCGGACGATGAGGCCAATCTCGAGATTCGGCCGCAGACCGTCGACGCGTATAAGCATCTGGTTACGGAAGCCGGGAAGTTGTTCGGGACATACCACTACAGCGAATATCACTTTCTCGTGACGCTCAGCGATCCGCTCATCGGTGGCGGGCTTGAACATCACCAATGTAGCGAAGATCGCATGCGTGCCGGATCGTTTGTCGATGGTCCTATGGTCGGTGGCGGGTCGCTGCTGCCGCACGAATACGTGCATTCGTGGAACGGGAAATATCGGCGTCCGGCCGGGCTGGCGACGAGCGATTATCAGCAGCCGATGAAGGATGATCTGCTGTGGGTTTACGAGGGCCTGACCGAATACTACGGCGAAGTGCTGACCGCGCGGAGCGGTTTGAATACGCAGCGGCAATTTCGACAGCGCCTGGCGAATCTCGCGGCGGCGCTCGACAACGAGCCGGGCCGGGGATGGCGTCCGCTGGCCGATACCGCGATCGCCGCGCAGCTCGATTCCGACGGCCATGATTTTGAAAGCTGGCGCCGCGGACTCGATTATTACGACGAGGGCGTCCTGATCTGGCTCGACGCCGACACGCTCATTCGCAAGCAGACCGGCGAGAAGAAATCGCTCGACGATTTCTGCAAGTTGTTTCACGGTGGAAAGGGCGGACCGCCCGAGTTGAAGACATATGAACTGGCCGACGTCGTGGCGGCGCTGAATGATGTGGCCCCATACGATTGGGCGAAGTTCTTCGATGAGCGCGTGACCCAGGTCAGCGAGCATGCGCCGCTGGCCGGCTTGCAACGCGCCGGCTGGAAACTGATTTACGCCGACACTCAGGACAATAACGACCGCCCGCAGCAGCGGCGGCGATTCGCCGGTGGAAGCTTTCCGTATTCATTGGGATTCGCGGTGAACATGGAGGGGCAGATAGTTGACGTGACCGTTGGAAAGCCCGCTTTCAACGCCGGGCTGTCGGCTGGGATGAAGCTGGTCGCCGTCAACATGCGGCAATTCTCCGCCAATGTGTTGCGCGACGCGCTGCTCGCCGCCGAAAAGTCGAAGGACCCGATTGAGCTGCTGATTCAGGCGGGGGAACACTTCAAGATCTACAAGCTCGACTACCACGACGGGCCCCGCTATCCCCGGCTGGAGCGCGTGAGCGCCCAGCCCGATCTGCTGGCAAAAATCACCCGGCAGTCCGACATCCTCGAGAAGATCATCAAATCGATCGTGCCTGGCCCGGCGACCGCGCCGGCAACACAACCGGCGTCATTACGTGAGCGATCGGCCGCCATCAAGTCGGATGATCTGGCCGGTCACATATGACCCCGGGTGCGTCAGGAATCGGACGACGCTGACGACATCGGCGGGCGTTCCAGAGCGGCTTAGCGGAACGCGTTTCAAATACTTTTGTTTCTCGGCATCGGGATAGTTCTTCGGCCATTCGACGATTCCGGGGGCGATGCCGTTGACGGTGACATCGGGCGCGAGTGCGCGAGCCAGCGAGAGCGTGAGGTTCAACAGGCCGGCTTTGCTGGTGCAATACGCCATGTACTCCGGCCAGGGTCGCTCGGCCAGGACGTCAACCATATTGATTACATGCCCGCGCGCCGCGCGAAGGCGCGGTTCAAATCGCTGGCAGAGGAGCATCGGTGCAGCCACGTGGATTTGCCAAAGGGTTTGGAGTTGCGCCTCTGTTGCTTGAGCCAGGCTGCTCGGTGGATAGAGCGACGCGTTGTTGACCAGCACATCCAGTTTCGGGAATTCAGCCAGAGCATTGTCGATTAGTTCAACAGCCTGAGTCGGTGAAGTCAGATCCGCTCGAACCGCAACGCATTTGCGGCCCATCCGCTGAATTGCGCCCACAAGTTCATTTGCTTCCGATTCGCTCGACAGATAAGTGATCGCGATGTCGAACCCATCTGCGGCGAGCGCTTGGGTAATCGCTCCTCCGACGCGCTTCGCGCCGCCGGTGACAAGAGCAACGCGAGATGAATGGGTTGATTGAATCATATCCTGACGATCTCATTGGCTATCAGTGCGGTGTTGATGAAGTGTATGGCAAAGTTTCCGTGACATGGGCTTCCAGCCCATGCCGAGCGATTTCCTCCGTCGGTTGTCGTTACCATCTCAATCGACCCAGCCCGAAGCGTAGCGTTCTTTTCTTTTTTGTCCGAACGATGCTTGGCAGTCGCAGATCTCTTGACGCCGCCAGCGGCAAGCTGGATGGTACGTCATCTGAAAACTTAAGATCGCTTGCATGGGCTGGAAGCCCATGTCACGGGAACATTTCCGCGCGCTGCGCGCTCGTCTGACGCCTCGCGGCTATCCATGAAAGATGTCGTCATCAGAACTATGTCACAAGCTCCGCGCTAACAACTCGATCCGTGACAGGATCGCGTCGCACCGGCTGATAAAGCGTGTCGCGCTCAACCGGGATCTTGTCAGCTTCGCGAATCAGTCGCTGGATGTCGCGCACGTGCAGTTCCTGATGGGTGCCGTCGGCGTCGCGCTTGGTAATGTCGTACCAGACGACGGTGCCGTCCAAATCGTCGCAGCCCCAGTCCAGCGCAACTTGTGACAGGCCGATTCCCTGCATGATCCAGAATGCCTTGATGTGCGGAATGTTGTGCAGCATCAGGCGGGCGATCGCCAGCGTCTTCAAGTCAGTCAGGCCCGTCGGGCCGGGCAGCGCCCCCAGCTCGCTGTACTCGGGGATGAACGACAGTGGGATCATGCAATTGAACGAAGCAGGGCGGCCGTTGTCGGATGCTGCCGCCAGAGACTCAGCCTGCACTTCGCGCAGTTTGATGAAATGCGTCACGCGCTCGGCGGGTGTTTCGACGTGGCCGTAGAGCATCGTCGCGTTGGTGTAGATGCCGAGGCTGTGGGCGGTGCGATGGACCTCGAACCATTTGTCGGCGCGCACTTTTCCCTTGAACGCTTCATCGTGAACGCGATCGTCAAAAATCTCCGCGCCGCCGCCGGGCATGCTGCCCAGGCCGGCTTCGCGAAGCGCGGCGAGCGTTTCGCGAACGCCGAGCCGCGCGACGCGCGAAAGATGGACGATCTCGATCGCGGTGAACGCTTTGATGTGCAGTTCGGGGCATTCGCCGCGCACGCCGCGGAGCATGTCGAGGTAGTAGTCGAATTTCAGCCAGGGATGCAGGCCGCCGACGATGTGCACTTCGGTCGCACCGGCATCGGCGGCCTTGCGCGCGGTCGCGATCACCTGCTCGACCGGCATCTCGTACGCGCCCTCTTCGCCGCGTTTGCGGTAGAACGAGCAGAACTTGCACGAGAGGGCGCAGACGTTGGTGTAATTGATGTGGCGGTTGCGATTGTAGTAAACGTTATTGCCGTGCAGTCGCGTGCGAACGAGATGAGCAAGCCGACCAATCGCGTGGACGTCGCGGCTGGCAAAGAGCGCAACGCCGTCTTCAAGACTCAGCGGGTCGCAGGCCATGACGCGGTCGGCGATTGGCGTAAGGGCCGCGTCTTTTATTCCTAATTCGTCCATACGCATTGCCGGAAATATAGAGCAAGCGGTCGATGACTTCATCAAGAATCCAAGCTCGCCGCTCGCGGCGCCGGAAGAATTTCGACTTTTAAAGAAGGTGTAAAGCACCGGCCGCGCCGCACCCGAAACAGGATCGTTTGAGATGATACCCGAGTCGAAAACTGGAGCATCGCTTCGCACGGGCTGGAACCCGGGTCACGTTGGGAGCGCTCGAAGATACCGCATGATTTTGCCGCGATTTAGTCGGTAAACGAAATACGCCTTAGCGCATTCCACCCAATCGAGGCCCGCCCGGCGCACCACCGCCTCCGGTTACCGCGGCGCCTTCCTGCAAGTTCAACGGCTTCTGAATCGTCTGCGTGATCTTTCGCAAAAGGTCGATAAACTCCACTTGAGCGAGATTCAGCGCTTTGATCTTCAGGTGCGAAACGATTCGGCTCTGCAAAACCTCAAGCTGTTGCTGCTGGGCATCGGTGACGCCAAGGCCCGATTGCTGCTGGCGGGAGAGCGCTTCGATCTGCCGGTCAAACTCCGCCAACAGCCGGCCAGCGTCGGCGTCCTGTTCGACGGCTTTGCGCGCGTCTTTGTATCGCGTCACCGAGGGGTGCTGGGCGACCAGATCTCCAAGCTTCGATGCTTCGTCCATCAACTGCTGCGTATCAACGGGCATGACGTTCCTTGTAAAAATCTCGGCGGGCGAAGCTTCGCTCGCATAGCTGCGAAAAATCATACTCAGAACGCATTCAATTCACAGCGCGTGGTTTTGCCGCCGCAAAATCCCCGGGCCGTGCGGATCGTAGATCGATCCGCTACGATCAATTGGCGTTCGCATGAGTGTCACCCGCTACCACCGTCAGACCCTGCTTCCCGCCGTCGGCGACGCCGGCCAGGCGCGGCTGGCGCGCTCGCGGGTCTTGCTCGTCGGATGCGGTGCGCTGGGCGGCGTGGTCGCCGAGCAGTTGGTGCGGGCGGGCGTTGGATTTCTCCGGATTGTCGATCGCGACATCGTCGAGCTGTCGAATCTTCAACGGCAGATGTTGTTCGATGAGCAGGATGCCGCCGATGGAATGCCGAAAGCGATCGCGGCGGCAAATCGTTTGCGTCGGATCAACTCGCAAGTCGAAATTGATCCTTGCGTAGTTGACCTTAACGCGGCGAACATCGAAACGCTGGCTGAGGCTCCGCATTCTCCCTCTCCCGGTACGCCGGGGGAGGGTTGGGATGGGGGTTCGTCTTTCGAAACTCGGGAGCGTTGCGATAACGGTGGCGTGGCCCCCTCCTTAACCCTCCCCCGGAATACGACTCGACTGAGCTCGCCGAAGTCCGGGAAAGGGGAAAGAATGGCGAACTCGATCGACCTGATCATCGATGCCGTCGACAACGCCGACACGCGATATCTGATCAATGACTATTCGGTGAAGACGCAAACGCCGTGGATTTATGGTGCGTGCGTTGGCACGGAAGGGCGGTTGATGACGATCCAGCCGCCGAAGACGGCTTGTCTGCGGTGTCTCTTTCCTAATCCACCGGGAGCTGGCGAGCTACCAACCTGCGACACCGCGGGTGTGCTTGGCCCGATGGCCGGCGTCATTGCCAGCCTGCAATCGGCGGCGGCGCTCGAACTTCTGCTCGGTCGTGAACCATCCTTGGGAATGTTCGTCGCGAATCTCTGGCCGACGCGATTTCGCACGATTGATGTACCCGCTTTATTGCGCGAAACGTGCCCCGTTTGCGGCCGCGGTCGGTTTGATTTTCTGGAAGCATCAAATCCAAGTCGGTCGATTACGCTGTGCGGGCGAAACGCGATTCAGATTCGGCCTGGCAATGACGCCGCAATCGATCTGGTTTCTTTAGCTTCTCGACTTCGAACCGTGGGGACGGTTGATCGAACCCCGCATCTGCTGCGATGTCGGCTTAGCGAACCTCCTGATGTCCAATTGACGGTATTTCCAGATGGTCGCGCCCTGATTCACGGCGTTTCCAATCCGGATCGCGCCAACGCAATTTATGCGAAATTCGTCGGAAACTGAGCCAACTGGACGACGTGAATGTTTGTCGCTAGGATTTATGGGTGTTTACTGTGAACGAGTTGGAGCTTGAGTCGGGCATTCAATCTCGCTCGATTCTTAGCCTGATCGGCAACACGCCGCTGCTCTCGTTTAAGCGCGTGTCCCATCCTGACGGCGATGTGCAACTGCTGGCCAAAGCCGAGTGGTACAACCCCGGCGGGAGCGTCAAGGACCGCGCCGCGCTGGGCATGATTCTCGACGGCGAACGTCGCGGCCTGCTCACCAAAGACAAGATTCTCATCGACGCCACCAGCGGCAACACCGGCATCGCGTACGCGATGATCGCCGCCGAGCGCGGGTATCGCGTCAAGCTGGCGCTACCGCGCAATGCCAGTGTCGAACGAAAGCAAAGCCTGATCGCGTACGGCGCGGAGCTGATTCTGACCGATCCAACTGAAAGCACCGACGGCGCGCAGCGCTATGTGAAGAATCTCGTCGACGAGTCGCCCGAGAAGTATTTCTACCCCGACCAATACAACAACGACGCCAACTGGCGCGCTCATTACGAGACCACCGGCGTCGAAATCTGGAACCAGACGGCGGGGCGGGTGACGCACTTTGTCGCCGCCTTGGGCACCAGCGGCACTTTCATGGGCGTCACGCGGCGACTCAAAGAATTCAATCCCGATATCCAGTGCATCAGCGTCCAACCCGATTCCCCCTTGCATGGCCTCGAAGGCGTCAAACACATGGGCTCGGCCATCGTTCCCGGGATTTATGATCCGACTCTGGCTGATGCGCAAATCGATGTCGCCACCGAAGACGCGCATCAGATGGTGCTGCGATTGGCGCGCGAGGAGGGGTATCTGGTGGGCGTGTCGTCGGGCGCGAATCTCTTCGCGGCGCGGCAAGTCGCCAGCGGGTTGAAGCAGGGCGTCGTCGTCACTATTTTCTGCGATTCGGCTGCCAAATATCTTTCCGAATCATTCTGGCAGGACGTGAACTCGACCGCGGAGAACTGGCCATGATTCGGCTTGAATTGCCCGCGGCGCTGAAAGTGCAGATCGAGGCGGAAGGCTCCGCCGCGTTTCCGAGCGAGTGCTGCGGCATCATCCTGGGCCGCGATTTTCGCGACGGCGACAACCCGCGCCGCGTTGTCGAGCGCCTGATGCCCGGGCAGAACGTCTTTGAAGCCGATGAGCGCTACCACCGTTTTTCGATCGATCCGCGCTTGCAGATGCAGGCCGAGCGCGAAGCGGAGAAGGCCGGGCAAACTGTCCTCGGCTTTTATCACAGTCATCCGAATCACCCGGCCCGACCGAGCGAATATGATCGCGAGCATGCCTGGCCGTTTTATAGTTACCTGATCGTCTCGATTCTTGACGGCAAACCGGATGTAATGACAAGCTGGGTGCTGAACGATACGACGAATCAATTTGAGGAGCAGTCGATTGGGTAGAGGAGATTCCAAATTCCAAATTCCAGATTCCAGATTTCAAATTGAAGATCGACGGCTTGAACAACCGGTTTTGAAATTGAAATGGTTGAAATTTAGAATCTGAAATCTGAAGCATTTGAAATTCGAAATCCGGAATTTGGAATCTGGAATCTGGAATTTTAGATTTGAAATTTGAACTTTTGACCGAAGGTCAACATCTATGCCGCTTAAACCGCAAGGCCGGATTTTTAATGACATCACCGAGACCATCGGCGGTACGCCGCTGGTGCGAATCAATCGATTGATCCCCAAGGATCAGGCGACGGTTCTCGTCAAGTGTGAGTTCTTCAATCCGCTGGGCAGCGTGAAGGACCGCATCGGCGTGGCGATGATCGAAGCCGCCGAGCGGGGTGGCAAGATCGACCATGACACGGTCATCGTTGAACCGACCAGCGGCAATACGGGAATCGCGCTGGCGTTTGTCTGCGCGGCCAAGGGATACAAGCTCATTCTGACGATGCCCGAATCGATGAGCATCGAGCGCCGGCGGCTGCTGAAGGCGCTAGGCGCGCAGGTTGTGCTGACGCCCGCCGCCGACGGGATGCGCGGGTCGATTGAGATGGCGAAGAAAATTCTCGGCGAGCATCCGAAAAGCTTCATGCCGCAGCAGTTTGAGAACCCCGCGAACCCGGAGGTTCACCGCCAGACCACGGCAGAGGAGATCTGGCAGGACACCAACGGCGCGGTGGACATCCTGGTTGCCGGCGTCGGCACCGGCGGGACGCTGACGGGTGTTTCCGAGGTCATCAAGCCGCGCAAGCCGAGCTTCCAGGCGATTGCCGTCGAGCCCGTCACGTCGCCCGTGATCACGCAGACGATGAACCACGAGCCGGTAAAGCCCGGTCGGCACAAGATTCAGGGCATCGGCGCTGGTTTCGTTCCTGATAACCTGCACACCAACGTCGTCGATGAAGTGATTCAGGTGACTGACGAGGAGGCCTTTCTGTGGGCGCGTCGCCTGGCCAAGGAAGAAGGAATCTTCGGCGGCATCAGCTCTGGTGGAAACATTGCTGCCGCCGCGAAGGTTGCCGCCCGGCCAGAGAATAAGGGCAAAATCATCGTCACCATCATGTGCAGCTTCGGCGAGCGCTACCTCAGCACGCCGTTGTTTGATGACCAGTGACTCGTTCTCTGCGTATCTGCAGGACCGGAATTACGGTTGCCCTGATCGCTCACTCAGGCACAATATGGCGCGGTGCGGAGTGAGCGTGTTCAATCAGGCGGTGTAACTTTCCGCGCCGCGATGGTGCTGGTCATCGCCGCGTGTGGTTTCGTGCGCGGTGGCGAACTGCGAAGCTACGACACGCCGTACTACACGATTCGAACAGATCTCGATCCGGCCGATGCGGCGGAAGCGTCGCTGCGGATGACGCGGATATTTGAAGAATATCAGGTCAAGACAAGCGGATTTTCGGGCCAGATTCGCGAAAAGTTTCGCTGCTTCCTCTATCGATCGCGCAAGGATTACCAGGGCGCCGGCGGACCGCCCAAATCGGGCGGAATCTATTTGAATGACGTGAAGACCCTGATGGTTTACGTTGGCGACCATCCCACGCGCGCCCAGTGGGGCGTGTTGCAGCACGAGGCGTTTCATCAATTCGCGGCGGGCGTGATTCGCGCGGATCTGCCGACGTGGCTCAACGAGGGAATCGCCGAGTATTTTGCCGAGTGCCGATTCACCGGCGATGGATTTCTCGCCGGATTAGCCCCTTCCAAGCGCATCGAGCGCGTGCGCGAATCAATTGACGATGGCAAGCTGCGCAGCATCCGGCAGATGCTGAAAATGAATCGCGAACAGTGGGCCGGCAGTCTGACGATCGAGAATTACGACCAAGCATGGTCGATGGTCTACTTCCTTCTGCATGCCGACGATGGCAAATATGCGGCGTCGCTGAATCGATTTGTAAACCTGCTCGGGCAGAACGTCCGCCGTGAAACGGCCTGGCAGCAGTGCTTCGGCGATGTCGGTGAATTTGAGGCCCGGTGGAAGGCGTGGTGGAAAGACGTGCCGGATAATCTAACTACCGACGAGGCGGTCGAAGCCGACGCTCAGACGTTCTGTAGCTTCTTGGCTCGGACAACGATTCCGAAGAGGGGGTTCGAGTCGTTCGATGCCTTCGAGCAAGCCGCCCAGACGCCCCGGCCCGGCGCCGATTGGCTTCCGCTCGGGCTGCTAACGCAAACCGCCGATGCCGCTCAGGACAGCGGGGCAAAGTTCTCGATCACGCAAAAGCCAGGCGAATCGCTGAAGGTGGTCGCTGGTTGCCCGGACGGAACGAGCGTCACGTGCTGGTTTGTGAGCCGAGGGTCCAAGCCGCCGAAGATCATTACCGATTTTGACAATGTGCCGGCAATTGTCTCCCGCGCGTCGAAACTGGTTGACGCCGGGCAGCGCGACGAAGCCCGTTTGATGCTTCTGACGGCTTTGCGCGCTCACCCCAAGTCGTCCGGCGCGGAAGCCGCTCGGCAGCTACTGAAGCAAACGAGTCCCTAGACCCGACACGGAATTTTCACGCAAGTTGGCGCTACCAATGAGCGTGCCCACCGAACAACTCGCCGCGCCGCGACAGTCGGCGGCAGCCGCGTCGGAATCCGCTTCCGAAGGACGGCCGCTGCGCCCGCTCATGCTTGGCCTATTTGTCGCCAGCGGATGCTCGGCGCTGATTTACGAGATTGTCTGGTTCCAACTGCTGCAACTGGTGATCGGCGCGACCGCCGTCTCCCTCGGCGTCCTGCTCGGCGTGTTCATGGGGGGAATGTGCATCGGAAGCCTGGCGCTGTCACGAATCGTTTCTTCGCGGCGGCATCCGCTGGCGGTCTACGGAGCGCTGGAAATCGGCACCGGGATCTTCGGGCTATTGGTGCTGCATGGAATTCCGATCGCCAATCACGTCTATGTCGCCGCCGCGGGGCATGGCGTGTGGAACATCGCGCTCCGGGCTGTCGTCTGCGCGGTTTGCCTGCTGCCGCCGACGCTTCTGATGGGCGCGACGCTGCCGGCGATCTCCCGATATGTTCGAACCACCCGCGACGGCGTTTCATGGATGGGATTCTTCTACGGCGGCAACATCGCCGGCGCGGTGTTCGGGTGCCTGCTCGCGGGGTTCTATCTGCTTCGCGTATACGATATGCACATCGCCACGTACGTCGCCGTGGCGTTGAACCTGGCGGTGGGAAGCGTGAGCCTGATCGCCAGTCGCATCTCCAAATTCGTGCCGACGCGCGAGCGGTTGGATTCGATTGAGCCGTTTGCGGCGGGTCGACCCGGCGCCGGCTGGATCTACCTCATCATCGCGCTTTCGGGTTTCACCGGCCTTGGCGCCGAAGTCGTATGGACCCGGCTGCTGTCGCTCCTGCTCGGTGGCACCGTTTATACGTTTTCGATCATCCTGGCGGTGTTTCTATTTGGGTTGGGTATTGGAAGCTCGATCGGCTCGATGCTGGCCAGAAGCGCTACTCGGCCGCGCGTTTTGCTCGGCGCGTGTCAGCTCCTGTTGGCAGCGTCAATTGCCTGGGCGGCATACATGCTGACCCAATCGCTGCCGTACTGGCCGATCGACGGGCGATTGTCGCCGTCCATCTGGTTCACGTTT
>Ga0182024_10019455_pt1 | contig 12515 bp, 13 predicted proteins | sample P32metaG_FD_120480 | JGI IMG/M metagenome (GOLD analysis project Ga0182024, IMG submission 120480) | Permafrost microbial communities from Stordalen Mire, Sweden - P3-2 metaG (Illumina Assembly) | ecosystem: Environmental > Terrestrial > Soil > Wetlands > Permafrost | place: Sweden: Stordalen... | reverse complement strand
GAGGCGCGCGGCGTCGGACGCGACCCACGCGGCGACCGCGAACGCGCCACCGACCGGAAGGCGACCGGCGTCGAGCTCGGCCGCGCAGACCGGGACGATCCGCAGCCGCAGTTTGTGGGTGCCTACGCCGTCGCTCTGACAGCACCCGACACGTATTTACAGCAGTCCTGAGAGTGCGCCCAGCGGTTGGAGGTCGATTTGTAAATCGTGATCCAACATAAGCTCGTCGTCGCCTGCGGGTGTGAGTCCCGTCCGGGTAGGTGCCAGGAGGCCCGGTAGCAGGCTGGCGGCTCGGTCTGGAAACGGGCCGGGTCGAAGCCCAGCGTCAAGAGCCCTTATGGGGGAGCGACTGAGCGGTCCGTAGCGTCAAGCGAAGCCTGCCGCGCCGTTAGTGTGCCCGCCCTCGGGTGGGAGGAAGGGAGAGCCGAGCCGCGTCTTTCACGGTGAAGGCCACGGAAGGGGTGAAGAGCCTGGATTGCAGCCCCGAAGAACTCCTCGGCGTAGAGGGCTCGGAACGTTCAGATGGTGGCGACGGGAACTGGGGAGGCCCTCCCCGGCCCGGCAGCCTGCGGCTTGGTGCTGTCGGAGCGTTGCGTCCTATAACCGGTGATGAGCCGGGAAGTGGATCGCGAGCCGGGTGGGCGTCGGAGGCGGCCGTAGTACCGCTTGAGCTGACGGGACAACAGAACCCGCAGTGAGGGAAGGGCCGCTGCTTCGTTCATGCGTCACGTGCACGGAAGGGCCGGTGAGTGCCACATCGTGGCTAGGACCACCAAGCAGGACAAAGTCCGAGAACTGCAACGAACGCTTTACCGGGCGGCCAAGGCCGATCCCGGGCGACGGTTCCACGCGCTCTACGACAAGATCTACCGCAGAGACGTTCTAGAGCGCGCGTGGGAGCTGGTGCGCGCCAATCGCGGCGTGGCCGGCATTGACCGACAGACCATCGCCGACGTCGAGCAGTACGGCGTGAGCCGGCTGCTCGATGAGCTGGCCGCGGACCTCAAGGACGGGCGCTGGCGTCCGCTCCCCGCCCGCCGGGTGTTCATCCCGAAGCCCGGCAGGCCACAGGAGCGTCGTCCACTCTCGATCCCTGCTGTCCGCGATCGCGTCGTGCAGGCGGCCACGAAGGCGGTGATTGAGCCGATCTTCGAGGCCGACATGCTCGAGTGCTCGTTCGGGTTTCGGCCCAGGCGCTCGGCGCACGACGCGCTCCAGGTCCTCGTTGACGAGGCATGGAGAGGCAGGCGATGGGTCGCCGAGTCGGACATCGCCAACTGTTTTGAGGCGATCCCGCACTCGGGGTTGATGGCGGCGATTGAGGAGCGGATCAGTGATCGTCACGTCCTGAAGCTCCTGCGCGCGATGTTGCGCGCGGGGGTGATGCAGGATGGTGCGGTCACGCGCAGCGCGACCGGTACTCCGCAGGGCGGGGTGCTTTCACCCTGCCTCGCCAACATCTACCTGCACCGGCTTGACCGGCAGTGGGCAGAGCGCGGCTGTGGGGTGCTGGTGCGCTACGCGGATGATCTGCTGGCGCTCTGCCACAGCCGACAGGAGGCCGAACGGGCGCTTGCGGCGCTCTCGGCGATCCTCAAAGAGCTGGGGCTTGAGCTCAAGCAAGCCAAGACGCGGATCGTGCATCTGACAGAAGGCGGGGCGGGGCTGGACTTTCTCGGCTTCCACCACCGCTGGGTGCGCGGCAACACGACGCGATCGCGGCACCTGTGCTTCCTCGCTCGCTGGCCCTCACGGCAGGCGATGCAGCATGCCCGCGACCGGACCCGTGAGATCACGGATCGGCGCAGGCTGCTGGTCCCCGTTGACGATGTCGTGCAGGACGTCAATCGCTTCCTGCGTGGCTGGTCGGGTTACTTCCGTTACGGAAACTCCGCCCGACAGTTCAACACGATCAACCTCTACGCGCTGAACCGCCTCTCGCGGTTCGTGGCCAAACGCCACAAGCGCAGCTGGCGGTACGGCTGGAAGGCAGTGGCCTACCAATCCCCGGACCGCCTCGGGTTGATCAACCTCAATGGAACCATCGTCGCGCCACGACCCAACAGGCCGTGGCGACCGGGACGCTGAATGCCGACGGTGAAGAACGTCGGAGAGCCGTGTGCGGGAAAATCGCATGCACGGTTCGATGCGGCGGCGGGAGGAAACCAAGCCAGTCGGGCCAGCACCGGCCGCGCGGCTCAGGCGCCTCTCGCCGACCCTACCGCGACCGGCAGAGGCCGGATGCCAGCAGCGTGGCAAGAGCAGGTCTCGGCGCTGCCCGCGACCGAGGTAGCGCCGTGGAGCCGGACGGCGACTTGGCGTCCAGCCAATCGAGTCAGCACGGACAGCGAAACGGGGGGCAATTCGAGAACTTATCACTCGGGCATAAGTTCTTGTGGCCACAAGGGCGGCCGTTAGCGAAGAATTTGGTCGGAAAGTATGCAAACCTGGGGATTGTGATCCGGACAGAAGGCATCGCTGGCATGATCGGCGCGGGCGTCACGCTCGCCGGGGCGCGCCTCGCCGTCGCTCCATCCTGGAAGCACGTGGTCGACGGCACAAATCTCGCAATCGTGACGGCGTGCTGGCCGTCGTCACCCGGAATCAGTGGCTGGCTATGACGCAAACCGGAGAATGGCCTCGGGTGATCCAGGGGGGCATGGGCGTGGCTGTTTCCGGCTGGCAGTTGGCCTCGACGGTGTCGAGCATGGGCCAGCTCGGCGTGGTGTCCGGCACTGCTTTGCCGGTCGTCCTTGCCCGCGGGCTCCAGGACGGCGATCCGGGTGGACACCTACGACGCGGACTGTCGGCGTTCGTCGACCCTGCTGTGGCCACCCGCATCCTAGAGCGCTACTTCCAGCCTGACGGGCGTCGCTTCGGCAGCGGCTATCGCGCCGTGCCCGTGCCGCGGCAACGTCCGAATCGCCACTTCCTTGAGCTGACCGTGGCCGCCAACTTCGTGGAGGTCTACCTAGCCAAGGACGGGCATGGCTGTCCGGTCGGGATCAACCTGCTCGAGAAGATCCAGATCCCGACGCTCCCGTCGCTGTACGGCGCGATGCTGGCGGGCGTCGATTGGGTGTTGATGGGTGCGGGAATCCCCAGCCACATCCCCGCCGCGCTGGACGCCCTTGCCGACCATCGTCCGGTCGCCTTGCCGCTGACGGTCGCCGGTGCGACCGTGGACGATGAATACACCGTCGCGTTCGACCCTCGCAGCGTTGTTCCACAACCCGGAGCGGCGCTCTCACGTCCCCGGTTCATGGCGATCGTCGGCTCCCACGTGCTCGCCGCTCACCTGGCCCGCGACGAGGAGAGCCGACCCGACGGGTTCGTGGTCGAGCGCCCGACTGCTGGCGGTCACAACGCGCCGCCGCGAGGCCCGTTGCAGTTGAATGCCGACGGCGAGCCTGTCTACGGCCCACGCGATGAGGTTGACCTCGCGCGGATGCGCCAGATCGACGTTCCGTTCTGGCTGGCGGGCGGCTACGCGCATCCGGCCAAGCTTCGGGAGGCACTCGCCGAGGGAGCCCGCGGAGTGCAGGTAGGCACCGCGTTCGCGCTCTGCGACGAGTCCGGGCTCGACCACACACTCAAGCGGCGTGTGCGCGAGCAGGCGGCCGCCGGACGGCTCGTGCTGCGCACGGATCCTGCCGCATCGCCGACGGGCTATCCGTTCAAGATCGCGCTAGTCCCGGGCACCGTGGCCGATCCCGAGGTCCACGCCGGCCGCCGACGGCGCTGCGACCTCGGCTACCTCACGACCCCGTACCGACAGTCTGATGGCACAGTCGGCTACCGCTGCCCAGGCGAGCCTGCGCTCGACTACGTAGCCAAGGGCGGAGACGCCGACGACACCGTTGGACGCATGTGCCTGTGCAACGGTCTGGCGGCTGCTGTGGGCCTGGCCCAGCACCGCCGAGGCGCGAACGCTGAGCCGCCCCTGCTGACCCTCGGCGATGACGCCTGTGCCGTCCTGGCGGCGCTGTCGCCCGACGGGCGGTCCTACCGCGCCGAGGAAGTGGTCAGACATCTCCTCGGACCATCCTCGCGCAGCGTGACGTGATCGCCGATCGCGCCCGCCGCCGCTCGCGCGCAGCGAGGAACCCAACAAGGGACTGCAGAGCAGGGAGCATGCCGGTACCTCTCACCCGGAACGACGACGAAGCGGCAGCCACGGCGGATAACCGGAAGGCATCCCGGTAAACGCGTCATCGCCACAGCAGGGCTCGTGGACTCGCCGCCGCTGTGCCCTGCTCGTCGCCACAAGCGCGCGCGCTGCGCATCGGAGACGCATCGGTCCGATCATCGCTCGTGGCGCTAACTGAAGGTCGGGAAGCTGCAAACACGAAAGCGGTCACGACGGCGTCGACACCACAACTGCTGCTCCAGGCGTCAAGCAGCCACAGCGCCGAGAAGTCACCGCGGGGCCACACGGACCGGGTGACACGCGCCGTAGCGTTGCCTACGCATCCCCGCGCTTTCGAACGCCATCGCGCGCGCCCTGCTCTCTCGGCGACGTCCAAGACCGGCGCGGACACCTCCATTTGGCTGTGAGCAGCAGCCAGACCAGCCCCCGCTGCGCCGGGCGAGAGTGCCGCCTGTGCGTGGGAGCAGCAGTGCTGGAATCGGATCCACACGCAATTTCAGTGCTGGAGATCGTCGCGCCAAGGTTCGCCTGTTAGCCGGCGAAGGCCGAGACGAGGCGGCCCGTAGCCGTCTCGAGCTAGGGGCGTTTAGCCTTTCACCGATTCGAGTCGAAAGGACGGAGCATGGAGGGCAGCCCAGCGCGGTGGGGGATTCTCGGTACGGGTGGGATCGCGAGCACGTTCGTGACCGACCTGCAGCTGAGCGATTCCGGCGTTGCGACCGCCGTGGGGTCGCGAAGTCAGCGATCCGCTGACCGTTTCGCGGACGAGTTTGGCATCGCGAATCGGCATGCCAGCTACGAGTTACTCGTGGCCGACCCGGACGTCGATGTGGTCTACGTCGCAACGCCTCACCCGATGCACCATGACGACGCGATCCTCGCGCTGCGGGCGTTCAAGCACGTGTTGGTCGAGAAGCCATTCACGATGAACGCTGTCGAGGCACGCGAGATCGTTCAGGTCGCGCGGGAGAACGGGCGGTTCGCCATGGAGGCGATGTGGACCCGGTTTCTGCCACACGTCGTTGTGATCCGGGACTGGCTCGCGCGGGGCGTGCTCGGCGACATCATTACCGTGACCGCGGACCACGGGCAGTGGTTTGCCGAGGACCCCGAGTTCCGCCTGTTCGCACCCGAACTGGGCGGTGGCGCACTGCTCGACCTCGGCGTGTATCCGGTGTCGTTTGCTTCGATGGTCCTCGGCACGCCGGATCGGATCGTGTCCATGAGCGACCCGGCGTTCACCGGCGTTGACGCGCAGATATCGATGTTGTTCGGCTATAGCAGCGGCGCCCAGGCCGTGCTCACGTGCACCCTGCGCGCGAAAAGTCCGACGAGAGCGTCGATCGTCGGCACCGACGCCAGGATCGAGCTCGATGGCGACTTCTACGCTCCCACGGACATAACGCTTATACCGAGGCACGGCGACCCGACCTCCATCGAATCGGTACATGAGGGTCGGGGCCTGCGCCATCAGGCCGACGAGGTCGCCCGCCGTCTGGCCGCCGGGGACCTTGAGAGCCCGGTGATGCCGCTGGATGAGACGATCTCGATCATGGAGACGATGGACACGGTGCAGGCCCAGGCCCGGCAGAGCGCATGAACGACGACGAGCGTCGGTTGATCTCCTCGCTCGAGGCGCAAGAGGAACGGCTGGTGTTCACCCGCTTCGACAACGCGGATGCGTGGCGGCTGGGCAGTGCGATGGTGGCGGCCGCGACCGAGCGATCGCTGCCGGTCACGATCGACATCCGGCGCCACGGCCAGCAGTTGTTCCATGCCGCCCGACCGGGCACCACGGCTGAGAACGACGCCTGGATTGAGCGCAAGGTCAACGTCGTCGACCGGTTCGCTGCTGCTTCATACCTCGTCGGGCGGCGGCTGGCGGCGACCGGCACCGCGTTAGACGAGGCGCTGGGCGTCGAGCCGCGGCTGTTCGCGGCGCACGGGGGCGCCTTCCCGATCCGCATCCGCGCGGTCGGCGTGGTGGGCAGCGTCGCCGTCTCCGGATTGCCCCAGGCCGAGGACCACGCTTTCGTCATCGAGATGATCGAAGCATTCCTCGGCGTGTGAGGACTATCGGTCTGACGAACGAACACCACGTCATCGGAGCACTGGTTCGGGGAAGCAAGCTGACAACCACGACCCTCCAACCGCGGCCGTCGCACAGTGATCTCCTGATTCAACGGTGGCGAGGTCCTGGAGACCCCTCCGACCGCTGCCCCTTGGTCGCCACAGCCGCCACGAGGACCCGGCTACTGCTTCAGTCGTGCGCCGGCTCAGAGCAGAAGCGGCCGAGCTCGACCCCGAACGCCTCGGCGAGCTGGCCGCGGTCGGCCTGCGGCACCGCGGAATGCGGCTGGAGGGTCCACGGTCAAGGCTTGCCGCCGCGCACCCACTGAGAGGGTCGTTTCCTCACAGAGGCACCCAAGCGCGCCCAGGACGAGCATTGGGGGTCGCGGTTAGCGGGCTTTCAAAATGCGGTAGGCGAGATAGAAATGCAGCGCCGCCGGCAGCAGTATCACCAGACCCCACCAGTAGCCGTCGAAGCACGCGATCCCGGCACCGATGAGCAGCCAGACGCCAACGGCGATGCGCACGCCGGCACTGGTACGGGGGCGCCTGCGATCAAATGGCGAGACGAGCTGCGTACCAAGAACGGTAGCGCGGCCCAGGCGCACGCGCTGGAGTTGTTTCTCAGCCTCGGGTAGACGGCGCCGGCGTTTACCCGTCGGCGTCTGAACCTTGCCGCCTGACCTGGACGACGACCTCTGAGGAACCGGGGAACTGCGGTCTTGTCACCACCTGGGGAGCCTGGACTCGGACTGCGGCTTCGGCTCGTCGCGAAGCCGAACGAGAAGTCAGGCCGCGGGCCCGGTCGACCAGTCTTAGTGCCGGTGGTGCGTGATTGCAGCAGTAAGGTTTCGCTGGCTCACCTTCGACCTCGAATGCAGCCTCCGCCGACTCGCGACGGCGACTGGATCGGCAACAAAGAACCCGCCACCTTCAACCCCCTACAAACGTGGCCGCCGCCGCCACTAACAAGAAGCGCACGCCAATGTCGCCCGCAGCAGGCCAGCTCGTCACTCAAACACCTCCGCGCTGGACAGGTCGCTGCTGAGCGGCCACACTGCTGAGGCGCTCCCGCCCACGGGAGCACTGCCTACGCACGAGGCTGGATAACGAGCCCGGACTCTGGGCCTCGCTTACGGCGACCAGCATGTCTCCGAATCGGCCGGCTCGCGCGATCCCATTTGTTTGCTCACCGACACCCGAGCAGGCGAGTCCTCGGCTACGTAGCCGATCGTCACGTGGTCACCTGATGCACGGTCGCCTCGGCGACTCTAGGCAGACGGAAGCGCCTGGGCGAGGTGACCCCAGATACGCTCAACGACATCCGGCTCGAGCGCCCCCGGGCGTGCGGCGAGCCGGGCCACCGGCTTCGGGCCGTCGACGATTATCCCGCGGATCTCGATCCGACCCATCAGCGGGAGCCGGTCGACGGTGGGGAAGCAGAGGGCGCCCGTGATGCTGATCGCGTCACCGATGTCGAGCTGGGTGAGCGCGGCGCGGACGTAGCCGGTCTGCTTCTCGACGCCGGCGATCAGCTTGGTCTGGTCGCGCCCATCGATGCGGAGGATCCGTCCGGCGCTCGGTGAAGAGGCCGCCTTCCCAATCTCGCCGGATCTTCCCGCGGTGGGTCTTGGCATCGATCACCGTGACGCCGCCGGGCCGACAGCGACGTGGTCGATGTTCGCCTGACCGTGGCCGGGGGCACGGCGATCGTGGAGCAGCCGGACGCCGGTCCCGTCGAGCAGCGTCTCCAGGCGGGCGCCGACCCGGACCTCGCCATTGCCGCCCTGCTGCCAGGCACGGGTGCTCGATGGCTCATCGATGACCTTGGCAAGGAAGACTCCGAGCCCGCCGAGCTTCTCGCGGGCGTGCTGCTCACGGGCGTCGTGCAGGCGTTGGTGCTGGCGCAGTGCGCTGGCACCGGGTTGGCCGGGATCGATCGGGGCGGCGGGGCCAGCGGCGACCTCAGCACTGGCGCAGCCCAGGCACATCACCGTGCGCGCCGCCGGGTCCCAGATCGCCACGGTGCCCGCCGGGAGGTCGGTGGAGCAGACCCGGCAGTGGTCGGGCCGGCGCAGACGCATCTGCTTTGTAGGACGGGTTGCGCTGATGCGAACGGCATCCGTCACGCCCGCCCGCCGCTCGAGCCCCCGTCAACGGATGGTCGAGCGGAAAACGTGATGTGGTAGCGCCGAGTGGTAGCGCCGGGCGAAAGCCGCCTCTCTGAGTCGACCCGAGGCAACAAAAAACCCCGGATTACCGGGGCTTTTGTCGGAAGCGGCTGAAGGGACTCGAACCCTCGACCTTCTGCATGGCAAGCAGATCAACGGCCTCCAAAACGCCGTAATTGCGGCAGTTTGAAGCGGTAAAAGTGCCGTAAATCGGGCATTTCTGACGAGTTTGTTGTACGATTTGTTGTACGATTTTGACTGTTGTACAGATGTTGTACGACGAAAAATCGGCCGATCTGAGCGGTAGTCTTGCGCGTTATGGACGGTAAGCCCGCGATGCAGCAGAGCAGCCTCTTCGTCAGACCGAAGGCCGGTTCCGGCGGTCGCGTGTTCTGGGATGCGCAGTGGCGCTATCGCGTCGGATCGGACCCCTGGCGTCAGAAGACGCGTCGACTCGGACCGGCCTGGCAGGAACCGGACGGCAACGGCGGCTGGCGTAAGCGGCGCGGGCGGTGCCCCGACGGCTGGCTCGATGAGCGGGCCGCGACTGTGGCGGCGGTGGCGGCGATGGAGGAGCACGCTCAGGAGGTGGGGAACGAGCAGCGCGTCAAGCGTGAGGCGGCGGAGCGGAAGATCACGGTCCGCGATCTGGGTCAGGAATGGCTCGAGTGGCTCAAGGAAGTGCGCGGTGCGAAGCCCTCGACGATTCGCGATTACGCCTGCCTTCTGCGTGACCCGGGTATCGCCTACAAACGGGGCGATCGGACGACGGCGGGCCGGATCATGGCCGCGTTCGGAGACCGTCCGTACGACTCGGTTACGACCTCCGAGGTCAGCCGGTTCCTGCGCGGCCTCGATCGTGAGAAGCTGACGGCGCGCAACGTGAACAAGCATCGGCAGGTGTTGGCGGCGATCTTCAGTTATGCCTGCCGGCCCGACACCTACGGTCTGGCGGCCAACCCGGTCGTGGGAACCGACAAGCGCCGCGAGGCGCCGCCCGCTCAGCTCGACTACTACGAGGTCGAGGAGGTCGAGGCGCTCGCGCGCGTGTGCGAGCGTGGCGAACACCGGCCGACCCGGGCGGTGGCCGAGGACGAGATCGACGCTCGGAAGGCAGAAGATCGCCAAGACGCCGATGCCTTCAGGATCTTGTTCTACACCGGCATCCGCGTCGGCGAGCTCGTGACGCTTCGGTGGGCAGACGTCGACCTCGACGCTCGCACGCTGCTGGTGCGCCGCAACCTCTCAGCGGGCGTGGAGACCGAGCCGAAGGGTCGCCGCCACCGCTACGTGCCAATGCCCGACCCGGCGCTCGCTGCCCTAGCGAGGCTCGGCGCACGAGCCGAGTTGATCACCGACGAGGACTACGTCATCTGTAACCGCTGGGGCCGCCGGTTGGATGTCTCGGCGCTGCGTCGCCGCTATCAGATGGGCTGCGAGGTCGCGGGGCTCCGTCGCGTCAAGCTCCACGGTCTTCGGCACGCCGCTGGCAGCATCCTGGCGAGAGTGGCGGATCCGGTGTTCGTCCGCGACTACCTCGGGCATTCCAAGCTGAGCACGACCGACCGCTACGTCAGTGCCAAGCATCGGCCCGAGGATTTCGAGCGCCTCAACCGCGCCTTCAACCCGGCTCCAATGTCATCGTCCCACCCGGACGAGCGATCCGTCGCCCCGCGTACGGTGAAGCCGTGACCGGCCCGCCAAGCCCTCAGGGTTTCAGGAGTTTCGTAAGGTTCAGTATTTGGTCGATTAGGTAGGCTAGAGCAATGAGCATCCTTTCCCCGAGCGATCGCGCCGTTCTCTGGCGCACGGTGACCACCAGCGGCCCGGACGACCGCGGGCCGCTGCTACGGGTTCTGGCGCGCGAGGTGCTCGACAGCGTCGGCAGCCGGCTGAACATGTACGCCGGCCACGAGGACGACGTGGTGGCAACGATCGCGCTGCTGGACCAAGCCGGGCTGCTGGGCCGCGACGATCTGCGTGAGGCGTTCGAGGAGGCGGGCGAAGATTACGAGCACGCCGAAGCCATGGCAGCGCTGCTGGCCGCTCACCTCGGCCGGGCAGCCGACATCGAGCGGCTCGGAGTCGATACGCGACTCAAGGCGCTGCGGCTGGCGGCGGCGTGGCAGCAGCACGTCACCGAACACGCGTCGGCGAAACCTGAGTGGCTGACGGCAGCGCAAGTTGCGGCGCGCTACGGAGTGACCCCGCAGGCGGTCTACAAGTGGATCCGAGCCGGACGGGTGCAGGCCGAACAGACTCCAGGCGGATCGTGGCGACTCCCGGTGAGCCAGTTCGAGCGCGGCAGCCGCGTCGATCCGGAACGACTCACCGCGCTTAAGTCCAAGCTCCTCTCCCTCGGCGGCGACACGGCCATATCCGACGAGGATCTCGCGGAGGAGATCGTCGACCGCCGGCAACCCTGAGTGCGCGTCTGCTTCGACGCGACGGTCCTGTGCGGCGCGCTCAGGAAACCGGCAGGCCACAATTTCCGGCTGCTCGAGCTTGCCGCCGACGGCGCGCTGATAGACGGCTTCACGACCGAGGTGGCCGGTATGGAGTTCGTGCGCAACGCGCTCGCCGGGCTCGGTGGCGTTCGGTACGACATCGAGGTCATCGAGGAGTTCCTCGACGCTTTCGATCCGCTGTTCCATCCAGACAACATTGCGTTCTCCCCCATCGGGCGCTCCTTGACGCGTGAGACCTGGTTGCACAGCCGGCCAATCGGCGAGGTGGTGTACCACCTGACCGGGCGCACCCAGGAGGATCTGCTCGCCAACCTGCCGGAGCAGCTGCGGGTTGTCGTGGGCAAGTTTGACGCCTACGACGTCCACGTGGTCGCGGCGGCCGTCGCATCCGGTGCCGACGTGATCTGCAGCTCCAACCGGAGGCATCTTCCCGAGGGCCAGCTCGCAGGCGAACTCCGCATCATCGGTCCGGGCCGTCTGGGAGCTGAGCTCGGTATCGCCTGATCGGCCGTGCTGGTGGTCAGCTTCCACGAGATCAGCATCCGCCGGCCCCCCTTCTGCAGCCGCTGTTGCTGCTCGATTCAGACATACACTCCACGCACTGGGTGCTGACGACCCAAGTCGTCCCAAGTCGTCCTGGCTGAAACGCCCGACCACCGAGTTCGTTCAAGACTTCAGCACCTCTTCGATCCGGGGACGGAGCAACGGCCACGTGCGCCCCCAACCGGCACGCCGGGATCTCCCCGCGGCCGGCGAGGTAGTAGACGGTCGAGACGGGCAGGCGCAGCAGCTCGGCGACCTCGCAGCCGGTCATCACGTCGTCACGTGTCAACCCTGAACTGGCGATGCCTGTGGCGCCTCTATCGATGATCTGAGGGGCGGTCAAGGCCATAGCGGCACCATGCGCTATCCGCCGGGACGGCACAAGGGCATCTTGGGACGTGTACGAAGACGTCCTGGGACGACTTGGGACGACTTGGGACGACTTGGTCAAACTCCCTGCACACAGCAACCTTTGTGGCAGCCCGAGCCGCGCCGCCGATCTGCGGGCGAGAACGACCGTGCCGTAGTCCCGGTGACCAAGCTGCACGCGCCCGGCCAACCACGTCGACTGCTCCCCTGCCACGACGCGGCGAAATTGTGGCGCGTGCTGACGGGCAGTCAAGGTCGGGCCTGCGGCCCGCGCTACGCGCGCCCCTGACGGGGCTCCCCTGACAACCCGCCCGCCCGCGCGATGCTCCGCCGAAGTCGAGGCCGGGAAGGCTCTGCCCTGGAGCGGAAAGCTCCGGGCAGGTGCCGACGAGTCGTCGCCGATGCAGTAGCGCGCCTCGACGACCGTCCGAAGGTCAAAGGAGTCGTCAACGTGATCGATCGCCGGCGCGTGTTCCTGGCCGCAAGCAGCAGCCCGGTGAGCGCGTCGCGTGCGTCCGAGCGTTGCTCCTTTCCGCGCTGAGCGGGTCGCTGCGGCGAGCCAGCCAGATGCTCGCGCGATCGCTAGAGCAGGTCTTTGCCTGGTGTCGCGTTGCCGGCTCGGTTCAGACGCTTACGCGGTAGTGGAGGTGAACGACGCCGTTTCGGAACGGGCGCTCATCGAGAAGTTCGAGTTGCGCGCGGACGTTGTCTGGCAGGGCGCGCTTGCCGCCTCCCACCACGATT
>Ga0182024_10019454_pt1 | contig 12515 bp, 12 predicted proteins | sample P32metaG_FD_120480 | JGI IMG/M metagenome (GOLD analysis project Ga0182024, IMG submission 120480) | Permafrost microbial communities from Stordalen Mire, Sweden - P3-2 metaG (Illumina Assembly) | ecosystem: Environmental > Terrestrial > Soil > Wetlands > Permafrost | place: Sweden: Stordalen... | reverse complement strand
GGGTGCGCGCAACACGTTGCGCCTTGAGGCCGGGATGTGCCTTTACGGCCATGAGATCGACGACACGACCACTCCGTGGGAAGCGGGGCTGGGATGGATTTGCAAGATGGAGAAGGCTCCGTTCCTGGGCAGCGATGTTCTGGCGCAACAGAAGAAGGATGGCCTGAAGCGCAAGCTCGTTGGATTCGAAATGTTGGACAAGCGCATCGGCCGCGACGGCTATCCCGTGCTAATCGGCGGGCAGGAAGTGGGACGCGTGACCAGCGGCGGGCCCGCGCCTCATTTGAAAAAGAATATCGGCATGGCTTACGTGCCGCCGGACTCGACGGCGGTGGGAACGAACATCGTCATCGGCATTCGCGGTCAGGGAGAAGCGGCCCGAATCGTCGCTCTGCCGTTTTATAAGCGACCGCAGTAGCCCTAGAGCATCCAATTTAGACGCACTTACGGAGCGTTCATGTACCCCAAGGACTATCGCTACACCAAAGAGCATGAATGGATAAAAGTGGACGGCGCGAATGGAACCATCGGCATCACTGATTACGCGCAACACGAACTCGGCGACGTTGTGTTCGTCGAGATGCCGAAAGTCGGGGCGCAGCTGAAAACAAGGGAGCCGTTCGGAACCATTGAATCCGTGAAAGCGGTGAGCGAGATTTTCAGTCCCGTCGCCGGCGAAGTGATTGAAACGAATTCCGCGCTCGTGGATACTCCTGAGCTAATCAACAAGGACCCGCACGGTGGTGCGTGGCTTATCAAAGTACGGCTTGGCGATCCCAAAGAAGCCGCAGCGCTGATGGACGCGGCCGCATATGAAGCTTACATCGCGGGCCAGGCCAAGGAACATTCCGCCTGATGCGCTATTTGCCCAAAAGCCCTTCTGAACGCCGGGAAATGCTTGAATCGATCGGCGCAAAGAATATAGGCGAACTCTTCGAATCGATACCGGAAAAATTTCGATTGCGCGCGCCTCTTGCTTTGCCCGCGGCGCTTTCGGAGCCGGAGATCATCCAATATTTTCAAGCACGCGCGGCGGAGAATTCGCGCGGCTATACTTCTTTTCTGGGCGCGGGAGTTTATTCGCACGTGCGCTCCGTAGTCACTGACGCGCTCGTGCAACGCGGCGAGTTCCTCACTTCCTACACTCCTTATCAGGCTGAGTTCGCGCAAGGCACGCTCACGGCAATTTTCGAGTTTCAGACGCTGATGTGCCAGCTGACCGGGCAGGAAGTAGCTAACGCTTCGATGTACGACGGTTCCACCGCGCTCACCGAAGCTGTGCTGATGGCGGAGCGGATCACTGGCCGCCATCGCGTGCTGGTTGCGCGAAGCGTGCATCCTGAATATCGACATGTTTTGCAGACGTACGCGAAAAACCTCGGCATTCAGATTGAAGAGATCGGTTACGCCGAGTCCGGCCAGCTGGATCGCGCGGCGCTGAAAAAAGAAAGTTTAGAGCAAGCCGCAGCGATCGTTGTGCAGTCGCCAAACTTTTTCGGCGTGATTGAAGAGTTGCCTGCGCTTGCGGAAGCAGCCCACGCATCCGGCGCTTTGCTAGTCACTGGGATTGCTGAAGCAGTTTCGCTCGGCATCGTACGGCCGCCGAGTGACGCGGATATCGTCGCGATGGAAGGCCAGTCGTTCGGTATTTCGCCCAGCTACGGCGGGCCGTATGTGGGTGTAATCGCGACGCGCGATAAATTTGTGCGCCAAATGCCGGGACGCCTTGCAGGCCAAACGACGGATGGCGAAGGACGCCGCGGATTTGTTTTGACTCTGGCGACGCGCGAGCAACATATCCGCCGCGAGAAGGCTACTTCGAATATCTGTACGAACGAGGCGCTCTTTGCGCTGGTTGCCACCATTCATCTGAGCTTGCTGGGAAAAGAAGGGCTGCGCGAGCAGGCCTTGCAGAACCTGGCCAAGGCGCGTTTCGCCCAGGCTGAACTGGAAAAGATTCCGGGCGTACGGCGCGTTTTCTCCGGCCCGTCGTTCAACGAGTTTGTGCTGGAGTTTCCACGCTCGGTGAAGATGGTGAACCAGGAACTCTTGCGCGAGAAAATCATCGGCCCGTTCGCGCTTGGAACGCACTATCCCGAGCTGACGAAGCGCGCGCTCGTTTGCGTGACGGAAACAACTCCGCGCGCGGAAATTGAACGTCTGGCTGCAGCCATACGGAAAATACTCGAACGACCTGTTTAGGAGCTATTTGCGTTGAGCTACAAGTCCACTGAAATCGAGTCGCCCGTCGGAAAGATTTTGAAGGCGCGCGAGCATGTGAGCCAGAACGAAGGGCTCATCTTCGAAAAGTCTGCGACGGGCAAGCGCGGGATGGAGCTTCCTCCACTGGACGTTCCGGCTGTGGATGCGTCCAAAGCGCTGGGACCGGAATTCACGCGCGACGCAATCGAAGGCTTTCCCGAAGTCAGCGAGATTGAGGTGATTCGCCACTTCACGCGGCTTTCCACATGGAACTACGCGATCGATCTCGGAATGTACCCTTTGGGTTCCTGCACCATGAAGTACAACCCGCGCGTAAATGAATTCGTGGCGCGGCTGGACGGTCTCGCTACCGAGCATCCTGAACAGCCCGCGGAAGTTTCGCAGGGGTGCCTGCGCATTCTCTACGATCTGCAAAAATGTTTGCTCGCGATCACTGGTATGGACGCCGCCACGCTGCAGCCTGTGGCGGGCGCGCAGGGCGAACTTACGGGCTTGCTGATGATTCGCGCCTACCTTCAAAGCCAGGGGAACGCGCGCAAGACAGTTTTAATTCCGGATTCCGCGCATGGCACGAACCCGGCTTCTGTGGTCATTTCAGGCTACGAAGTAAAAAATATCAAGTCGAACGCGCGCGGACAGATCGATACCGATCATCTTCGCGAATTTTGTACCGACGATGTTGCCGCGCTGATGCTGACGAATCCGAGCACACTGGGCGTGTTTGAAGAACGCATAGCGGAAATTGCCGCGATCCTGCACGAACGCGGCGCCCTTCTTTATATGGATGGCGCGAACATGAACGCGCTGGCCGGCGTTACCCGCCCGGGTGATTTTGGCGTGGACGTGATGCACCTGAATCTGCACAAGACGTTTTCGACTCCGCATGGAGGAGGCGGCCCGGGTGCCGGCCCCGTCTTGGTGAAGAAATTCCTGGAGCCGTTTCTTCCGGTGCCGGTGGTGGTTCAAAAAGAAGATGGCAAATTCGCACTGGACCACAGCCGCGTGCAATCCATCGGACGCGTGCGCGCGTATTGCGGGAATTTCGGCGTGCTGTTGCGCGCGCTGGCGTACATTCTGGCGTACGGCCCCGGCATTCGGCAGGCAACGGAAGACGCGGTTTTAAACTCAAATTATATTAGGAAGAATCTCGAAGGCGTTTTCGATTTGCCGTACAATCTGCCTTCGATGCACGAAGTTGTTTTCAGCGACGCGCGCCAGAAAAAGCACGGCGTCAACACGATGGATATTGCCAAGCGCCTGATCGATTACGGCTTTCATCCTTACACTACCGCGTTCCCGCTAATCGTTCCTGGCGCCATGATGATCGAGCCCACCGAATCGGAATCCAGAGAGGAGTGCGATTTCTTCATCGAATCAATGCGTTCGATAGCGGCGGAAGCGGAAACGAATCCGGAACTGGTGAAGACGGCGCCTCACTCCACGCGCATCGGACGGCTGGACGAAGTGGCCGCGGCGCGCAAACCGATTCTTCGCTGGAAACCGGAGCAAGGAGGCTCTCGATGACGCCGGAACAAGCTAAATTCCTTCTGTCTGTGTTTCTACCTGCGATTAGAAGAGAATTTCCGACAACTCTGCGCGTGATTCAGGCTGTTCCGGCTGACAAAGGAGATTACCGCCCCGCTGCGAATTCGCGCAGCGCGCTGGAACTTGCTTGGCATTTGGCTTCGGCGGACATCTGGTTCCTCGACGGATTTCTCGCTGGAGAATTCGATATGGAAGACGACACCATGCCCGCTGACTTCAGCAACTCCGCGGATATCGCCGCCAGCTACGAAGACAGCATGCCGGCAAAGCTCGACAAGATCGAGAAGCTCCCTGCTGAATTTTGGGCCACACCACTTCCCTTCTTCGGAATCTATAATTTACCCGCTGTGATGTATCTGCAATTCATGCTCAACCACTCCATACACCATCGAGGACAGCTTACGGCGTACCTGCGCCCGATGGGGGCGAAGGTGCCGAACGTGTATGGCGGCAGCTTCGATGAGCCGATGGCGGAGTGCGAAGAGTAGTTAGAGTTGTCTCAGGCGTTTTCCTCGATTAACGACAAGGCAGAGCGGTTGATTTATTGCTGAGGAGAAGCGCAGGGCTATTTCGATGTGCGGTTGAAAGGCGCGTCGCGCGCGCCTTTAACGGAACCTACACGGAGCCGTCGAGACGACACCAGATCTCATGAGGGACTTTATTTCTTTTCGTTCTTCGCTTTTTCCACCGGAATGCTGCGGCCCGCCGTCGGCGTGGTTCGGTTTTCGATGGTCACGTCCATGGCAGCCGTGGCTGCAGGAAAAACTACCGGACGTCCATCGGAACTTGCCGCTGCTGCGCCAGTCGTTTTTTCCCGGGCCGGAGCGGTCACCGGAACAAGCGCGCCTTCCGCTTCCTTCATGAACGTCAGCCCTTGCTCGTGTCCGTCCCAATCGATGGAGATGACGTCGCCAAGCGATACTTGCTCGGTTGCCAGCAAACTGGCCAGCGGATATACCACGTGCCGCTCGATCGCGCGTTTCAGATGGCGCGCACCGTATTTCATGTCCGTACCTTCGCGCAGCAGGAATTCGCGAGCGGCACCGGTTACGCGGAACAAGAAGCGTCCCTTTGCAGTTTCGAGCACGCGCTGTTGCACCATGCCGAGCTCGATTTCCAGAATCTGTTCGAGTTGCTGAGAACGCAGCGGATGAAACACGATCACTTTGTCGATGCGGTTCATGAATTCCGGCGCGAACTTTCGCTTGGCCGCGTCGGCTGCAGTTTTCTCTACTTTTTCATCGAGGCGAACTTGCGTGTCGGCCTTCACTTTGGGAGCGAAGCCCATCCCACCAGTCATCAACTCGGTGATTTCGCCGCCGCCCAGATTCGAGGTCATAAAGATCATGGTCTGCGACAAATCGACGCGGCGATTGTCGCCCAGTGTCAAAGTCGCTTTGTCGAGGATGCCGAGCAGCAATTGCCAGAGAGCGTCGGAAGCTTTCTCGATCTCGTCAAACAACAAGAAGCTGATTTTCAACTTGTCGGTGTGATATTGGGCGAGCGCCTCCTGAGTAATTAAAGGATGCGTTTCGCGGTGCCCCAAATATCCCGGAGGCGAGCCGATCAGCTTCGCAATTTCGTGCGAGTGCTGGAACTCGGCGCAATCCACTTTAATCACCGCGCGTGGATCGCCGAACAGCACTTCAGCAGTGGCTTCGACCACGCGCGTTTTACCCGCGCCGGTCGGCCCCAAAAACAGTAGATTTCCTACCGGACGTCCCGGCGAGTTCAGGCCGGCTCGAAATACCTGGTACAAGTCGACGACCGCTTGCACCGCTTCGTCCTGGCCGACAATTTTCCGCCGCAGTCCTGATTCAAAATCACGCGACTCCAGGCTGCGTTGAGTCGGGTCGAGTTGTAGCGCATGCGCTCCCACGGTATTGCTCCCCCTACCGGAACTCTCTGCCGCCATCGGGATTGCGGAAATCCGTGCGCTCGAATTGATCCAACTTGATATCGAGCGTGGAACGCAGCAACCTCAATTGCGTGACCAGTTCCCGGCTTGAATTGGCTCGATCCGCCAGCAGCAGCATCGGCGGTGAAAGATCGGCCAGGTCCATGTGAAGGTTTCGTAGTGAATGCATCAAGTTCTGCACGTACGGCGAGCGAATATCAAACAGCTCGATGCGGCTATTCACCTGCTCTCGCAGGCTGGACCAATCGAGATCAAGGAAGGGGTGGTTGCGCGAAACCTTTCGCACCACATCGTCCGTGATTCGCGGCCGCTCCCCCAGCCGCGCCAGGTGTAATTGCTGCACCTTCCCCTGCCGGCGCACGTTATGCACCAGAAAGTAGGTGTTGCCTTTGCGTCTTACGAAAGCCACAACACCTCCTTTTTTGGGTGAAGCAGTCCGTAGTGTATGAAGCGTCCACTACGCCGTCAATGGTACGATGCGGTGGACACCTAAAATGCTGCTAATGAGTTATTAGTCGCGAAGCGCCGCTTTTTGGCGGGTGGACAGCGTGCACGAGGCTGCAGGCAAGCATCCGGTGCGAGCGGGGTTTGAACAAACGCCGTCATATTATTTAGATGCTGAAAACGAGCGGCGCGCAATTTGCCGGGAAGGAGTTGAATGTCCTGGGATCCGGTTTATCGTTTGGTGAAAAAAATCCCGCGCGGGCGCGTAACAACCTATGGCGAGGTAGCCAAGGCACTGCGTTTCCGGGGTGGCGCGCGAGCCGTGGGCTACGCGATGGCCGCGACTCCTGCCGGGCGCGGCATTCCCTGGCATCGCGTGCTTGGCGTCGGCGGACACATTCGCGTCCCTGAGCCGAGCGCCGCAAAGCAGCGCCGTTTGCTGGAAAGCGAAGGAGTTGAAGTTGGCAGAGTGATTGACATGAAGATTTATGGCTGGTCGTTCCGCAAAACCAAAGCTCGCGGAGCCGCAAAACGCAAGCGCGCCAAATCGAGCCGATAGCGTTTGATTCTTCGGCGGTTGTGATATAGAGGAAAGCTCGAAAAGAGGGGAAAAGTTTAGTGACGGAACCGGTTATCCAAGTCGAAGACCTTTACAAGAACTACGGGACGGTCACCGCACTGCGCGGCGTGAGTTTCTCAGTGGAAGAAGGCGAAGTGTTCGGCCTGCTGGGTCCGAACGGCGCCGGCAAGACCACTACCGTTGAGATTCTGGAAGGGATGCGCACGCCGGACCGCGGGCTCGCGCGCGTCTGCGGGCTCGACCCTGAAAAAAGCGGCAGCCAATTCAAAGAAATGATTGGGGCGGTGCTGCAATCCACTTCCCTGCCCGATAAACTCCGCGTGAAGGAAGCGATCGATTTATTTGCGAAGTTCTACCGCGTTCATGCCAATACCAACGACCTGCTAAAACGTTTTCAACTCGATGAAAAGCGCGACGCTTTCTACAGCCAGCTTTCCGGCGGCCAGAAACAACGGCTGGCGATCGCAATGGCTCTGGTGAATAACCCGCAAGTGGTTTTCCTGGACGAGCCGACCGCCGGCCTTGACCCGCAAGTCCGCCGCGAGATTTACGACATTATCGAAGAACTGAAGCGCAGCAAGAAGACCGTCTTGCTCACCACGCACTATATAGAGGAAGCGGAACGCTTGTGCGATCGCGTCGCTATCATCGATTACGGGAAGGTGATCAAAACCGGAACGCCGCGAGAGTTGAAGCATTCTTCCGCGGGCACCACGCGTATCGAAGCGCGGCTGGCCAAGCCGATAGAGAACGGAGTGTTGGGCCAACTCGATGCGGTCGCCAATGTCAGGGAATTCGATGGCACGTACGTGTTGCACTCCACGCGCGCGCCTCACACGATTGTTGCGCTGGTGAAGCATCTCGAATCGGACAGCAATGAACTGCAAAGCCTGGAAATGTTTTCGCCGTCGCTGGAAGATGTTTTCATTGAGCTGACCGGCCGCAGGCTGCGCGATTGAGTCGGGAAATTTCATAAAGGACAAACATGGCATCCAACGTTATAGGCAATACCTGGACACTCACAAAAGTCCGCGTGCGGCTCGCTATGCGCAACCGCACATTTCTTTTTTTCAGTTTGATCATGCCGCTCGGTTTTCTATTCTTCTTCGTCACGATTTTCAGCAAAGGTGATACTGCGTGGACGGCTTACATCCTCGGCTCGATTCTCACTATGACGGTGATGGGCAGCTTCTGGGGACTGAGCGTGCAATTGGTGATGTTCCGCGAGGCCGGCATTCTTCGCCGCTTCCGCTTGGCTCCTCTCGGCGCGGGGCCGATGCTCGCGTCCAGCATTCTTTCGAACTACATTCTGGTGCTACCGTCTGTGGCCATCGAAATTCTGGTGACGAAGTTCATGCTGCACATGCAGGGTTGGGGCAATCTTTGGGCGATTTTCCTGCTGGTCACGGTGGGATCGGCTACGTTTTCTTCGTTCGGCCTGATTGTAGCCAGTGTGACGAACACCATGCAGGAAACGCAGGTCATTAACCAAGTGATCTGGACCGCTTTTCTCTTTCTTTCGGGCGCGACTGTTCCGCTGGCACGCTTCCCGCACTGGATTCAAGGCGCGTCTCTTTTCATGCCAGCGACGTATCTGGCCACAGGTTTGGAAAACGCAGCGACGAATCTTGCCACGCATGGCGAAATCATCACCGACTTAATCGCTCTCGCGATCGGCCTGTTGGTAGCTTTCGAAATCTCGCGCCAACTTTTTCGTTGGGAGCCTGAAGCCAAGTTGCCTGGAAGCGCCAAACTTTGGGTGTTGGCCGCTATGATTCCCTTCATCGCCTTTGGCACTTACGAAAACGTGAAGGGCGATCGGCTCGTCAAGGTTCGTCAGGACTTTCAAATGCTGAACAATGCGAGTATGGCTCCGTCGCAAAAATCCCACTGACGTTGGGTGATGGAACGCGGACACTACACGCGAACGAAAAGGAGAACCAATCTTGAAAGTATTCGTCACCGGCGCTACTGGGTATATCGGATCCGCGGTTTCCGCTGCGTTGCAAAAACGCGGCCACCAGGTACTCGGCCTGGCGCGCTCGCTGGAATCAGTCCAGAAGCTTCAACAGCGCGGCATCGAACCTTATGAGGGCGATCTTCGCGACAAAGACTCGCTGGTAGGTGCCGCCCGCAAAACGGATGCGATGGTTCATGCTGCCTCTCCGAGCGACTCCACTTCCGCCGAGCTGGACAATGGCGTAATCGATATGATTTGTGAAGTGTTTCCAGGCACCGAAAAGCCGTTCATTTATACCAGCGGGATTTGGGTGATCGGCGAAACGCAAGGCGCGGACGAAGATTCTCCGTTGCATGCCATCCCGCTGGTGAAGTGGCGCGCCGTTTGCGAACAACGCGTACTGGCTGCCGCAAAAGGTGATTCCAACATCCGAGCCTGCGTCTTGAGGCCCGGGATCGTCTATGGACGAGGAGGCGGCATACCGGCGTCCTTCTTTAAATCCGCGAAAGAGCGTGGCGCGGTTGTTTTCGTAGGTGGCGGCGAAAATCATTGGCCTGTGGTTCACGTGGACGATCTCGCGGATCTTTACGTTCGAGCACTCGAGAATAAATCGGGCGGGACAGTTTTTCACGGAATTTCAGAAGAGGGCGTAAAGGTCCGTGATATTGCGCACGCCGCGAGCGATGGCGCCGGCATTCCCGGGAAAATTTCTTCGTGGCCGGTTGAGGAAGCTCGAAAAACTCTGGGCCTTTTCGCCGACGCATTGGCGCTGGACCAAAAGATTTCGAGCGCGAAAACGAAGCAGCAGCTTGGTTGGCAGCCCACAGCCCCGCGCTTGGTGGAAGATCTTCGCCAAGGGTCCTACAAAGCTGCAGGCGCGTGATTGGCCGTTCGGCATCGATAAATCAACTCAAGCATCCAATGGCGAATAAACAAAAATTCTGATACGCAGGAGGACTTCATGGAACGCAGTGCCACAGCAGTCTGGAACGGAGGATTAAAGGACGGCAAAGGATCGATCTCCACGCCAAGCGGCGTGCTCTCCGATTCGCCGTACTCATTTCTCACTCGCTTCGAGAACGCTAAGGGAACGAATCCGGAGGAATTGATCGGCGCAGCCCACGCGGCCTGTTTCGCTATGGCGCTCTCGGCCCAACTTGGCACCATGAATTTCACACCCGAGAAGATTCGCGCCACCGCTAACGTGACGCTCGAAAAGCTCGACGCCGGCTGGACTATTTCGAAAATCCATCTGGACGTAGCCGCGCGCATCCCCGGTATTTCTGAAGCGGCTTTCGAATCCGCGGCCACCAGCGCGAAAGCCAATTGCCCAGTTTCGCGCTTGTTTAAAGCTGAAATCACACTGAGCGCCGTACTGGAACAGGCGGCATGAAGATCCTCCCCCTCATCGCGGGCCTCCTCATCATCTCAGGCATCTTGCTGGAGGCGTTTGAAACGATCGTTCTTCCGCGAAGGGTGACCCGCCGTTTCCGACTGACCAGGCTTTACTACCGCGTCCTATGGATTCCCTGGCGCAGGCTTGCCCACTTTGTGAAATCACCCAAGGGCCGCGAAGGATTTCTGAGTTATTTCGGCCCCCTTTCTCTGCTGGGTTTATTCGCGCTTTGGGCAGCAATGTTGATCGTGGGCTTCGGCTTTTTGTATTTCAGCGACGCTCGCCTGGATCAAACGCATCCGACTTTGGAGACATGCTTCTATCTAAGCGGTACAACTTTTTTCACGCTGGGCCTGGGCGACGTTACACCGCACACTGCCGCGGAGCGCGTGCTGGCGGTATTCGAAAGCGGCCTGGGCTTCGGTTTTCTGGCACTGGTACTGAGCTACTTACCCGTAATCTACCAAGCGTTTTCGCGCAGAGAAGTTGCCATCGTGCTGCTCGACGCGCGCGCAGGTTCGCCGCCTACCGCCAGCGAACTTCTGCGGCGTCACGCAGGCATTCATGGCCTCGCAGCTCTGGAAAGGCTTCTGCGCGACTGGGAGCGCTGGGGCGCGGAACTGCTTGAGAGTCACGTGTCCTATCCGGTTCTCACGTACTTTCGTTCGCAACACAACAATGAGTCCTGGCTCTCGGCGCTGACCGCGATGCTCGATACCTCCGCGCTGGTCATTGCGGGCGCCGAAGGCGCATGCCAGCGTCAGGCCCAGCTTACGTTTGCTATTTGCCGCCATGCCATCGTGGATTTGGCGCAAGTGTTTCACGCCTCACCTCTACATCACGGCGTAGATCGCTTGCCTGCTTCCGAACTTCTTCGCCTCCGTGCGGCTGTCGCGGAATCGGGACTGAAGCTTAACGACACGCCGGAATCCAACGAAAAACTAAACAAGCTACGTGGGATGTACGAGCCTTACGTTGAGGCTCTGTCCCAGTTTCTGTATTTTGATCTCCCACCCTGGATTTTGGATAAAGAGAGCGCCGACAATTGGAAGACGAGCGCCTGGGGCCGCATCTCCGGTTTTACCGCTCAGACCCAATTGGAACGCGCGCAGGACGATCACGACTAGAAGTACTGCGGCCGCATAAATCCCCAACTCGCTGCTAACAAGGATGAGCCCGCGCTCGTCCATATACGTCATGAACTAGTTGCGCCCGAATTAGCCCGGTTGGGGGGACTATGACGTCATTCGGTCAAGACCTGCGTTATGCGCTGCGGATGTTGCTGAAGAGTCCCGGTTTCACGATTGTCGCGGTGCTCACTCTGGCCCTCGGAATCGGCGCTAACGTGGCCACCTTCAGCGTGGTTTACGCTGTGCTGCTGCGTCCACTGCCATTCCCACAACCCGAACAGCTGGTGCGGGTTTTCGACGATCTTCGTGCCTCGAACGTGAAAAATGTAGGCATGTCGGCTCCCGAGCTTTGGGATTTACAGGATAGGTCGGGCGTCTTTCAAGACATCTCGGCAGTTTGGCCAATCGATTCCGACATCGCAGGAGGAGATCGCCCGGTGCGCGCCGAAACTCTGGCTACCAGCCCGGACTACTTCACCATGCTCGGGGTAAAACCTCAGCTTGGCCGCGTTTACACTCAACAGGATGCCGTGCCCGGCTTTATCGAAGCGGTTGTTATCAGCGATGGTTTCTGGATTCGCAACTATGGCGGCGATCCGAAGATCATCGGCCGGACGATGCGTCTCGACAACGATCTCTACACCATCATCGGCGTAATGCCTCCCGGATTCCGACATCCTGGGCGGACGCTTCAGACGGACGTGGAAGTTTGGTGCGCGGCGGGTTACAACGCAGCTCCCTTCCCTTCTCCAGCCGTCCGCGCCGCAAGATTTATCCCCGGCGCCATAGCCCGGTTGAAACCAGGCCTGAGCGTAGCGCAAGCGCAGGCTCAGCTAGCCACCTACGTTACCAACCTGAGCCGACAATATCCGAACGACTATCCCTCGGCCGCGGGCTGGGGCATGCGAATCGTTCCGGTAAAAGAGGACCTGGTCGGACAAGAGCGGACCGAGCTGTTCGTATTATTCGGCGCGGTAGGATTTGTGCTGCTGATCGCGTGCGTAAATCTCGCGAATTTGTTGCTGGCTCGTTCGTCCGCTCGACGCCGCGAAATTGCGATTCGTTTGGCTCTGGGCGCCGGCCGCGGGCGCTTGATGGCTCAGTTGCTGACGGAAAGCGTTTTGCTCTCGGTCATCTCAGGCGTGGTTGCATTGTTCACCGTGGTTTTGTTCAAGAATTCCATTCTGACGCTGGCTCCGGCAAATCTTCCCCGGGTAAGCGAGATCCACGTCAGCGCCGGCGTTTTGGCTTTTGCTTTCTTCGTATCAATTGCTACCGGGCTGCTCTTTGGCTTGGCGCCCGCGCTGCAAGCTGCGAAT
>Ga0182024_10019453_pt1 | contig 12516 bp, 8 predicted proteins | sample P32metaG_FD_120480 | JGI IMG/M metagenome (GOLD analysis project Ga0182024, IMG submission 120480) | Permafrost microbial communities from Stordalen Mire, Sweden - P3-2 metaG (Illumina Assembly) | ecosystem: Environmental > Terrestrial > Soil > Wetlands > Permafrost | place: Sweden: Stordalen... | reverse complement strand
GACCTTCGGCTTCTGCATCTGCCCGAGAAACTGCCGGGCGTAGGAGGATAGTGACTCGACGTAGCGGCGCTGGCCCTCGGCGAAAATGGTATCCAGGGCCAGCGAGCTTTTGCCGGAGCCCGATGGGCCGCAGCAAACGGTCATTTTCTCGCGTGGCAGTTCGACGGAGATGTTTTTGAGGTTGTGCTGCTCGGCGCCGTGGATGATGAGATTTTCCTGGCGAGCCCCTCGCGTTAGCGAGGGGAGTTGGCCGGGCGCACTCCCCTCGCTTACGCGAGGGGCTCGCTGGACGATCGCCTGGCCGGTAAACGATTCTTTGCACAAGGCAACCTGCTCCGGCGTGCCAGTGCAGACAATGTTGCCGCCATCCGCGCCGCCCTCGGGCCCCAGATCGATGAGCCAGTCGGCCGTCTTGATAACGTCCAGGTTGTGCTCGATCACAACCACGGTATTGCCCGCGTTGACGAAGCCATGCAGCACTTGCAGCAGCTTGTCGATGTCGGCGAAGTGCAGCCCGGTGGTCGGCTCATCGAGGATGTAGAGCGTCTTGCCCGTGCTGCGGCGGCACAATTCGCGGGCCAGCTTGATGCGCTGGGCCTCGCCGCCCGAAAGCGTCGGCGACGGCTGGCCCAGTTTCAGATAATCCAGGCCGACGTCGTGCAGCGTCTGCAGCATGTCGCGGATCTTCGGCACGTTCTTGAAATGGTCGAGCGCTTCCTGCACGTCCATTTCCAGGACGTCGTAGATGTTCTTGTCCTTGAAGCGAATCTGCAGCGTTTCGCGATTGAAACGATGGTTGCCGCACACGGGGCAGGTGACCCAGACGTCGGCGAGAAAGTCCATCTCGAGCTTGTTGGAGCCATTGCCTTCGCACGCCTCGCAACGGCCTCCGGGCTTGTTGAAGCTGAATCGGCCAGGAAGATAGCCGCGCACCTTCGCCTCGGCCATCTGGGCGTAAAGATCGCGGATCTGATCGAAAACTTTGATGTAGGTGGCCGGGTTGCTGCGCGGCGTACGGCCGATTGGCGACTGGTCGATGTCGATGACCTTGTCGATCTGCTGCCAGCCGACGATGTCGTCATGCTCGCCGACCACAATCTCCCGCGGCCCGCTTGCGGTTTCGCGCTCGCTCCCTTCCTCTTCAGCAGTCGGCCCACCTCCAGCACCCAATTTGAGCTTCAAACCCTCCTTGAGAATGTCGTTGACCAGCGATGACTTCCCCGACCCGCTCACCCCGCTAACGCACACGAACAAGCCCAAGGGAATGTCGACATCGATATTCTTGAGATTGTGATGCCGAGCCCCGCGCACGGTGATCTTGGCCTTCTTCACTGGCCGTCGCTGCTCGGGCACCGGGATTTGCTTCGCCCCGGAGAGATACTGCCCCGTCAGACTCGCTTTTGTCTTGACGATGTCCGCAAAGGAGCCCGCCGCGGTCACCTCGCCGCCGCGCACGCCCGGCCCCGGCCCGAAATCGACGATAAAATCGGCAGCCCGCATGGTGTCCTCATCGTGTTCCACCACGAGGACAGTGTTGCCCAGGTCGCGCAAATGTTGCAGGCTGTGCAAGAGCCGATCGTTGTCGCGCGGATGCAGGCCGATGCTCGGCTCATCGAGGACGTAAAGGACGCCGACCAAACCCGAGCCGATCTGACCCGCGAGCCGGATGCGCTGCGCCTCGCCGCCGGAGAGACTAGGAGCGGCCCGGTCGAGCGTGAGGTAATGCAGGCCGACATTGAGCAAGAATGCGACGCGGGCCCGGATTTCCTTGAGCAATTCGCCAGCGATGATCATCTGCGTTGCATCGAGACTGCCTTCTAAGGTCTTGGCGACCGGCTGTTCATCAGGGGGCTTACGCCCCTCGCTCGCCGCGCCAATCCATTCGGCCAACACTCCAAGCGGCATCGCGCCAAGCTCGACCAGCGTCTTGCCGCCGACTTGTACAGCCCTGGCCTGTGGATTCAGACGCAATCCCTGGCAGGTCGGACAGCGGCCCACGCGCATGTACTTCTCGAGCTGCATGCGTCGCGGCCCGGCGGCGGTCTTCTTGAAGCTGGCCAGGAGCTGCGGAACGACGCCTTCCCAGGTGTCGCCATGCTTCCAGACGCCGCCGCCCCGCTGTCTCCATTCGAAGGTGATGTGGCGATCTCCGGTGCCATGCAACAGCAGCTCGCGATGGTCCGCCGGAAGGTCCTGCCAGGGAGTTTTCAGGTCGATCCCGAGCGTCCGGGCGACGCCATCGAAGATGTGTTTGCGCCAACGACCCATGCCGCGCATCGGCCCGACCAGGGGGATGGCGCCCTCGTAAAAACTCAGCAATGGATCGGGGATCAGCAACTCCGGCGTGAACGTGTACCTCGTTCCCAGGCCGTCGCAGTCGGGACACATGCCGTGCGGACTGTTGAAGCTGAACATCTGCGGGCTGGGCGGCTCGTAGCTCTTCTGGCAATGCGTGCAAGCGTAATGGGCGGAAAGCAGCATGTCCTCGCTGGCGGTTTCGCGCTCGCTCCGCGCGTCGGCATCCACGGCGACAATCAGGTTCCCCTCCGCCAGCAGCAAAGCCTGCTCGATCGCCTCGGCCAAGCGGCCGCGAAACGTCGCCGCGGAAGCGATGGTCAACCGATCGACAACAATCTCGATGTGGTGCTTGATCTTGCGATCGAGCTTCAGATCATCCGTGAGCCGCACGACTTCGCCATCAACCCTGGCCCGCAAAAAGCCACGCTTGAGCATGTCCTGGAAAAGGTCCTTGTACTCGCCCTTCTGTCCGCGGACGACCGGGGCCAGCACGAGGAAGCTGGTCCCTTCGCCTAAACCCAGGATGCGCTGCAGGATCTGCTCGCGGCTCTGGGCGGTGATGGCCCGGCCGCACTGTGGACAATGCCCCTGACCGACACGAGCGAACAGCACGCGCAAATAATCGTGAATTTCGGTGATGGTGCCAACGGTGGAACGCGGATTCTTGCCGGCCGCCTTCTGCTGAATGCTGATCGACGGCGACAGTCCGGCCAGGTAATCAACGTCCGGCTTTTGCAGCTGGCCGAGGAATTGCCGGGCGTAGGCCGACAGCGACTCGACGTAGCGGCGCTGTCCCTCGGCGTAGAGCGTGTCGAAGGCGAGGGAGCTTTTGCCCGAGCCGCTGACGCCGGTGAAGACGATCAGCTGATTGCGGGGCAGGTCCAGATCGACGTTGCGAAGATTGTGTTCCCGAGCGCCGCGGATGACGAGAGTGCTGTTGTCCATGATCCTCGTTAATCTACCAATTATCAACCCACAAGCCCGCATGCGAGGTACTCCGAGCATGCGGGGTTATTAACCCCGCATGCTCGGAGTACCTCGCATGCGGGCTTGGTGAATAATACCTTCCATTGAGATTATAGGGCGGATACGATGCACGCATGACCAAACTCATGATCGGTTGTGGCTACCTCGGTATGCGCATCGCCCAGCTCTGGCGTGAACAAGGCGACGATGTCATCGTGACGTCGCGCCAGTCGGGACCCTACCAGGTCTTCGTCTGCGATATTCTGGACCCCGCCGGCCTGGAAAAACTGCCCGCGGTGGACACGGTCGCCTACGCCGTCGCCCTCGATCGCACCTCCGGCCAGACGATGCGAGCCGTGTACGTCGATGGCCTGCGCAATGTGCTGCGGCACCTGCCGAAACCCCGGCGGTTTGTCTACGTCAGCAGCAGCAGTGTCTATGGACAGTCGGACGGCGCGTGGGTCCATGAAGATGCCGCCACGGAGCCGAGGGAGGAATCGGGCCGCATCGTTCTGGAAGCGGAGAATGTGCTGCGGGCCGAATTGCCCGAGGCGATGATCCTGCGCTTTGCCGGTATCTACGGGCCGGGTCGCTTGCTGCGGCACAAGGCGATCGTCGCCGGCGAGCCGATCGTTGCCGACGCGGATCGCTGGCTGAACTTGATCCACGTCATGGACGGAGCGCGGGCGGTGCTGGCGGCGGAGGCGCGTGGCCGACCGGGGAGCATCATCAACGTCAGCGATGGGCAACCGACAGCGCGGCGCGACTTTTATGTGGAACTGGCCCGGTTGCTGGGAGCGCCGCCGCCGCGGTTTGTCGCTCCGTCCGCGGAAGTGCCACTGCCGCCGCATGAGCAGAGCAATCGGCGCATCGGCAATCGGCGTTTGGCAGAGGAGCTGGGGTTTGCGTTCACGTATCCGAGCTACCGCGAAGGCTTGGCAGGGAGTGTGCCGCACGCCGCGGGGTGAGATACTCCGAACCCCGCGGGTCAGCGAGACGGGATCATGATCCTGCACCCCTGACCCGCGGAGTTCGGAGTACCTCACCCGCGCGGCGTGTCAATCTTGCAGCTCTGTGTACATCTTGTCAAAGCTATCAGCGTTGCTGATGAAAACCTGGAACAAAAGTGGATCGAACTGCCCGTGGTTGCCGCTGTCGGTCATGATGGCCATGGCTTCCGGATGCGACAAAGCCGGCTTGTAGACGCGGCGTGAACGCAAGGCATCGTAGACATCGCCGATGGCCACGATGCGGGCCGACAGCGGAATGGCACTGCCGGCCAGGCGATCGGGATAGCCATTGCCGTCGTAGCGTTCGTGATGATGGCGGGCGATGTCCACGGCCATTTGCAAGAACGTGGCCGCGAAGCTGTGCTGCCGGGCGACCTTTTGCAAAACGGCCGCCCCCATGGTCGTGTGCGTCTGCATGATGACGCGTTCGTCGGGGGCGAGTTTGCCGGGCTTGAGCAGGATGTAATCGGGCAGACCCACCTTGCCGATATCGTGCAGCGGGGCACAGCACTCCAGCAGTTCAATGAAGTTGGCGTCGATCTGCCCGGCCAATCCCGGACTCTTGGCCGCCTCCGTTGCCAGAAGCCTGGAGTAATGCTGCAAACGCATGAGATGGGCCCCGCTTTCCGTGTCGCGGTAGGCCACCATCTCGGCCAGGGCGAGGACCAGGGCGTTGCGGGCGTGCACCAGATCGCTGTTGCGGGCGTGCAGCGTCTTATCCATCTCGTGATTCATGGTCATCATGAGGTGCATGAGCAGGTCCGAGCGATCCTGAGCGCTTTTGAGATGCAAGGCCGCCTTGATGCGGGCCGTGAGCTGGACGAGGCTGAACGGCTTGGTGAGATAGTCGTCCGCCCCGGTGGTGAGCATCTGGGCCATCTCGTCGCCGCTGGCCCGGCCGGACAGCATGACCACTTTCAGATGGGAACTCGGCGGATTCTCGCGCAGCTTTTTCAAGACCTCGGCGCCGGACAGCCTGGGCATATCGATGTCGAGCAGCACCAGATCGTAGGGCTTGGAATAGACCGCCTCGAGCGCCGCCACGCCGTTGGGCGCCTCATCGCACTGGATGCCTTCATGGCTCAGCACCATGCGGCACAGCTGGCAATTGGTCGGCTCATCATCGACCACCAGCACCCGGTAGACATGCGGGCTAGCGTCATCGGCGGACAGCGCACTTTTCGGACCGGGCCGCACTTGAGAGGCCAGCGATACTCCGCTCAGCTGATGATCCGCGAGCAGCTTCAGGTCGATGAGCTGATTGAGCAGCATCACGGCATCGGGCAGGCTCTGCAACTGCTCCTTGCGTTCCAGGGGAAGCTTGTCCCAATCATCCTGGCGAATGACCGAGGTACTTAGCAAGTTTTGCAGCAGCTGTGAGCCGAGCGATTGCACAGTATTCACCCTTGGACTCGACCGATGCCGCTTGCGGCGTAGCGTGTGGCGCACGCTACGCCGCAAGCGGCATTGAGAAGCTATTCGCTGGTTCTCTAATCATTTTCGCTGATGGCGACGCCCTTGTCCAGACCCAATTCGCCGGCCAATGGCTTCAAGGCCTCGATGAGAAACTGGATGTGCTCGCCCAGCTCGACGCCGAAATCCGCGGCGCCGCGCGTGATGTCCTCCCGGTTGACGTTACGGGCGAAACCCTTCGACTTCATCTTCTTCTTGACGCTGCTCGCGGTCAGGTCGAGCACCCCAGTCGGTCGCACCAGGCAGGCCGCGGTAATCAGGCCGGTCAATTCATCACAGGCATAGAGAGCCTTGTCAAGCTGATGGATGCGCGGACAATCGGGCAAATAATCGGCGTGCGACTTGATGGCATAAATCACTTCCTCAGTGTAGCCGAGATTGCGCAGGATCTCGGAGCCCTTGAGCGGATGATCGGGCGGATTGGGCCAGCGTTCGTAATCGAAATCGTGCAGCAGGCCGACGATGCCCCAGATTTCCTCGTCCTGGCCGAGTTTGCGCGCGTAGGCGCGCATGCCCGCTTCGACGCCGAGCATGTGCCGGCGCAGGCCGAGGTCCTGAACGTATTCGCACAACAATTGATATGCATCGGCGCGATTCATTTTCGTCTCCCGTCATTTGCCGCTTGCGGCGTAGCGCTCGCACGGCTTCCGGGGAGCGCTACGCCTTGAGCGGCTAACGTGCCCGCTGCAAGCGCTCCGCGACCAACTCCGGCAAATAGCGCACCGGCAACGTGCCAAAATCCAGACACGCCTCGTGAAACCGCCCGAGCTCGAAGCGCTCACCCAGATCCGCCTGCACGCGCCGCCGCAGCCGTTGAAACGCCATACGGCCCACGAAGTACGTCGATAGCTGGCACGAACTCTGCTTGGCCCGGATGATCTTCAGGATCGCCTCCGCTTCCGATTGATACGCCGTCAGCATCAGAAACAGCAGCGCCTCTTGATCGGTCATGCCGGTGCAGTGCATCTTAAAATCGAGGATGGCATTGCACACCGACCGCAGATACCACTTGAGCTGGTTGAGCCGCAGCTTGAGATCGCCCTGGCCATAACCTTCGTCGAGCATCACCTGCTCAGTATACACGGCCCAGCCCTCGGCGAAGACGCCCGAATAGAGCACCTTGCGGATCAGCGACCGATTGCGATTCGCGTATTCGAGCTGAACGTAATGGCCCGGATAGGCTTCGTGGATGGTCAAGATTTGCAGCATGTGGCGATTGTATTCCTGCATGTAACTGGCGACGCGCTTGGCGTCCCATTCCCTGGGCGGCGGGCTGATGGCGTAGAAACTCGACGCCTTGGCATCGAGCGGCGGGGCCGGGTTCAGGTAGGCGATGGAGTTGCCGCGCTGAAACTCCGGCATCTCGATGATCTTGCACTGATCGGGCTCGGGCAGCCTGAGAATATCGCGGTCCTTGATGAATTCCTTGATGCGGGCCACGGTCGCGGTCGCATCCTTGACGATGTCCTCCGGCTTGCCATGCTCCGTGCTGATCTTGGCCAGGACCTTGGTGATGACAAGGCGTTTACCGGCTTCGTCATCTTGCGGCATGACCTGGCCGGGAAAGACCTGCGACCAGAGTTGCCGGGCGATGACGTGCATTTCATGCTCCACGCGCACGGCCTCCGCCTCGGCTTCCTTGAGCACGTCATCCGAGTCGATGCCCGAGTTCAACTCGAACTTCAGCTTTTCGGCGAACTTCTTCTTGCCAAGCCGCCAATCGGCCGTCGCCTGCGGCAGCACGTCTTCCTGGAGGAACTTCAGATATTCGCGCAGATGTTCCGCTGTGCTCTTGGCGACGTCTCGCAACGTGCTGAGCTGCGGCGTCTCGCCGGCCAGGTCGAAGATTTCTTTCTCGTAGAAGGCGATGGCGCCGCGCGTTTGCTTGATGGCGGTCTCCGTGTGGACCTTGGACGCCTTTTTGAGGCTCTCCTTGGCGGCGGCGACGATGCGCGGGATCTGCCGCATGCGTTCGGCGCAATTGCGAATGTTCGCCGGCTTCGGCTGCGTGGACTGGGTCAGCAGCAGGTAGACGCTGTCGGTGATGTAGTGGTTGTAGACGCGCGGATCTTCCTCGAACGGCCTGGTGTTCTCCGCGAGCCAGATGGACGTCAGCAGATGGTGCTTGAGGATCTCGAAATCGATCTGGCCGGCCCGGCTCAGCTTGACGTAACTGATCGTTCGCTCCAGGTCTTTGAGCGTCTTGTGTGTCTCCTCGGTCCAGCGCGATCGGGCCTTGGCGGACACGTCGTCGAGCAGATGATCGAAACGATGATCGCCTTGCAACGTCGCCTGCAAGGGTTGGCGGCGAAACTCCTCGTCGAGGTAGGTTTTGAAGAAGGCTTCGAGCCGGGCGTCCTCCATGGTCTGTTTCTCCTGAGACGTGGCCAGGGGTTGGACGAGGAAAAGCAGGCAGACGAGGGGGGACCGGTAAATAAAACGATCGGCCATTGAGTAATCTCCGAGCGGTAGCCGCGTTCGTGAGAACGCGGGCTGAACTTTCGGTCGCTGCTTGCTCCACCCGCGTTCTCACGAACGCGGCTACGGGCGTGGACAATTTTCATTCCCAGGCCGGGTGCAGGGCCGCCCAGGCGAAGAGCAGCGTGAAAAAAGCGAAGAACAAACTGAGCCCATGATAGCCGAGCCGCAGCCACCAGGTTTTCAAATGATCGCCGACGTCGAGGATCGGCTGCAAGGACAGGCGAATTCCCCAAAAGATCGCGGCATAGGCACAGAACCCGCGCGCCAAGCCGGAACCGTGTGCCAGCTCGGCATGGTTGATAATACTGTTCAAACCCAGGGCGATGATCGCCAATACAACGTAGCCGCCGTAGACCCAGTACATCTGCCGATGCAGCCGCGGCAACGGCTGGAAGGCGGTTCGCCAGTCGAGCTGCACCGGCACCAGGGCCGACGCGATCAGCACCGACAATTGCATGTACCCCGCGACGAGAATCAGCCACGCCAATCGTTCTTCGAGCATCAGTCTCCCCCCGCGAAGTGCAGGAAAGGTACGATGACGCCGACGACAAACGGCGGATGAAACAGCAAGCAAACGGGGCCGAGCAGCAGTACCATGGTGAACAGCCAACCTTGCCAACTGCGACCGAGCCCGAGCCGTTTGCCGATCGGCGCACGTTCGATGAGCAATCCCGCCCCCTGCAAGAGAAAGTACAAAGTCGGGCCGCCGTAACCGCCCTCGGCTGGCACGGAGATGACCAGATCGTGAACGAGGCCGCTGAAGACGAAACCGGCGAAGACAGCCCAGCGCGGCCCCAGCCAGGGAACGAGCGGCCGAAACAGGAACCGGTGCGTCAGATCGCGAAAGGCCGTGTTCCAGCGTCGGCCCCAGAACTCGCTCAGACTGACCGAGGCGAGCGGATTGTCCATGAGCGGCCTGGCTTCGATTCCGCTCATGCGCCAAACGCACGACAGCAACTGAAAGATGCCAAAGTGCAGCATCAGCACGATACCGATCATCGCCACCCAGCCGATCGCATAGGGATGCTCGGCCGGCAACCGGTTCGCCAGGCCGAAGAAGCAAACCAGCCCGAGAGCGAGGTTGCCGAGGGCGAAGAACCATTCCCGCGCCGGCGGTCTTGAGGGAGACGATTCGCATCGGGGTTTCAAGAATGCGGCTGGGTCGAGGCCGGGCCAGGCGAACAGATAAGCCAGATGCTGCCACCAAGGGACGCCGTGAACGGGGGTTCGCCGCCAGGTCAGCCATTTGCAGCCGAAATAGATTGCGAGGGAGAGCGCCCACATGAAAGCCCAGCTTGGCCAGGATGGCGGCACCATTTCAAGGGAATCTCCCAGATGCCGCTTGCGGCGTAGCGCTCGCCGGACGCAAGGCGAGCGCTACGCCGCAAGCGGCGTCGTCAGAACGGCAGCGCCAGCGACGCCCGCGAATCATAGCGCAGCTTCTTGCCGTCATCGATGGTCACGGAGATGTTCGGGAACAGATGACGCGTCACCTCCAGCGGATGCGGGATGGAGCTGACGTCGAACTCCTTGCTCCCCGGCACGAACTGCTTGACGGCGCCGTTGATCCCGCTCATGATCGGCGGCAGCAGCGACAGCAGAAACTTCGCGCTCGGCCTCGGATCGCTGTACGAAAAGCCCGTGAACTCCTTGGGAAACGCGGACAGCGCCTTGAGCGTCGCAGCGTCGGCCTTCCAGGTCGGGTAATTGCCGGTGCTGCGCAGGACAAAGCCCTGCACTGGCTGCGGATAGTTGGCGTACACTAACCAGCCCTTGTGAATGCAGACGGTCGGCGTGGTAAAGCCCGCGGCCGAGTGCAGCTCGATCAGCTCCACGCCGCGATACATCTTGCGCTTGGCTTCGAATTCCGCGAAGGGAATCTGCGGCGCTGCCTTGAATATCGCGTCCAGCGTCTTCTTGAGCTTCTTCTCGTCGCTCACCTGGAGCAAGGTGACACCTCCCAGGCCAAGAAACGGACTTTCCGACGGCGACGAATACGACACCATCATGCCGCCGAGTGAGCCGAGCAGCTCGTCGCGGATGTTGATCCCGGCCAGGTTCTCCGCTTGCCGAACGATGAACTTGACCTGATCGGCGATGTCCGGCGAGTAGACGCGAATGCCGGACTCGGCCACGCTCAGCAGCGTGTCGTACATGCCCTTCATGTCATAGGACGATGCGGAGAAGCCGTTGATGTCGTCCGGCAACGGCGGCAGGTCCTTAAGCGAAAACGGCTGGCTGCGGGTCAGCGCCAGCAGCCCCTTGCGCTCGGGCGTCATATTGATGTCCACAATCGAACGATCGGCGGGGCCGTCGAAACCGGAATACATGGTGATGCTCTTGAGCCCGTTCAGGCCCAGATCATCCACGAGGCGCCCGACCTGGGGAGAGAAGCCGGACGCCATTTTCGCGATGCCGGCCATGTCCACAAAGCCGCTCGACCAGACGGGAAACTCCTTGAAGGATTGCAGTTCCTTGTAGAGCGGATGCTTGGTGATGTTGTTGCCGACGTCGGCGCCGCGGCGCAGCACCGAGGCGGGGTCCACGGTGCCGACGACCATGATGGCGGTGTCGCCGTCCGAACCGAACGCCCACTCCAGGGGCCCCTCAGGGAAGCTGAAGTGCTGCATGGTGACGTTATCAACCTTGAGCTGCTTGGTCTCGGCATTGGTGATGGTCAGGATCTTCTTGACGAGACCGCTGAGATGCCCCTTGGGCCCGCCATTGCGCGGGAAGATAAACGTCGCCTCGATCTGCGGCGGATCGATCTTGCGGGCCTCGACGGACAGGGCGAAACCATGCTTGCCGACGGCGGTGAGGGCCCCGGGAATCTCCTTGGCGAGGGCCGACGCCGTGGGATCGACCTGGTCGAGGAGCGGCAGGGCCTGATCGTGGATGAATTCCCACAGGTTGGCGAGGAACTTGCCCGTGTCGCCCTTGAGCAACTGTCCCATGGCGGACTTGTCGAACGCCGCTCGATGAGCGTCAAAACCGTCCCAGCGCAGATAGAGCTGGGTCGTGGCCGACAGATATTTTTCTCCGGGCCCTTGCCCCAGGCTGATCCCAGGCAGTGCGAGGAGCAACAGCAACACCAGCGCGCGGCGCAACATGGAAGCATCTCCTTCATCAGAAATGACAGCGAATCCCGTGAAGGGCAGTATCCGCGCGGATGGGCCGGTTGGCAAGGGGTGGCGGGAAAACGCGGGGCGAATCGGCGGCGCAGGACAGCCAGCCTTGCGTGACCGCTCAGCAAGGATCAAGTACCGGCAAGAAATCGGGCTTGGGTCGGTCAAGAATTCGTGACACGGCACCCCCCCCACACACCCTCTATCGATCAGGTTTCTCGAAGGCTGTGGCGAACGGGTTTGTTCCGCAACTGTTATTAACGCAAGAACTAACGACAAACCGCCAGCCAACGCATTCTTGAACGGATTCGTGGCAAGGGGGTACGTGGAATCTTCGGGTAAGGAGGCCAGTCATTCGTGGTTAATAGAATTGGAAAGTTATTGTCCAGCAATTCCAAGGAGAGGTTGCCGCAACTGGTGGATAAGGCAGTCGATCTTGTCCGACTCATATCGAGAGGCGCGGTCCGCGTCCTCACGAGTTTGAAGGATACGCGGCGTAAGCATGACAATCAGCTCCGACCGCGAAACGCCATGAGCCAAGCTGTGCAACATCGAGCCAACAAAGGGCAAATCGTCGAGCCAGTGGCAGGTTTTCTCATGAACCTTCATGCCATCCGTGACAAGGGTTTCACCGTCCTGCACGGACCGCAGGGTGCTTTCGAAGAACTGGACGCTGAATCCGGTGCCCATTTCGCCGTTGCCAAGCGGGACAGGGTGGGGAAACGGCGTGGCTACTTCCGTGACGGCGCGCAATGTCAGCTTCGCATTGGGTATGATCGCGGGAGTGACTTGCAAATGGATTGTGGATTTGCTGGGCAAAAGGACAGTGCCGTGGTTCCAGCCGACAATAACCGAGTTGAGCAGGCCCGTTTGACGGTCCAGCAGGCGAATTTGCGGCCTGCTCAGAATGTTAATGCGGCCGCTCGTGAGGTTGCGTTCGGCGAACACGACCTGGATCAGGATCTCAGGCAGGTTTTGGTCAAGTGCTCCTTCGACCTTGCCCACTGGCCCGACCCAGCCCGCTACGGCGACACCGGCCGGTTCTTGGCCGAAAGATGGACTACAGATTGGCAACGCCAGGAAACCGAGGGTCACGAGATATTTGCGCATGTCAGCTCCTTTGCACAACTTCCTAAGAACGGGTTGAATAGCCAATCCATTCT
>Ga0182024_10019452_pt1 | contig 12516 bp, 10 predicted proteins | sample P32metaG_FD_120480 | JGI IMG/M metagenome (GOLD analysis project Ga0182024, IMG submission 120480) | Permafrost microbial communities from Stordalen Mire, Sweden - P3-2 metaG (Illumina Assembly) | ecosystem: Environmental > Terrestrial > Soil > Wetlands > Permafrost | place: Sweden: Stordalen... | reverse complement strand
CGGCTCGCAGTCGAAATACGCCGCGGCCAAGGCAGACGGGTTCTTCGCCGGCGAGATCGTCGCGGTCGAGGTGCCGGGCGGCCGCGCCGGCCCGGTCAGCGTCGCCGAGGATGAGCATCCGCGGCCGCAGACCGATATGGCGGCGCTCGCCAAATTGCGCCCGCTGTTCGCCGACGGCGTCACCACGGCCGGCAACGCGTCCGGAATCAATGACGGCGCGGTGGCGATGATCGTCGCCTCGCGCAAGGCCGGCGACGCCGCGGGGGCGCAGCCGATCTGCCGCATCCTGTCGACCGGAGTCGCCGGCGTCGCGCCGCGGATCATGGGCTTTGGGCCGGTGCCGGCAGCGAAGAAGGCGCTCGAGCGCGCCGGCCTCACGATCGCCGACATGGATGTGATCGAGATCAACGAGGCCTTCGCGTCGCAGGTGCTGGCCTGCCTGCGCGGGCTCGACGTGCCGTTCGACGACAGCCGGGTCAATCCCAATGGCGGGGCGATCGCGATCGGCCATCCGCTCGGCGCGTCGGGGCCGCGCATCGCGCTGACCGCCGCGCGCCAGCTGCAGCGCATCGGCGGGCGCTATGCACTGGTCGCGATGTGCGTCGGCGTCGGGCAGGGCATCGCCGCGGTCATCGAGCGGGTCTGATTCTCGCGTCATTCCGGGCTCGCCGCTGGCAGCGGCCCGGAATGACGGCTGATTAGCAGACCGTTAGGCTTTATTAAGCATCCGCTGCTAACCTCCTTCGATCCGACGCGGGGTTTCCCCGCGGCCTCTCGTTACGGACGGTGTCATGAGCGTGGCGGAGCTGTGGAGCAAGAATCCGCTGGCGCCCGCTTCCGAGGGACCCGAGGCGCCGGCTCAGCTAGCGACTAGTCCGATCGAACTTGCCGTCGTCATTCCGACGCTCAACGAGCGCGATAACGTGCCGCTGATCGTCGAGCGGCTCAACCGGGTGCTCGCCGGCATCGCCTGGGAAGTCATTTTCGTCGACGACGACTCGCCGGACGGCACCGCGGACGCGGTGCGCGCGATCGCCGGGCGGCAGCCCAACATCCGCTGCATCCAGCGGCTCGGCCGGCGCGGCCTGAGCTCGGCCTGCATCGAAGGCATGCTGGCGAGCGCGGCGGCTTATCTTGCGGTGATGGACGGGGATTTGCAGCACGACGAGGCGCTGCTGCCGCGGATGTTGGAGAAGATCAAGGCGGATCGGCTCGATGTCGTGATCGCTAGTCGCCACATCGGCGATGGCGGCCTTGGCGACATGGAGCAATCGCGGGTCGCGATCAGCGGTTTCGCCACAAGGCTCAGCCGGATGGTGGTCAAGGCCGACCTCAGCGACCCGATGAGCGGTTTTTTCATGATCGAGCGGTCCGCCTTTACCGGCGCGATGCGTCGTCTGTCGGGGCAGGGGTTCAAGATCCTCCTCGACCTGTTCGCCTCGACGCCGCGCCCCTTCGCGTTCGCCGAGCTGCCGCTCCGGTTCCGCGAACGGCTGCACGGCGAGAGCAAGCTCGATACGCTGGTCGCCTGGGAATATTTGATGCTGCTGTTGCAGAAGCTGATCGGACCGGCGGTGCCGGTGCGCTTCCTGTTGTTCTCGCTGATTGGCGGGCTCGGCGTCGGCGTGCATTTGACGACGCTGTGGGTGGTGCTGCATTTGGCATCGTTTTCGGTGGCCCAGGGTGTCGCCACGCTGGTCGCGATGACCGGCAATTTCCTGATGAACAATCTCTTCACCTACCGCGACCGGCGGCTCAAGGGCTGGCGCATCCTGTCGGGGCTCGGCTCGTTCTATGCGGTGTGCGGTGTGGGCGCGGCGGCCAATGTCGGGATCGCCGCCTCGATCGCCGGCAATCATTCGTGGTGGGTGGCGGGGCTCGCCGGCGCGGCGGTCTCGGCGGTGTGGAACTACGCGATGTCGTCGATCTTCACCTGGTCGGCGACGCGGCAACCGATCGCCGCGAAGGCGCGATAAGCCCCAATTCGCGGGATGCGCGGCGCGCCGCGAGCGCGAACAAGGCAACCGCCGCGATCGTGTTGACCGGCAGCGACAATTCCTCGGCGAGGCCGCGGCTGTCGAGCATCAGCGCGTAGATCATCGCCAGCACGGTCTTTTCCCAGGCGGGCACGGCCTCCCGATCCGCGCCGCGCAGCAGCCAGCAGCCCGCGACCGCGCCGAGCATCATGACGTAGAGCAGCGACAGCGGCACCGCGAGCAGCGTCGCCGAGGCCAGCACCGCATTGCGCACCGGCAGCGACAATCCGCGCCGCCAGACGATCGCGACCATCGCCCCGGCGACGACCGTGAAGACCGCCTGCACGGCATAGGAGACGCCGATGCCGGCGCCCATCAGCCGCATCGCGCCGAACGGGCTGACAAAACCGCCGAACAGGATGCGGCCCGATTCGTACATCGAGTGCGACGCGCCGAAAGTGGCGATGAAGGCCTGCCACGTCTCCCAGCCAAACAGCGCGACGGACAGCAGGACCAACGCCACGGCCGTTACCGCCGCCGCGACAAACGCGCGCCAATGCCCGCCAATCCCGAGCGCCAATGGCACCAAGAGCGCGAAATGCGGCTTGTAGCACAGCGCGCCGAAGCAGAGCCCGGCGAGCACCGGCCGCCGGTCGACCAGCAGCGTCGCCGCGCCGAACAAAGCGGCGGTCAGGAAAGCGTTCTGGCCGAGCCCGAAATTCCACCACACCGCCGGAAAGGCGAGGAGGACGACAAGCGCGGTGGCGCTGAAATCGCCGAGGATGCGGCGCGCGACGACGAGAAAGAGGATGAGGGTCGCGGTCTGGAAGAGGATGAACGCCAGCAGATAGGGCAGGTGCGCGACCGGCGCGAACAGCATCTGGTAGACGGGAGGGTAATTGAAGAACTGGTACTGGATGCCTTGGCCGACGATCGCTTCCTCGACGGCGAGATGCGCCGCGTGGTCATAGGCGAGCGCCGGCGTCCCGGAATCGGCGAGGCTGCCGGCGGCGTAGAAGCTGACGAAATCGGTAGTGTTGGGCTTGTCGAGCGGGACGATCCAGCCATGCGTCCCGGCGACGATAAAGCCGAACACGGCGAGCTCGCAGACCAAGAGGATAATCGCGTAGAGCCGCAGGCGCCCGCGGCTGAGCCATTCGCCGCTTTCGAGCTGCGCCGCCACTTGCGCCAACACCGCCATGCCTTCCGCCTCGCCGAAGATCGGTTCAGCGAGGATAGGGGAGGGGCTTTAGCAATCGGTTAAGTATGCGACGGCGGTGGGCTGGATGAGGGCAAATGCGTCCTTCGAGACGCGCCCTGTGGGCGCTCCTCAGGATGAGGTTTTTCTCCTTCGTCTTTCCCGCGAAAGCGGAAATCCAGGGGCAACCATCAGGTCGCTCGCCCCTGGGCCCCCGCTTTCGCGGGGGTGACGATAAACTTTCAAACCGTTGCGCCCGCGAAGCGCTCGTCGTGGCGCACGACCTGGACCTGGTAGTTCTCGCGATAGCGCTCGCTGACTTGCTGGTGAACCGCGAGCGCCGCGGGGTCGCGCTCGGCGGCGGGCGGGTCGACGAGGTCGAAATTACCGTATTTGTCCTCGCCGCGCACCAGCATCGCCTTCAATCGCACCGGGCTGTTCACCTTGACATGCGGCGGCAGGTAGTTGAGGCCGATGCCGACCCGGCGGTGCGCGGCATGGTTCGGCGCCGAGCGATGCACCGCCAGCTCGTGGTGCAGCGAGAACTCGCCGGCGTTGAGCGCCATCGCCGTGGGATTGCGCTTGTCGAACGGCTCGACGATCGTCTGCCCAGCGCGGTTGATGCTGTTGGGGATGCCCATCGCGGCGTGATGGTAGAGGCGTGGTTCGCCGCGCCCGGACAGCATTTCCATGCAGCCGGCCTCGCGGCTGGCGTCGGTCAGCGCGACCCAGGCGCAGACCTGCTGGTGCGGCTCCAGGCCGAAAAAGGCGCCGTCCTGGTGCCACGCGGCGAAGGTCTTCGACCCTGCCTCCTTGATGAAGAAGGTGCTGGTCCACACCAGGATGTCAGGGCCGATCACATCCTCGACCGCGTCGAGGATGCGCGGATGGCGGATGAGGTCGTTGAACCACGGCGAATGGGCATAGGCGTGCGAGCGCCATTTGATGTCGGCGTCGGCGACGGCCGAGCCCAGCTCGCTCTCCAGCCGCTCGAGCCCGGCGAGGCAGGTCGCGACTTCCTCTGTCGTCAGAGCGGGGATTGGGTAGAGGAAGCCGTTGTAGTGAAACGAGGCCACCTCTTCTTCCGTCAATGCTTTCATCTGCCAACTCCCGCGTCGCGGAGCGACTTTCGGCCCTATCGCCGGTCGCTCGCAACGAAATTTCGCTAGTCGAAGATCGTCAGCCGCGTCCCCGGGCCGAGATCGCGGGCGAATTCGTGCAGCGCTGCCAGCGCGTCGGGGGCGGCCTCGGTCGAGGTCGCATAGAAGCTCACCGTGTCGAACGGCGCAGTGATGCGGTGCGCCGCCTTGAGGGTCGCGATGCGTCGCCAGGTATCCGGGATCTGACCGACGAACCACTGGTCGTAGATCATCACCAGCCCGACCCCGCGCGCGGCGACCAGCCGCTCCAGCCAGGCGGGATCGTCGGCGGCCTGGGTGCGCATCGTGCGCGCGGTCTCCGACCCCAGCCCCCACAGGTCGAGCACGTAGTTCGGGTTGCGGTAGCCGACCCAGCCGAGATCGTTGACCCCGACCGGCCGCTTGTAGAACTCCACGGCGAAGCGGTGCATCTGATAGTGCTGCTCGTAGATGCCGAGGCTCGCTACCGGCGTCGCCGCCTCGGCGATCACGTAATCTTGGCCGACGAACAGCAGGGCCACGACCGACGCGGCGATGGCCGCGACCCCGCCGCGCGTGACCAGAGCGGCGATTGCCTCGCGCCACAGCACGATCGCGCCGGCGATGCCGATCGCCACCGCATAGGCTTCATAGCGGGCGAACCAGCCCCAGGCGCCGAACAGGATGTGCGCCACCAGCGCGCCGGCGACGACACCGGCGAACAGCCATTCGCGGCCGGCGCAGTCGCGGCGCAACAGCGGCCGCGCGATGACCAGGCCCAGCAGCAGGAACACCGGATAGGCCTCGGGATTGCGCAGACTGCCGGTGAGGTTCGCCCAGACGCCCCGCCCCAACGCGGCGAATCCGGTGGCGCCCGCGGTCGTCAGCCGCGCCACATCGGATTTGACCAGCACCGAGCTCGGCAACAGCGGCAGCCCGAGCTTCGCCATCGCCGTCATGTAGAGCCCGAGCGCGGCCACGATGGCGAGCGCGGCGATCAACGCCGCGCGGCGGTGACCGGCGATGCCCAACGCGAGGATCGCGAGGCCGGCGAGCGCCAGTCCCTCAAAACGCAACAGCGGCAGCAGCACGATCGCGATAACCAGGCCGCGCGGCACGCGGCCGGTCTCCAGCACCCGCGCCAGGACGAAGACGACGTAAAGGCTGGTCAGCACATGCAGCGAATGCTCGAGCCCGACAAAGACCAGCCCGACGACGTTGATCGCCAGGCACAGCGCCACGATCAGCGTCGCGGCAGCGGGGATCTGGTCGCGGCTCGTGACGATGCCCAACCGGCAGGCTTCGCGGGCGAAGATGATTGCCGTGCCACACGCGGTGAGCGCGTTGATGACCGCCGGCGCCCAATCCTGCCGGGGCGCCCAGGCGAATAGTGCCAGCAGAAACGGGTAGAGGATCGACGATGACGGCGAGGACGGCTCGACGGCGTTGATCCCGTAATGGCCCTGCGCGATCTGATCGCCGAGCGCCAGCGAGATGTACGGGTCGTCGAGGCTGTAGATCAGATGGCCGTGGCACAGCACGAGGATCGCTGCCCCCACGGCGACGATGATTAGCAACAGCGCCGACGCGACGGCGAGGCCCAGTCGCCTTTCGAGCGTCATCCTACAGCACGACTCGGGCGAGCTGCCACAGCGCGCCGAGCGCGATCGCCCACCACAGCGCCGTCCAGGCGAGACGGCCGAGGGCGCGGAGCGAGACGGCAGCCGGGTCAGCCCGGGTCATGGCCGCACTCCCAGATGGTGAAATGCGCTGTCGAGGCAACCGGGCGGTAGTTGGCGACAAAAGCTGCGCGGAACGCATCGTCGAACAGGAGTCCGTCATCATAGAAATAGCTGCGCACCGCGAACGGTTCTTCACCACGCGGCAGCAGCCAGCGGCTGGTGCGGCATTCGGTGAGGTCGGGGATCCAGCGCCGCGAGCCGTCGACATGGGTCGTTCGCAATTCCATCAGGATTTGCCCGTCGACCCGGCGCGGGTAGCCATGCAGCGATAGTTCGACCTTGGCGAGCTGCGCGATCTCGTAGCTGCGCTGATTGTCGCCGTAGCCGATATCGACCGTGCCCGGCGGCGCTTGCCGCGCCAGGGCGAGGGCTTCGCCGGCATAGGCGTGCCAGCTGCGGCGCTCCTCGATTTGCGCCAGGGCCAGATGCGTCGTCGCCGCGGCAAAAAACAGCAGCGGGAAGGTCGCGAACTGCGCGCCGATGCCGTCGGACGCCAGGCGCCTGCGCGCCTCCGCGAGCACTGGGATCAGCGGCAGGAAATGATACGGGCCGGCGCCCGGATTGCTCGCCACGTAGGCGATCAGCACGAGGCTCGTCAGCGCGGCGATGCCGTAGCGGCGATCGACGGCGGGAGCCTTCCGGCGACAGAGCGGCAGCAGCACCGGCAGGGCGAGCGCCGCGCCGTAGGCGAAGACCGGCGCCAGCAGCTCGGTGGTGCGGGCGCGCCCGCCGATCTGCTGGGCGAGCGTCGCGAGGTAATCGTGCAGCGAGATGCCCGGCAGCAGGAACGGCGCGAAAAAGGTCGCGGCCGCGCAGGCGATCAGCGACGGCGCGGCGCGCCATCCGCGACGCGTCCACAGCTCGAAGACAATGGGCAGGAAATAGAGGAAGGCGTGGATCTTGAAGTTGACCGCGAGCCCGATGCAAACCCCGACGCAGATCGGGCTTGCCGCGCTCGCCAGCGCTGCCGCGACCAGCAGCGCCTCGAACGGGTCGGCGCGCGTCCAGAAGCTCATTGGGCTCAGCGCCGCGAACCCGGCGATCAATAGAAACATTCCCTGGATCGCCGGCATCGGCGCGGCGCGGCGGAAGCGGAACGCGGTCAGCCCGATCGTCGCCAGCAGCGCCAGCGCCGCCGACAGCTTGCTGGCGATGATCCCCGGGCCGAGCAGCAGCATCCCCGGCAGATCGGCGAGATAGGCGAGCGGCCCGTAGATGTTGGCGAATTGGGCGAGGCCGTCCTGCAGCGCGTAGAGCTGCGCGCCATGCGCCCAGAGCCAACCGCCGATGACGATATTGCCCTCGATATGATCGAGATAGGCGTCGAAATGCAGGTTGCGCCAGCATTCGAGCGCCAGCACCGCGCCCGTCAGGACAAGCCCGAGCCCCACCATCGCCTGGCGCAGCGAAGGCCGCGTCAGGCTCAGGCGGCCCGCGACGGCGGGCTCGTCCGGAATGGGGATCGATTGCATGTTTTCGGCGCTATGCTGGTGCGAATCGCCACGCCGGCGTTAGTGTCGGGGTGATGGGTATCGAATTCATTAACCAAGCCGAATGCCGCAGGCCGCGACGCCGGCTTGAGCGCGCGGCCGGGACGCCCTACCTCTACGGGCCGCGCTAACAGGAGACATTGATGCCAGCCTTGCAGCCGGTGCGCGGCACGCAGGATCTGTTGCCCGATGCGGCCCGGCGCCATCGCCAGGTCAGCGAGACAGCGCGCGCGACGGCGGCGCTCTACGGGTTCGACGAGATCGTTACGCCGATCTTCGAGTTCACAGAAGTCTTCGCCCGGCCGATCGGCGAGCATACCGACATCGTCGCCAAGGAAATGTACTCGCTGAAGGATCGCGGCGGCGAGGATCTGAGCCTGCGGCCCGAGAACACCGCCGGCGTGGTGCGCGCGGTGCTGTCGAACGGCCTCACGCAAGCGACGCCGCTCAAATTCTTCTACAGCGGCCCGATGTTCCGCTACGAGCGGCCGCAAAAGGGCCGCTTTCGCCAGTTCCACCAGATCGGCGTCGAGATTCTCGGCGTGCCGCAGGCGCAGGCCGATATAGAAGTTATCGAGCTGGGGCAGCGTATCATCAATGCGCTTGGGATCGTCGAGCGGGTTGTGCTCGAACTAAACACCCTGGGCGACCCGGCGAGCCGTGCGGCCTATCGCGAGGCGCTGGTGGCGTACTTTTCGGCGCGCCGTTCTGAGTTGTCGGAAGACAGCCAGCGTCGGCTCGACGCCAACCCGCTGCGCATCCTCGATTCGAAGGATCACGGCGATATCCGTATCAATACCGACGCGCCGTCGTTCGACCGCTATCTCAACGACGAATCGCGCGATTTTTTTGCTCGAGTGCAAAACGGGCTTACTTCGCTCGGGATTCCCTACCGCCTGAACCCGCGGCTGGTGCGCGGGCTTGACTACTACACGCACTCGGTCTTCGAGTTCGTCACGACCGATCTCGGAGCCCAGGGCACGGTGCTGGCCGGTGGCCGCTATGATGGGCTCGTCGAGCTAATGGGTGGGCCGGCGATGGCCGGCGTCGGCTGGGCGGCTGGGATCGAGCGGCTGGCTTTAATGATTGCAGAGCCGCCAAAACCGGCGCGGCCGATTGCGATCGTGCCAATCGGCGAAGCGGGGGAGCCGATGGCGCTGACCGTAGCCCAAGTGCTTCGCAACAATGGGTGCGCCGTTGACCTTAGCTATTCTGGCAATGTGCAGCGGCGAATGCGCCGGGCGAACCGTATTGACGCGCGCGCCGCTGTTCTAATTGGAGACGACGAGGCAAAAGGAAACTTTGTTACGTTTCGTGATTTCGATACTGGCGAGCAGATTAAGATACAGATGGTGAATCCCTCTTTGCCTGAGTTGGTCAAGCGGCTGAAAGAGTTGAGCTGATCATGGATTCTGCGCTCGAATCCCGGCTCGACCAGCTCACGCGCCGCCACGCCGAAATCGGCGAGGCGATGGCGGCGAGCGGGGTGAGCGGTGCCGACTTCACGAAATTGTCCAAGGAATACAGCGAGCTGTCGCCGATCGTCGAGGGTATCGCGGCGCTGCGCCAGGCGCAGTCGGAGATGGAAGCGGCGACCGAGATGGCCGGCGCCGGCGACGATCCGGAGATGAAGGCGCTCGCCGAGGAGGAGATGCAGGCGTTGCGCGGGCGTCTCCCGGAGCTCGAACTGCGCGTGCTGATGTCGCTGGTGCCAAAGGACGCGGACGACGAGCGCAATGCGATCCTCGAAGTGCGCGCCGGCACCGGCGGCGACGAGGCGGCGCTGTTCGCCGCCGAATTGTTCCGCATGTATCAGCGCTACGCCGCGCTGAAGAACTGGAAATTCGAGCTGATGGATCTGTCGGAGACCGGGATCGGCGGGTTCAAGGACGCGACCGCCTCGATCACCGGGCGCGGCGTCTTTGCTCGGCTCAAGTTCGAATCGGGCGTTCATCGGGTGCAGCGCGTGCCCGAGACCGAGGCGAGCGGGCGCATTCATACCTCGGCGGCGACGGTCGCGGTGCTGCCCGAGGCCGAGGAAGTCGACATCACGATCGAGGACAAGGATCTGCGCATCGACGTCTACCGCTCCAGCGGCCCGGGCGGGCAATCGGTCAACACTACCGATAGCGCGGTGCGCATCACCCATCTGCCGACCGGGCTCGTGGTGATCCAGCAGGACGAGAAATCGCAACACAAGAACAAGGCGAAGGCGCTCAAGGTGCTGCGCGCCCGGCTCTACGAGGCGCAGCGGCTGGCGCTCGCCGCGACGCGCGCCGCCGACCGCAAGAGCCAGGTCGGCAGCGGCGACCGTTCGGAGCGGGTGCGCACCTATAATTTCCCGCAAGGCCGGGTCACCGACCACCGCATCAACCTGACGCTCTACAAGATCGACAAGGTGCTCGCGGGCGAGGCGCTCGACGAGATCATCGACGCGCTGACCGCGGCGGACACGGCCGAGCGGCTCGCCGCCGCCGCCGAATAGCCTAGGGGAATGACCCCGCCAGAAACGGTCGGATCAACCCTGGGCGAGGTCGCGGTGGCGCTCGCCAGCGCTAGGTTCGACGAGGCGCGGCGGCGGGCGCGCCGGCTCGTGGCGGCGGCGCTCGACCTGACGCCGGCCGAAATATTCGCCCGCCTGGACCGCATGATCACCGAGGACGAAGGCGACCGGGTCGCGGCTTTGCTCCGCCGCGCGCTGTCGCATGAGCCGCTGAGCCGCATTCTGGGCAGGCGTGAGTTCTGGGGCCTCGAATTCGCCCTGTCGCCCGATACGCTCGACCCGCGGCCCGAGACCGAGACGGTGGTCGAGGCGGCCCTCGCGCGGCTGGGGGAGCGCGACCGGCCGTACCGCTTGCTCGATCTCGGCACTGGCAGCGGCTGCTTGCTGGTGGCGTTGCTGTCGGAGCTTCCGGAGGCGAGCGGCATAGCCCTCGACCGGTCGGCCGGCGCCGTCGCCACTGCGCGGCGTAACGCCGAGCGGCTCGGGGTCGGGGCGCGGGCACGCTTCGCGGTTGGCGACTGGACCTCGGCGCTCCGTGGGAGCTTCGACGCGATTGTCGCCAACCCGCCCTATATCGAGAGCCCGGAGATGGCGCGGCTGCCGCGCGAGGTGCGCGACCATGACCCGAAGCTGGCGCTCGACGGCGGGGTCGACGGTCTCGACGCCTGTCGCGCGATCGCCGCCGACGTGTCGCGCCTGCTGCGCCCGGGTGGGATTTTTGCTTGCGAAGTGGGCTCTGGGCAGGAGGTCGCGGTCGCGGTACTTCTCACCGCCGGCGGTCTTGTCATCGATGGCATAGTGCCCGACCTCGCCGGGATCGCGCGCTGCGTCGTCGCGCGCCGGCCGGCTTGAGGGAATACGGCCGGCGAGAAAAACGTTGGAACCGCGTACCCGACCGCCTAGAGTGGTGTCTGTCGTCCCTGGAAATTGTTCGTTGATTGACGGGGCTCGACAATGCCGCATAAGCGAACGGTTTGAGGCACTCTCGCGAGAGTGCCGGGCCGGCGGCCGGACGATGGTCCACAGGGGCGATAGTCCAGGGGCGATCGTCCACAAGGGTGATGGTCCACAGGGGTCCACCGCGACAAGACAGGTGTCATGAGACCACAGAAGCGATCGCGCGGCCGCAATGGCGGTGGCAATCCGTATCATAACAACAATCCCAATCGAGGCCCCGGCGGTGGCGGGGGCGGTGGTGGCGGCCCACGCCCGCCGCAGCGATCGCAGACCTTCGACAGCAATGGCCCCAGCGTTAAAATCCGGGGCAATGCGTACCAGGTGTTCGAGCGCTATCTGGCGCTGGCCCGCGAGGCGCAAACGAGCGGAGACCGCATCGCCTCGGAAAATTTCTTTCAGCACGCCGAGCATTACTTCCGGATGATGAACGCCAACGGCGAAGGCCAGCCACGCCCCCAACAAACGCCGATGGAGTCGGAAATGGCCGATGGCGAGGGCGAGCAGCCGGAAGAGGCGCATTTCGTCCAGATACAGCCGGCGCCGCCTCCGCCTCCGCCGCAGCAGCCTGTCGAGGACGAGGATCATCTGCCGCCGTTCATCACTGGCCGGCAGGATTAGCTTTTCCTTGTCGGCGCGCGGCGTCTGAAGGCGCCGAAGCGATCTCGCACCACGGGTAGCGCAAGAGGGGTTCGCCGGCTCGCGACGAGCCTTGAGCCGGGTTTTGGGACGCACCATATCTTCGGGTGAAGGGCTGTTGGACCTGCCTGATAGGGGGTCGGGGCGGCCGGTTCGTCGGAGAACAAGCCCATGGAACTCGAGAAATACACGGAGCGGTCGAAGGGGTTCGTCCAGGCGGCCCAGAATTTGGCGTTGCGCAGCGGCCATCAACGCCTGGTGCCCGAGCATCTGCTCAAAATCCTGCTCGACGACAAGGAAGGCCTCTGCGCCAATTTGATCAACGCGGCCGGTGGCGACGCTAAAGCCGCGTTGCAAGCCGTCGAGGCTGAGCTCAATCGCCAGCCCAAGGTCGAGGGCAGCGGCGCCGGCCAAGTCTATATGAGTCCGGAACTGGCGCGCATCTTCGAGCAGGCCGAGCAGATCGCCGACAAGGCCGGCGACAGCTTTGTCACGGTCGAGCGCATGCTGCTCGCCCTGGCGATGGCCAAGGAAACCGCGTCCGGCAAGGCGCTCGCCGCCGCCGGCGTCACGCCGCAAAACCTCAACGCGGCGATCGAGCAGGTCCGCAAGGGCCGCACCGCCGACAGCGCCTCGGCCGAGGAAGGCTACGACGCGCTGAAGAAATACGCGCGCGATCTGACCGAAGCGGCGCGCGAGGGGAAGCTCGATCCGGTGATCGGCCGCGACGAGGAAATCCGCCGTACGATCCAGGTGCTGTCGCGCCGTACCAAGAACAATCCCGTCCTGATCGGCGAGCCGGGGGTCGGCAAGACCGCCATCATCGAGGGGCTGGCGCTGCGCATCGTCAATGGCGACGTGCCGGAAAGCCTCAAGGACAAAAGCCTGCTGTCGCT
>Ga0182024_10019451_pt1 | contig 12516 bp, 15 predicted proteins | sample P32metaG_FD_120480 | JGI IMG/M metagenome (GOLD analysis project Ga0182024, IMG submission 120480) | Permafrost microbial communities from Stordalen Mire, Sweden - P3-2 metaG (Illumina Assembly) | ecosystem: Environmental > Terrestrial > Soil > Wetlands > Permafrost | place: Sweden: Stordalen... | reverse complement strand
TCGTGAGTGGCGTCCTGTCCGGTTCCGCTCATTTTTGCTCCGTCCGCACATTGCGTTCATAGACGATCCGCAGCCCATGCAGGGTGAGCCAGGGCTCGACGTGCTCAATCGTCTCGGCGTACGGGGCGATCAAATCGGAGAGTCCGCCCGTCGCCACAACCGTCGAGCGTCCGAGTTCGGCCATGAAGCGTCGGCAGAGCCCGTCGACCTGGGCGGCAAACCCGTAGAGGGTGCCGGACTGGATCGATTCGACGGTCGAGCGCCCGATGACGTCACGCGGGGGGACCAGCTCCACCCGCCGCAGGGCGGCCGCATGTTGGAAGAGGGCCTCGAGGCTGATGGCCACGCCCGGGGTGATCGCACCCCCGATGTACTCGCCCGACTCGCTGATGGCGTCGAACGTGGTCGCCGTGCCGAGGTCCACCACGATGGAGGGCCCGCCGAAGAGATCGTACGCGCCGACGGCGTTGGCGACCCGGTCCGCACCCACCTCCTTGGGGTTGTCGTAGAGGATCGGCATGCCGCTTTTGACCCCGGGGCCGAGGACGATGCACGGGACGTCGGCGAACCAGCGGTTGGCCATCTGGCGCAGCTCGCCGGTCACGGCCGGCACCGAGGAACTGACGGCCATCCCGCTCACCGTCGCCGCGATGTCCAGACCCTCGAGGTCGAGCAGCTGGGTCAGGAGTACCGCGTGCTCGTCGGGGGTGCGGTCGGGGACCGTCGAGAGCCGCCAGTGGTGGGTGAGGCCCCGCGTCGGCTGGTCCTCGGTGCCGATGCCGAAGCCGACCCCGGCGTCGTTGGAGCGCAGCGACTTCCCCTCGTCCGCGGTCATCGTATAGAGGCCGATGACCGTCTCGGTGTTGCCGACGTCGATGGCGAGCAGCACCCTCAGGCCCCCGTCGGTGGCCGGTCGGCCGACAGGTCGAGCCCAAGGTCGAGGACCGGCACCGAATGGGTGAGGGCGCCGACCGAGATGAGGTCGACCCCGACGGCCGCGTACGCCGGGGCGTTGTCGAGGGTGATCCCGCCGGAGACCTCGACCAGCACCCGGGCGCCGCCCACCGAGCGGGCCCGGGCCACGCTGGCCGCCGCCTCTTCGGGGCTCATGTTGTCGAGGAGCACGGCCCCGGCCCCGGCGGTGCAGGCCTCTTCGACCTGGTCGATCCGGTCGCACTCGATCTCGACCAGGCGGCCCGGCCACCGTTCGGTGGCCCGGGCGACGGCCTCGGTGATGGTCATCGCCACAAGGTGGTTGTCCTTCACCAGCACCGCGTCGGAGAGGCTGAACCGGTGGTTGTGGCCGCCGCCGGCCCGCACCGCCGCCTTCTCCAAGGCCCGCAGTCCCGGGGTGGTCTTGCGGGTGTCCAAGACCCGCACGGTGGGGTCGACCGCGTGCACCGCGTCGACGAAGCGCCGGGTCAAGGTGGCCACCCCCGAGAGGTGGCCGACAAAATTGAGGGCGGTGCGCTCGGCCGTGAGGATCGGCCGCAGGCGTCCCGTCACCTCGGCTACCGCGTCGCCCGGGCCCACCGCGGTGCCGTCGGGGCGGTGCCAGCGCACACGGAGCTCGGGATCCATCTGGGTGAACGCCGCTTCGGCGCAGCGTTGGCCGGCGATCACCCCCTCGGCGCGGGCGATCACGAAGAGCTGGCCCTGCGCTGTGGGCGCCACCAACGCGGCGCTCAGGTCCCCGAGCGCCGCCACGTCTTCGGCCAAGGCCCGGACCACCGCGTCGCGCACCGCAGCGGGCGGCGGGTAGACGTCTTCGGCCTCGGGCGTCACCGGGCCACCGCCCCGGGTGCTCCTCGGACGGCCGCGTGCACGAGGCGACACCGCCAGGCCGCCTCGGTGGCGGGGAACTCGAGCCGGGTGTGCGCCCCCCGGCTCTCCTCGCGCGCCCGGGCCGAGGCGAGCAGGGCCCGGGCGAGCACGATCAGGTTCACCAGCTCACCGGACTGTGCCCCGGCGCCGGCCGAACCAACATGGTCGGCCACCTCGTCGACCCTCGCTCGAGCCTCATCTAACGAATCGGCGCTGCGCACCACCCCGGCCCCGAGGGTCATGGCCCGCTGGAGCCGGTCCCGGGCCTTTTCGAGGTCGATCCCGGGCTCGGATTCGATGTTGTTGGACCCCCTGGTCGAGGTGGTGGCGATGACCCGGCCCGAGATGGCCTCGGCATCGTTCGTGTTCGCCGCCACCGCCCGCATGGCCCCGCTCGGCTCGGGTCCGCCGCAGCCCGCGGCGATGCGCTCGGCCGCCCGGGCGCCGAAGACCATGCCCTCGAGCAGTGAGTTCGAGGCGAGGCGGTTGGCCCCGTGGACCCCGGTGCAGGCCGACTCGCCGGCGGCCCACAGCCCGGGAAGGGTGGTGGCCCCGAAAAGGTCGGTGAGCACGCCACCGGAGAGATGGTGGGCGGCGGGGGCGATGGGCAACCAGTCGGTCGCCGGGTCGAGACCGATGGCGAACAGCGACGCGGCGATCGTCGGGAAGCGCTGGGGAAAGCGCTCGAGAGCCGTGGCATCCAGCCACAGGTGGTCGACCCCTTGGATGCTCATCTGGGCCGCCATCGCCCGGCTCACCACGTCGCGGGGCGCCAGCTCGTCGACGAAACGCTGACCGTCGGCGTCGCGCAACAACGCCCCGTGTCCCCGCAACGCCTCAGAGAGGAGCGGCCGGGGCATGGCGGGGTGGTGGAGTGCCGTCGGGTGGAACTGGACGAACTCGATATCGGCGACGGCCACCCCGGCCCGCAATGCCATGGCCACCCCGTCTCCGGTGGCTTCGGCGGGGTTGGTGGTCACCGAGAACAGCTGTCCCGCCCCGCCGGTCGCCAGCACCACGTGGCTGGCCCGCACCACCACGGGGTCGCCCGTCGGCGGCTGGGCCAGCACGCCCGCGCAGCGTCCGTCTTCCACGACCAGCTCGAGGGCGAACCAGCGCTCGAGGACTGCGTCAGAGGTGCGGCGGGTGGCCTCGACGAGGGCCCGCTCCACCTCGGCCCCGGTCGCCGCGCCCCCGGCGTGGACCACCCGGGGATGCGAATGCCCCCCCTCTCGGGCCAAGGACAGATCGCCCGAGGCCTCGCGGTCGAACTCGGCCCCGAGGGCGATCAACTCGTGGACCCGACCGGGCCCCTCGTCGACGAGGACCCGCACGGCGTCTTCGTCGCAGAGCCCCGCCCCCGCGGCGAGTGTGTCGGCCAGGTGCAGATCGGTCGAGTCCTCGTCCCCATCGAGCACCGCCGCCACACCGCCTTGGGCCCAGCGGGTGGCCGACTGGGAGAGCTCTCCTTTGGTCAGCACCCCGACGTGCAGTCGCTCCGGGCCGCTGGTCCCGGCCAGGCGGATCGCCGCGGACAGGCCGGCCACCCCGCTGCCGAGCACGAGCACATCGAACGGGCCCGGTGATCGCGCCCCGGGGGCCGACCGTTCGGGGGGGCTCACGCCGGGCCGGTTGCCGCCAGCTCGGCGTCGAGGCTGGCCGAGGCCTCGTCGATCACCCGGTTGGCCCGGTCCACGTGGACGATCCTCGGCACGTACTCGACCAGCTCCGCCGACGAGTAGTCGGCGTAGCTGATGAGGATGACCCGGTCGCCCGGCGCCACCAGGCGGGCGGCGGCACCGTTCAGACAGATCTCGCCCGGGTGGCCCTCGATGGCGTAGGTCTCGAGCCGCGCCCCGTTGTCGATGTCGACGACGGCCACCTGCTCGTACGGCAAAATGTCGGCGAGCGCCATGAGCTCGGGGTCGATGCTCACCGACCCGACGTAGTGAAGGTTCGCTCCGGTGACCGTCGCCCGGTGGATCTTCGACTTCATCATCCGTCGTCGCATGGCTTCATCCCCCTCCGCTCGCGGTGTCGGCACCGACCAGCACAAAAGAGGCGCGAGCCGGTGGCTTGGGTGACCGCGCCGCACAGTTGTCGATCAAACGCACCGGCCCGACCCGGGCCGCGATGAGGAGCCGCACCGGGCGGGAATCACCCAACTTGTCGGGCACAGCGAAGGTGAGGGCATCGACGGCGCACGCGTAGTCGAGGGCGACGAGGGGTTCGGTGCCGATCACCGCCGCCATGGCGTCGGCCACCGCTCCCGGCGACCGCTCACCGCCCGCGACCGCCGTGACGCCCACGTCGAGGGCCCGAGACAGCACCACCGCGGCCGCCCGCTCGCCCGCCGAGAGCCGGACATTGCGGCTCGACAGGGCCAGGCCGTCGGGTTCGCGCACCGTCGGGCAGCCGTGGACCTCGACGGGCAGCGACAGGTCGGCCACCAACGTGCGCACCACGGCCAGCTGTTCGAAGTCCTTCTCGCCGAAATAGGCCCGGCACGCCCCGGCGATCGAAAAGAGCTTGGCCACCACGGTGGCCACCCCGTCGAAATGTCCCGGACGCGACCTTGCCTCGAAGCGCTCGTGGGTCCCGGCCACCGACACCGTGGTCGCCGGTGGGGCCGGCCAGTCGGGGTACATCTCGGTGACCGGTGGGGCGAACACCACGACCGCCCCGGCCCCCTCACAGGCCACCAGGTCACTTCGAAGGGTGCGCGGGTAGTGCTCGATGTCAGAGGGGTCGGCGAACTGCAACGGGTTCACGAAGATCGTCACGGCCACGCAGTCACATTCGGCGGCGGCCCGCTCGATCAGGGACACGTGACCGGCGTGCAGCGCCCCCATGGTCGGGACCAGCCCGACGAGCTGGCCGTGGGCGCGCGCCCGGGCGAGGGCGGCGGAGAACCCCGCGGCGGTGTCGAAGACCTCCACGGCCTACCGCACCCCCACGGGGATGGCACCGGCGGGCCGGGCGAGCGCGGCGAGCGCTTCGGGGGCGACCGCGGCCTCGACCTCTTCTGGTACCCAGGCCTCGGACAGGACCACTTCGGGGACGACCCGGGCGGTGCGCAGCTCGGTCACCCCGTGACCGACGGGGGCGGGCACGCCGACATCGCCATCGCTCAGGCGCAGCGCGAGACCGACACCGGCGTTGTAGGCCGGGCGCTCCTCGGGGGCCAATGCGTCACGGTGACGGGCGAGGGTGGCGAAGTCGCCGCGCCCCGCCGGCCCGGTCAGGGCCCGACGGGGGCCGAGGCGGGCCACGTCGTCGAGGGCGGCCCGGGTCAGGCCCAAGAAGGCGTCGAGGTCGAGACCGGCGGTGGCGGCCACCCGTTCGACCTGACCGAGGAGGGCCACGACGTGGTTGGCCGCGATGCACGCCGCGGCGTGATAGGCCGCGCGGTCCTCGTCGGCCACGGCGACGGCCCGACCGCCGAGCGCCTCGGCGATGGCCGTGGCCACCTGGTCACCGGCGACGGCGAAGGTGATGCCCCCGGTCAAGCGGCGGGCCCCGTCGGTCGCGTTGGGCAGGGGCACGAGGGGGTGCAGGGCCGCCCGGCGCAGATGGGGAGCGAGCACGTCGAGTCCGAGCGAACCCGACAGGTGCATCACCACGGTGTCGGGCTCGGGGCGCACGGCCGCGGCCACCTCGGCCACGACGTCGTCGGGGGTGGCGATCACCAACAGGTCGACACCGACCGCCGCGGTCGCGGGGTCGTCGTTGGAGCCGAGCATGTCGACCACCCGCCATCCAAGTCCGGCGAGTGCCGCGGACAGCGAGCAGCCGGCCCGCCCCGGGCCGATAAATCGAACGGTGTGCACCGGATCCTCCTTCGGCGTTCCAGCCCCGTTCGGGTGCCGTTCGCCTTCAGTGATCGGAATTGCAGACGACTAGAGCATACCCAGCTTCGAGACGTCGCCACCAGCACCGAGGAGAGCGGCCGCCGAGACCAGGTCGGGCGCCAGATCGGCCAGCGGCGCGAGGACGAAGCGGCGCTCCCACATCCGTGGGTGGGGGACCACCAGGTCCTCGTCGGCGACCGCTGGCCCGTCGAACCAGAGCACGTCGGCGTCGAGGGTCCGGGGCCCGAAACGCACGGTGCGGACCCGGCCGGCGGCCGCCTCGAGGGCCTGGCAGCGAACCAGTAACTGGTGGGGATCGCACGCCGTCGCCAGCTCGACCACCAGGTTCAGGTACGGACCCTGGTCCGCCGGACCCCCGAGCGGTTCGGTCTCATAGAGCGGTGAGACAGCAACGACATCCCCGTCGGCCCGCAGCCGATCGACGGCCCGGGCGAGTTCGGCCCGCCGGTCGCCCATGTTTGAGCCGAGCCCGACGAAGGCCCGGGTGGGTGGCCCGCTCACCCCGCAGTCGCCGGGGCATCGGGGTCCCGGCGGCGAAGCACGCGCACCCCGACCGACCCCACGTCACGGGCGAGGGGCGGCCGCAGCTTGCGAACGGTGAGCGCGCAGGCGGCCACTCTGGTGTCGGCTCGAAGGACCGAGTCGCAGGCGGCGGTGGCCAGGGCCTCGAGCAACGCGAAGGACTGGGACTCGACCACCCTGGCCACCCGCTCGACCAGGTCGGCATAGTCGACGGTGTCGGCCAAGGCGTCCGAGGCGCCGGCCGCTGCGGTGTCGATGAAGACGTCGAGGTCGACCGAGAAGGGTTGGGCCCGCTCTCGCTCCTCGGCCAGCACCCCGTGGACCCCGACGACCCGCAGGTCGCGCACTTCAATCCGGTCCCGGCGCCCGGGGGGGCCCCCCTCGCCTCCCCGGCCCATCAGACCGGCTGGTGGGGGGGCATGGCGTCGACCGAGACCACGAGCTCCCGGCCGGCCGCACCCATCTGGTGGCCGACCACGCGTTCGACCAAGGCGATGGCCTGGGGCCCGGTCGGGAGGCGCTTGGACCAGACGAGGAACCCGGCGACGACCCCCATGACCCGGTCCCCGAACTCGTCTTGGTGGACCAGCAGGCGCAGGCCGGCGGCGAGCGAACTTTCGATGTCGGCGTAGCACTCGGCCAGCACCAGCCGCGGGTCGGCCGAGGCCAGCAGCGGATAATGGGCGTAGGCCAGGCTCTCGTCTTCGTAGGCGTGCAGGTTGTGCGGCGACGGGAGCAGCGAGATGATCCGGTTGAAGCCCTGCACCCGCAGCCAGATGATCTCTTCTTGCCGACGCACCCGCCGGTGGTTCGGCGCGAAGCCCCCCGGACGCTCACTGGCCGCCAGCCGGTCCTTGATGACCCAGGTGAAATTGCGCGGCGCGATGCCCGCCGCCCATTTGCCCCTCACGCGGCCACCCCGGTCCGCTCGGTCGCACCGACCAGGGCCGCGGCCCGCACCGTGTCGGCCACGTCGTGGACCCGGATCATGCCCGCACCCTGCACCATGGCCCACACCGCGGTGGCGAGCGACGCCTCGAGGCGCGCGGTGAGCGGTGCGGGCTCGGTGGCTCCGGGGTCGAGCATCCCCAAGAAGCGTTTGCGGCTCGTGCCGACCAGTAGGGAGAACCCCTCGGCCCGGGCCGCCTCGGCGAGCTCGCCCAGGTGGGCCAGCAGGGCCAGATTGTGTTCGGTGGTCTTGCCGAAGCCGATCCCGGGGTCCACCCAGATTTCGTGTACCCCGGCGGCCCGGGCCAGCCGACCCCGGTCCAGGACCGCTTTCGAGACGTCGGCCACCACGTTGGTGTAGCGGGGCTGGCGCTGCATGGTCGCCGGAGTCCCCTGCATGTGCATCGAAACCCACCCGACCTTGTGCGCGGCGGCGGTCGAAAACAGCGACCCGGAAATGTCGTTGATGAGGTCTGCGCCCTCCCCGACGGCGGCGGCGGCCACCTCGGGTTTGACCGTGTCGATCGACAGGCGCACCGCACCGGCCAGGGCGGCGAGCACGGGCAGGACCCGGCGCAACTCCTCATCGGCGCTGACCGGCTCGGCCCCGGGCCGACTGGACTCGCCACCGACATCGATGATGTCGGCGCCGGCGGCGATCATCGAGCGCCCATGGGCCACCGCCTCTTCGAATCCGAGGAACCGCCCGCCGTCGGAGAACGAGTCGGGCGTCACGTTGAGCACCCCCATCACCAGGGGCCGAACTGGTCCGGTCCCGGTCATGGGGCCAGCGTACGCGACGAGAGCCCGGGCCGCGACCGGGATCCGTGCCTGGTCGGGGGCCGCGGGGGCCGGTGTTGTCGGATCAGCGGCCGTGGATAAAGGCCATGGCCTCGGCCCGGGTGGCGACATCGGAGCGAAAGAGCCCCCGCACAGACGACGTCACCGTCGTCGTCCCGGGCTTCTTGACCCCACGCATCGCCATACACAGGTGCTCGGCTTCGATGACGACGAGGACACCGCGTGGACCGAGTGCGGACTCAATGGCTTGGGCGATCTGGGTCGTCATCCGCTCTTGGACCTGCAGGCGGCGGGCGAAGCCGTCGACCAGCCGGGCCAGCTTGGACAACCCGGTGATCCGGCCGTCGGCGCCGGGGATGTAGGCGACGTGGGCCCGCCCGATGAACGGCACCAGATGGTGCTCACACAACGAGGAGAACGGGATGTCCCGGACCATCACCATCTCGTCGTGCTCGGCTGCGAACGTGACGGTCAGGTGGCGCGACGGGTCGTCGGCCAGCCCGGAGAAGAGCTCCTCGTACATGGAGGCGACCCGGACCGGCGTGTCCACCAGCCCCTCACGCTCGGGATCCTCCCCGATGGCGACCAGCAGCTCGCTCACAGCCCGAGTCACCCGCTCGGCGTCGACGGCCACGATGGATCGCCTCAGTGCCCGCCCGGGGGACCCACATACGCGTGGACCCCGGCCAGGTTGCGAAAGCGCTCTGCTACGTCGAGGCCGTAGCCGACGACGAAGGTCGACGGGATGGTGAACCCGATATAGCGCAGATCGAGCTCGACGCGCTGCTCGCCTTCTTTGACCAACAACGCGCATACCTCGACGCTTTTGGGGTGGCGGGCCTGGAGGTACTTGCGCAAGTAGTTGAGCGTCAGGCCGCTGTCGATGATGTCTTCGACCACGAGGACGTGGCGATCGGTCAGTTCGGCGTCGAGGTCCTTGACGATGCGCACGACGCCCGACGTGCGTGTTGCGCTGCCGTAGGAAGACACGGCCATGAAATCCACGTCGACGGGCAACTCGATGGCCCGACACAGATCGCTCATGAAGATCATGGCGCCCTTTAGGACCCCGACGAGCAGCGGCGCCTCTTCGGCGTAGTCGGCGGTGATCGCCGCGCCGAGTTCGTGCACCCGCGCCGCCAGGGTCCGTGCGCTCACCAATTCGACGCCGACCTCGGGTGCGGCCCACGGCGGGGCGAGCCGTTCGGCCTCCTCGGTCTGCACCGGCGTGACCTTACCCGAGGGCGCCGGACCGACGACCAGCCGTCCGCCCCGGCGCCGCACCCGTCGGCCGCCGGAGATCTCCGTTGCCACCGCGTCGCCGCCGGCGACGGCCAGCACCCTGGTCACTTCGGCCATCGACGGGGGGTGACGGTCGGCCGGGCCGGGCCGACCCCCGCTGGCCGGGGTGCCCTCGGCCGCACGCAGCCATTGGCGCACCGCCCGGCGGGCCAACGGGACCGGGGCCTCGGAGAGGGCCCGGGCGTCGGTCGGGTCGTATCGGGCCGCGGCCAACGCGTCGAGCAGCGCGCCCTCGTCCCCGCACAGCTCGGCCTGGCGGGCGAGCAGTGGCACCGGGTCGCGCCGGGCGAGTTCTGCACACAGGGGCAGCAGTTCGTGGCGGATCCGGTTGCGCAGGTGGCGCCGGTCGGCGTTGGACGGGTCACGCAGGGCCACCAGAGCCACCGCCGCACAGACCGCTTCGGTGTCGGCGCGCCGCAAGCCGAGCAGGGGGTGGGTCGGGCCGGGGCGCATGCCGGCCAGCCCGTCGAGACCCGCGCCACGCAAGAGGTTCGACAGCACCGTCTCGGCCTGATCGTCCATCGTGTGCCCGGTCGCCACGCCAGCGGGCAGCACGCCGTAGCGGGCTGCCCGGGCCCGGGCCTCGAGGTTGGGCCCCGCCGCGAGCTCCACCCGCTCGCCCACGAAACTCGCCCCGAAGCGTCGGGCGGCCTCGGCCACCACCCCGGCGTCGGCCCCTGACCCCGGCCGCAACCCGTGGTCCACATGCACCGCGGTGACCACGCAGCCGTGGGCCGCGGCCAACACCAACAGGGCGAGGGAATCGGGGCCGCCCGAGACCGCCACGGTGACGGCCGATCCGGCCGGCGGGAACGTGCAGCGGGCCAGGGCGTCGGTCACCGCGTCGGGCCACTCGGCGGCCGGCGCCGACCCGAGCGCCGAGGTCATGAAGCGACGGCGGGGTGCGGGTCGACCCGGGCGACCCAGGCCCCCGGATTGCGGATCTCTAAGAGCGAGGGGAGCCATTCGGGCCCCCGCCAGACCCGGTTGAACAGGGCCGGTCCCCCGGCCTCTTCCACGGCGTGGACGAAGTCCTCGCCCTCTTGGTACTGGCGCAGCTTGGCCTCGAGCCCGAGGATCTGCTGGAGCAGTCTGGCCGGGCCCCGCACCTCCTTGCGCCGTTCGCGCAGCACTCGGCTGAAACGTTCGGCCCCCGGGACGGCAGCCGCCCCGGCCCGGTCCATGGTCACGTCCCCGTGCCCTTCGACCAGGCTCATCAGGGCCTGGATCCGCTGGAGGGCCTCGAGCTGTTCGGGGGTGGCCACCAGCCCGAGCACGCCGGCGTCACTGAGCGGGCTCCGCCCGGCCCGCACCTCGTCGGCCGCCCGGCGCAGCGACTGGGCCAGGCGGCGCGGATCGGCCCCCAGCGGTTCGAGTCCCTCGTCGACCAAGGAGACGAAGTGATCGCGCAGCCATGGCACGCCGGTGAACTGGCTGCGGTGGGTCACCTCGTGGAGAGCCAGCCAGAGCCGGAACTGGCGCGAGGGGAACCCGTAGCGCGATTCGAGGGCGACCACGTTGGGGCCGACGTAATAGACGAGGTCTTGGTCCTCTGCCCCTTCGTCGGTGACCAACAGGTCGTACTGACCGAGGACCCTCGTCGACATCCAGGCCAGCACCAGGCCGAGCTGGACCCCCCCGATGCTGCGGCTGGCCGAGGCCAACGGGCGCGGGAACCACGCCGGCAACCCGGGTAGCGCCGCGTCGGCGCGACGTGCTTCGACCTTTTCCAAGGTGGGCCCGAGAAGGCGCTGGATCGAGGCGACGTTGGCCCGCACCCAGCCGACCCGGTCGATGACCCGGGCCCGGGCGGGGGTCGGCGGGACCAGCCCGGTGGCCTCGGCCACGAGGCCCTCGGCCTCGACGGTGAGCTCGGCGAAGTCGTCGGCCACCGACTGGAGCCGGTAGAACGGCGGCGGCGTGGCGCGGGCGATCGACCACTCGGCCACCCGCTCGGCCAACGCCCAGTCGACGAGTCCGGGCACAGGTCCGGCGGTCGCCACCCCGCCCACTGCCTTAGGAGGCCCCGGAGTGTCGGCGCTGCTCCTCGTCGATGGCCTGGGCGATCCGGGCCAGCAGGTCCTCGGGGACGTGGTCCCGGCAACGGCTGGCGATGACCGCTCGCAGCTCGCCTTCGAAGTCGGTCGCCTCGGCGCAGGGACCGCAACGGTCGAGGTGGACGCTGATCTGCAGGCGCCGCTCCTCGGTCAACTCGCCATCGAGATAGGAGTAGAGCTGCCGGACGGCCTCGTCACAGTCGACGCTCGAGGACCCGCCGCCGCAGGGGTCCCTCGCCACCTCCGCTCCCTCGGCTACCACGTCACTGCCTCCCTCACTCCGCCGGACCTGAGCTACTGCCCACCAGCCCACGTCCTTGGGCAAATTCAAACAACGCCTTTTGCAGCGCCCTTCTTCCCCGATGGATCCGGCTCATGACCGTCCCGATCGGCACGTCGGTGATCTCGGCGATCTCCTTGTACGAGAATCCCTCGACGTCGGCCAGCAATACGGCGATCCGGAAGGCCTCGGGGAGCGACTCGATGGCCCCTTTGACCTCCTCATCGGTGATGCTGTCGAGCACCTCGTCTTCGGCACTCCGGCCCGGATCGACCCCGTCGGGGGTGAGGCGGCGGTACATGTAGAGGTCTTCGACGTCTTCGACGTCGGAGACCTGGGGCCGGCGCTTGGCCGATCGGTAGGAGTTGATGTAGGTGTTGGTCAGGATCCGGTAGAGCCAGGCCTTGAGGTTGGTCCCCTCGGTGAAGCTCGAAAATGCCCGGTAGGCCTTGAGATAGGTCTCCTGCACCAGATCCTCGGCATCGGCGGCATTGCGCGTCATCCGCAGCGCTGCGGTGTACAGCTGCGGCATGTACTCCATGGCGAGATCGGTGAACTGGGCCTGGTCGGCCATGCCCCGCACCCTACCCACCTGGCGTCGCCTCCGACGACCGGGGTCGATTTGCAGGCCGGTTCGGGCCGACGAGCACCCGGTCTGCTCACACCGTCGTGGGCGGCCGAGCCAGCCCACGGACGCCCACGGCACCGCGCTACCGTTTGGCCCGTCGCTCGTTTGCGGGGCGGCCGGTCGACCCAGGAGGCGAGAGATGCTGGCAGCGCCCGAAGAGTTGGGTATCGACCTCATGAGCGGCAGCTTTTTCGGCGGCGATCCCTTCCCGGCCTTCGCCTGGATGCGCGACCACGCCCCCGTCTACTACGACGAGCCGAACGACCTGTGGGCCGTCGCCCG